>Ga0070741_10001023_pt1 | contig 91257 bp, 73 predicted proteins | sample Coa_R1_4_FD_66440 | JGI IMG/M metagenome (GOLD analysis project Ga0070741, IMG submission 66440) | Surface soil microbial communities from Centralia Pennsylvania, which are recovering from an underground coalmine fire - Coalmine... | ecosystem: Environmental > Terrestrial > Soil > Unclassified ...
TCAGCGCCGCGATCGCCATGACGAAATAGCCCGCGGACAGGACCCGTCGCTTCCCGACCAGGGTTCCCAGCCAGCCGACCGGAATCGCCATGAGCGTGCTGCTCAAGAGGAGGAGCCCGGGCAGCAGCTGTGCTTCGCCCGCGCTCGTGCGGAGGATGTCGCGCACGAAGATGGACAGCAGGGGCAGCACGGCGTTGACCCCGGACCAATATGCGAGCGTCACGGCGCAAAACACGAGCGCACCCCGGTAGCGACGCAGGATGTCCAACGCGGAAAGCGCCTCATGCTCCGCACCCGCCATGCGCTCGGCCCAGACGATCGGCTCCGGCTCGGTGATGCCAATGGTTGTCGCGAGCGCCCCGGCGGCGACCAGGCCCCCGGCGAGCAGGAAGGCCCAATCGGGCACGCTATCGTTCCACAGCCAGAATCCAAGAGCGAGTATGCCCACCTGGGAAGCGATGTCCACGATGGTGGCCAGCGACGACATCAGATTGAGCTCGGCGTCGTCCGTTAGGTCAGCGCGAAGTGCCTTGTGGAGATCGTCGCCCATGTTGAACGTCAACGTGAACAGAAAGACCACGACGATGATGGGAAGGATCTGCTGGACGTCTGGTGGAAGGCCCAGTCCATGGGGGGCGGGCCACCGGGCGACCCACGGCGTGATGGCCATGAGGAGGCCGGAGAGGACCCCACCGACCAGAATGAAAGGGCGGCGCCGTCCAAGCCAGCCCAGCCAGATGCGGTCCGACCAAGCCCCAAAGAGCGGCGACACGATCGAGCCCTCGACGGACTTGGAGTTTCCCAGCAGGCTGATGATGACGTACGACGTCGTGAAGCTGGTGAGCCACAAGGACATCGTGTAGTTGTTGAATGCGCTGTACACGCCGACGCTGAACGAGCCGCCGAGGTAGGCCACGCGCCGCGCAATGGTCAGCTGCGCGCCCGAGCTGGATTCTGTCAACTTTGGCGCAACCTTCCGCAACCTTCGGCGATGGTTTCAAGCGATAGACCCGAAGGATACGGCGGGAGGCAGGCCATGGTGTCACACATGCGGACTCGGCACTCGATCGCCGAGCGAATCGAAGCGGTCATCCTCGTCATCCTCATTGCGCTCTGCGTCCTCACGCTCTTGGCAACGATCTTTCTCGGGCCCGGGCTTCTTCCCATCGTCTTCGTTCTCGGCCTGGGCGCGTTCGCCATCGAGCGGCTGGCACAGCGCAGCGAGGGCGATAGCACCATCCAGACGGCCATCGAGCGCGGTGTCCCGGGCGAGATCGCCGCGTGGGGAAAAGTGGCTCGAGTCGAGGGCACATGTCAGATCGGGAACGTCCCGGCGATCGGCGACACATTCGTCGTGGCGGGCGGACAGATTTGGCCGGCCATGTGCGCCCACGCCCAGGATGCCGTACGAAATGCCCTCGAACGAATGGAACGAGAGCCGGACCTCACTGACGAACGAGTCTACTACCATGACCCGTCGCACATGCTCGACCTCGAGCTGTACCGCGCCCCGCGCGCGCGGGTGGAGCGCCCCCGCGGTGACGTGGGCGCGCCAACGCGCGAGGAGCGCGCCGCGGGTTACAGGCCGTCTCACCTCATTTGGGTTGCGCGGGCCATCATCTCCGGATTCATGGCAAGCATCGTGATGTCGGTGATCTTCTTCAGCGCATTCGGTATCGCCCGGCTGATCGCGGGGATCCCCGTCTCGTCTGGCTTGCTCGGGGTGGTTCGACAATGGTGCGACGCGCTCAGCACGAACCGCGTGCTGGATCTCGCTTCGAGCAGCCTGTATCTCGCCGGGATCATTCACGTCGTCGTCGGCGTCGTCTGGGCGCTGGTGTACGCTGGCGTGGTCGAGCGGAAATTGAGCGGGCCGAGCTGGCGCAAGGGGCTTGAGTTTTCGCTCTTGCCCTGGGCGCTATCGCTCCTCGTGTTCCTCCCCGTTGTCGGCGGCGGCGTCGCCGGCGCGGCACTCGGAGCTGGACCCCTGCCCGCTTTGGGGAACCTCGTCCTTCACCTGGCGTACGGCATTACCCTTGGGGCGCTCTATGGACCGCTCGGGGGGCTGCCGGCCGATCAATTTCCTCACTCCTGGGAGCGCGACAGTCGCTTGGCGTCCGACCGTCTGGAGCGCGCCATGGCGCGAGGGATCGTGATCGGCGCATGCGTGGGTCTGATCATCAGCGCGGTCGTCGCGCTGGCGGACGTTGCCGGTCCCGGGGGGCAGCTCATGGGAACGCCGCCGCTGGCGATTCTCGCCCTCGGGGTGATCCTGGGCGGTGCGTTCGGCTGTTTCGTCGGATCGATGACGGGGCTCACTCCCAGCGAGCCGCCGTTCACGCATCGCGAGCATCGCTCCGGCTCCACGGACGCGTAGCGCCGCGCGCGGGTCAAGACCGATCGCCGCGCATCCGGCGTGTAGACGCGGATTCGCGCAAAGCGCCGACGGCGTCGCTCGGATTGCAGAGGACGTCCGGCTCCGCGTACATTCTCTCTGGCCTTGGGAGGACGGAGATGTGCGGCCGCTACGGAGTCGAGCCCGAATATGTTCAGCTCGCGTTGCGCTACCAGGCGGTGGTCGATGCCATTGACCCAGGGCCTCGATATAACGTCGCGCCCTCACAGGACGTCCCGGTCATCGTAGAGCGCGACGGCGTCCGGTCTCTCACGCACCACCGCTGGGGCCTAATCCCCTTCTGGGCGAAGGACGCGTCGATCGGCAATCGCCTGATCAACGCGCGCGCGGAGACCGTCGCGACGCTACCAGCCTTTCGGGACTCGTTCGCTCATCGTCGGTGCATCGTTCCGGCCAGCAGGTTCTACGAGTGGCGGCGCGCGGGGAAAGTCAAGGTTCCCCACGCGATCCAGCGGAACGATGGCTTTCCCATGAGCTTCGCCGGCTTGTGGTCGTCGTGGCGGAGCCCGGAGACCACGGAGCCGGTCCACACCTGCACCATCATTACGACGACGGCAAATGAAGCGATGGCGCCCATTCACGACCGAATGCCCGTCATTCTGGACGATGACGCGCTACGCCCCTGGCTCGATCCAACGCTGGCTGACATCGGGGAGCTTCAGCGCCTTCTTGTCCCGTGCGCCGATGACGCGCTGTACGCGTATCCGATCTCGCGTCTCGTCAACGACGTCCGCAACGACAGCCCGCGCATCATCGAGCCGGACCCGTACGGCGAAGAGCTGCTCAAATCGGCCGTATCCCCTTGAGGAGGACTCGATGCTCAGTCAAGAAGAAAACGAAGCCGTATCGCGCGTAGGCCCGGGCACTCCCATGGGCGAGCTGATGCGGCGTTACTGGCTGCCCGGGCTCCTCTCCTCCGAGCTGCCGGAGCGGGATGGGCCCCCGCTCCGCCTGCGCTTGCTGGGCGAGGACCTGATCGCCTTTCGTGACTCCAATGGGCTCGTAGGCATCCTCGGTGTTCACTGTCCCCATCGCGGCGCATCGCTATTCTTCGGCCGGAACGAGGCGGCGGGTCTCCGTTGCGTGTATCACGGATGGAAATTCGACGTCCATGGCCGATGCGTGGACATGCCGAACGAGCCGCCCGAAAGCAACTTCAAGGACAAGGTCCGGGTGACGTCTTACGCGTCTCGCGAGGTCGGTGGCGCTGTATGGGTCTACATGGGGCCGGGGCGGCCGGCGCCACCCCTCCCCGATCTCGAGTGGATGACCGTTCCGCCGGAGCGCCGCTACCAGGCCAAGCGCGTCCAGCACTGCAACTGGCTACAGGCGCTGGAGGGCGAGATCGATCAGAGCCACGTCTCGTTCGTGCACCGGCGCTTCGACGGTGGCAACGGACGCGGCCAGGTGGACCTGATTCGGACCCGCGACACGCATCCGCGATTCGAAGTGATGGATACGCCCTACGGCGTGGTGATCGGCGCGGGGCGTGTGGCGGATGAGTCGCTGCGCTACTGGCGCATCACGCAGTTTCTGATGCCCTTCTGGTCCATGACCGGCCCGTACGGTGAGAACCCGATTCGCCACACGCGCGCCTGGGTGCCCATCGATGACGAGACGAGCGTGCTCTTCTCGGTCACGTTCCACCCGCTGCGCCCCCTGACCGATGAGGAGATCGGTCGGATGAAAGCCGGCTCTGGGGCAGGCTACGTCGGAGAGGGCAAGTTCCTCCCGCCGACGAGCCAGCCGTTTGGCGCATGGCGGCCGAGGGCCGGCATGGAAAACGATTTTCTCCTGGACCGAGCCCTCCAGCGGAGCACGTTCTTCTCGGGGATTCCCGAGTTCTGGGCCCAGGACGCCGCCGTCCAGGAGACGATGGGCCCGATCTGCGATCGGACCCACGAGCACCTCGGGACCTCGGACTTGGGGGTCATCCGCGTTCGGCAGCGGCTTCTATCCGCGGCGCTCGCCCTTCGCGATCAGGGTATCGCTCCGGAATCCGCGATGGACGGCTCGCTCTACCGTGTGCGCGGCGCCGCCGTGATGGTCCCCGCGGGCGAATCGTGGTTCGAAGCGAGTGCGCTGCACCGCGAGGTTATTGCCGGCACCAATCCGGGTGGCGTGTAAGGCGCAGAGCGAGATGCGGCCGCCACCCGGTGCGCGCCAGTAGTGATATGCGGTGCCGAGGCTACGGCGTCTGCGGCCAGCCCGCGAGACAGTAGCCGCGCCCGCGCACGTTTCGGATCTCATAGCCGAGCGGCTCGACTTTTCTTCTCAGCCGCTGGACGTGGGACCGGATGCTGTTCTCACCGCTGCGGCCGCCGTCGATGGCTTCGAGGAGGCCGCGCTGTGTGACCGGCGTCGGGGCGGCGAGGCGAAGCGCGGTGAGCAGACGGCGCTCGCTCGGCGTCAGCCCCGTTGGGGGCAGAAAGGAGCGAGGACCGCCGTGGAGGGCCGACCTGATGCCGGCCTCGCGAATGGCGGTTCGCCAGGCGTCGATTAACACGGCGGGAACGTCGGCACATCGATCACATGCGCCGTACAGGTCGCTCACTGCCATCGCGTATCCTCCATCGTCCAGTGCGGATCCACTCTCCGAGTGGACTGAAGTTTCTCGCTTCCTTGCCCTTTTTCGCCATTTCCCGAACGTTACTCGATATCTTACATTACGTTTCCATAAAGCTGCATTACAAATCCGCACATTTTAAGAAGTGGCTAAGAATCCTCAAAGATGCGAGTAATGTGCAATGGAGGTCAAGCGGCCGTCTACTGCGGACGATGCGCAACGGTGCCCTGGATTCTTCCCCGCGCTCCGCCGTTACATATGGGGTGGTGACAGCCACTCGCCCATGCGCCACTTCGTCCACGCCGCGTTTCGCCGGCCCGGGCTGAACCGGTTGACCGGTGGAAACTCCTTCAACTGCGCAAACGGTCGGCAGCCGTTGATGATCATCCGCTTGTAGGGTAGCGGTCGCCGGCTCACCCGATCTGCCATGGATCGAAGCGGATCGAGGAGCCAATCGCTCTCCACAACGCTTGTTCTCGCCTCGTTCGGGTCAAAACGAGTCGAAACGGCCCAGAGGACCTGCCAGGGGTCTTCGATATCAACGTCGTCGTCGACGATGAGGAACAAACGGCTTGGTCCGTGCATGCGGTCCAGCGCATCCATGAGGCGCGGAACGTCGTCCGCGTGCTGCTGCTCGACCGTGATGACCGTGCAACTCAACGGACCGAAGGCCTTTACGCGGCGAACGGGAATTTCGAGAGCCTCAAACCGCGAGAGCATGCCGGTGATCTGGCGAATGGGGAGGGTGAACACGTACCCGTCGCGGTTGTACAGTGGCGGCGCGCCATAGAGGATCGGGTCCGTCCGATGATAGAGCGCCTTCACGTGGATGACCGGCTCGGGGGTGGGTGCCGGCTCGCTGTACCCGGTCCACTCGCCGAATGGGCCCTCCGGCCGTGTCTCCACCTCTGGCGGCGGAATCTCACCCTCGATGGCGATCTCAGAGTGGGCGGAGATGGGCAGCCCTGTCACACTCCCCCGAATGACCTGGACTGGCTCCCCGGCGAGAAACCCGGTGTAGTCGTACTCCGGTGTCGATTTCGGCACGCCGCTGGCCGAGCACCCGGCGAGAAAGATCAGTGGCTCCGGTGCGAAGGACACCGCGACCGGGCACGCCTTGCCCTCGGCCCAGTACTTCTCCATGATCCGTCGACCGTCGCTGGCCGGCTCGGAAAAGATGCCCGTTGTTGCCCGATCGTGTCGTTGGACGCGGTAGGTCCCGACGTTGACGAAGCCGCTGTCCGGATCCCGGTTGATCACCGCGACGCCGGTTCCGATGTATGCGCCACCGTCGCCCTCGTGCCAGATGGGGACAGGAAACTGCATCAGATCGACTTCTTGTCCCGACTGGATGTGCTCGAGCAGCGGGCCGTCGTCGACCACGACCGGTGGCACAGGTTTGTACGCTGCCCACCGCGCCTTGAACGCGCGCATGAGTTGGTCCAGCGTCATCTCGGGGTCCAGGTCGAGGGCGAGCAGGCCGCGCCGGTGGCTGCTGCACACATTGGCGGCGACGCGGTAGCCCGTCGGATAACCAGGAATCGCGTCGAACAGGAGGGCCGGCCCGTTCGCATGCAGCGAAAGCTCGGCAATGACGCCGATCTCCAGGTTTGCGTCGGCGCCGTCGATGGTCCGAAGCTCCCCAATCGCCCCTGCCCGCTCGAGCAGGGTGCGAAGATCCACCAGGGCCATTCTTTGCTCCTCGATGTCGTTAGGTCAGCGTTGCCGTGAAGGTCGGTCGGCCCACCCAGGCGTCGCCGCGGTCAATGAGGGCGCGGCAGTGCTCTTTCCAGCTCGTCGTGGCGGGGATCACGCCAAAGGTGGCCACAACAGAGGGGAATCGGTTCTTCGCGGGGTCGCGCACGAGCGCTGGGGGATCGCGCCCTTCCTGCACGTCCCTCATGGCCGAAACGAGGAGCTTGCGCGCGATGACCAATGGTGCGTCGTTGGGTGCGAGGTGCTCCCGCGTTCGATCCTGGATGGCGCCGGCGCCTTCGGTAGCGCAGAGGTCCTGTGCCGCGAAGTAGCGCATGTCGATCCCGCTGTAGCTCCTCGCCCGCATGTCTTCACGGCGCTGAAGATACCGATTCGAGCGATTGGGAATCGGGTGGAACTTCGGCGCGGGTGTGAACAGATCGCGATTCTGGCGGAGCTGCTCTTTGTCGTACGGCTGGTCGCGATCGAAGGATACGACGTACTTCCAGTGGTGGGTATCGTCGATGGGAACGTGCCAGTTGAGCCCGCCGGCGGGGAACGCGTACATGTTGGGCAGCATGAAAGTGCCGACGCGAATGTAGTTACGGTCGGGCCCTAACGTGCGGATCTTGCATACTCGCAAGCCCACGTCCACGAGTTCGCCTTCACACCGCTCGTTGTAGGGCGCCGAACCTCTGTGCGATAGCTCCGCGAGCGTCCCGTTCGCCCCCGGCGTGTTCGCCCCATCCGGGGATTGAAGGTCACGCTGGCTGTAGTGGAGAAACGAGACATGGAGGAGGTCGATATTGCCCTCGTTCCCCTGGAGGTAGTTGCAGTCGCTGTAGATCTTTGTGGCGAACACGTGCTCTTCGCCATGGGTCAGGAAGTCGTAGTTGGGCAGGAGGGGTGGATCGCCCGGGCCAAGGTACGCGAAGATCATGCCGTTCTTTTCTTGGCAGGGATACGCGATCTGACGAATGCTCTGGCGCAAGGTCGATCCTTCCGGCTCGCCGGGCTGCTCGATGCAACGCCCGGCCCCGTTGTACAGCCAGCCGTGGTAGATGCAGCGCAAGCGGCCACCTTCGACGCGGCCGTAGCTCAGGTCGGCGCCCCGATGTGCGCAGTGAGCGCCTAAGAGTCCTGGCGAGCCTGCGGCGTCCGACGCGTCGGGCCGGTAGAGGACGAGATCTTCTCCAAGAAGACGGACGGGCAACGGCGCTCCACCCGGGGGCAGCTCCTCGGAGAGCGCGACGGGCTGCCAGTATCGGCGCATCAGTTCCCCGCAGGGCGTCCCTGGCCCCGTCTCGGTCAGGAGTCGATTTTCCTCTTCCGTCAGCATGGCGCGTTCTCCAGAGAGCCGGTCAGCTCTTCAAGAAGTCGATCACCAGCCGGTTGAACTCGGCTGGCTGCTCGTATTGTGGCCAGTGGCCAGCATTCTGGATGACGTGGAATCGCGAGCCTGGCATCTCCTTGTGCGCCATTTCGGCCACCTGCCATGGGGTGGACGGGTTGTGGTCCGTCCAGAGGAAGAAGAACGGCTGTTTGATCTGCCGGAGGCGCTCCGGGGTGAGGCTCACGCCAACTCCTTGCTGCGGGGGAGCGGCGGTCGCCGCAGGCTTCGGAAGCGCAGCGCGTCGCGCATAGATCGTGTAGCGAACGTCGACGAGCTCGTCGGTGATCGATTTTTCCGGGTCGGCGAAGAGCCAGGCGAGTCTGGCGCGGATGGACTCGGGGGTCGGATTCCCCAGCGCCGCGGCAGATAGTCGGGCGAACGACTCGCGCCCGGGCGCTGCCAACTTCGCCGCCTCCTCCCCCATCTCCAGGCCAGCGCCCGTGATGTAGACGACCTTGTCCACGCGGTCCGGATGCTCGAGCGCGAGCTTGGCAGAGGCGGCTCCTCCGAGGGACTCGCCGGCGAGGTGCGCGCGCGCGATGCCCATAGTATCCATAAATCGGAGGATGTGGTCGACGATCCCCTCCGTGCCTGCCAGGGTCGGATGCGAGTCGGTATAGCCGTGGCCCGCCATGTCGATGGCGTAGGCGTGGAAATGCTCGCCCAGGGGCACCACGTTGCGGTGGAACGCCTCGGCGTGGCCGCCGCTCCCGTGGAGCATGATCAGCGGCTCGCCGCTACCCGCCTCGATGTAGCGCGTGCGCATGCCCTTTGCATCGCAATAGTTGACTGTTGCGCCCAGAAGATGCACCCAGATGGATCGTTCGGTCATCGCCTGCGTCCTTTCTTCCCTGCCTTTTCGTGCTGGGTGGGTTCTTCGTCACCCGACTATTTCACGTCCCACTCGTAGACGTTCCCGATGTAGCTGGTTCCGCCAACCTGCGCGACGTGGGCGTTGAGCAGTCGATTGCTCACCATCGTTGGTTCGGCCTGGTAGAAGATGCCCATGAGGTTCAAATTCCTGGCGATGTGCAAGGCAATTTGCTCTACGACGCGAATCCGTTCCTCGCGACCAATCGTGACAAAGTAGGTGTCCAACAGTGCGTCGAACTCCGGATTGCGGTAGCGAGAATAATTGTCGCCAACGAAATTGTTCTCGGGGAGCGGCGTCTTCGAGCTGTGCATCCGTCGGAACGCGTCGACGTCGTTGGGCTGGCGCTTCAGGTCAAATGCCGGGAACGTGCTCCGGTATTCCCGGTCCTGGGACCGCTGCGGTGGCACTGGCACGGGCTCCATCGCGATCCCCAGGCGCTGCCAGTAGCCCGAGATCGCAAACATCGATTTCTCTTGAAGATCGTCTCCCTGGGTCGTTCGGATCTCGAGCGATAGCCGCTGGCCGGACGAGTCTCGGAAGGTGCCGTCCTCGCTCGCGACGTAGCCAAGCTCCTGGAGCGCGGCCGCCGCCGCGCGCGGGTCAAAATCGTAGTGTGGAGCCTCCTTCTCGAGGTTCGCGTAGTCTGGCTGCCCGGGGTTCATAACGGTATGCGCGACCAAGGTGAGGCCAGCCATGAGGCTATCGACCATTTCCTTGCGGTCGATGGCACGCATGAGGGCTCGCCGAAATCGCACCTCGGCAACGACGGGCGGGTTGGGATTGATGAACTGCGGGTACACCATGATCCAGTTCTTCATGCCGATCTCGGCTGTGCCGTCACGCCATTGGTCGCGGATCTGAAGCGCCTGATCCAGGGAGATGTTCCTGCCGAGCGTGACCTCGACGGCGCCTGCGAGGAGATCCGCGGCCAGCGTCGCCGGATCGGTGACGAACTTGATCTCCACCTCGTCGATCTTCGGCCTACCCAGCACGTAGTCGTCGAAGGCCTGGAGCACAGCGCCGCTGCCGGTTGTCCAGTCCTTCAGCTTGAAGGGTCCGGTCCCGACGAAGTCGCGATTCCAGTAGGAGAGCTGTTCGAAGTTGGCCCGGTCGTCCGTGTACGCCGCCTCGAGAAGGTGGCGTGGCAGGATCGTCGTGACACGCTGGCTCAGAAGCTGGTCCGCTTCCACGAACGGCTGCTTCCATCGCACGCGCGCGGTGTCGGCGGCGACCACCTCAACGCGGTCGATGGAGTCGTATGCGAGCTGCCGGAAGTAGGGAAGGTCGCGGTCCTGAACAACCTGCAGCGTGAAGACAAGATCGTCCGCGTCGAGCGCCACGCCGTCGTGCCAGCGCGTGTTCGGCTTGATCTGATACGTCGTCTCCATCTGTCCGTCGGGCGAGAGAGTCCAGAGGCCATTGTCGAGGCTGGGCACGGCAACGGCGAGCTGCGGGATGAGCTGGCCCTGCGCGTCCGGCATGACCATGTCGGCGCTCACCATCTGCTCGAGCTCGTCCGCTCCCGCCAGGACGATTCCGCTCTGGTTGGCGCGCGAGATGAGCGCCTTGGGCTCGCTCTTGACCGCCGCGGTGATGCGTTTGGGGGCGCGGCTCGCGGCGGAGTCCGCGGATGGCGCTTGGCGCAGGGCTGGCGCGGGCGCGCACGCGGCGAGAAAGATGGCCAGCGTGAGCCCCACTGCCGGGAGCCAGTTTCGCGCCACACCCGCCATCTACGAACCCACCGCGGCTGCGCGCAGCGTCGGCTGCCAGTGCGCCAGCTCCTCGATGAGCGAGCGCCAGCGCGCGCTTACGTCGGCGCGCTCGTCCGCGGAGAACACGTTGCTGTCAGGAAAGCTCTCGCGCCATGCAAACGGGCGGCACGCGTCGATCAAGGTCCGGCCGATGGTGAAGTCGCCCGATTCTTTCTGGACAGGGGTCAGCCGCGGATCGAGATCGCTCGTCCAGGCGGACGGGATCACCTGCAGGGCCCGGTCGGGATTCACGCGCGTGCACAGCGCCCACAGCACGTCGCGCATGTTCGATGGATCGATGTCGTCGTCCACCGCCACGTACGTGCTGTACATGCTGGCGCCGGATCGCAAACCGGCTGCCGCGAGCAGCGCCTGCCGAGCGTGCCCCGCGTAGCGCTGTCGGAGGGCGATCACAACCATCAGGCCGTTGCAGTGTCCCCACACCCCCGCCACGTCGCTGATCCCGCTTCGTTCCAAGTGTTCCCACATGAGCGCGGCATTCCCCGGCAGATCGCTGTCCCAGTGCAGGATCGGCCGGAGCGGCGGGCTCCCGTAGATGATGGGCTCGTCTCGGTAGGAGATCCGTTCGACACGGATTACGCATTCGGGCCCGGTGTGGGAATAGTAGCCGGGCCATTCTCCGAAGGGTCCCTCCGCCGCAGTTTCTTCCTCCGGCGGTGGGATGTGGCCTTCGAACACGATCTCGGCCTCGGATGGGACGGGAATTCCCGTGGCGGTCCCCGGAAGCACGGAGACCGGCTCTCCGCGCAGCGCGCCGGCGTAGTCGTACTTGCGGCCGGTCCGGCCACTCGTCGCGACGAGGAATGTGACCGGCTCGCACCCGAGAACCACGGCGACAGGGCACGGCAGGCCCGCGCGCCAGTACTTCTCCGCGATGATCCGACCGGCCTTGTGCTGGAGGATCCAAACGCTCAGGCGATCGCGCCCCTGGACGCACGCGCGATACGTGCCGTAGTTCACGAGCCCCGTCTCCGGATCGCGCATGAGGATGATGTCTCCCGTTCCGATGTAGCGCCCGCCATCCCGCGAATGCCACGTTGGCGCCGGGAAGAGACCGACGTCCACGTCGTCGCCAGCGAGCTGCTGGCTCAGGATCGGGCCGTCGTCCACGATGGTGGGTGCAATGAGCTCCAGACCGCGCTGCCGCCGGCGGAGCATCTTCGCCAGTTCGATGGGATGGGCATCGGGAGGAAGATCGAGGGCTAGGGCGTATCGACGACGATTGTTGTGGACGTTGCTCGCGACGCGGAAGGTCGGGTCGAATCCATCGAATCGATCGAACACGAGCAACGGTCCGCTGTACTCGGCGCCCAGCTCCGTCAGGCAGCCAACGTCGCGGTCCCGGTCCGCGCCTTGGATGAATTTGACATCGCCCATTCGATCAGCCGCGTCGATGAACTGGCCCAACGATTGGTATGGCATCCATATGCCTCCTTGGGCCAATCGTATACCATGCCGTGGTCGGGATCCCCAAGGCAGGCAATGCCGCGCGGCGAGCCGCTCTGAATCGAGCGCGCGGTCCGACTTCGTGGTGGGTGGGTGCGCGGAGGAGATGCTCGACCGCCAGCGCGAGCGCGCTGCCACGCGGTGGGCCGGTCACGACGCCGCGATGGCTCCGCGCACGACGCTGATCGTGTCCCGGAGCGAATCGCGCGTGCACAGCTCGGCGAATCCGCGCTCCATACACTCGCCGCGCCAGATTTGGCGCGCGTCGATCGGTGTGTCGATCTCGCCGAGCAGGCGCATCTCGTCAATGACGGCCTGCAATTCGCCGGGGTCAACCTGCCCGTCCAGCGGCATCAGGCTGTCTTCCATATTCGGGGCGCGCCGCATAATCCGCAGCTTGCGCTCGTCTTCGTTGTGGGTGAAGTCGCGGCGCATGCGCGTTTCGAGATCGTAGAGGTAGTCGAAGTTCCTGGGGTCTCCCCAAAACCAGAATGCGCGAAGGTTTGCTTTGAGGAACGCGGTCAGCTCTGCCGCACGCCGCTCGATCGTAAGGCGGGTCGCCACGATCGCGCGCCCCGGCCTGCGGCGGCGCTCTGGGGCTCCTCCATCGAGCAGCAGGTTGAACCCTTCGCTGACGAGCTGGTCCGCGAATTTCCCGCTCGTCGTGATGGCATCGACCCGCCCGGTCCGCAACATGTCCGCATGCTCCTGCGAGTCCGGGTATGCGAACACCGGGTCCATGACCCACTCCACTTCCGTGCGGGGGTCGATACCTGCCCGAATGAGCGCCACGATGATCAGACGGTCCGAGAGGCCGCCCAGCTCGCGTAGGCCGATGCGCTTTCCGCGCAGGTGTTCGGGGCGCGTGATCCCTCGTCCGCTGATCACTTTGGGCCGCGTCATGTAGCGCCAGCCGCCCACGATGAACAGCTCTTCGCCTTTGGCCCACTGGTGCACGACCGAATCGACGTTGGCGCCGCAGGCGATGTCGACGCCGTGCTCCTTCATGGCGAGCGCCAGGCCTTCGCGTTCGAGTGGGCCCGGAATCAGGCCGCGGTAGTCGTACACGTATTCCGTCAGCCCTTCCTCACGAAAATAGCCCTGTTCCTCGGCCACCCGGATCGATCGCTGGTGGCCGACGTGGTAGCCGGTCGTGGCGATGAGGAGCGGCTGGTCCAGTCCACTCATTCGACGTTTCCCTTCTAAAGGCGGAATCGATCTTGGGCCGGTACGGATTCAGTCCGCGGGAGCCGACCCCGCGCCTGAGAACCGGGCGGCGGGGAGCTTCGCGGATGTCGAAGTGACGCGCACGACCAGCCGGCCATCCTGATTGCGGATCTCGCACGCTCGCTTGAGGAACAGCATCGGCCCGCTCCGCCCCTGGCGCGCGTACACATCCACGAGGCGATACTGGATCGTGAGCCGGTCGCCCACGTACACCGGCTCGAGCCATTCGACCTCGTGGCCGGCGTTCCGGGTGTTGGTAAAGTTCGGCGGCAGCTCGATGCCCGCCCACGGCATGGCATCGCCCATCTCCCACTCGGGCGCCCTTCGGTACACCTGGAGAATCAGGATCGGCGGGACGCGTCGGCCGCGAAATCCAGCGGCCCGCGCATACGCGTCGTCCATCCACAACGGATTTCGATCTCCTGTCGCCTCCACGTACCGGCGGACGTCGGAGGCGGAGATCTCCTCGGGGAGCTCCATCACCGGCGACGTTTTGCCGATGCACGCGCGCATTTGGTCGGTCACGAGATTCTCGATGCTCGGGATCATGGGCATTCGCTCCGTTGGGGCCTCTCCCGCGCTGCGAAGGGCGGCATCACCCGGCGCCCGTCGGAGCGGCCGTTCTCCTGGGAAGGGAGATGGTGCATCGCCCTTCGACGATCCTCACACCGTCTTGGTTCGTTCCGGTGAACTCGCACACGACCCATGGGTCGGCGCTCGACGGCGATTTCTCGACGACGCGAGCGGCGAATCGCATCAGGTCGCCTTCGAAGGTCGACGCTGTGTGCCGGAGGCTCATGCGGCGCAGGTCGCCCAGAGGACCGGCCCAATCCATGAGCATGCGGGCGAGGTAAGCCTCGCGAAGCGCGCCGCTGGCGATGACGGTCTTGAGCCCCCGCATCGCCCGGGCCGCGTCGCGATCGGTATGGGTGGGGCTGGGGTTCTCCTGAACGCCGGCCCACTGGATCGCCGCGACCAAGGTGTGGGGTCCGAACTCGCGATCAGGAAGCGCAGCTCCGGGCTCCACGTCCTCGAAGAAGACGCGCTGGTCGACTCGTGCCATGTGCGTGCTCCTCAGCCGTTGCCTCGGGATCATCTCGCTTGGCGCGTCACGTCCTGACGCCGAGGTTCAGCCCCAGCGAGCGCGCGAGCATCGCGACCCCCAGGGTCAGTCCGGTGATGATAACGGTAACGACCGTTGCCGCCTCGCGCTGGCCAGCGGCCACCATGTCGAGGATCAAGAGCGAAAGCGGGCGTGTTTCGGAGGTTGCCAGCATCACCACGCTCGACGTCGCATTGGCCGTGAACATGAACTTTAACGTCGCGACTAGGATAAGCGTGGGAGCGATGAGTGGAACGACGATGCGCACGTAGGTGCCGAGCCAGCCTGCGCCGGACATTCGCGATCCCTCCTCCAGCTCGGGCCCGAGCTGGAGGAACGCGCTCTTCATGATCTGGGTTGACAGGGTGACGCTGCCCATGACCGACGCGATGATGAGTACGAAGATGGTCCCGTACAGCGGGGTGAAGAGGGGTGTCCCCAGGAACATCCAGAGCAATCCGAGCCCGGCCAGGGCCCCCGGTATCACGCTGGGCACCCAGAGAATGGCGTCGAGCAGGCCGCGGCCCCAGACCCCCTTCGCCCGGACGACGACGTACCCGACGAGCGCGAAGAGGAGCGGCCCGGCCACCGCCGCGCTGCCCGCGATGACCAATGTGTTGCCGAGCGAGCGAAGAAACGCCGTGCTCCCCAGCGTTCGCTGCCAGTTCGCAATGGTCCACGGCTGCGCGATGGCGAAAAAGCCGAAACGGGTCATGAAACTGCCCGCCACGACCGAGAAAATTGGGACCACGACCAGCAGCGCGACGATCAGCGCTACGAGGGCGAACATCGGCCATCGCCACCGGCCGAGGTCGATCAGCGCGGGCTTCATGCGTCCGGTGACCGTCGTGAAGCTTCGCCGAGTTGTGAGCCAACGCTGGATCGGGACGCCGACAACCAGCAGCAAGAGGGTAACGCTTCCCAAAGCCGTGGCCTGGCCGACCAGGGGAGGCTCCTGCCGCACCAGCTGGACGATCTTGGTCGAGTACACGAAGAAGTTGATGGGCGTCCCCAGCAGCAGCTCGATCTCGAAGGACTCAAAGAGGCGCAAGAAGGCCAGCATGAACACGATCACGAGCGGCGGAGTGAGCACGGGCAGCGTCACTCGCAGGAACGTCGACCACGTCGACGCGCCCGCCATCCGGCTGGCTTCCTCCAGGGCGGCGTCCATGTTGCGGAAGGCGGGCGTCAGCAACATGACCTTCGAGGACACGGCGTGGGAAACGAGATGGACCCAGATGATTCCCCAGAACGAGTAGATGTTGAACGGCCCTGCCTGCAGCCCGAAGAGGTGCGCCGTGACCTGATTTAGCAGCCCCTGACGTGGATCGAGGATGAGAATCCATCCAAGGGTTGTCGAAAGCGCCGGGAGAAAGAACGAAAGCCAGAAGAGGAACTCGAACCCACGCGCCCATGGAAGGTTGGTGCGCCCCAGGATCCACGCGAGGACGACGCCCAGAGGAAAGGACAAGACCTGATACCAGAACGCGACCGCTATGGTATTTCCGAGCGCCTGAAATAGGCCCGGAGTCCCCCACGCGTCCACCCAGGCGCCGATCCCGTACACGGGAGGCTGGCCGATGCGGGCGACGTTGAAGCTGTTGATGAGGATGAGCGCCAATGGGTAGACGAGGTAGAAGGCAAAGGCACCAATCAGGACCACCATGCCGATCTGCGCCCAGCTCGGGCTGAGCCAGGCATGGGCCCTCTGCCCGGTTGGAGCTCCCGACCGCCGCGCTTGCGCTACCCGGGCCACACGCAGAGCGCCTCCGGCGGGAGTTCGAGATAGACCTCGTCGCCCACGTTGAAGATCTGAGTTGTCGGGAGGGACAAGACGTGCCTCGCCTGGCCAACTTCCGCGACGTATTCGAACCGATCGCCCACGAAGAGGGTCGACCGGATGCGAGCAGGCACGACGTTCTTGGGATTCCCCGCGCGCTCGCACGTGACGGCGATCTGCTCAGGACGGATGGATAGCTGAACGAGATCGCCCGGGTGGAGCGCCTCGCCACGGCGTGGCAGCTTCGCGATCCGGGATGCCGTCAGCTCCACGCCCTCGACGCCCACGAGAGCGACGTGGGCAGCGCCGTCGTCGATGCGGGTGACCCGCCCGTCGACCGTCAGGGTGCGTCCGAGGAAGCTCTGGGCAAAGGGCGTGGCTGGATTTGTGTAGACGTCTCGCGGGGTGCCGAGCTGCTCGAGATGGCCGTTGTTCATGATTGCGATGCGATCGGACACGCTGAGCGCCTCGACCTGATCGTGCGTCACGAAGATCGTCGTTACGCCGAGGCGGGCCTGCAGCTCTTTCAACTGGCGGCGCATCTCGTCGCGGAGCAGCGCGTCGAGGTTGCTGAGTGGCTCATCGAGCAGCAGGACCTCCGGCGAGAACACCAGGGCGCGCGCCAGCGCGACGCGCTGCTGCTGGCCGCCACTGAGCTGGGGGGCCTGGCGGTTGGAAAGCTCGCCCAGCCCAACAAGACGAAGCGTCTCCTCGACGCGGCGACGAATCTCCGTCCTGGGTGTCCGCCGTAGCTTGAGAGGATAGGCGACGTTTTCGAACACCGTCATGTGCGGCCACAGCGCGTACGACTGAAACACCATCCCCATGTTCCGGCGCTCGGGCGGAACGAACAGCCGACGGTTGACGTCGACGAGGGCCCGGCTGCCAAGTCGGATGGCGCCTGCATCGGGCTTTTCGAGCCCGCCAATACATCGGAGGGTGGTCGTCTTTCCGCAGCCGCTCGGACCCAGAAAGGTGAAGAACTCCCCCTCGCGGATTTCGAGATCGAGGTCGTCCACGGCGGTCATCGGGCCGAAGCGCTTCGTCAAGGATTCGATGAGGAGCATGGGGGGATTTTGGCGCGTGCGCGCATGCGTATTCAAGGCAAATTGCGGCCTGGCAATCCCGCACAACCCCTCAGCCTATAATGAGCGCCATCCTCAGGGAACATGGGAGAGCCGGATGAGCGCTCTGGATCAGCCGATCCTCATTGCCAACTGCAACTACCACGTCGGGCACCAGATGTCTTTTCGGGCGGCGGAGGAGCAGGGCTTTTTCCGCGAGGAGGGCCTTTCCGACTACATCTACGAATGTGGTGGGATCGTTCCGGGCCCCTTCGAAGCGACCGCGCTGGCGCCGACGATGAAGGAGCGTGGCATCGACATAGCCACCGCCGTCAACGTGGAGACGATCGTTCAATTGCGGGCGCAGGGCGCAGACCTCTACGCCGTTGGCGCCTGGCGCCACATGCCGCGGGTCCGCCTCTATGCCGCTCCCCACATCAAGACGCTGGCGGACATGCGCGGTGCCCGAATCGGCCAACGTGAGGCAGGCGGCATAACGGCGCTTTTCTTTGGCTATTGGCTTGGCAAGGCCGGCATCGACGCGGAACGAGACATCACCTGGGTCGAGGACGCGATCTTCGCCTATCGACGCGACCGCGCCCACATCGACGCGCTCTTGAACGGCCAGGTCGACGCCGTACAGTCCGCCCCACCCTTCTCGCAGGAGCTGGAGCAGAAGGGCTGTCACCTGATTTTAGACTCCGCCGAGCTGTATCCGGGCGGCAAACCGGGCAAGGTGATCGTCGCGACGCAACAGACGATCGAAAAGCGCGCGGAGGAGTTGAGCGCGTTCCTCCGAGGCAACATCCGCGGTTTCTGGTTCGTGCGCGACCCCGACAATTTCGCGTTCTTGCAGGATCTCGAAGTCCGCTATCGAAAGGCTAGCCACCACGAACAAGAGCGAAAGCTCCGCATGGTGACAAACCCGGAACACCTGGAGGAGTGGATTATGCCGGTCACGGGCTGGTTCACCCGCGAGGCGCTGGAGCGCGCCATCGACGAGATGGTGGCTCTGGGGCAGATCGAGAGGCCGATTTCCGTCGACGAGGTCGTACGCGACGGGCCAGTCACCGCTGCATTCAAGGATCTCAGCTCGCGGCCCGCGCTTCAGGCGGCGTGCGATAAAGCGCTGGCGGCGGCGAAAAAGCACGGGTGCTGACCCTTCGCCGCGTTCGACGACGCTCGCGCAAATTTTGGCCAGATCGGAGTGCCCTTTGAGCATCGACGATACCTTCTCAGAATCGAGCGTGCGCGCCATCCTCGCAGAGCGCGCCATCAGTCGCCGTCGACTCCTGATCGGCGCCGCCGCGGGAGCGGGGTCCGCGCTTCTCGCCGCGTGCGGGCGCCCGAGCGCCCCCAGCGACTCGGCGCCAATTCCGACCTCCGCCAAACCCTCGGGGTGGGACGCGATCGTCGCCGCGGCGCGCCAGGAGGGCACGGTCATCATCTACGGCGCCACGTCTGAGGCGCTTCAGCAGGTCATCAATGAGGACTTTCCCAACGCGTATCCGGGCATCAAGGTCGAAAGCGTGTCCGCCGGAGGGTCCGAGCTGGTCCCGAGGATCATGTCGGAGCGGGCCGCCGGTCGCTACATCCCGGACGTCATCATCTCCGGGAGCTTCAGCATGCTGGGTTCTCTCAAGCCGGCCGGCGCGCTCGCGCCTCTGGCCACAGCCTTCGTGCTTCCGGAGGTGAGCGACGAGTCCGCCTGGCTCCAGAACCGATTGTGGTGGGCCGACGACGCGGAGCCGAATACGACGCTGAACTTTCAGGGCATCCTCATCGCGCCGATCTATGTCAACACGTCGATGGTCAACATCGGTGACTTCACGTCATACAACGATGTCCTGGACCCCAAGTGGAAAGGTCGCATGGTGTCCAATGACATCCGGCAGACCGGGCCCGGCGGCGTTCCTGCGCGTTTCATCTACAAGAACCCGAGCCTCGGACCGCGCTGGTTCGAGCGGCTCTATGGCGAGATGGACGTGACGCTGAGCCGGGACCAGCGCCAGATGGTCGACTGGGTGGCCGAGGGCCGGTACCCTATCGGGCTGTTCCTCGCCGAGACCGAGGCGAGCGTGGCGCGGAACCAGGGCCTCCCGATCGCGCCCGTGCCCTGCGATCAATTCAAGGAGGGCGCCGCGATCGGACCCGGCAACGGGTCCATGGCCCTCTTCGATCCAACCCCCCATCCCAACGCGGCGAAGGTTTTCATCAACTGGCTCCTCTCGAGAGAAGGCCAAACCACCTGGCAGAACCGGACCAAATTTTCGTCCCTTCGCGTCGATATCCCGAAGGACGGTCTCGTGCAGGACTACGTTCCGAAGCCCGGGCGACAGTACGCGGACGGCGGCACCGAGGAGTATGGACGGATTACCGGATCCATCTTCGGCGAGCTGATCACGAGCGCGCTCGAAAGCGCGGGGCGCCAGTAGGCGTGGCCGTCAGCGTGAGGTCGCTGCTCCTTCCCATCATCCTGGCGCAGCTCCTCGCATGCGCCCCGCGCACACAGCCGCCGACCGCAGAGCAGTCGCCCGCGCACCGCGGCGGGGTCGTTCGCGTCGCGCTCTGGCAGGAGCCGGCCCTGCTGAACCCGCTGCTCGGCGTGCAAACCGTGAACGACCTGATCAGTCGGACCATGCTCGAGGGCCTGTTGCGCATATCGCCAGAAGGCCAATTGACGCCGCAGCTCGCCGCAGAGGTTCCCACGTTCGACAACGGTGGCATCTCTCCGAACGGCCTGACCATCACGTGGCGACTCAAGACGGGCGTCCGGTGGTCAGACGGACAGCCCTTCACGAGCAAGGACGTGCTGTTCACCTACGCGGTCACCATGGATCCCGCCAACCCGATCACGAACCAGGCAGGCTATCCGGACATCGAGACGATCACCGCGCCGGACGACGCCACGGTCGTGGTCCGGTACCGTACGATCTACTCGGCATTCAAGCAGCACTTCGAGTGGGTGCTCCCGGAGCACGTATTTGGCGGCGATACCGCCATCGAGACGAAGGAATTCAACCACGCGCCCACGGGAACTGGGCCCTTCAAGTTCAAAGCGTGGGAGCCGGGCTCGGCCATCACCGTGGAGCGCAACCCCCATTTCCGCGAGGCAGACAAGCCTCGCCTCGATGGTCTGATCTTTCGCATCGTTCCAGCCAGGGACATTGGAATCCTGTGGCTGAAAGCCGGGGAGGTCGATGCGCTCTGGAACCTGGCCGAGGACAACATCCCCGAGATCGAGGCTATCCCGTCCGTCGTGATGAACCCGGCGGTTGGCAATGGCATCGAGCGATTGATCTTGAACACCAGCTGTCCCTCCGGATCACAGCAGGGCGATCCCGCGTGCAGACACCCGGTGCTGGGCGACGTTCGGGTCCGACAGGCCATCGACCTCGCGATCGATCGGAGGGCCCTCATCGACGAGCTGCTCGCCGGGAAGACCACGGTCGCGACGTCCGTGATTCCGCTGGGACCATACGCCGTCGGTCTGGCGCCGCCCTCCTACGATCCGGTCGCGGCGCAGCGGCTCCTGGAGGACGCCGGTTGGCACGTCGGGGCGGACGGCATTCGCGTCAACGACGCGGGGACTCGGGCGAGTCTATCGTTCACCACGACGACGGGCGCGCGGCTTCGAGATCAGACGCAAGCGCTGATCAAGCAGCAGCTCCAGGCGGTGGGGATCGACGTCAACATCGAGAATCTGCCCTCGCCGATGCTCTTCGGAAGCTGGCAGGACGGGGCGCCGATGGCCCACGGTAATTTCGATATCGCAATGTTTACCATCACGGACCCGTACGATCCCCAGGCGGACCTGTACAACCTGTTCCACAGCAGCCGTGTTCCCTCGGAGCGCGTCCGCGCGGGCCAGAATTATCAGCGGATTCTCGACCCGGAGCTGGATGCCGCCCTGGAGGCAGCCAGCGTGACGGTGGATGACGCCAAGCGGGCGGCGGCGTTCCAGAAGGTCGCCGGGCGGGTGGATGCGGACAAGGGGCACATCCTGCTCTACCGCCGACTCGATCTGGACGCCTACAACCAGCGCGTCAAGGGACATGCGCCCAATGTGTGGAGCGAATTCACCTGGAACGCGGCGGATTGGTGGCTCGACGACGGTCGCTAGCCGTGCGGCGCGACTGTTCGCGGCTGATCCGCTCGGACAGCTGCCACGCGGGGTGAAGCCGATGCCTTCCTCGCCCGCTGAGCCCTTCGATGCGCTCCTGATTCACGGCGCTTCCGTCTTCACGCCGACTCGCACCGCGCGGGAGACGTCGGTGTTGATCTCGAACGGCCGCATCGCGGCGATCGGATCGCCAGAGCGGGTCAGCGCGCGGGCGCGCCTGCGCGAGGCTCGGGAGATCGATGCCTCCGGGCTGATCGTCGCCCCGGGATTCATCGACATTCAGATCAACGGCGCCGCGGGCCAACTCATCACCACCGCGAAGACCGCGGACGCCATTCTGACTGTGGCGCGCCTCCTCCCTCGATTTGGCTGCACAGCCTTCCTCCCCACTGTCATCTCGGCCCCTCTCGACGTGATGCGCGCTGCCCTCCACGCAATCGGGGAGGCACGAAGTGACCCGATCGTTGGCGCCCGAATCTTGGGCGCACACCTGGAGGGTCCCTTTCTCAACCCCGAGAGCGCCGGGGCACACCCGCGGGCGTACCTCCAGCCGCCCTCGGCCGCGTTACTCCGCGACCTCTGGGAGGCATCGCGGGGATCTCTTCGCGTGCTCACCATCGCGCCCGAGCTTGACGGCGCGCGCGAGACCATCGAGGAGGCCGGCCGCCTTGGGATCGTGATCGCCATTGGCCATTCGCGCGCCAGCATCGAGCAGGCAGCCTCCGCTCAGGAGCGGGGTGTGCGGCTCGTGACCCACCTGTTCAACGCATCTGGCCCGGTCTCCGCTCGAAAGCCGGGCATCATCGGCGCGGCCCTCACGTCGGACGGAATGAACGCGAGCCTCATCCCCGACGGTGTTCACGTCCATCCCGCGATGATGCGACTCGCCCTTCGGGCGTTGGGGGCGAAGCGACTGGTCCTCGTCACCGACGCCATGCCGCCGATCGGATCGTCGCGCCGGACCTTCGACCTCCTCGGCGCGCCGATCGAGGCTCGAGACGGCGCCTGCTACACGCGGGACGGACGGCTCGCCGGCGGCCTCCTTACGATGGATGAAGCGGTCCGCAGCGTCCGCGCGATGGTCGATGTTGGAGTTGCCGACGCGCTCGCGATGGCGACGCGCAACCCTGCGCGCGTTCTGGGACTCGATCGGCAGCTTGGCTCTCTGCGGGTTGGCGCCCAGGCGGACTTGGCGATCTTGAGCGAGTCCCTCGAGGTTCGCATGACCATCGTCGGCGGAAGGGTCATCTACCGCGCCGACCAAGAACTCCAGCGGATGGCGAGGTCGCGGTCGTGCTGATACTGCCTCCCACGGTTCAGGTCGGGCAGCCGTGAGAACCGGCGTCAGCTACTTCGGAAACCGTATGCCGGAGCACTATCGCGGCCGTGATCTGCCCGAAATCGCGGCCGCCGGCTGCACATACGTGCTGCACACGTTCAGCGAAAACGATCTGGCCTTCTACCGCGAGACGATGGGAGATATCGTCGCAGCGACGCACGAGGTCGGCCTCGACGTGGTGTTCGATCCATGGGGCGTCGGCGGGGTTTTCGCGGGCGAGGCGGAGAGCCGCCTTCTCCTCGATCATCCCGACGCGTGGCAGCAGGGGAGCGACGGGGCGCTCGTTCCCGCCGCGTGTCCCCTGTCGCCTGACCTGCGAACGCTGATCGAGCGATGGGTCGACGCGACCGCCGCGGTGGGCGCTGACTCGGTCCTGTGGGACGAGCCGGGCTTCGGGGCGCCCGGGCCGGATGGGTCACGCTGGACCTGCCGCTGCGCCCGCTGTCAGAACGAATATCGCCAGTCGTTCGGTGAGTCCATGCCGCTGCGGCAAACGCCGAACGTCCTCGCGTTTCGGGAGAAGCTGATCATTGGACTCGTCGAGTGGTGCTGTCGCGTGGCCCACGAACGAGGCCTGCGAAACACGGTCTGTCTTCCCGCGCAAGAGGACCATCGGGCGAGCGTCCAGGATTGGGATGCGATCGCTCGACTCCAGGACGTGGACGCGCTGGCCGTCACGCCCTTCTGGGCGCTGTGGGGGAAAGACGTGGACCCCTACGTTTCGCAGTACGCCGGTCGCTTGGTCGCGACGTGCCGGGCAAATGGGCGGGAGCCCCAGGTGTGGCTGCAGTCCTTCCTCATCCCAACGGGTCGGGAGGAGGAGATCGCGCGCGCGGCAGACGCCGCCGTCGCGGCCGGAGTCGAGGACATCGCAGCCTGGGGATATCGCGGCTGCGGCCACATGTCATCGCTTCGATGCGCTGACCCCGAGGCCGCGTGGAGCGCCATCGGCCGGATGTTCCGCCGATTCAGAGGAATTGACTCCGGAGACCCGACCGAACCGCGTCCTGCGGCCCGGTGATGCGCGTGCGTTGAAGCGCCCCACGAGCGGGTCTACAATGGGGCCGTCGCAACAGCCGAGCATGCGTCCGAGCTGCGGGAGGAAGGCGGTACGAGATGATCATCGACCTCGACTCGCACCTGCGCGAGAACTACTTCATGGACGAGATGTTCAAGCTCGACGAGCCGTTCGCCGAGTTCACGCCCGAGCGTATCGTCGACGGACCGCCACCGCAGCGGAAATTTCGTTCGCGCATCCCGCCGGGGCCGTCCGGCACGCACGGATACAACCATAGCTACATGTACGACCCGACCGCTGGCTGGCGCGGCGGAGAGATCGCCGCGCGCCAGGTGACCGGCTGGGACATGGCCGAGCGGGCCGAGGCCAACACCCTCGAGGGGCTCGACAAGCAGCTCATCTTTCCGACGGGGATCTGGGCGCCCACGATGACCGAGGGGCCGCTGGGCGCGGCCCTCGCCCGGGCTTACAACAACTGGGTCACCGAATTCGTCAAGGACTTTCGTGAGCAGTTCCTCCCCGTCGCCCTCATGCCGGCGGGCCACCCGGAGGCGATGCCGGGCGAGCTACGCCGGTGCGTGACCGAGCTGGGCCTCAAGGCGGCACACCTGGTCTGCTACAACGGCGACCGCAACCTCGACGACCCGTCCTTCTTCCCCTTCTATGAGACGGCGCAGGAGCTGGACGTGCCCCTTTTCTGCCATCCCAACGGCCAGCAGGGGTTCATCACCCAGCGGTTCGACAAGGGCCCCGCGAACAACTTCCTCGCCATGCATACGTTGGGGAGACCCACCAACTGCACCCAGGCCCTCGTCGCGCTCGTCGCCGGCGGGGTCTTCGAGCGGTTCCCGCGTCTCAAGGTGGTGTTCTTCGAGTGCACGGCCGAGTGGCCCCTCTACTGGATGCACCGGATGGACGACGACTGGGAGTGGATCAAGGAGGACCAGGAGCGGCACATGCCGATCCCTCTCACGATGCCGCCGTCGGAATACGTCAAGCGCAACTGTTACGTCACGATGGAGGCGGACGAGCACGCGTCGGTGCTGGCGGTCTCACTGAACGAGATCGGAGCCGAGCACATCATGATGGCGACCGATATGCCCCATTTCGACTCGGAGTTCCCGCACACCGTCTCCACGATCAAAGAGCGGCGCGACCTCACACCAACTCAGAAGGAGCTGATCCTGGGCGAGAACGCACGGAAGCTGCTGAACTTATAGCTCCCACCCTTGGGCGTGGGGAGAAGGCGGGATTACATGGGTCGGCGCGGCATCCACCGCGCCGACCTGACGTTTACCGGTTGTTCCAACCCCACTCGGCGGCGGTTCCCGCGCCCGCGAGCTCACCCCCCGTCTTCGCATCGACGCGCGCGTAACCGGCGCGGGCCACGCCCTCGTGGCGGATGTGGATGTACGGCTCGTTCGCGCTCGGGTCCCGCACAAGCCCCATCGGTTCTTCGCCGCGCTCCACCTTTGCGATGTTCTCCAGGATCAGCTCGTGGAAGAGGATGACGCCCTTGTCGGAGGTGACCAGGTGCTCGCGCGTCCGGTCCGAGATCGGCCCCTGGCCGATCCAGGCCATCTCATCCTGCGGGATCACCGCATCGCCGATCGCCAGCCCCAAGTGGTCGTAGCGGACCTCCTCGTGGCGGACGGAGAAGGGCTTGATCTCCTCTCCGGGCTTCGCATAGCGGAACTGGTAGAGGAAGTGGAGGGTATGCGTGTCATCCATGGGCGTGCGGATCTGGTAGCTGCCGCCCCACGCGCCGCCGACGACCACCAGTGTGTTGGGGAAGAGGATCGGGTGGCCCGTCGTCCAGTCGTCGGAGTCCTCGCTCTGTCCCTCAACTAATCGCCGCTTGTAGACCCCGTACTCGAACATGTCGAACGCGATCTTTCGGTGCGGCGGCGTCAGCATGACCTGCTCTTTGCCGTGGCGCCGGTTGTAGTAGTTCCCATAGTGGCCGTGCAGGTGCTCGAAGTGGACAGGGTCCATCGAGTTGTCCATGCACTGCACCCAGTTGCACGGCAGCGGCTTGATCAGGACACTCCGGTTGATGTCCTCGCGCGCATATCCCTCGAATCGAGGCAGCAGGGGCGCCGGCTCGGGACCGAGGTACGCCCAGATCAGCCCGCCCATCTCCTGGACCGGATATGACGTGATCTTGAGCGGAAGGCACGCCGGCTCGAAGGGCATGTCCACGACGCGCCCGTCGGTGTCATACGTCCAGCCATGGTAGGCGCAGCGCAGGCCATTATCCTGGGGGATGCCGTACGCCATCGAGATCCCACGGTGGGCGCACCGGCTGGCAATGAGTCCGATCCGGCCCGCCGCGTCTCGGAAAAGCGTCAGGTCCTCGCTCAGGATCCGCACGGGCTGTACGGGCTCCTTCAGTAAATCGTCCAACGTTCCGATGGCATGCCAGTACATGCGGAGCATGCGGCCGCCCGGCGTATCGGGACCCGTTTGCGTCAGTCGCTCGTTGAGTTCCTGTGTGATCACCCCGCTCACTCCTCGTCGTCGCGGACATCGCGTGCAGTCCGCGTGTGCTGGCGCAATCATATCTCGCTTGGCTCTTGCGTGCGACGAAGAGCGGTGGCACATTCACAGCACCGTCGCACGTGCGACAATGGACGGGCAATCGAGAAAAAGGGGGAGCGAGTCCGGCATGGCTGACAAGATCGGGTTCATCGGCCTGGGTACCATGGGGCGCCCCTTCGCCACAAACATCGTACGGGCGGGATTCGACCTCACGGTATACGATGTGCAGCCCCAGCCCGTGAACGAGCTCGTGAAGCTGGGCGCAAGGGCCGCCCGCTCGGCGCGCGAGGTCGCGGATCTGGTCGACATCGTTGACATCGCGGTCCCGCACGAGGCGGAGGTCGACGCGGTGCTGCAGGGGCCCGACGGCCTGCTGGCAGGCGCCCATCCCGGCCTGATCGCCGCGATTCACTCGAGCATCCACCCCCTGCACATGATGCGTGTCGCCGAGGAGGCGCGCGCCCATGGCGTGGAGGTCCTGGACGCTCAGATGAGCGGCGGGGCCGGCGGCGTGACGTCGCAGACCCTGTGTCTCATGGTCGGCGGTGATCCCGCCGTTCTGGAGCGGTGCCGCCCGGTGCTGGAGACGACGGCCGGGAACATCTTCCTGCTCGGGAAGGTTGGGATGGGCGCCGTAACGAAGATCGCCCAGAACACGATGACGGCCGAGTACCTCATGGCGGCGACGGAGGGCTTTCGCTTGGCGGAAAGGGCCGGCGTCGATCTGGAGGTGTTTCAGGAGGTCGTGCGCACGAGCTCGGCGCAGAGCCACGTGGCCGACGAGTTCCTCCACGGCCGGGGGACGCGCGACGCGTCGTGGGTCTACTATCACGTCCTGCGCGACGCTCTGGACCTCGGCCAAACGTACGACGTGACGCTTCCCGGAGCGGCGACGTGCATGCAAGCGCTGGCCCACAGCCTCCGGAAGGGCTAGCGGTCCATTGGCGAATCGGCGGCGAGGGATGCGCGAAGCGGGCGCATCGATCGGCCCATTGAAAGCCTGAGGAGGTGCGAGGAGTGGCAGTTGCTGGAAAAGTCGTGGTCGTTACCGGCGCCGCGCGCGGAATGGGGCGCGAGTACGTGCGCGGGTTTCTGCGCGAAGGGGCCAAGGTCGTGGCCACCGACGTGGCGTGGGAGCCGACCGGCGTCTCCAATGACCTGATCGACTTCCGGGACGAGCTGAAGGGCAACCCGAACGTTCTGACCGACATCATGGACATCTCCATCGACTCCCACGTGAAGCGCGTGGCCGAAGCCGCCATCGGGCGGTTCGGCACGATCGACGTCATCATCAACAACGCGGGCACGCGCATGCGCGACCTGTACCCGCCTCACGGGAGCGTGACCACGCTCGAGACCGAAGTTGGTGACTGGCAGAAAACCTTCGACACGCACGTGTTCGGCACGCTGCGGGTGGTGAAGGCGTTCTCGAAGCCGATGCTCGATCGCCAGCGCGGCAGCATTATCAGCGTTAGCTCCGGCGGCTACGACGCCAGCCGCGCCAACAGCCGCGAGATGCCATACCAGGCGGCGAAGGCTGCGCTGGTGACCATGACCCTGTATCTGGCGGAAGAGCTGAGGTCGTCGAACATCGCCGCGAATGTGCTGCTACCGGGACACACGGCGACGACCGGTACGGATGAGCAGGAGGCGATCCGCAGCGAGATGCGTGCGCGCGCGGCGCAGCCGGGCGCGCCGGTGTGGCGGCCGATGCGGGTGCGCCCGGAGCACGTCGTGCCCCTCGCCCTCTTCCTCGCGGACCAGGACGCGTCGGGCGTGACGGGCCAGATCATCAACGCGATGAAGTGGAACCAGGAGCACGGATTCGGCGGGGCCGACGAGTGGGTGTACCCGGCGGACCGCGACGACTCAGCGGTCCGCCGACCGGCGCGCTAGAGCCGGGCCCCCGCCCCCACCGCGGTGGGAGAGGGCGGGGGTGAGGGCACCGGGGCCCCGGCCGAGCTTGCGGCTCGGGGAGTTTACGCGGTGGCCACCGCCAGATTGGTGAAGGCCTTCAAGGTCTCCGCGGTCTCCACGAGCCAGTCCGCCGAGCGCGGCAGTACGACCGATGCCGATCGCACACCATAGAGCTCCGGCTCGTCGACGCCTGGCGGCGTGATCCCCCGGTCGCGCAGCGCTTTGGCGGCGTTGAGCAGCTTGCGTCGCACCTGGATGATCGCCGCATCCGTCGTGCCTAGGTGCTCGTTCGTGCGATCCATGACAGGCCCCATGCTCTCGGTCACGGCCTGGTCTTGCATGGGGATGGTCGGGATGCCGGTGAAGGTCGCCGTCCGCTGGACCTCGCGGTTGATCATGTAGTCGTTGGTCTTGTTCGCAGAGGCGCGCCAGCGGCCCAGGGAGGCAGTCGTCGTCGGGAGATACTGCGGGCCGTTGGCCCGCTGCCACTGCTGGCGAACGGGAATCGGCTCCAGCGGATTGTACGCGACGGACCACACCATGGTGTTCTCGTCGTCGAGCGGCACCCAGATGTGGCCTGGAATCCCCTGGAATCCGCCCGGCGGAAAGTACGTGTGGAAGGGGAACATGAACTGGGTGATGCGCCAGTAGTAATGGTCGGGCCCTTCGTCCCGCTGCGCCCCATACATCAAGCCATAAGGGGTGTCGGTGAGGAAGAGGCGCGGGTGCCGGTCCTCGTGAAAAACACCCTGGTCGTTTTGAGGGCCGCGCTCTTCGTCGGGATTCAAACGGGCGTGAAGAAAATAGAGGTGCGCGGTGTCGATATCGCCTTCCAGCGCCTGCACCCAGTTACATTCCCGCAGGACGGGCGACAGATTCCGCTGCTCGGGCGGCACGAACGCCCATTCGACGCGCGGCAGCTCGGGGGGATTCGCCCGAGGCCCCATATAGGCCCAGATCATCCCGCCGTGCTCGCGGCAGGGATATGCGCGCTGGCGCACCTTATCCTTGAAGTTGCTCTCGGGCGGCTCGTTCGGCATGTCGACGCACCGGCCTGTCACGTCGAACTTCCATCCGTGGTACACGCAGCGTAGCCCGTCCTCTTCGTTGCGGCCGAAAAACAGCGACGCTCCGCGGTGGGGGCAGTGGTCAGCGAGGAGGCCCGGCCGTCCTGATGTGTCGCGAAACAGGATAAGGTCCTCGCCCAGCAGGCGCACCCGCATCGGCGCTCCATCGGGCTCCATCAGCTCTTCGGACAGAACAACGGGAATCCAGTACTGGCGAAGCAGGTCTCCCATCGGCGTGCCCGGACCGACGCGAGTCAACAGCTGATTGTCTTCCTTGCTCAGCATCTTTCCTCCCCGTCTCGCCACCGGAGCATTTTCGGTGATGGCCGGAGTATAGCGCGGCGGGCCCGGCTGTACGGCCCATAGGCAGGAACCTCGAGCGGACAGCCGCGCCGCTTCTTGCTACCATTGCAGCGGTGCACACATCTGATGGGCTCACGAAGGAGGAGACCATGGCTGTTACTCGGGAACGCTTCCAGCAGGGCATGAGCTATGCCGAGGCCAAGGAGCGCATGACGCGGAACCGTCCGAACATCGAGCGGATCGAAGGTCTGATTTCACTGACCGACGCGGATCTTGCCCCCTGGCGCGCTCTCCCCGAGAAGTTCAACGTTCTGGTTCTGGTGATCGATCCCTGTCCGGACGTATACACGAATCTGCCGATCATCCAGCGCATCGCCGATGCGACCGGCAAGCTGGACGTGCGGATCCTGATGCGCGACGACAACAAGGATGTCATGGCGGAGTTCATGAACGGTCCGTACGAGTCCGTCCCGGTCATCGCCTTCTACGACCAGGCGATGAATCTCCGGTCGGTGTTCATCGAGCGCCCCAAGAGCGTGACGACGCTGCGCGAGCAAAAGACGCGGGAGATTCAGCAGGCGAACCCCGAGTTCGGACCGGTCGGACGGAGCCCCGCGGATATGCCCGAAGACGTTCGGGCCCGCTACCAGGCGGCCATCAACGAGATGCGGGCGGCGACCACCGACTACTACATCCGAGAGTCCCTCGCGGAGTTCGGACAGATCGCGCGCGAGCTCGCCAGCGCCCCCAGCGGCGCGCCGCAGTGGCGCGGCAATCTCGTCGCCGCGGCCACCGCGTAGGAACCCGAGTGGCGGGGGGCCGGTCTTCCCCCCCGCCGCAGCAAGGGAAGGTGAGGGTGGGGGACGTACCCGTCGCCCGGGACCCGGTCACCAAGTGGGCAATCGCGGGCGCGGCTACACGCCTTCCACAAGCGCCAGGTTGGTCCGCGCCGCGGAGTGACGGATCTTCTTCGGACCGGCGTACTCGGCCGATTCGTACCACTCCTTCGCCCGCTCGAAGCTCGGAAACTCGATGACGATGAAGGGCTTTGCCGACCAGTCGCCTTCGCGAACTTCGACCCGACCACCGCGGATAATCGTCTTCCCGCCGTACTGCTCGAGGGTGGGCGCGAGGCCCTTTCGATACTCATCCATCGCTGCAGGGTCGAGAATCTCAATTGGCTGGGCAATGACGTAACCGGCCACCGTGTACCCTCCATGGTATTGCTGGACGGATCGTATCACGCGCGGCGGAGCGCAGTCGTTGGCTGCCACGCAGCCTCGACTATCATTGATGTGATCCGACGATTCTGATGCTGAGTTGGGACCGGGAGGGGCAATGCTGAGCAAAGAAGACAATGAGCTGGTCTGCCGGGTTGGACCGGGAACTCCCGGCGGCGCGTTGCTGCGTCGCTACTGGCTGCCGGCCCTGCTGGTCACGGAGCTGCCCGGGCCCGACTGCGACCCAATCCGCGTGCGCCTCCTCGGCGAGGACCTGGTGGCGTTCCGAGACACAGAGGGGCGCATCGGGCTCGTTGGCGCCCACTGTCCCCATCGTGGCGCGTCGCTCTTTTTCGGCCGCAACGAAGAGAACGGGCTACGCTGCGTGTACCACGGATGGAAGTTCGACGTGACGGGCCGGTGCGTCGACATGCCCAACGAGCCGCCCGAGAGCAGCTTCAAAGACAAGATCAAGCACACGTCGTATCCATGCGTCGAGCAGGCCGGTGTGGTGTGGACGTACATGGGTCCGCCAGAGCGCAGACCGCCCATGCTGAACCTCGAGTGGATGCGCCTACCCGCGGGGCATCGGTGGGTCTCAAAGACGTACGAGCGCTGCAACTGGCTCCAGGCCCTCGAGGGCGGGATCGACACGTCCCACTCCTCGTTCCTTCATAGCCGCGCGCACAATGTCGCCATCGACAAGTCTGAGCTTCGCGCACGGGCGCGCAATCCGCGGCTCGAGGTGCTGGACACCGACTACGGCTTCACCTACGCGGGCATTCGCCATCTGGCGGATGAGGGGAAGAACTACGTGCGCGTGTATCAATTCGTCCTGCCGTTCCACCAGATGCGCGCGGAGGGCCAGGGTATCCGCCCCGACCCACAAATCGACGGCCATATGTGGATCCCCATCGACGACGAGCACACGTGGGTGTTCAACTGGGCGTACCGACGCGATTGTGGCCCGATCCCCGAGGAGCGGTGGCTCGACCAAGAGCATCGGATGGGCAGGGGACCCGAGGACCTGCTTCCCGGCTTTCGGCTCAAGCAGAACATAGAGAACGACTACCTGATCGACCGGGCGCTGCAGCGGTCCGGCGAGAACTACTCAGGAATCCCCGGCGTCAACACCCAGGACTACGCGGTGCAAGAGGGGATGGGTCCAATCTACGACCGAACGCAAGAGCACCTGGGAACCTCGGACCTCGCCATCATCGCCGCGCGTCGGATGCTGCTCCAGTCCATTCGCGATCTCCAGGCGGGCCGTGAGCCGGCTGCGCCCTTCGCGGACCCGTCCCACGTGCGCCCGGCGGAGATGGTCCTCCCGGAAGGTGCGCGCTGGCAGGACCTGATGCGGGACGAGCTGCTCGCAAAAGCGTAGTTCGCGTTTCATGAGCTTGTCGAAGGGCGGGCCGAGGGTTCGCCGCCGTGAACGGCGGGCCTTGGCGGGGCGAGCATACCGCTCCGCGGTGTCGTGCTGAGCGCTTTCTTGCTGTCATGCTGAGCGCAGCGAAGCATCTCGGTTGATCGAGATCCTTCGGGCTCCGCCCTCAGGATGACGGGGCGGCTGTCATGCTGAGCGCTTTCTTGTTGTCATGCTGAGCGCAGCGAAGCATCTCGCGTGATCGAGATCCTTCGGGCTCCGCCCTCAGGATGACCGGGCGGCTGTCATGCTGAGCGCTTTCTTGTTGTCATGCTGAGCGCAGCGAAGGATCGAAGCGCGCCTGTCATGCTGAGCGCAGCGAAGCATCTCGGTCGATCGAGATCCTTCGGGCTCCGCCCTCAGGATGACCGTATTTCGACGCGCGGAGCCTCCCCCTCGGCGTTGACGCGCGCGAGGAGCCCGGCTATCCTCGCAGCATCACACCACACACGAGGAGAGCTGAGGTGTACCAAGCGACGACGCGCGAGGTCCGATTCCCGGGCGGGGGCGGCGAGCAGCAGGCGTGGATCTCGACGCCCACGGCGCCCGGTCGCTATCCGGCAATCATCATGTTCCACGGCCGAAACGGTGTGAACGATCCGTTCAAGCACGTGGGCGTGCGCTATGCCGAGGAGGGGATCGTCGGCATGGCCGTCGACTACTTCACCCAATCTGACAATCCCACCAATGTGGAAAGCGTCGAGACGATCCGTGGCGCCATGCAAGTCCTGCGCAACGAGCCGTCGGTCGATCCGGACCGTATCGTCATGAGCGGCTACTGCAAGGGCGGGGGGCTCACCTATCTCGGCCTCGCGAACGTCCCGGGCTTCGCCGCCGGTGTCGTGTATCACGGCGGGCTGTTCGTGCCGGAGAAAAGCGCCGGCTTTCCGGAGAACCCGGCGGATGCAGCCCTGCGAATCGACGTACCGTTCATCATCCTGCACGGGATGTCGGACCCGGGCGTGAAGATCGAATACGTATACGATCTCGCGCGCAAGCTCAATGAGATGGGCAAGCACTTCGAGCTAAAGGCGTACTGGGGGACACGGCACGCCTTCACTCTGCCGGGCGGCAACGACTACGTCCCCGAGCACGCGGAGGACGCCTTCCGCGAAGCTGTGCAGTTCATCCGGCGAACGTTCGGCTTGCCGGTCGGGACCGTTGACCCCCTGTTCCTGCAGCCGGCTGGCGTCTAAGACAAGACGAAGGCAGCGGCCGAGTTCTTCTCGCGAATCCACAGGGGCGGCCCGGATCGATGAGATCCGGGCCGCCACGTTGCGCTTGAGCGCGATTAGCGATTGAGTCGCGTGGGAGTTGGCCGGGGTGGCTGGCCAGGCTGCGGGAGGGCTTGGAGCGTCGCCTGCAGGCCCGACACCGGCGTTGGCTTCGGCTGCTCGGTCGGCGCGCTCGTCGCCTCGCCACGGCCCGCCGCGCCCGTTTCCGAGGTGGTCTCGGCTGTTACGGTGCCGGTTGTCACCGCGGTGACGGTACCCGTGGTGACGGCCGTCACGGTTCCGGTCGTCACAACGGTGACCGTGCCGGTCGCTTCAGGCGTACCAGTGGCGCCCACGGTGGCCGTCGCCGCGGATGAGGTTGGCGTCGAAACCTCGGGCAAGGGCGGCGGCGGTGCCGGTGGCTGCACCGATGCCCTTGGCGGGATAGTCATCCCGATCTCCGCATTGTGCTCGATCACCCACTCGTGGTCCGCCTCCGCGCCCCACGTGCCGCGGAACATCGCCTGGGTCTCCGCGTTCTCACCGGAGAGAGTCCTGCCGTCGGCGGCGACGTCGCCCTGCATCCGTGCGCTGCTGGCGATGCCGAAGACCAGGACCACCGCCGCGCCAACACCGGTCATCCACTGCCACGTTCGAAATCCCATAGGCCTATTCTCCCATTCCCGTTCGGCGGGTCATCGAAGCCCGCGGACGTGCCTGGCGCCTGGCCCTCGACGTGGATGTGCGGAGGGCGCCCGAGTGAGCGCGGGCTGGAGACGGAGCCGCCAGAATTCCGTCTCGGGGCGCGCTGGATTCGGCCCGAGACGTGCTATTGTACGATCGCGATTGCAGGTCGACCAGTAATCGTGACCGTTTCGTTACACAACGGTCACGAACCAACCCGTGGTAAGATGGCGAGCGGCGAGCCACACTGGGATCAACGTGGCGACCGCCAGGCGCCGTGCCATCTGCCGGGGGAATCGATGGGCGAAATTCTCGGCGTGGGCTGCTCCCACGGGCCGCACATACAGTTCCTCGATGAGGACATGGCGAACGTCCTCCGTCGGACGTTGAGGAGCGAGAGCACCCCCGCCGAGCTGAAGGACCCCGCCAATTGGCCTGCGGAAATGCGCGCCGAGTGGGGCGACGACGGCGGGATCCGCGCTGCGCAAACCCATCGCGCCACGTTGATGGCTGGCTACCGCGCCGCTCGGGCCGCCATCGACGAATTCCGTCCCGATTTCGTCCTGATTTTCGGGGACGACCAGTACGAGAACTTTCGACTGGACATCATCCCGCCATTCTGCGTCTACGCGCTGGCCGAGATGCCGGCGGAGCCCTTCAAGCCGAGCGCCGGCCTCGGCGCCTCGGCAAACATCTGGAACAAGCCCACGGACACGGTCATCACCGTGCCCGGCCACCGCGAGGCCGCCATGGAGATCACCGAGCGCCTGGTCCACCGTGGGTTCGACGTCGCGTGCGCTTTCGAGTTCAACCACGCCGAGAGCCTGAACCACGCCTTCACGCGAACGGTCGTGTATCTCGACATGGACCTCCAGGGCTTCAACTACCCGATTATCCCGTTCCACGTGAACTGCTACGGATCGAACCTCCGCGTGCGGGAGAAGGACCGACCCGCTGGCCCGTTCGCGCCTCCCCCGTCACCTCCCGCCTGGCGCTGTTACGACCTGGGGAAGGAGATCGCGGGCATCATCTCGGCGAGTCCTTGGCGCGCCGTGGTGATCGGATCGTCCAGTTGGTCCCACGCCACGCTCACCCGCAAACACCACTACCTCTATCCTGACGTCGAGGCGGACCGCGCCCGGCTGGCGGAGATCAGAAGTGGCGATTTGCGCGTGTGGCGCGATCTGACGCCCGAGGAGATCCTGAACAGCGGCCAGCACGAAATCCTGAACTGGGTATGCCTGGCCGGCGCGATGGAGGGCCGCACGCCGCGGATCCTCTCCTATGCCGAGACCTATCTGTTCAACTCCAGCAAAGCCGTCGTCGTCTTCCCGCCGTCGTAGGGGAGTCACCGTCGCGTTCGGCCGTCCCGCCCGGCCTGATGCCGCCCACCCCGAACTCTCCGGGCGAACGCCCACCCTTATTCGTCGCCGTTGATGCTCTCGCTCCCGCCGGGCGTCAGCTCGAACCTGAGGCTATTGCTCGCGCCGTTCGAATTGATCACGGTGACTTCGTAGCTCCCGGGGACGGGGAGCGTCGATGTGACGCCGATGCAGTTGCCCGCGTCGTCGCACAGCACGCCGGACGGACCGGACGATGGCACGACGAACCGCAGCGTCGTGCTGTCGTCGGAGCCGCTTCGGGCGACGAGGTTCCCTGGCGCGCCGTCTGGATGGTGCAGCCCCATCGATGGACCAAAGGTGATGAGGTTGTTCCCGCCCGCGAACGCCCTCCCTCGGATCACGACTTCGATCCCGGCCGGGCCGCTCGCCGGCTCGAGGGCCTCGAGGACCGGTGCTGGCGCGGCAGGCGTCGGCGAAGCCGTCGGCGTGGAGGTCGGGAGCGGCGTCGGAGTTTCGGTCGCGGTCGGTGTCGGGGGCGTGACCAGAGAGGTCTGGGTCCACGTCTCGCTCCCGGAGCCGAACCAGGCGGTCCACGTGAAGCTTGCCCACAACGCGCCGGTGCGACCCGGCGGTGGAGGCGCAGGGGCCGCGAAGGGAGATGCGCCCCCGGGGAGCGGCACCGGCGTCAGCCGCGAGCCGGAGTAGATCGTGCCATACTGGCGGCCGACGTACTGATAGCCGTTGTACATGTCGAACATGAGCCGGTTGCCGGCGCACTGCCCGTAGTAGCTCGCGCCGTCGTCTTGCTGAGCCATGATCCAGGTGTGAAACTGCCGCACGGAGACGGTGGCCGAGTACGACCGGCTCCCGCCGACCGTCTGCTGTCCCTGGTTCAGCCACGTGCCCCGGAGGTCGTAGGGACAACCGGCGATGGGAATGGCGCCGATCGCGCTCGGGGCCTCTGCTCCTCCCGGCGCCGCGGCTACGCCCGGCGTGAGCGCGGCCTGCGCCGACTGGTCGATCCCCTCCTGCTCCGGTGGCGGCATGCCGGGCCCCCAGTTCCCGAACTGCGGTCCCTCTTGCGCGCCAGCGCCATGGGGCGCGCCCAGGACCACGAGGCAGCCGATCAGCGTGGAGAGGACGGCGAGCCAATTGACCCGCGGAGAACGAGCCATGAGTCAGCCTCCGAATCGGTGGGCGGATGCCGCGAGTCCGTGTGGCTCGCGAAGTCTCGGCGAACGTGGCGCGAAAGCTTATCGGGATCGAAGCGGGAGCGCCACTGTCGCGGATCCGCGCGCCGCCTCCGCCCGGGGATTGTCTACTCCGATCTCGAGCTGCACGATCCCCGCGCCGTCGCGCAGCTCTTTATCGACGACGCGGGCGCGGCCGGTCAGCGTGTCGCCCGGATGGCTGTTTTTCACCATCCGAAACGGCCCCATCTTCTTGATGCGCCCGTCGAGGCCCATCCATCGGCGGAGAGTGATCTCGAAGACCATCTCATAGCCGCGCGTGTTGAAGATGATGTCGTCCAGCCCGGCCGCCCGGGCGAGCTCGCGATTGTGGTGGATCGAGCCGAACATGCGGTCCGCGGCGACGCTCATCACGATCCGCTGGTAATTCAGCCAGATATGATACGGGGGGATCTCCTGTCCGACGGCGACGTCCTCAAAGTACGTCTGGCGCGACCAGTCGACGTCGGGGCTACTCTCCTGGGGCTGCATGGTGGTCGGCGGCTGCTCCACCGGAGCGGAGCGCGCTTCCTGGACCCGTTCCTCATGGGGGTCATACCGATACTGGGTGCTGCGGCTAACGAGCACCAACTCGCCGGTCCGCTTGTAGATGCCGGTCTCGTGGGTCAAGAAGGCGCCGTTTCCAACGCGCGTCTCCTTCGGATCGATCTTTACGAGCTTCGTCACGACGCGGAGGCGGTCTCCGGGATAGAGCGGTTCGAAGCTCTCCCATTCGCTCGCCGCGTTGAAGCCCTTTGAAAAAGGCGACGGCACGGCAGAGTGGCGCGATCCGTTTCGCTCCGGCCGGCCGGGAGCAAAGGGGGGCGGCTCGCCCGGCACCCAGTAAGGCGGCAGTGCCCAAAGCGGCGTCATCGCGAGCGGCGCGACGATCATGCGATAACCGTGCGCTTGAGCCACCGCGTCGTCGTAGTGGAGGGGGCAGTCGAAGCAGTAGACCTCGAGCTTCCGTCGGATGTCGTTGCGAGAGACCTCCTCGAGACCTTCGAACTCCGACTCCCGCCCGAGCCACGGCTCGAGGTCCGCGAGCGTGACAGATCCCTTCGATGCGGTATCCTGCATCTCCTCCTCCGTTCCCATTCGAGGAAGCGCGGCGCGGTGGCAAGTATACCCAAGGCCGGCCGCTTGACAGGCGCGCGGCTCCGGGACAAGCTCCGTCGTCAGCTGGGACACCAGCAAGGGGGCGACCGCGCGATGCTCGTCCGAGGCATCGAGGAGAACCAGATCACCATGTTGGTCGTGGTTCCCCAGGCGCTGCAGCTCCTCCTCAATGCCATCGAGCGCGAAGCGCGACGGAGGGGAGACGCCGAGCAGCTCGCCCGGATGTTTCGACTCGCGGAGTTGATCCCGGTGCGTCTCCGCCGGATCCTTTTCCATTCCGTCCACGATCGAACGGGTTTCCTCTGTCGAAATCCGGCAACGTGCGAGGCAGCCTCGACTCTATGGGGAGGCTCTTCGACCTCGACTGGTCAGTCCTCCTCTTCCCGGAGGGGGAGCTCTTCGAGGGCGGGCCGCTCCGGCCGTTCATGGCGGGCACCGGCCTCACGGCCGTCGAATGTCGCGTTCCGGTGGTGCCCGTCTGGGTGGAGGTCGAGCGCCGAAGCTTTGTTCAGGGCGGCCGGTGTTCTGTGCGCGGCGCCTTCACCGTGCGGATCGGCGAACCGGTAACCTTCGATGTCCGCACGTCATACCCAGAGGCAACGGCGCGAATCGAAGCGGCGGTGCGGGCTCTCGCCGGCGCCGCTGATGGATAGCGACGGGCATCGGCGGGGCGGCCTCAACAGCCGCGCCTGGTACACGTCCCGAGCGTGCGGGTCGGACTCGGCGTAGCGCTCGGGATTGGTGCGACGGTTTCGGTTGACGTCGGCGTCGCCGAGGGCGCAGCCGGGGTCCAGGTCGCGGTCGTCGCGCTCGCTGGCGTTGGGGTCGCCGTCGGCTGGCTCGCGAGGGTCGGCGTCGACGTTGGGCCTGAGGGCGTCGCCGTGGACGTCACGGCCGAACAGCTCCGGGAGGCGCACGGCGTGGGGCTGAGGGTCGGCGTCGCGGTCCCGCCGCCCGATGCTCCAGTGGTCGGCGTTGCCGTTCGCGTCGGCGTCGACGAGGGGATCGGCGGGGCCGTCGGTGTTCGAGTGCTGGTCGACGACGCGGTCGGGGTCGCGGTGGATGTCGCGGCGGGCAGCTTCGTCGACGTGCTGGTCGGCGTCTGGCTCCCCGTGGGACTGGTGGCCGTCGACGTTGGACTCGCGGCCGACCCGGTGGGGGATGGGGTGGGTGTGGCGGCGCCTCCGCCCCCGAGCGCCGGGATCAGGAGGTTCGCCTTCGGGCTTCCGAGCCCCGTGACGAGGTCGTACCCCGGTGCGGCGTTGCATTGGGGGCCGCAGCTCCCGTTCGAGCCGGTCGCGATGTCGTGGTAGTCCGAGGGGAAGGAGTAGAGCGGGGCAACGCCACTCGACGCGGCAAGGGCCGCGAGGGCCGCCCACTGGGGCGCTCCCGCGCTCGTCCCGCCGACGACCCACCAACCCCTCTGGCCCTGGTACAGCGTGGTGTCGTACACGGCGAATCCGGTGTGCGGATCGGCGTCGTACGCGACGTCCGGCGTGCCGCGCCCCGCGCCGAAGGTCTGGAAACCGGACTGGTACGATGGGGTGGCCAAACCCCCTGGGCAGAAACTCGATGTCGGCACCTCGATCGCGCTGATGCCGCCACCGGAGCCGCCCCAGGCCGACTCGGACACGTACGAGCCATCGGACGTGACGCTGAGCGTCGTGCCACCCACGCTCACGACGTTCGGCGAGGACGACGGGTAGATGACGCCGTGTCCGCTGTCCCCAGATGACGCGAAGTATGTGACGCCTGGGGTTGTGAAGTACGAGTCGTAGGTGGTTTCTCCGCAGAACTCGGACCCGCCCCAGCTCATGGAAACGGCGACAGCGCCGTGGGTGTTCGCATATTGGACAGCGGCGAACAGATTGGTGAAGCTGTTGTCGGCGGCTACGACGAGGAGGATGTTGGCGTCCGGGGCGATAGCATGCGCCCACTCCACGTCAAGGGATGTCTCGAGCGCCCAGCCGCCATCTGTGGGAATGCGGCTGCCCTGCGGCTTTGCGATCGTCAGGTTGGCGGCCGGCAGGCCAAACTGCTGACTGAAGACGGCCAGGTCGTTGGCGATCGTCGGGCTCCCGTACGCGTCGACGATGGCGATGGTCTGGCCTGCGCCGGTGCCTGCGATCTGGTCGAATCCGTACGCCTTTCTGGCCTGGGCGGGGGTGAGCCCGGACTGGTACGTCGACGTGGTGAGCGGCGTTCCCACCTGATCCGACACGAAACGGGCATGGCAGCTCGCGGCGTGCGGGCCGCCGGGCCCCGGGCACGCGGGGGCGTTGAAGCGGCCATGGAGCGCGTTGGATGCGACGGCCGGGCTCGACGGGGAGCCATCGACCAGCACCGCGGCGATCATCGCGATCGCGGCGCTCGCCAGCGCAACTCGTCGCGGTACGTCCAACGATATGGCTCCTCAGGGTCCGGTGAGCGCCGGTTACGGGACGCGCACATTCTGGCACGGCCGGTTCAGCGGATTGATACCCTACGCGTCGCTATTATCGCCGAATTCTGGAGAATTCGTAACGAGCCGCGCGGTGAACTTCTTCACTGCGCGACGGGGCGCAGCCGCGCTTCCGTGCGCTAGCAGCCGGGCGGCGGTGGGAAGATCAGAATGCAGGGAGAGCCAGGCGGATACGGTGGTGGGTATGGGGGGGCCGGACAGCCGCTCTGGGGCCCGAAGCATGGTCGCATCGGCGCCACCCCGGGCCCTGTCAGCGACGACGCGACGCGCCCCTCCAGGAGCACGGTGACCGTGGCGTGCGACCATCCGTCCACGGGCGAGTGCGCGTACACATAGAGCGTGTGCGGGCCCGGGACCAAGCTTGTGGGCGTCCAGGTGAAATTGAAGCCCGAATATGCGAAGGCCGAGTTGCCGAGAACGATGGCGACGTCGGGCCGGGGGGCGCCATAGTCGGCAGTGCCCAGAGGCGGCGTGCTTCCGGCGCCCATCTCCTCGTCGAGGTAGATGATCACTCGGTCCACGCCGGTCCCCGGGCCGGCGGGATCGGCAGCCCATCCGCCCACATTCAGCGGAGTGCCGTTACCGACTCGATCGCCATCTGTCGGCGTGTCGACGCTGATTTGCACCTGCGACGCCGGGGTGGTCTGCCCCTGCGCTTCCGCATGGAGCGGCCCAACCGCGAAGATCAGGGAGGTCGAGATGAGGGCAGCGAGCTTCTGTGCGATCCGCGGTATCCTCCCGTCACTCCAAGGGGTGTGGAGGCGCGCGCGGATTCGACGAATAGCCGTTTGGTTATTCCGCATTTGGGACGCCACAGAAAGAGCCGAAAGTCGAGCAGGTGCTGATGCGCGAGGATAGCGCCCGGATCGACAGCGTGTCAAAGTCGCGCACGGTGGTATGCTCGCATCAGTGCGAGCCACGCGTCGTTGAATCCGTTTTGGAGTGGGCCGTGGGCACGGGGGACGATATTCGCGCCTCGGCTTTGCACCATCGCGTGCTCGGGAGCATTGCGGACGGCGTTACCGTTCAGGATGCCTCCGGTCGCATCATCTATGCGAACGACGCGGCCGCCCGCATCGTCGGGTGCGACTCGGCCGAGGAGATGGTCGCCACCCCTCCATCCGAGCTCCTCGCGCGGTTCGAGATCACCGACGAGGCGGGGAACGTCCTCCCCCCAAACCTTCTGCCAGGACGAATGATCCTGCAGGGCGCGGACCCGCCGGAGATATTGGTCCGCTATCGCCAGCGGGAGACCGGAGCCGAGCGTTGGTCGCTGCTGGCTGCCACTCCGCTGGTCGCCCCGGACGGAACGATCGAGGGCGCGATCAACTCCTTCCGCGATGTGACGCAGGAGATCCTGGCCAGGAGGCGAGCGGAGGCGGCCGAGAGCGCGCTTCAATTTCTTTCCGCCGCCAGCCAGGAGCTGGCTTCCTCGCTCGACTACGAGACGACGCTGACGTCGGTCGCCAAGCTCGCGGTTCCCAGGCTGGCGGACTGGTGCGCCGTAGACCTTCTCGACGACTCGGGCTCCCTGCGACGGCTGGTGGTGGCGCACGTGGATCCGGCCAAGGTCGCCGTCGCCCAGGACCTGGCGCGGCGATACCCCATCGAGCTGCGTCCGCCGCGGGCTCTCACCGAAGGCGAGCCGGAGCTGTATTCGGAGATCACGGACGAGCTGTTGCAGTCGATGGTGTCGGACCCCGGGTTGCTCGGAGTGCTCCGGCAGCTCGGCCTCAAGTCGGCTATGGCGGTCCCCCTCGTTGCACGTGGGCGAACCCTTGGCGTGCTGACGTTCATCTCCGCCGAATCCGGTCGGAAATATGGCCCCAGCGACCTGGCCCTCGCAGCCGATCTGGGCAATCGCGCGGCGCTGGCGGTGGACAACGCTCGGCTGCACCGCGAGGTCCAGCGAGCTGTCGAGACGCGGGACGAGTTTCTCGCCGCGGCCTCGCACGATCTCAAGAATCCGCTGACGGCCATCAAAGCGGCGGCGCAGCTCGCACGGATGCAGCTTGCTCGTGAAAGTCCCCGCGCACTCTCCCGCGTCGCGTCAGCTCTCGACACCATCGAAGGGTCCGCAAGCCGCATGGCCAGCCTCGCGGATGAGTTTCTCGACGTCGCTCGGCTGCAGCTGGGCCAGCCCCTCGATCTGGACCGCGAGCGGACGGACCTCGTGAGGCTCGTTCGCACGGTGGCAGACGATCTGGCGCGCACGGCGCAAAAGCATCGCATCTCCGTGGAAGCCGAGGACGAGCTGATCGGCGACTGGGACGTGGCCCGCCTGCAGCGGGTCTTGACGAACCTGCTCGAGAACGCCATCAAATACAGTCCTAACGGCGGCGAAGTCACGGTGACGGTCGAGCGGGAGGAGGGCGAGGTGCCGTTCGCACGGTTCACTGTGCGCGACCACGGCGTTGGCATACCCGAAACGGACCTGCCGCGGGTGTTCGAACGGTTTCGACGCGGGAGCAACGTGGTGGGGCGAATCGGTGGCACCGGGATTGGCCTGGCCGGCGCCCGGCAGATCGTCGAGCAGCACGGCGGCGCGATGACCATCGAAAGCCGCGAGCACGAGGGGACCGCCGTGCGCGTTCGGCTTCCCATGATCGCAGATGAACCCCGGAGCGGGGCGCTCTCCCTCAGCGAAGGTCCCAGCGCTGGGTATCCGCCACCATGAGGTTACCTAGCGCCTTTCCCACGTGCGCATTGACGATGCTATTCGCGATTGCCTGGGGCTGGAGGCTCCGGAGGAGGCCCTGGACAGCGTCGGCGCCGGCCGCCTGATTTACGAGCTCGAAGGCAGGGAACGTGGCGCGGTACTGACCATCGCGATTGAGCTGCGGCGGGATGACGAGGGGGTGGGCGTCCACCCCCACCTGGTGCCTGTAGTCCGCGGTCGCTTGCGCAAGGAGTCTGGTCGTATCCACCGACGTTACGTGCCGAATCTCGACCGAGAGGGGCTGACCGTCGCGGTCGACGAAGAGTCCCATCCGGACCCTTGCTGTAGCCGAGGTCTTCGACCGAAATACAGTGACGCGCGGCGGTGGGCGCAGTACTCGTCGAGCAGGCCGACTCGGCCGTCGGTGTCGCGAAACGCGACAAGATCCTCACCGAGGAGTCGCACGCGAACTGGCGGGTCGTCCTGGTTGGGAAGCTCGTCCGAGAGAACGGCAGGAAGCCAGTAGCACCGCATCAGCTCGCCCATGGGTGTCCCCGGACCACATTGCGTAAGCAGCTCGTTTTCTCGACGGGTCAGCATCATCCGACTCCTTTGGAGGCCTCCGCCGCGTTGAGCGCATTGTAGATGGTCTCGGGTCGGAAGGGGATCGACTTCAGGCGGATCCCGACGGCGTCGCGGATGGCGTTGGCGATGGCGGGGGACGTGGGAATGTGCCCGTGCTCGGCGAGGGCCCGTCCACCGAAGGGAAGGGGACCAGGCGCGTCCTCGATCCACGTTAGCGTGAACGGCGGGATATCGGCGGCGGTCGGAATCTTATAGTCGCCAAAGCTGGCGTTGGTGACCCGACCATCTTCGATGGTCATCTCCTCCGACATGGCGAGGCCCACGCCCTGCACGAATGCGCCCTCCACCTGGCCTTCGGCGGCCGGCGGGTTGATGATGGTTCCGCTGTCACACGCGGCGCTTACGTGCAGAATGGTGAGCTGGCCCGTCTCTGGGTCGACCTCGACCTCTGCGACCTGGGCCATGCACAGCTCCGTGTAGACCTTCCGCCCGTCGAATCGGGCGCGGAACTCGACCGGCTTTCCGGTCCCGCTGGCGTATTCCACCGCTGCCTGCCCGAGGGTGACCGGTGGCTCTGGCGACCCCGGAAGTCGGAAGGCGCCGTTTTCGAGCACGATCTCGTCCTCTGGCCAGCCGCGCGTTTCCGCGATGGCCGAGCGAAGCTCGTCGCGCGTCAACTCGGCCGCCGCGTGGACGGCCCCACCCGCCAGGTGCGTCGTCCGTCCGGCCCCGAGGCCCGGATCGTAGGGCATCACGTCGGAGCCCACGGGGAGGATCGTGACCTGATCGAGGGGCACGCTGAGCACGGCGGCCGCCACCTGCTGCTCCATGACGTGGGCGCCCATCCCAGCGTCCGGCGTGCCGGTGACCACGGTTACCTGACCGCTGGGGTCAACCCGGATGAGGGACTCGGCCTCGCCCTCTCCGATGTGGCGGTGGGTGATCGCGATGCCCCGGCCGACGTTGGGTGGCTTCGGCTTCCCCCAGTTCGATCCTGCCACGGCGGCATCCACGCACTGGCGCCAGTAAAGGTCTCGCCAGACGTCGCCCGTGGCGTCCGCCTCGCCCTCCCGGATCATATTCTTCAGTCGGAATTCCAGCGGGTCGAACCCGAGGGCGCGGGCAATCTCGTCGATATGGCTCTCGATGGCGAAGATCGTCTGCGAATCCCCCGGGGCGCGCATGAACCCGCCCGGGACGTGGTTCGTGTAGACAACGAAGGACTCGATCTTGCAGTTGGGGATGCGATACACGCCGCCCGCTTTCCGGGCGCCGCCGACGTCCACGTTGGGCGTCGGCTTGTGCGCGCCGTATGCGCCCCCGTCGAAGATGCTGCGGACCTGATGCGCCGTGATGGAGCCGTCACGCTTGACGCCGGTTCGCATGTGGATGATCGACGGATGGCGAGGACTCCCGGCCATGAACTCTTCTTTATAGGTGTGCGTCATGCGAACCGGCCGACCGCACAGCTTCGAGAGGTAATAGCAGAGCGGGATGTCCATCAACCCGCCCTTGTTACCGTAGTCGCCGCCGATTCGGACGAACTCGTAGATGACCCGCTCCTCGGGAACGTCGAGCGCCTCGGCGAGCTGCTTCCGCTGGCCGAGAGGATTCTTCGGATGGCCGTAGACGTGGATCACACCCTCGTTGTCGATCCAAACGGCTCCGCCCTGCGGCTCCAAATGGGCCTGATGCGTCATGGCTGACGAGTAGGTCTCCTCAAAGATCAGATCGGCGTCAGCAAAGCCAGCCCCGACGTCGCCTTTTTCCCAGTGGCCGTATGACTGCACGTTGCGGAGCCCATCGGGGATGTTGGGGAGGCCTGTATAGCTGCGCTGGTCCGGATGGAGGAGCGGCGCGTCGTCATCCATGGCGTGGAGGGGATCGAGCACCGGGTCGAGGACCTCGTACTCCACCTCGATGAGATCGAGCGCGGCCTCGGCGATGACCGGGTCCTCGGCAGCCACCGCGGCGACCTTTTCTCCGATGAAACGGACGACGTGCTCCGCCAGAATCGGCAGATCGTACACGCGACGCCCGTGCAGCACGTTGCGAATGTCCCTGGCGGTGATGACCGCGAGGACGCCGGGCATGGCCCGAGCCTTGCTCGCATCGACGCGCTTCAACCGCGCGTAGGGATGCGGGCTACGGAGCGCCTTGCCCCACACCATGCCGGGGATTAACACGTCCATCGCGTACTTGGCTGCGCCGGTAACTTTGCCGGCGCCCTCGGTCCTGGGCGCCCTCTGGCCGATCACGGACGTTGCCATCGCGCCATCCTTCAAGTGGTTTGCGCCAGTATAGGCGGCAATTGGTGCGTCCTCAAGCAGGGCACCCAGGGCGAAGAGGGGCTGCAGGTCGCGTGGACCGTGCTCAGGGCGATAGGGTGGCGAAGCCGGGCAGACCGCATGCGAGGTCGGAGTAGCCGGTGAGGCTGCCGCCGACGGTCGCACCCACCACGAAGCAGGTGAAGCCATTGGCTGGAGCGGTCGCGCTCGTGACCGTCGGCCCGAGCGATTGAAGCTGACCGCCGATCGGCAGCAGCAGATAGCCGTCGGGACTCGTGCCCGCGGGCGGCCCCCAACTCAGCGACGCTGTGGTGGACTGGTTGAGCCGTAGCGTGAAGCTCTGTGGCGCGCCGGTCGGGGTGCGAAATCCGACGACGGCGCAGAGGAGATCGGAAAGCTGCTGCGGGCTCGTCCCAAGGGGCAGCAGCACGTAGCAGTTGAGGCCCGCTGGAGCGGTCGTATCGAGAAAGGAGGTCGCGCTGGCGTCGAGCGGTAAGGCGGGCAAGACGGAGAGGGTCCCAGCGGCGAGGCGGGCGATCTGATAGCCTGTCTGGCCGGTCCCGGTCGACCACGACAGCCGGACGCCGTCGGCCGCGGATGAGATCCCGAAGCCCTTGCCCCCAATACCGGCCGTCGGCTGCGTCGCGGTCGCGCTCGGCACGCCCGTGGGGGATGCCGTCGCGCCCGGAACGGCGGTCGTCGTGGGTGTAGAGGTTGGGCCGCCCGAGGCAGCGATGTCGAACACCAGTACGCCTCCCGAATCCGTCATCGTCCCGGGGCCGGGGCTCACCGTCACCTGCATGCCTCCCGGAGCGGGCTGAGCCGCGACCGTGTACGACGCGCTCGGCGCCAGCCCCGTCACGATTTGGTGCGACGCGCCCGCGGGTGCGAGGTAGGTCATGCTTGCGAAGGGCGGGGCGAGGTCAACGGGAAAGAGGACGACCGTGCCGGCCAGCGCGGCGCCTTCGAACGCGGTCCCCCCACTGGATTGCACCAGGGCGACGCTGTCGGCCGCGGCGCCTGGGTCCGCGCCCTGGACGACGTCGAGGAATCGGACGCTCGTCGGCCCGCCGGGCGCATCCACGCGTACTCGATAGCTGTGGGGTGGAGTCGACCCGGGGATCTCACCCATCGGGTCATCGATCGCGACTTCTCCATATTGGGGCGTCACCGACTCCGCGGACACGGAGGCGCCGGCAGGAAGCAGATTGGTCAAGAAGAGCTGTTGCCCGGATGGTGTCGTTGCGCGCGCCTGGTTCCCGGTAACCGTGGCGAGGGTCGGCGTGTTGAGCCAGAAGCGCTTGAAACGATTGGCGGTCTGCGAGGCCGCCCGGTCGTAGACGACGATTCGGTCAGGCACGAGCCAGATGATCGAGCGGCTGGCATGGGTGATGTCGGAGAGGCCTTCGTATGTCGAGTTGTACAGGTTCGTCGCATCACCCAGCGCATAGACGTATCCCGCGCCAAAACTGTGCGCCACGATTCGAGGGTCCGCGCTGGAGAGGAGGCCCCATTGCGATCCGCGCTGCCAGAGGAATGTCCGATAGTCGGACGCGTCTCGCTGCGGCTGATCATTCTGAAGGGCGACGGAATTGTGGTAGTCGGTTGAGCCGTAGTCGAGGTCGTATCCCGTGCGCTCCTTGGTCAGCCATTCTCCGCGCCGATACAGCTCGAACTGATTGCCATCCTCGAGCTGATGGTCGATGCTGGCCCAGGCAAGCCGGTACGTGAACCACGTGGCGTTCTGGCCCCAGTCCGTTCGCGCCAGTATGCGGCCGGCCCCTGGCGCGAAAAAGGTGAGGGGGAGCGTTGAATGCGGATCGCTTCCCATGGATGCGGACGGGTCGAAGAGCATGAAGTACAGGATGCAGTTGGTGAAAAAGTTCTCGTCGCGGGCGCGTCCGTTCAAGCCCGGCGCTCCGCCAGGCGGTGTGTTCACCTCGATCCACCGGATGGCGCTCAGTCGGGCGGCGTTGCCCGTCCCGTAGTCGTAGAGTCCCAGCGGGGCAAACATGGCGATGAAGTCGGGCGTCCAGTAGTTCGTCCCGTCCCCGTACCACGCGGGAAGATACACGGGCTGTTGCAGCTCATGCGACTGCGCCTGGCGGGGGCTCAGCGAGTGCAGGTAGGCGGGAATGACGTCGTTCCAGAAGGAGTTGCCGGAGAAGGTGACCTGTGGCCCCCAGACCGTCGGATCGTCCTGGCCGGCGGTGTGGAGAGCAAGCAGGAACTGCGTCACGTACCCGACGGTCTGGGGGCTGTACTCAAATCCTTCGGGGAAGAGCCCGCCCGCGGTGTCGTTGCGCATGAGGTAGTCCACCATGTACAGCCATGCGCCGGTCGCGTTGCTCAGGTAGTTGCGCAGCGTGTTTCCCGGGTCGTCGGATGGATCCAGCGCCATCGCCATGAGACCGAGGTTCCGCATGTGCGCGGTGAAGTAATTGTTGCCCGCCCATCGCCGCGTCGCGGGGTCGGCAACGAGGGAAGGGCTGTTGACGACGCCGATCGGCTGTGGGATGTGGTAGCTGGACTGGACGATCTCTTGTGCCCAGCGGAGAAACACGGTTCGGATCGTCGCCTTGTCCGCGGCGGTGAAGTAGGGATAGGCCCAGTCCACGGTCAGGGCGAATCCTTCGCCGTACCAGCGCGATCGATTTGAGTCGCAGGTGGCGAAGCACGGATCCCGAAAGGGCTGGCCGCTGGCAGGGCCCAGGACGGCCTGGTTCATGACGTACATCAGCAACGTTCGCGCGCGCTGCCCATAGTCGTCCTTGGTCGCCTGGTCCGTGCTGATCAGGGACAGGTAGGCAAAAAGCTCCGCATACATTTCGGTCGGGTACTGTTGGTATTCTCGCGTGCCGGTGTCGAGCCCCGGCACTCGACCGGCATCCATGTCGGACTTCGCCATGGTCGCGAGGGCGGACAGCCCTTCCTGGAAGATCGGATTTGAGGCCGTAGCCCACGAGCGGAGACGGGGCAGATCATCAGACCGGAGCCACAGGCGCGGGTGGCCGGTGACTGGGGTGATCTGCGGGGCGGTCTGCGGCGCCGGGAGGGCCGCCTCGACGCCGTTGCTCGGGGCCGACTGTGCGCCAAATGGCACCAAGACGAGAAGCGTGACGAGGATCAACGACCGCATCGATCCCTCTCAAGCTGCCATCGTTTCGCCAGTTGGTTGCCGCCGCATCATATCCCACGTCGTCGGGGCCCGCCGATCTCAAGCGGTGGGAGAAATGAAGGGCCCGGCCGCTCACCTCGGCGCTGTATTTGCGATGAGATTGGCGCACGGCGCGCGGCTGCGCTACCCTTCGCTGCACTATGGTAGCCACGCAGCAATCGGAACACGGACGAGAGATGCTGCCGATACACGCAGTGTGGTCGCGATTTGGCGTCCCGCTCCTCAGCACAGCCATAGCCGCCATCAGCTCTGTCGCCTTCTATCCCATCCTCGCCGCCACGCCGTCGGTCATGTTCACGGCGGCCGTCGCCGTCAGCGCGTGGTCCGGCGGCTTCTGGCCCGGTCTGCTCTCCACCTTCGTCGGCGCCACCATCTTCGACTACGTGTTTGTCGATTCCCCGTACTCGCTCAACATCGAGTCCCCGCCCTCCGCCCTGTACCTCGCCGGATTCGTCGGGGTCGAGATCCTCATCACGTTCCTGACGGCCACGTTGAAGACGGACATTGCTCGCCGGAACCAGGCCGAGGCGGAGCTTCGCCGCGTCACGAGCAAACTGGAGATTCGGGCAGAGAGCGCGGAGGCCAGTTTTCGAAGCGCCTCCCTCCTCCACGAGATCGGGCAGGCCATCTTGGGCGCGAGTGACATCAAAGCCCTGGCGGATCTTCTGCTGGACGGAGCGATGCGTGTCGGGTGCTTCGACCTGGGGATGCTCCGATTCGCACGGCGCGACGGAGCGCTGGAGGTTGTAGCCCATCGCGGTTTTCGTGATCCAGAAAACTTGCCGCCCATCGATCCAATCCCTCAGGTGAGCCTCCGCGTTGTACAAGGCCGGGTTCCGCTGATCGTCGAGGACGTGGCATCGGCTGTGGACTTTCCCCGTATGAAGCGCGAGGGCGTTGCGTCGCTCGTCACCATCCCCATCATGGCCGACGACGAGGTGCTCGGCGTCCAGCTCGTGGCGACCCGGTCGAAGCGCTCGTTTGGCCGGGTCGAGGTCGAGCTGCTGGAGGCAATCGCCAACCAGGCCGGGATCGCGCTCCAGAAGGCGCGCCTGAACCAGGAATCGGCCGAGGCGCTATCCCTCCTGGAGGGGACGCTCGAGTCCACAGCCGACGGAATTCTCGTCGTGGACGGCGACGGTAGGATCCTGCGCTACAACGCGCGCTTCATCGAGATGTGGCGACTCCCGGAATCTATCCTCGAAACCGGTAGCGATGCGAAAGCCATCGCCTACGTGCGCGACCAGATCGCCGATCCAGAGGCCTTCGAGACGAAGGTGCGCGACCTATATGCCCACCCGGAGAACGAGGGCTTCGACCTCATTGAAATGACCGACGGCCGCGTGTTCGAGCGCTACTCCCGGGCACACCGCGCGGAGGGTCACCGCCCCTTCCGCGTTTGGAGCTTCCGGGACGTGACGGAGCGGCGTGAGATCGAGCGCCGACTCCTGCGCGCACAGCGGCTGGAGACGGCGGGCACTATTGCCGGGCAGGTTGCCCACGACTTCAACAACCTCCTCTCGCCGCTCATGGGATACCCCGAGCTCATCAAGATACAGGTACCCGATGACGAGCGCCTCACACAGTACTGCGACACCATGCTCCAGGCCGCTGAGCAGATGGCGCAGATCAACGAGGACCTTCTGGCGCTTGGCCGGCGTGGACATTTCGAGCGCGTATCGACGGACATCAACCAGCTCGTGCGGGAGGTGATCGAGCAGCTGGGGCCTCTCCCGTCTTCGCTCGACGTGACGCTCGATCTGGCGACGGACCTTTCGCGCATCGCCGGCGCGCCCGCCCAGCTCGTGCGCATGCTGGCCAACCTGATCGCCAATGCGCGAGAGGCCGTGCAGGACATCGGGGCGGTGACCATCCGAACGACAAACCTCTCGGTCCACGAGCCGCTCGGTCGGATTACTCGTGTGCCCATCGGCCAATTTGTCCTCATCGAGATTGCCGATACAGGGCCTGGCATCGCGCCCGCGATTCGAGATCGGATCTTCGATCCGTTCTTCACGACGAAGCCGACCGGCAGACGCCGCGGCTCCGGTCTGGGACTCAGCGTCGTTCAAGGCGTCGTGGAGGATCACGGCGGCTATCTGGACCTGGTGTCGGAACCAGGGGCCGGCGCTCGCTTTTTGATCTACCTCCCCGCCGCCCGGGCCGAGGCCGCATCGCAGCATCGGCCCGCTTCGCCGGTCGGAGGCGAATCGCTGCTCGTGGTGGATGACGATCCGTTTCAGCTCGCGGTCGCGCGGGAGCTGCTGAAATCACTGGGCTACCGGGTCTCCGTGGCGAGAAACGGAGAGGAGGCGGTCGAGCTGTGCGCGGTCGAATCCTTCGATCTGCTGATCCTTGATATGGTGATGCCACCAGGAATCGATGGCACGGAGACCTTTCGACGGGTTCGCGAGCGATATCCTGACCAGCGCGCGCTTCTGCTGTCTGGATTTGCCGATTCCGAGCGGGTCGCAGAAGCTCAGCGGCTGGGGGCCGGAGCTTTCGTTCGCAAGCCGGTCACGCGCGAGGCGCTGGCGGTGGCCGTCCGCACCGAGCTCGACGATGCGCGCCATCCGGATCGGTCGACGCGCGACAATCGTGCCCAGTGACTTCGCCGATGCGCTCGTTGTGATGCTGGGAAATGGAGGCTGGCATGGCGCGGACCTATCAACTGATCTCCGCTGATTCGCATCTCGACCTCTCGCCCGAACGCTGGAAACACCGCGTTCCGGCTGCCCACCGCGACCTCGTCTCCGTTGTGCGACTGGAGTCGGGAGAGGACGCCGTCGTCGTGAACGGCGGCCGTCCGGCCCGGATCGGCCTGACGCGGAGCGTCGGCGTTCCGCGGGACCGTCTCCACGAGCAGATCCCTACGTTCGACAACAGCGGCGGGACCGGAAGTCCCGAGAGACGGATCGAGGAGCAGGACCAGGACGGCGTCGATGCGGAGATCCTTTTCTCGCGCATTCAGTCGACACTCCGCCAGATTCCCGATGACGCGATCTTTTTGACCTGGGTGCGCGCCTACAACGATTACCTGGCCGAGGAGTACGCGGCCGTCGCGCCCGACCGCTTGATCCCGATGGGCGTCATCCCTACGACCGGCATCGACGACGCGGTGCGCGAATTAGAGCACTGCAGCTCCCTTGGCCTGAAGGGCGTCCTCATCGACCGATTCCCAAACGGCAGGGGCGCGCCGCGTCCGGAAGATGATCGCTTCTGGGCGGCGGCCCTTGATTTGCGGATGCCGGTCACGCACCACACAAATGGCGGCACAACCCGGATGACCGCGCACGATGAGCAGACGTTCACCTACGCCAGGGGCGTGCGCGAAGACGCGAGCGGATTCGGCCACGATCCCATGCGCCACTGGTTCTTTCGATTCTGCGGCGATGCCGCGTGCGCGCCGGTGCAGATGGCGTTTGCCGGGGTGTGGGACCGGTTTCCGGCCCTCAAGGTCTACTGGGCAGAGACGATGATTGGCTGGCTCGAATACGCGCTCTGGCAGATTGACGACCATTACGAGCGCTACAAACACCTGGGCCGTGCGGTATACGGCCTCGACTGGCTGGAGCGCATGCCCAGCGAGTACATCAGGGACCACTGTCTGTGGGGATTCCTGTCGGACCCGGTCGGCGTGCGGAGGCGTGAGGCGGTCGGCGTCGAGAACGTCATGTGGGGCAGCGATTTCGCTCACGCCGCGAGCGACTGGCCGAATTCGCGGAAGCTGATCGAGCGAGACTTCGTGGGCGTGCCCGACGACGAGCGCTACCAGATGCTGGCGGGCAACGCCATCGAGTTCTTCCACCTTAACGATCAGTGACTGTGCGAGGGGCTCGTGGGCAGAGGACGAGCCCCGACCTCTTGGCGAGGACGAATGGCAGGCGCGCTGTGGGCATCCCCCTGCCGGGTCCGCCGCTACGGATAGGAGAAGAACGTCGTCGATGGAACCGATGGGAACCCGGCACCGGTGGGATAGAGCTGAATCGTCGCCGCAAATTCGTTGCCCGCGGGCAGGGCGACGATTTGCAGAATTCCCCATAATTCGCCACCCGGTACGTCCCACATGCTCCAGGCAATTGGTCCAGATACGCCAGCATCTGATTGCGACCAGTCGCTCGCCTCGAGGGCATCGCCGAGCTGCGATGCCAGCTCCTCGATCGGCTGCGTGCTTTCGAGGAGCGCGGTGGAGCCGATCCTGCTGCTCCCGGCACTTTGGCCTGTGGAGAGAACCCGGACCCCCGCCGGCGCGTGAAGCGGCGGAAGGACCGAGGACCCTGAGGGGTACCCGGCTCGTTCGGCGCATGGTCCGATGCCACGTGCTGCTATTGGACCCGATGTGTAGATCGTGATGTGCACATCCGCCACGCCGCGCCGAAGTGAGCCGGCGTTCACGGTGGCAGATGTCGTAGGACTCACGGGCGAGCAGAGGTACGAAAAGGCCGCTGTTGAAGCCTGGAAGCCACCGGCTTGCGTCCCGCTCTGCTGAGGCTGCGACCATCCGAGGTCGCCGAGCGCAGCGCTGTAGAACGCGACCGCCTCCTCCGCGGACCCTGGAAAGTCGAGAACGATCTGGATGGTCTCGCGATCCATCGAGCGAAGCTCGCTGCTGCCCACGAGACGCCCGCCAGGCGGCAACGCGACATCGAAGGGGGCGTCGTCGGGGAGGCGCCCGGGAAGGATCTTCGTCGGCTCCCGCTCGGTATCCGTGGCGAGCGACGCGCTGGGCGTGGTCAGGAGGCGCTCGGCCAGCTCGTGGAATGCCGCGTCATCGGACCCCGGCTGCGCGTACGCCACGGGATCCGAGACACAGGTCATGAGAAACACCGTCGTAAGGATTGCCCAACCCCTTGCGTGGCGCCCCACACCGCGCGGAGGGCGATTTATTTGTCCCATGAGGTTCCTCCACGCTCGCAATCCTACCTGGATCCGGACGACGGATGGTACAGCCCGCCGCCTCCTCGCGCAACGGCAACACCCGCGGCCGGCCAATGGGTCAGGGCGCAAGCGCCTGCGTTCCTATCGGCGCCACTGGGTTGGCGCCCATGGTGATATGCGCGCCGGTTGGGTCGGCCAGTGGAACACGCCGTGCCGACGGTGCCACGCATGCTGCCCGGGTTTGACATCTGATCGCGGAAGGCTCTAGCCTTCCACCTCAGACCGCTTGAGGAGCAATGACTTGCGGGATTCTCAGACACCCGACTTCGTGCACACGGGCCCGGGCACGCTCGGGGGGCGATACCTGCGGCTGTTCTGGCAACCGGTGTTTCGGGGGCGCGAGCTGGAGCCCGGCCGTGCCGTACCGATTCGGATCATGAGCGAGGATATGACTCTCTATCGGGGTGCCGGCGGGGACGCGCACCTCGTAGCCTTTCGCTGCGCCCACCGCGGCACGCAGCTTTCCGTCGGCTGGGTCGAGGGTGACTGCATCCGTTGCCGCTACCACGGATGGCTCTACGACGGCACGGGCCAGTGCGTTGAGCAGCCGGGCGAGGATCCGGCCCTGGCAGCCCGCGTGAAAATCCGCAGCTATCCGGTCCAGGAGTATCTCGGGCTCATCTTCGCGTACCTGGGCGAGGGCGACCCCCCGCCGATTCGGCGCTACCCGGACTTCGAACAACCGGGCGTGATCGATGTGGATCCGCCCGAGGTCTGGCCCTGCAATTTCTTCAACCGGCTGGACAACGATCCCGCGCACATCCCCTGGGCACATCGCGAATCGACCCGGCGCATGGGCCATGATCGAAGCGGTTCGATCGATGCAACGCATTATGTCGAGACGGACTGGGGCGTGGCGAGCTCGATCCCTGGCGGGTCGAGCAATCATTTCCACATGCCGAATACGAATCAGCTCAAGGTCCGACACCGCGTGCCCGGCTACGAGCGCCTCTGGGAATATCGACTCGTTTTCCACGTCCCGATGGACGATGAGCACTGCATTGCCTTCGACGTGAACCTCACCCCCGGTCTCGCCGGGGAAGAGGGGGAGCGATTTAGCCGACTACGGCGCGAGATCCAAGATCCGGAAGCGGAAGCTCCCCTGGCGATCGCTGAGGCGATCTTGGCGGGGAAGATGCGCATCGAAGATATGGATCCGGAGCTGAGCTACTACAAACAATTCTGGATCGAAGATTACGTCACGCAGGTCGGCCAGGGCCCCATAGCGGATCGGACCAGCGAGCGACTCGTCCGCACCGACACGAAGCCGATTCTCAAGCGCAAGATCTGGGAGCGCGAGCTTCGGGCCCTGGACGAAGGCCGCCCGCTGAAGGAGTGGACGTCGCCCGCGCTCTTCGCGTCCAGCGAGGAGCGCTCGCGCGCGACGGAAGCCCGCGCGAGGTGAAGGGCCCTCGTTTCCTCATTTCCGCCCTGCTCATGGTGCTGGCGGCCTGCGCGCCCAACGCCGGAGGGTCCGCGCCCAAGGACGGGAAGGTCGACCGCGATTCGGGTGACAATCGCACCCTGGTGCTCATAACGCGGACGGAGCCCGAGACGCTCGCGGGTACGCCCATCACCACGCTCACGGCATCGACCGGCAGCAAGCGGCGCCTCTTTAACGCTGCGCTCAGCCTGCTTGATGGCGACGGACGTGCGCAGCCATACCTCGCCGAATCGCTCCCCCAGCTCGGCACCGACGACTGGCGCGTGTACGCGGACGGCCAGATGGACACCACGTACCACCTCCGAGCTGGGCTCCTATGGCACGACGGCCAGCCGCTCACGGCTGAGGACTTCGCGTTCGCGTGGCGCGTCTACGCCACTCCTGAGCTTGGCCGATCTCATTCGGAGCCCATCAGCTCGATGTCGGGAGTCGAGGCGCTCGACGATCGCACGCTGGTCGTGCACTGGTTGCAGCCCTACCCGGACGCCGGAGTGCTCCAGGGCGTCCAGGCGTCAGGAAATTCGGGGCCGAGCTTTGCGCCGCTGCCCAAGCACATCCTCGCGAGCGCCTACGAGCAGCAGCTCGATACCTTCGCAACGCTGCCCTTCTGGACCGTGCAGTACGTGGGAGCCGGTCCCTATCGCGTGGATCGGTGGGAGCCGGGCGCTTTCGTCGACGGCGTGGCGTTTGACGAGCATGCGCTTGGTCGCCCGAAGATCGAGCGCGTCCAGCTCCGCTTCTCGGCGGACTCGAACGTGGTCCTGGCGGCGATGCTTGCTGGAGAGGCTCACCTTCCTGTGGACGACTCGATTCGGATCGAGGGCGGATTGGTGCTGAAACAAGCCTGGGCCGCGCGCAACGCGGGGGCTATTGAGTTTCTCCCCCGGGACTACCGATTTATCGACTTTCAATACCGACCCGAATACGCGCGCCCGAAGGCGCATCTGGACGTGCGGGTGAGACAAGCGATCGCGCGCGGCATCGACAAAGAGACGATAAACGAGACGCTTTTTCACGGCGTCGGGATCCCAACAGACACGATGATCTACCCGACGGCGGACTACTTTCCCGCCCTGGACGCTGCGGTGACAAAGTACGCATTCGATCCTCGCCAGACCGAGCGACTCATGGCGGAGGCTGGCTACGGGAAAGGGCAGGACGGGTTCTATCTGGACGAGACGGGCAGTCGAATGACCTTCGAGATCACCGGGACCCAGTCGCCGCAAAATGCCAGTGAGCGGAGCATCCTGGCCGACGGTTGGCGAAAGCTGGGACTGGACACCGACGAGGCCGAATTCGCGGGCCAGGAGATCCGGGACGGACAGCGATTGGCAACGTTTCGAAGCATGTACTCGACGGGCTCATCGGCGGGCATCCCGTCACTCATCCGGCTTCAGAGTGACAATATCTCCGGTCCCGAGAACCGGTGGACGAGGTCCAACCGCGGTGGATGGTCGGACCCGGACTACGACCGGATGGCCACCGCTGTTCAGTCGACGCTCGACCGAGCGGAGCAGGGCCAGCGCGTGGTGGAGGCGCTGCGGATCCTGACGGCACAAGCCGGGATCATCTCGCTCTACTTCAACCCAACGGTGGTGGTCTTCCCCGCGACAATCAGGGGGATGCGGATTCGCGCTCCCGAGTCGGAGCCGACTTGGAATGTTGCTGACTGGGAGTTCGCCGCACCGTAAGCCCGACTCGGAGTCGGGGTGGTAGGCTACCCGTCAACAGCGCACAGGATATGGCAACGGGGATCCCTCAGGGGGCTATCGCCGACCGGGCGCGCGAGCATCTGGGGCAAGGAGCCGAGCACATCATCCGAATGCGCCAGCTCCTCGAAGAAGAGATCGGGATCGTGGAGGAGGGGGGCGATCCGCTGAACGTGTTCCGCGACCCGGCCCACAACCAATGCGGCACGCCCGTGGGCGCCCTTCATCAACCACCTCACCTTCGAGGGCCGGCCGGATCGAACGCAGAATGCCCGAAAGTATTCCCCGATTGTGACGCGGGCCGCGGCCCACGGAATCGGCGGCCTTTCCGAGCCGGTCCACTGAGGCGCGGACGACCGATCCGCGCGTGCCCCAGGGTGACCGGTCGCCCGTCGGCCGCGCCGCTAGGCGCCCTCCTGTCGCTTCAGGAGTTTGCGCAACTCCGACAGGGCCCTGTGCTGCATGACCCGGACGTTTGTCTCGCTCTTGCCCATTGCGATCGCGATGTCGCGATGGGCAAGATCTTCGAGGAATCGCATCACCAGAACCTGCTGGTGCTCGGGTCTCAGCTCGCGAATCAGCCGACGCACCAGATGGTAATCGGCTCGCGTCTCCGCCAATCCTTCGACGTGGTCGTCGGATGGCCAATCAATCTGATCCGACTCGAGCGAAGCCGTCGACTTGTTGCGGCGATAGAAGCTTACGACCAGATTGTGGGCGATGGTCAGCAGCCACGCGACGAACGGTGTGTTGGTCTGGCGGTACCGACCCAGAGCGCGCCACGCCTGGAGAAATACCTGTTGGGTTAGATCCTCGGCGTCCTGCCTCTGCCCGACGCGATAGGAGATGTGGCGATAGATTCGATCGAAGTAGTGGTCGTAGAGGCTGGTGAATGCATGCTCATCCCCGTCGACCGCCCTTGCGACCAGATCCGCTTCCCACTCTTGCGCCAGAGTGGCTTCGGTCACGATGCCTCCGGAAGCGTCGGGGTGCGCCGGTGACGGCAGCGCGGTCCGAGGTCCTGGCGCAATCCAGATCCATGCATCCCCAGAGTATAGGAAACACGCCGCGCAGTCCCGCGCCGGATCAACGGCTGAGGTGAAATAGCCCACGATGGCCTCCTGGTACACTCAGCACGATCTCGGCTGTCCGGTACAGTAGCGAGTGGGAGATTCGGCGTGACGCTCGACGTGTTTCGCGTAGGCTCGCAGCTTGCCGCCATGGGGCAAGAGCTGCGTGACCATCGCGAGGCGCGGGCCGCGCGCCTGAGCGCCGCGCGCGGCGTCTTCGCCCGCCTCTCCGACGATTGGGAGCGCATGGCGTCGGCCGCGCGCTCGGGAGATCGATCTGGGGCGGCGCCGCTCGGGCCGCTCAGCTCAGCCTCCGACCGAGGCGCTGCGCCCCCGTCGTATCTCGTCATGGCAACAGATGGGTCGACGATTGAGCCCGATCGGCACGGCCCCGCGATGTGCGCCCTCGTGAACATCGGTCGTGCACGGATCCGCTACGGTGACGCCCCTGAGGCCGAGCTCGATTCGGAGCCAATCCTGTACTTCCGGCGAGAGGAGCTATTCATTGAGCAAGGCGGCCGTCGGGTCCTCCTGCGCCAGCGCCTCCTGGATGCGCGCCGAAGCGTTTTGGAGATGGAGGCCCTCAGCGAGATGGCTCGGGACGCCAATCCACTGGCGTTGCCGAGCGTTGCGCTGGCGGACGGGCTGCTCACGATCTGGCGCGAGGATTGGGCGACCCAGGACGGGGACGAGGTGATTGCCCAGTTCAACCGGGCGCTGGCGCGGATCGCCGACGTGAAATTGCCGCTTGCCGCGTACGTCAGCAATCCGTCGAGCCATTGGGTCGTGGACCTCTTGCGGTCGGCGGTCCAGTGCGTCAAAGGGTGCGGTGCGCTGTGCCAGGAGACGGGCTGTGTCTTCGGCGGACTCGTCGACGCGGAGCTGTATCGCTTCCTGCAGCCGGGCCAGGCGTCGACGCTTTTTGAGGTTGTCGGTCCGGACCAGCATCGTTACGATGAGCGCGTGCGATCCCACTTCTTCTACCTCAACGTCGGGCGGGAGATTGTTCGCGTTGAGGTGCCTGCCTGGGTGGCCAGGGATGAGGACGCGCGGCGGCTCGTCCATAATGTGGTGTTCGACCAGGCGGAGCGGGGCTTGGGCTATCCGGTCGCGCTTGCACGCGCCCATGAGCAAGCCGTCATCAGCGGGCGGGACCGTCTGGCGTTCCAGCAGCTCGTCATCGAATCCCTGACGCGAGCAGGCTTGGGCGCCGGTGTGTCGGAGAAGCAGGCGAGCAAAACGCTCAGGGCAGTCTAAGCGCCAGGACGTGAGAGTTCGCGGGCGTGGCGCAGGTGCTTCTGCGAAACCGATGATTCCTACGCGGTCCCTGCCTGTTGAGATTGGAGTCCAATCGCATCGTGGAGACACAGAACGGATCGGCGGCCACGACGAGCCGGCGAGCTGGCGAAGTTGTGGGCACCAGCGTGGCGGAATTCGAGGCCCAGGCATCGAAGCTGCACGCCGCACCGCCCATCGGCACGCTCGTTTCCGTGCGCTTGGATCCCATGACCGTCTACGCGGTCGTCGCGGGATCCTGGACGGACGGGATCGACGTCGGCGCGCGGCCGGTGCTGCGGGGACGCGACGGGTGCGAAGACGCCCAGATCTATCAGGCGCATCCTGATCTGGAGTTCGTCCTTCGGACGTGCTTTCGCAGCCTGGTCGTCGGCTTCCGCGATGGATCGGGCCGTCATCAGTACCTTCCTCCCATTGCCGTGCCGATCCACTACTCCGTGACCGTGTGCTCCCACGACGAGGTCGAGCGCTTTGCCGCGGAGATGCACTACTTTCGTACGTTGCTGGAAGCGCAGAACGCGCCGAACGAGGACGTGATCGCGACCCACATCCGGCTGGTCGCGTCGATCAGCTCGCCGCCGCGCGGACCCTCCGAGTACCTGGTACGGGCCGGACGAGAAGTGGCGACGCTTCTTCGCGACGATCATCAGCGCCTTCGCGCGATTTTGCAGCGCATTCGCCCGGCCGAGACCTCGTCGTCGTCCATGCTGGCATGATCGAAGCGCACGGCCTCATCAAGCGCTTCGGCGAGAAGCGAGCGCTCAATGGGATGACCTTCTCCGTTCCGGAGGGGCGAATCTATGGCCTGCTCGGCCCGAACGGCGCAGGGAAGACCACGACGATGCGGATCCTCGCCTGTCTGCTCAATCCCGACGGCGGAAGCGCATGGGTCGCGGGCGTTGACGCGGCGCGGAACCCGGAGAAGGTGAGGTCGACCATCGGCATCTTGACGGAGGTCCCCGGTCTCTATGACCGGCTCAAGGCCGGCGAGTATCTGGACTTCTTTGCGCAGATGTACGGATTGCAGGGGTCGCAGCGACGGGCGCGAATCGAGGGCCTGATGCGGCTACTGGATATCTGGGATGCGCGGAACGAGCGGCTCCGCAGCTTCTCCAAGGGGATGAAGCAAAAGGTCGCCATCGCGCGCGCCCTGATCCACAGGCCCCAGGTCCTGCTATTCGACGAGCCCACCGCGGCCCTGGATCCGGAAGCGGCCAAGACCGTGCGCGACCACATCGTCGATTTGATTCGCACCGAGCGGTGCACCGTGCTGCTCTGCACGCATAATTTGGCGGAGGCGGAGCAGCTGTGCTGGAGGATCAGTATTGTCCAGCAGGGGAGATCCATCGCCGAGGGGACGCCGATCGAGCTCAAGGCGATGGCTGCTCAGGCGGTGCGATTGTCCCTGCGCGCGGTTCTGCCCAACTACGTGGCGGTGGTCCACGCGACGCCGGGCGTGGAGGCGCTGGCTACCGAGAACGGCACGATCACATACCGCACAACGGACGCCGCGTCTGTCAATCCCCGGGTGGTGCGCCAGCTCGTCGAAGCCGGGGCAGACGTTTTGTCGTTGCAGCTCGAGGCGATGGGCCTCGAAGACGCGTATCTCCACGTGATGAGAAAGGGGGAAAGTGACCCGAACACTCCTCGTGACCCGACGTGAGCTGACCGAAGTCGTTCGGGACTTCAACCTCGTCGGGCCCATCTTCATCCTCCCCACCCTCATGGCGCTGATCGTCTCGCTTGGCCTGTACGGGACGTCAACCGTCGACACGGGGACGGTCAGCATCGTCGTCGGCAGCGTCGGTGTCGAGCGCATGCCACCCGCATGGTCCAACGCCTTTCTGCAGCTGAGCGAGGCCGACCAGGCGAAGACGGTCGGGAAAGCGCTCAAAGCGCTCACCCTTCCGCTGTTCTGGATCGTCACGGTCGCGCTCACGGCGACGGTGGCGGCCGACAGCTTCGTCGGCGAGAAGGAGCGCGACACCCTCGAGCCGTTGCTGGCGACGCCCATCGGCAACGGCGCCCTCTTTTTCGGCAAGCTCATGACCGCGGTCGTCCCAGCCGTCCTCGGGACGTGGTGGGGGACTGCGATCCTGGCGGTCGGGATCTGGTTCTCCGGCAACCAGTATTTCCCGCACCTGCTCCTCGCCGACCCGGAATGGACGGCATCGACCTTCATCATCGTGCCACTGATGGCCCTGATGTCAGCGAGCGTGGCTGCCCTGATCTCCACGCGGGTAGCGACGTATCGCGCAGCCTATCAGCTCAACGGACTCATCGTTCTTCCCATCGTCGCCTTTATGATTCCGCAGACGGTGGTGCTCTTCTTCCTCACCCGCCACGCCCTGTGGGTCCTGGGCACCGCGTTCGTGGCGCTCGACGTTTTTCTGATCGCAACCGCCATTCGGTTTTTCGACCGCGAGCGGCTCCTGGGCGGGAGATGAACCATTCCATGAACCCGAACGAAGGTCGCCCGCTCGCCGTCGTCGTCGATGGCACGCTCACCAAAGGGATCACGGCGAACTTGGACGCCGACTGCTCGGTCGAAGATGTACGGGTGGGGCAATTCGTCAAGATTCACGGCGAAAAGTACGACTTCTTCTGTCTCGTCACGGACGTCATGCTCAACGCCGCGAACGCCGACGTGCTGGCGAACCCGCCGGACCCCAGCGATGCGTTCACGCGCCTGGTGCTCCAAGGAACGAACCTCTTCGGGTCGGTCTCCCTGCAGCCGATGCTGATGCTCGGCAAGATGCCGGCGGCGGAGACCGACCCGTCGGAGCTGGGCCAGGCCCTGCCGGTTCGGACGGTTCCCGTCCACTTCGCGCCGGTCAGCCTCGCAGGTCGCGCCGATTTCGATCGCGTGTTCGCTCAGCCGGGGGATTCCTCCTGGCAAGTCGGCACGCCCAGGGACATGGATATTCCGATCCTCCTCGACCTCGAACGCGTCGCCGAACGCTCCAACGGGGTTTTTGGCAAGTCTGGCTCCGGTAAGAGCATGCTCACCCGCCTCCTCCTCTGCGGGCTCATCCGGAGCGACCGGGCGGTGAACCTTATCTTCGACATGCACAGCGAGTATGCGTGGCCGAAACCTGACCGGGGCGCGGTGCTCCGGAGCCTGACCGACCTCTTCGGTCGCCGTGTTGCCGTGTACACCCTCAAGTCGAACCGCCCCCGCCCGATCGGCCACAAGTCGGATGGGGACATCGCCATCGGTATGAACGAGATCACGCGCGACGACGTCGTGCTGCTGTCGGAGCTGCTGAACCTGAACGAAACGGCGCTCGAGACCATTCATCTCCTCGAAACCGAGTTCAGGGAGGGGTGGCTTCTGAATCTCCTAGAAATGGACACGCCGGCCATCAAGGACTTTGCCGATCGGGCCGGAGCGCACCCGGCCGCCGTGGGGGCGCTGAAGCGCAAGCTGAGCCAGCTGCAGCGACTGGATTTCGTGATTTCGGAGTTCCGTTCGCCGGAGGCGTCGTCCATCAGCCACATCGTCCGAAGCCTCTCGAGCGGGCGCAGCGTCGTCCTAGCGTTCGATCAGGAGGGTGACCTCCTCCAATACATGCTCGTCGCCAACATCATCACGCGGCGCATCCACGACAAGTGGCGGACCGACTCGCAGCTCGCGGACGCCGAGAATCGCGAACGTCCACGGCAGCTCGTCGTGACCATTGAGGAGGCGCACAAGTTCTTGAGCCCGAGCGCTGCCCGGCACACAAGCTTCGGCCAGATCGCCCGGGAGCTGCGCAAGTTCAACGTGACGCTCCTCGTCGTCGATCAACGTCCGTCCGGCATTGACCCTGAAGTGCTCTCACAGATTGGCACGCGATTCAGCTGCCAGCTCAACGACGAGAACGACATCGCGGCAATTCTCGCCGGCGTGAGCGGCGCCTCCCATCTCCGGTCCGTCCTCGCGTCATTGGATAGCCAGCAAGAAGCCATCCTGCTGGGACACGCGGTGCCGATGCCGGTGGTGGTGAAGGTCCGCACGATCGACGAAGCTTTCTACGCGGACGCGACGGCGAGCGATAAGCGCATGGACCTTCCCACCGGCCGCGGTCTGCTCGACATGGCCACGCTTCCGGACGATTGATGAAGGTCGTCCACACTGCGGACCTGCACATCGGCATGGAGACCCACGGCCCAATCGATCCGCAGACCGGCTTGCCGCGTCGCCTCGACGATTTTCTGGCCTCGCTCGACCGGATCGTGGACGCGGCCATCGATGGCCGCGCCGATCTCGTCGTCATGGCGGGCGACATTTACAAGTCGCGAGACCCCTCCCCGACTCACCAGCGGGCGTTCGCCCGTCGGATTCTGCGACTGGCGAGCGCACGCGTTCCGGTGTTTCTGCTGGCCGGCAACCACGACGTGCCCAATGCGGTGAGTCGCGCGACGTCCATCGACATCTTCCACGAGCTGGAAGTGGCAGGGGTCACGGTCGGCCGCCAGCCCGACTGCCACCGGGTCGACACGCCATCGGGCCCGGCCATCATCGCCGCGCTTCCCTGGATCACCCGAAGTGTCGTCGTGGCGCACGAGGGCGCTCAAAATCTCTTGTCGAGCGATTTCGAGCGCTACATCGCCGACTTTGTGGTCAAGGTCGTGGGGGCGTTGGGCGAGCGCGTCGAGGAGATGCGCGGCGATCCCGAGTTGCGGACGGCGCCAGCCATCCTCGTCGCTCACCTGCACGCCCAGGAGGCGCGAGACGGCGCGGAGCGAATGCTCACCGTTGGGAATGACCCGCTGATTCCTGCCAGCGTGCTCACCGTACCGCCTTTCGACTACGTTGCCCTTGGCCACATCCATGCGCACCAGTCCTTCGGTTCGCAGCCACCCGCCGTCTATCCGGGCAGCATCGAACGCGTGAACTTCGGTGAGGAGCTGGAGGACAAAGGATACGTCGTGGCCGAAGTCTCGAAAGGCCACGCCGAGTGGGAGTTCTTCCCCGTTCCCGCGCGGCGCTTCCTCACGATTCCAGTCAAAGCGACGGGCGATGACCCGACGGCCGTGGCGCTGCGGCAGATCGATCGCCATCGGCCGGAGATCGATGACGCGGTGGTGCGCCTGCGAGTCGAGCTGACGGCGCAAAATGAGGCGCTCTTCGACGAGGGGCGCGCGCGGGCCGCCTTGGCCGGCGCCTTCTGGATCGCCGAGATCTCGCGGCAGGTCGATCGACCGGCGCGCACCCGGTTCGCGGGCGCGTCGGTGGAGGGCAAGACGCCCATGGAGCTACTCGACGAATTCTTCTCGGCGAAACAGCTTCCGTCCGACGAACGGGAGCGCCTCCGCTCGTACGCGCAGCGCCTGATTCAGTCCAGGCTTTGAGCCTAGCATGATCCCCCTCCGTCTCGAGATTCGGAACTTCCTGTCCTATGGCGATCGACCGCCGCCCCTGGACCTCGACGGTGTCCACGTTGCCTGTCTCTCCGGCGCCAACGGGAACGGCAAGAGCGCCCTGCTCGATGCCATGGTGTGGGCGCTGTGGGGAGAGCCGCGGGGCGGGTCGCGCGCGGGAGACGACCTCGTCCGGCACGGCGCCAGCGAGATGTCGGTGGCGCTGGAGTTCTTGATGGACGGCGGCCGCTACCGCGTGACGCGGCGGCGCACGGTGCGCAATCGCAGCGGTTCCACGGAGCTGCGGTTCGAGGGCTTCGACGGGTCAATCTGGCGGCCGCTCGCCGAAGGCAGCGTCGGCCAGACACAGGACGCCATCAGCCGCCTACTCCGCATGACCCACGACACCTTCGTCCATGCGTCGTTCGTTCAGCAGGGGAAAGCCGACGCATTCATGCTCATGACGCCGCAGCACCGAAAGCAGGTGCTCGGCGACATCCTCAACCTTGGCCAGTACGACGAGCTTGCGGACGCCGCCCACGCGGCGATGCGAGAGGCCCGCGCGAGCGCGGATCGGTTGAGCGGCCAGATCCGCGCGGCGGAGGCCGAGCTGGCGCGTCGGGAAGAGTTCGAGCGCGCGCTTGCCGACAGCATTCGCGCCGAAGCGGACGCGCAACGCGAGGTCGATGAGCTGACAGCGGAGCGGACCGCCCTGGTCCGCGAGGTCGACCGACTCGTCGGGGTCGATCGGCAAGCCGCCGAGAAGCGCGCCGCTCGCGAGATCGCCGGAGATCGGGTCCATGGCCTCGAGAAGCAGATCGAGGAGCTGGCGCGGCAGGTAGCCGAAGCGGCCGCGACCGAGTCGCGCGCCGGCGAGATCGAACGGGACTTCGCCGCGTTCCAAAAGGCGGACGAGCAAGAGCGTGACATGGCGGGCCGCTTTCAGGCCTGGTGTCAGGCTCGTGACGAGCTGCAGCGCGTCGAGTCTTCCGTCGATCGGGAGCGCGGCCGCATCCAGGCAGAGCTGACCGCGGCGGAGAACAGGGCCGCTGACGTCGAGCGCCGCCTGGCGGGCGTTGAGTCAGCTCAGGCCAAAGCCGAAGCGATCCAGGCCGACATCATTCGCTATGACGCGTTGGCGCGCGAGGACGAGGACGCGCGCAAGGCCTTTGACGCCGCGAACGAGAGGCTTGCCGTCCTTCGCCGGGAAGGAGAGCGTCTGAAAGAAGAGCCCGATCGGGTCCGGCAGCGGCTGGAGCTGCTGGGGCAGAACGATACTTGCCCTCTCTGTGGGCAGGAGCTTGGGGCCTCCGGTCTCGCAGCCGCCCACAAGAGGCTCACCGAAGAGCTTCGCGAAGTCGAGCGCCAGCTGGAGCGCGCCCGGGCGGATTATCTTGCGCAGCTGAAGGTGACCAAGAGCGCACAAGAACGCGCCGCGTCGCTCCGTGAGCAATTGAACGGGCGCGCGGCGATCGAGCGCGAACTCGGCGACCTGCAGGCGCAGCTTCGGCACGCAGAAGAGGATCGGCGGGCGCTGACGGAGGTCCGCGCAGTGGCCGCGGCGTATCGCCAGGCGCTGGAATCCAACGACTACGCGTTGGAGGCCCGCTCGCGCGTGGCACCGCTTCGCCAGGCGATGCAAGCCACCGGCTACGATCCTGAAGCGCATCGCGCGTTGCGCGAGACCCGCGAGCGGCTTCGCGACGCCCCAGACAGCATGCGAGCGCTCGACGCCGCCCGCGCGACCATCCAGACGGCGTCCGCGCACCGAGCGGCGCTCGATGCCCAGCTGGCGGCAGTCCATGCCGAGGTGTCGAGGCTCGATCGGGAGACGGACGTGCTGGTCCAGGAAGCCGCGGCGTTGCCTGCCAAGCGGTCCGCCCTCGCCGCGAAAGAGGCTGAGTTGCAGGAGAGCGCCGCCGCGCACCGCGCAGCGGCCCAGCGCGTGGGGGAGGCGAAGCAGATGGTCTCCTGGCTGAACGCCAGGGCTCGAGAGGTTGAGGAGCAGAAGCGCAACCTCACGCACTGTCTCGAGGAGGTCTCCGCCTACACCCAGCTCGCCGACGCCTTCGGCAAGAGCGGAATTCAGGAAATGATCATCGACCAGGCTCTGCCCGAGATCGAGGATATCGCGAATGAGCTCCTCTCGCGTCTCACGAGCGGCCGCATGCGGGTCAGGATGCAGACGCAGCGTCCGGGAAGGACGGGCGGAACGGTGAGCACGCTGGACGTCCTGGTGTCTGACGAGCTGGGAACACGCCCCTACGAGCTGTTCTCCGGCGGCGAGAAGTTCCGGATCAACTTCGCCATCCGCATCGCCCTCTCCAAGCTCCTCGCGCGTCGGGCGAATGCGCCGCTCCAGATGCTCGCCATCGACGAGGGATTCGGGAGCCAGGACCGCGAGGGTTGCGACCGTCTCGTCGAGGCGATTCGAACCGTTCAGGCCGACTTTGAACGGATTCTCGTCATCACCCACCTCGACGACCTGAAGGACGCGTTTCCCGTCCGCATCGAGGTCATCAAAGGACCTGGCGGATCCACCTTCGCGATGACGTAAGGCCGGCGGCCGCCGCCGCGCGAATCGAATAATTTGTCGGCGTTCGTCGGCCCGTCTATCACAACCGCATCACAGCGCTACATCAACCGATCGTAGCCGCGCATCCGCGTGCAGCGCACAATCTCCGCGCGGCTATGCTTGGAGTCAGCAAGATCCGAGGAGCAGTGCGTGTACGATCGATTCTCCATAGAACGACCGCGCATCACGTCGGCGCGGTCACGCAGGCCGACGCAGTCTGATGCCGAGCCCAGCGCGACCGGTCGCCTCGTGGCGATCATCCTCATCGTGCTCGTAGCCGGCGTTGGCTGGCTCGTTGCGCTGAGCCAAACCCGCATCGCCATCCCGGCCCGCACGACGGCGATCGCCTCGGCGCCGCCATTGGTTGAGTCTGCCCGTCGGTCCCCGCGGACCGACGCCGGTTCTTCAACGCCAAGGCAGGTCATCGCGAGCGAAGGCGCCGCCCCCGTCGCGGCGCCCATTACGGCCGGCGGGGCGAGCGCGGAGGCGTCCGCAGTCGCGCCATCGATTGCCGCTCCCATCGCGGAGTCGCCCCCGGCGTCGGCAAGCACTCCGGGCGCTCAGCCAGAGCGTGTGTCTGCGCCTGGCGCGGCGCCGAGCAGCCCGCCAATCGCACCGGTGATTGTCCGACACGTCGTCGGGCGCGGTGAGGACGTGTCTTCCATCGCGCGGGCGTACGGGATCGCCGCGCAGGATCTCGTCACAGCGAACGGGCTTCAGAGCACGGGCGTGGTCCAGCCCGGCCAGGTCGTCTACGTTCCGATGACGCCCGGCGTCGTGCACGCGGTTGAGCCGGGCCAGACGCTCGCGGAGATCTCGCAGCGGTTTGGCGTGAGTGTGGGCGTGATCTCAGCCACGAACGGGATCGACGATCCGGCGAAGCTCCAGGCGGGCCAGGTTTTGTTGATCCCTATTCACGGGCCCCAGGCTTCGGCGGACGAGGCCCGTCCGAACTTCAGCGCCGATGCGTCGTCGAATTCCGAAGGTTCGTCGCGCCGTCCGTGACCCGCATCAGTGGCGGCCATCGGTGGCGCTCTGAATGAGGTCGAGAAGCGCTGCGTGGAGGAGTCCATTGGACGCGAGGGTCGTGCCGCCGTAGACACTGGCCTCACCCTGAAAGTCGGTAAATCTCCCCCCGGCTTCCTCGACGATGAGTCGTGCCGCGGCCGTATCCCACGGGGCTTCGCCGATCATGACCACCGCGTCTACGCGGCCAGCCGCCAGCGCTCCGTATGAGTACAGGTCGAGAAATCCTGGGTTGTGATATGTGGACGCGATCAGCTGGCGGATGACCTCACCCCAGCCCCGCCGGGCGAACTCGGACTCGTTGGCGTAAACGACGTAGGCGCGATCGAGCTGCGACACGTCCGACACGTGGATTGGATTCCCGTTTAGGTCGGCCCCGTCGCCGCGTTGGGCCGCGAAGGTCTCTGCGAGCGCGGGCAGGTGGATGACGCCCGCCACGAGGTCGGCGTCACGCTCCAATGCGACACACGGTCCGAAAAAGGGGAGGCCGCGGACGAACTTCTTGGTCCCATCTAGCGGATCAACGATCCAGCGGCATCCATCGGCGACGGGCGTCAAGGGCGCGCCGGTCGTGTAGCTCTCCTCGGCAAGAAATTCACACCCCGGACACCGCTGGACGAGCACCTCTCGGATGATCCGCTCCGAATCGCGGTCCGTCGCGGTAACGGGAGTGTCGTCCGTCTTGAATTCGACCGCGTGCCATCGGCGGAATCGTCGGCGCTGGAGCCGGCCCGCGGCGCGCGCGGCCTCCAGCGCGGCGGTCAGCTCCGTCGACCGTAGCGGTGCGCTCAGCTCTGGCTCCCCCGACCGGATGCGCCCCGGCCATCCCCGTCTGACCCGGTCTTCGCCGGAAATGCGCACTGCGCGGATACGGGGCACGTCGAACAGCGCGGCCGTTGTGCCTTACAGATTTGGCGGCCATGGGTGATGAGGAGCATGTGGAACGCATACACGAGATCGGCCGGCACCGCGGCTTCGAGCGCCATGTGCGCCTGCTCCGCGCTCGTCTTGTCGCCAACCAGGCCAATTCGTTGGCTGACGCGGAGCACGTGCGTGTCGACGGGCATCGCAGGCTTGCCGCACGCGAAAAGCAGAACGCACGCCGCGGTCTTTGGCCCCACCCCGTCGAGCGATCGGAGAAACGCTCGACCTTCCTCCAGCGGGACGTCTCGCAGGTAGGAGAGGTCCAGCTCGCCGAGGCGGTCCGTAACGCTTCGCAGGATGTTCTGGATGCGGGCCGCCTTGATGTCCGCGAGCCCACCGGATCGAATCGCGTCCGCCACCTCCGAGACCGGGGCCCGGGCGACTGCGGTCCAATCCCCTCGGTACCGGTCCATGAGCTGAGCGAAGGCGCGATCGGAGTTCACGTCGGCAGTATTCTGGGAAAGCACGGTCTGAATCAGCTCGGACAGCGGGTCCTGAAGCGGGCGGGGACTCGGAGGCCCATAGAAGACCATCAGGCGATGGCAGATCTCGAGCGCGTGCTCACGGACGCGCTCGTCCTTTTCGGGACCGGCCGCGACGTCCGACCTCACTGCGACGTAGACGGGGCGGGCAGCCCGACGGTCGGCGTTGGCGTTTGGCTGGGCCTTGGCGTGGCGTCGGCGGCGGATTCCGATGCTCCCGCGACAGCTTCCGTTGGCGTTGCCGTCACCACTGGCGTTGGGATGGGCGGCTCGCTCACCAGCTTCTCGATATCGCCGACGAGCAGTGTGTTGATCGTGTGCAGCTCGCCGCGGCCCTCCACCATCGCGTAGTAGGCGGCACCGTTCGGCGTTTTTGATCCCACGAGCACGCGGATCGTCTTGCCGTCCTTCATGGACAGCGTCGCCTGGTCGGCAGCCGGCGAGAGGCCGTATTGCGCCAGGTCGCCGGGTTTGTCGGTAACCTTGGCCGAGCTGCGCAGCTTCACCAGACGATTGACGACGCTGCTCACGCGGCTCAGGTCCGCCTGATCGCCACTGTCGGCGAACTTCCAGCCAACGGGCTCCGCGCGCTCGAATGCCTGACTCCCCGCCGAGGTCTGAACGTCGAGCCGCTGCACGTCCGTGTCTTTGGCGTCGACGATGTACGTCGGGGCGCCCTCTGCGGCCGGCGCTGGCTGCGTCTTTTCGATGGCGAACACGCCGGCTGCCAGGACGGCGAATGCGACGACCATGAGGACGGTGTTACGGGCCATGGGTCAGCGCCGCATCCACCAGATCACGCCGCCCACGCCGAGGATGACGAGCGGGAAGAACACGGCGCTCGAGAAGAAAACAAAGTTGCCCTGCGCTGGCGTGAGAAAGACGGTGCGCTGCTGATCGATCCGTGGGCGGGTCGTGATGAGCTGGTCCGTCTGCGTAATCCAGTTCAGGGAGTTGAGAATGAAGTCGCGGTTTGCGATCTGCTGCTTGATGAGCCCATTGACGCCCATCTCTGAGCTGCCGATGATGACCGCTCGGTTCTTGACCTTCTTGTTGGGATCCTCGAACCCGGGGGGCGGCTCCTCGGCCGGTGGATTTTCGACTTGCTCGACCGCCACGGCCAAGGTGAGCGGCCCCTTCTTGTCTTCCCCATCGGTGTACTGGAGTTTGGAGCGGTCCGTCTCGAGCCACGACCGGTCACCAGAGGTCAGCGCCAGTCCGCTGATGTCCACACCCTTCTTGATCAGGTTGGGAATCTCGATGGAAGTAGAGAACGGCATCAGCGAGATGGTGCCCAGGTCTTTGACAATCGTGTGGAGTCCGTACCGCTGGACGATGATGGCGAGCGGATCCTGTCCGAGAGCGCTCACCGGGTCCACGGCCACGCCATCTCCGATGTTGAGGTCCCAGCGTTTGATCAGCTCGCCGACGTTCGAGTCGGTCTGGAGGGGGTCGACGAAGAGGAGAAGACGGCCGTTGCCGTCCAGGTAGTCGTTCAACGCCTTCAGCTCGTCGTCCAGCAACGCCGTCTTGGGGGCTGCGATGATGACCGCCTTGGCGTCGTCGGGCACTTTCCCCGTCGAGAGGAGGTTCAGCGATTCGACGACGTAGTTGTCCGCCTGGATTTGCGTTTTGAGGTCCGAATAGCCTTCGTCCTGGAAATTGTCGAGGTCTCGCTCGCCGTGTCCCGTCAGGTAGTACACCTTGAGCGGGGTTGGGTTGACCAGCTTCAACAGCGCGGTCGTGATGTGCGCCTCGTCAGTGGTGATGGAATCCTGCTTCGGATCGTCGGGCCCGGTCTTGCCGGCCCAACGAAATCGAATCGTGCCGTCGACGTTGACGCCGGCGAGCTTCGTTTCGGCCGGGTTCATGTTGAAGTCGACGGTCTCCCACGTGAGCATGCCGTTCGATCGCGCGGCGTACTCCTTCAAGAGATCTTCGACTTTCTGGGCGTCGGGCAGCGAGGAGGAGAAATAGGCGGTTGCGTGGACTGGTGCCGGCAGGTCTGCCAGGAGCTTGAGGGTCGCCTCTGAAAGGGAGAAGTCGCGCTGGGCAGTGAGGTCCCAGCGTTCGTGGTAGCGATTGGCCAGGACGTTGACGAGAGCCAGGATTCCGATCATGGCTAGGCACATGACAAACGCGTTCGATCCGTACTGCGATTCGCGGCTCGTAACGTTGCCCCAGGCTTTCGCCGGATCAATGGCGATGTACATACCGAAGCAGAGGATCGCCACAGCGAGCGCCAATCGGGAGAGGACGCTGAATTCCCCCGCGACGAGGGCCGAGCCCGCGGCGACCAGAAGGGCCAGCCCGCTCACGAGGGCCAGCGGCCCACGTGCCCGATCCAGCCAGCTCTGGTGCGTCATCGTTTGCTGAGGGATCATGGCGCAGCTCCTTTGCGCGGCTGGAGGACAGCCACCTGGCTCATCGCCATCGCCGGGCCGAGATGATCTGCGTCGTGATGAAAAGGCAAGCGATGATGACGGTCACGAAGAAGACGATGTCTTTGGTGTCGACGACGCCTCGAGGCATGTCCTCGAACCGCTTGGTGATGCTGACGTATTGAGCGACCTGGCCGGGGATGCCGGTGAACTGGCGCGAAAGCGAGTCGCTGAGCCACAGCAGGAGCAGCGTGACGAACGTCACCGCCGCGGCGATGATCTGGTTCTGTGTCAGCGCTGACGCCATCAAGCCAATGGCGAGAAACGCCATCCCCTGCAGCATGACGCCGAGGTACCCGCCGACCATGGGTCCCCGGTCTGGATTTCCGAACATGTTGAGGAGCAGTGGGAAGTAGAGGGTCATAGCCAGCATGAAGAGGAGGAAGACGACGCTGCCGAGATACTTCCCGAGAACCAGCTCGACGTCACGGATGGGCTGCGTGAGGAGCAGCTCGAGCGTGCCCGTGCGGGCCTCCTCCGCGATGAGGCGCATGGTCAGCAGCGGACCCGCCAGGAGGAAGGTGACGCTGAAGTTGTTCAGGACCGGTCGCAGGTCCGCCTGTCGACTCTGTGGAATGATGATTCCGAAAAGGAATCCCCACATCGCGATCATCACGGCGGTGACGACCCAGGCGACCGGCGACACAAAGTAGGAGCGAATCTCCCGCTCCGCGACCGCGGCGACATTACGAATCATTGGTTTTCAGACTCCAAGGAATTGACCACGCATGCGGGCCTGGCTCAGGCAGCGGCAGGCTCAGCGGTTACGAGCTGCACGAAGATCTCCTCGAGGCTGACCGAAGCGGGGCGCAGCTCGCGCAGGCCCCAGCCGCGCTGCACCACGGTTTGCGCGAGCTGTTCGCGGATGTCGCTGCCCAAGGCGCAGTCCACGGCGAACACGTGGCTATCGGTGCCATTGCCGCGGGCTTTCACCGTCAGAACTTCCGGGATCGCCTGGATCGCCGCCATGATGGCCTCGCACGGGCCGCGGACTTCGACTTCGAGGGAATCGGACCCGCGCATGCGTCGCTGGAGGTTTTCCGGCGTGTCGATCGCTGCGACTCGACCGCGGTTGATGATGATGACGCGCTGGCACGTCATCGAGACTTCGGGAAGGATGTGCGTGCTGAGAATGACGGTGTGGGCGCCCGCCAGGTCGCGGATGACTTGTCGCGTCTCGACGATCTGGCGCGGGTCCAAGCCCACGGTGGGCTCGTCGAGGATCAGGACTTCGGGGTCCGCGAGCAGCGCCTGCGCGAGGCCGACACGCTGGCGATACCCCTTGGAGAGCTTGCCGATCAGCCGATTCATGACATCGCCGATCTTGCACTTATCGGCGACGTCGTCGATGCGCGCGCGCCGTCTTCGCCCGTCTAAGCCCCGAATCTTGCCCATGAAGTGCAGATAGCTCTTTGGGGTCATTTCCGGATAGAGCGGAACCGTTTCGGGCATGTACCCGATGTGCTTTCGCGCCTCGAGCGAATCCTTGAAAACATCATGTCCCGCAACGGTCGCTCTGCCGCCAGTTGGGGGCATATAACCGGTCAGGATCCGCATTGTCGTCGTCTTCCCTGCGCCATTCGGCCCAAGGAAGCCGAGGATTTCGCCCTTGGGGACATCAAAGGAGATATCGTCGACCGCGGGGATACGACCGTAGTACTTCGAGAGGTGTTCAACGGTAATCAATGTAGCCTCGCCCGATTATATCAGGGAGCGATTCTTAAGGATAGCGCTCGAAATATTCCCGCAAGATGTCCATTGCCGGCGGCAGGGCGTCACTTGGACCCCCGCCGTGCTCGACGAACACGGTAACGGAGACGCGCGGGTTCTCCACCGGGGCATACGCGGTGAACCAGCCGTGGGTCGGACCAATGGCGCTCCCCCCGCGTGGGGCAGCATACTCGGCGGTGCCTGTCTTCCCTGCCACCCGCACTCCAATGTTGTTGTGCGGCTTTGCCTGCGACGTGTCCATGACCGCGGCCATGCCGTCGCGAATCGCCGAGATCGTTTCCGGTTTCAGCGTGACCTGGCGAAGCACCTGGGGCGTTGGGTCGTGCACCGGCTGGCCGTCTTCGTCGGCGACCGAGCGCACGACGTGGGGTCGGTAGAAGGTGCCCCCGGTCGCGATGGCGTTTGTCAGGTTCGCCACCTGGAGAGGGGTCGCCAGTACATCCCCCTGGCCGATGGCCATGTGATAGGTGTCGCCCGGCACCCACTCTTCGCCGATAGTCGCCTGCTTCCACGCGGGTGTGGGAACGCGGCCGGCCGCCTCGGACGATAGGTCGATGCCGGTCCGCTCTCCGTACCCGAGCATGCGGGCGTACCGGGCGATGCGGTCCGCCTTGAGCCCGTCAATGGGACCATACCCCCCACCCAGCGTGTAGAAATACACGTTGCACGACTGGGCGAGACCCTGAACGAAGTCCAGCACGCCCATGACGCCCCAGTCCGGAAGATACGTGGACGCCGACGGATTGTACGGGTTCGGAATCCGGAGCCCACCGTTGCAGTCGATCCGCGTATCTCGGGTTGCGACGCCCTCCTCAAGCGCGCCGATGCCGGTGACGAGCTTGAACGTTGACCCCGGCGGGTATTGCCCGGCTATGCTCCGGTCGAAGAGGGGCAGTCGCGGGTCTGACAGGAGATGGTTGATCTCCTGGTCGTTGTTGGGCATGGCGAACAGGTTGTTGTCGAACCCTGGGATAGAAACCATCGCCAGAATCTCGCCGTTGCGCGGGTCCATGACAATCGCTACGCCTGAGGAATCCTCGCCTACCTTTTTCTTCATCACGTCGTACACCGCGCGCTGCAGATCGGCATCGATGCTCAAGATAACCCGGTGGCCCGGTTCAGCGGCCTGCTCCTGCACCTCGCGAATCGGTCGCCCGGACACGTCGACTTCGACGAGCCTGGCGCCGGGATGGCCGTGAAGGTCCGCCTCGTAGGACTGCTCCACTCCGGTTGCCCCAACCCGCTCGTCGATCTGGTAACCGTCCGGTTTGTATCGCTTGGCGTATTCGTCCGGGGCGGGGAGGGCCGTGTAGCCGACGATGTGTGAGAAAATTGGGCCGTCGACGTACTGCCGGACCGTCGCGACCTGGATGTTGACGCCGGGCAGCGCCCAGCTCCGCTCCTCCAGCTGCAGCGCGGTTTCTCGCGGTACGTTCTCCATAATGGCGATGGGTGTGAACGATCGCGAATCGGCGGACTTCGACCGGAGCGTCTGCTCGATGTCTCCCACGGTCATGCCGAGGATGTCCGCCGTTTCTTTAAAGATCTGGCTTCGGCGGGCGGCAGGAACGTCGGCCTCTGTGATGGTGGCGACGAACGTCGGCGCATTGACGGCAAGCGGCGTCATGTTGCGGTCGTAGATGACCCCGCGTAGGGGCTGGATCGTCGTAGGACGCAGGCTATTGTCCTCCGCCGCAGCGCGATGGACGAGGTTGTCGACGATCTGTAAGCGCCAGAGCTGCACCGTCAGGACGGCAAACGCGAGGACCGTGACTGCGCGCGCGAGCAGGCTTCGCCGGTGCCGGGGTGGAGCATCGACCTGCTCCAGGCCCACCGATTCGTGGTTCACGCGTCACTTCCTTAGCTTTCGCCTTTTGATCGGCCACCGCAAATGGTAGCGAATTCTCCCCGTTACGAGAGGGCAAAGGGGGGGGTCCCCCCCTCGCCGCGTCAATAGGCGACCGCGTTGACGATGGCGGCGATCGGCTGACCGTTGTCGGCCACGACCGTCGCGGACCCGATGAATCCGTCCGGAAGCCCGCCAATGGCCGGCTGGAAATAGCTCTTGGCGGAGCCGGGTCCGATCACGTCCGACTGCACCAACAGCGCTGTGCCCGTCTGGCTGCGGTACGTAATCGTCAGGGCAGCTGCTTGCTGGCCGAGATTCTGCACCTGCAGGCCGGTATTTGCGCCCGCAACGTTTCGCATGAGCAATGGCGCGTAAAGGGTATTCTGGCCCGATGCCAGCACCTGATAGGTCGACGAGACGTTCCGATCGTAATTCACCTCGTTGACGAGGCCAGAGACGAGCTGCGCGTTGTCGACGGCGATGGTGGCAGAGCCCACGAAGCCGTCTGGGAGCCCAGGCGACGATGGCTGATAAAAGGTTCGCGACCCGCCCGGGTCGATGCTGCCGCGATCGCTGTACGAGTCGCCTGGCCCGTCCGTTCCCCGATACGTCACGGTCACGTGCGCGGTGTCCGCTCCCAGGTTTTGAATTTGCACCCCGGTGTTCCACGTGCCGTTCGTCCGCCTGTTCTTGAACACGACCGGCGCCACGAGATTGGTGCCACTGTTGAGGGGCGCAGTGTAGGCTGCCGCGTTGCCGATTGGGTTGGTTTCGAGGATCACCAGGGCAAGGGGCTGCGCGTCCTGGCTCGTCGCGGTCAGGCCGCCAACGAAATTGTCGGGGATGGCCGTCGTGTCTCGAAGACTGATCCGGCGGCTCGCCGCCGCCGGGATCGACACGCGATCAGTCCACACGCCGGGCCCGTCCGCGCTGGTGTAGGCGAGTTGCACGAACGTCGGATCGGCACCCAGGTTTTGAACGTAGGCTGTGGTGCTCCAGCCGTTTCGGTTCTTGAAGACCAGCGGCGCGTACGCGACGGGCGTGCCCCCGACACGCCCGTCGTAGGCGATCGAATTCCAGGAGGCGCGAGTAGCGGTCACGACGGAGGCGATCGCCCCCTCGGAGCTTATGACGCCCGAGCCCTCCCATGAGCCGCTGAGGAAGTCTATCGACTCCAGCTCGACGGTTGTCGAGGCGTTGGCGGGGAGTACGGCGTTCAGGCTGAGCGTGGACGAGCCATTCACCTCGATGAGGCGGATCGTCGTAGAGGCGGGGGCATTGCCCGTGTTCATGACGCTGATGTGGCTGTTCCACCCATCCGTGCTGCGCGCCAACGCCGGGAGGTACACGGTGCTCGCCGGCGACGGCGTATTGTAGGTGAATGCGCGCGACCGACCTGGAACCGGCGATGGGGGCGGAGTTGGCGTTGGTGTCGCGACCGCCGTCGGAGGAGGCGGCGTCGGCGTGGGCGGTAGCTGGGCCGCGGCCGCCACGGCACGCGCCGCGTTCACGCGTCCCGCGCCCAGGCCGGAGTCGCCGATCGGGTCCGCCGTCGAACGGAGGATGGCTTCGACCTCGGGAATCGAATACTCCGGATGGAGCGAGAGGAGCAGCGCAATCACGCCGGTCACGTGGGGGGCCGCCATAGACGTGCCCGTGTCCGTCCGATAGGTGGAGGTGCCGTCCCAGTAGGTGCTCAAGATGTTGGTACCCGGGCCGGCAATGTCGATCCAATCCCCGAAATTCGAGTAGTAGGCGCGATGGTCCGCCTGGTCCGTAGCGCCGACCGCGATCACCGGATCTGTGGCGGCAGGAAAGGTCGGATCGGAGCTGCCCTCGTTTCCAGCCGCAACGACGAGAAGCACGTTCTTGCTTTGCGCATACGCGACCGCCTCTGTCAAGGCCGGAGAGACCTCCGCGCCGCTGAAACTCATGTTGATGATGCGGGCCCCGTGGTCGATGGCCCAGCGCATTCCCGCAGCGACCGTGCTGTCTTTGCCCGACCCATCCGCCTTCAGGACCTTGATGGGCATGATGGACACGCCCGGCGCGATGCCGGCGATCCCCATGCCATTATTGATGGTCGCGGCGATGGTGCCTGCTACGTGCGTGCCGTGGCCGCCGTCGTCCTGCGGTGACTCGTCTGGTTCGAGGAAATTGCGACCGTCGACGATCTTCCCCTGCAGCTCGGGATGTCCCAGGTCAACGCCGGTATCGACGACAGCGACCACCACCGACGCCGTGCCTGTCGTCACGTCCCAGGCATCGGGCGTTTGAATCCGCTGCAATCCCCATTGCTGAGGGAAGAGCGGGTCATTCGCCATCATCTGCGCCGACCGAACGTAGTTCGGCTGGGCCCAAACGACCTCTGGCCGAACCGTGAGACGCGCGGCGGCTCGGCGCTCCTCGCCGATGGGCACGCGCAGCAGAGTTACGTGGTCGTCGATAACGTGGTCGAGGACCGACGCACCGACTTCTGCGAGCGCGTCGGCCGTCGCATCGTCGCGCCAGCGGACGAGGACCTCGCCGGGCGCCAGGTCCTGGTCGCGGGCGCTAAGGATCGGCGGGGCTGTGAAATCGTGGCTCGCGGGCGCCGCAACCGGACCACCGGTGAGGAAGAGCCCGACGAGTCCGGTCGCAAGCACGACGCGCAGGAGAACTCGGAACAAGGTTGGCCTATTTCACGGAGTTGACGATGCCCACGATGGGCACCGAGTCGCTCGAGGTGGCTATCGCGCTCCCGACGAAAAACGGGGGGACCGCGTCGATGTCGGGGAGGAAAAATGTGCGGGCAGCCCCGGCGTCTAGCTCTTCTTGAAGCGCCGCCACCAGTGTGCCGTCTTGTTGATAGAGGCTCAAATCGACCGTCGTGGGTCGCGATCCAATGTTCTGGATCCGAACGCCAGAGTTCCAGCCGGCAAATCCACGATAGAGCAAGGGAAGCGCAATGGTCTGGCTGCCGTCCACGGGCAACTGGTACGCCATCCCCTCATCTCCGGTCGGATTCACTGTCGCGGCAACGCCCTGCAGTTGTCCGCCTCCTATGGCCCGGAACGTCCCGGAACCGGCGAAGGGTGATGGGAGCTGCGCGTCTGTGGGTTCGCTGATGGGAGCGGCCGCATTCGAATCGAGCGGGCGTTGCGCCACCCAGCGTTCGCCGGGGCTCGCCGCGCTGTTGTAGGACACGGCAAGGGTCGTCGGAACGGAGCTCGCGTTCTGGACACGCACGTCGGTCACCCAGCTTGCACCGTTACGAAATATGAGCGGCGCATACGCGACGGGGCCCGGACTTCCGAACACGCTGTAGCTCGCGTTGGCGCCGCTGGCGGACACCGCGTTGACCACCACCGCCAGGAGTTGGTCGTCGAGGCTATCGACGTAGGCGGCGCCGACCCAGCCGTCCGGCAGCCGATCCTCGGCTGGTTGGAATAGGGTCGCCGACCCGAAGGCGGGAATCGATACCATCGCGTCGGCCGTTGGCGCGCTGGAGTCGGTTGACGTATAGACGACGTGGACTCGGGTCGGAACGCCCCCAATGTTCTGCACGCGGAGGCCGGTGCTCCACCCGTCGGAGGATCGGGCAAGGTAGGGCACCCAGACGCCTCGCGCCCCACCGCTGACTCCTTCGTACGTCAGGCGATCGCGCCCGGCCTGGTCCTGGTTCACCAATCCATCGATCGGACCATCAGCGTAGATGGCTGCCGACCCATTGAAACCGCTCGGCAGTCCGGCGAGCTGAGCTGGCTGGTACGTGGCGGAGCCGTTCGCGCCGATAGAAGAAGGGAAGGAGAGAACGAGCTTGCCGTCCATGTCGAACAGCTCGATGGTCAGGTTGACGGACTTGCCGCTGGTGTTCTGGACGGTGAAGGACGTACTCCAGCCGTTGACGTCCTTCTCGACAAGCGGAAAGTACAGGGAGTTCGTCGATGTACTCGCGGCCGTGTAGGCGCCAGCGCCGCTCGGTACGAAGTTCCACGGGCTGGCAAAAAGTACCGCGCGCGCAGCGTTGATTCGGCCAGCGCCCGTCTCCGCGTCCCGACCGGGTGGACCGACATCGTCGGCGGAGCTTTCGAGGATCGATCGGATGTCGCTGGGCGTGAGATTCGGGTTGATTGCGAGAAGAAGCGCAGCGACGCCGGATACGTGCGCTGCCGCCTGGGCCGTACTGCTCGCCACGGCGTAGCCATCCTGGCCGTCGGGCGACTTAAACGTGCTCGCGATCTGCTCGCCTGGCGCGGAAACGCTGATGTAGGACCCCGTGTCCGACGTGGACAGGCGCTGATCATCACGGCCGGTGGCGCCGACGGCGATCACGTGGGGGAACGCCGCCGGATAGGTGACCGCGTCTGCTCCGTCATTTGCCACCGGCGCGATCACCGTGACGCCCTGCGAGTGCGCGTAGTCGATCGCCGCCTCGAGATCGGGCGAGGGGTCAGGCCCCGTCAGTCCGAGGTTGATGATGTTGGCGCCATGGTCGACGGCCCAGGTGACACCGCGCGCGGCGATGGACGGATCCCCGCGCGCGTTCGCATCCAGCACCTTCACCGGCATAATGCGCGCTTGCCAGGCAATGCCCGCGATGCCCGCGTGATTGTTGGTGTCGGCCGCGGCGATTCCCGCGACGTGCGTCCCGTTACCGTGATCGTCGTCGGGCTGGCTCGCGTCGTTCAGGAAGTTGTGGCCCGGCACCAGCTTGCGCACGAGATCGGGATGGGTGAGCGACACGCCCGTGTCAAGAATGGCAATGACGACGGTGGAGGAACCGGTGGTCAGATCCCAGGCCTCTGGGGCGTGGATCTGGCGCAGGTTCCATTGATATTGGTCGTACAGGTCGTCATTTGGGACGATAGCCGCGTGGACCTCGCCCGCGAGGGCGCGCATCTCCCCCCGCTGTGCAGCCAGCGGCGCAATCGCCAGGGCGATGACGAGCAGGACCCCGCGGCGATACGGCTTGCGCGCGCGCCTCAGAGCATGAGTCGCGCAGCAGCCCACCCTGCTCCGCGTCGGATCCGTGTGCTGCTGGCAGTGGCGGCGTCGCAGACTAGCCGCCAACGGGTGGCCGGGGCTGGCCTTGCTCTGCCTCGTCGATGAGCATTACCGGAATGCCATCGCGGATGGGGTACCGTCGGCCGCAGGTGTCACAAACGAGGTACGAATCTTCCAGGCGAACGGGTGTTTTGCAGGCCGGACACGCGAGAATTTCGAGGAGCTCTGGATCGATCATTCTTCCCCCGGGCAAAAATCGGGTATTTTGCCCTCTGCGCGCCCTGCGCGTATCATAGGCACGCTAGAAGCCCTGAATCAAGGGCGTGCCGCTCACTCTGACGGTACCGCCACTCGATCTACGACCGGTATCGCCCCCCAAGCCGCGACACATTGGTGTCACACCAATCCTCCCCATCCGTTTACATCATGGGGAGCAGCGGAAAGGAACCCAACCGGCTCCATGACGCAGGCTGATCCCCAGGAAATCGCGCAGCGCGCAGCACAGCGGGACCCCGATGCGTTTGCCCAGCTGTACGACGAGCATGCGGACGTCGTGTATCGGTCCATCTTCTATAAGGTGGGCGACGGGTCGATCGCGGAGGATCTAACCGCGGAAGTCTTTTCAAAAGCGTGGGAGCGGATCGACCGGTTTCAGTGGAGAAATGTCCCAGTCCAGCACTGGCTCCTGCGGATCGCGCGGAACGTTGTTATCGACTTCTGGCGCTCGCGGCGGCGAGTGGCAAGCCCGATTGATGAGCTTGGGGAAGCGACAAGCGAGGACCTTCTCCCCGACGAGCGAATCGCCTTTGATTTTGAGGTTGAAACACTCGGGCGTGCTCTGAGGAAGCTACCGGATGATCAGCGGGACGTATTGATTCTTCGATTTATCGAGGGGTATTCGCACAAGGAGACGGCCGAGGTTCTGAAAAAGAGCGTAGTGGCCGTGCGTCAGATCCAGGTTCGCGCTCTACGGGCGTTACAGAATCTTTTAGCGGAAGGCGGAACGACCAGAAGTGCCGTGGCGGGCCCGAGACCTATTCGAGCGATTGCGGGGCGGGACAGGACTGCGACCGAAGAGGCAGCGCCCTGACCTGATTACCGACGACGAGTCGGCCGACCTCCTGCTGCTGACCCGTCGCATGCGCCGCCTTCGCGCCGTGCGTGCCCCATTCCGGCTCCGGTCACGCGTTCTCTCGCAGATCTATAGTGGGCGGTCCACCGGCGGGATCGTCTATCTCGCGGCTATTCGTCCCCGTCGACATCACTGGGTCACCCTCGCCAGCCGGTCGATCGCCGCGGCGCTCATCGCCGTCCTGGCCGGATACAGCACGCTCGCGGTATCAGCCGCGTCGCTGCCGGATAGTCCGCTGTATTCCCTCAAGCTCTTTGTGGAAGAGGTCCGCGTGGCGACGGCGGACGCTGAAGCCCGACCGCAGATCTACGTGGAACAAGCAGGGCTGCGCGTCCAGGAGTCCAAACGGCTCATCGATGGAGGGAACTTCTCCGAAGCCGAGCGGACAGTCGTGGACGCGCAGATCAAGTTAGAGTCCGCGCGGGCGGCGGCGCGCCAAACGTCCCATCCCGAGGCCGTATCTCGTGCGATCGCCAGCGTGCAGGCCGAGGCGAATCGGGTCGCGGCTCTGAGCGCCCCAACGAATAACTCCCTGCCGGCTGGACCTGCTCAGGATCCGAGCTCGCGCTCGATCATCGCGGCCCCGGACAACGTCGACAGCGTCGCCGCGCCTGATACGGACGCGCGCATCCAGGACTCGGTGTCGAGCGGGAGCAAAAATTCCCTGCTGGCGCCGCGGCCGGCGAGCGGGTTCACACGGATTGGCGGGGCGAACCTCCCCGCGAGCGAGGCCGGCGTGGACGCGCTTTCCGGAGCGTCTTCGAGTGCTCCATCCGGTACGTTCGTTCCCATTGATCCGTCGTCGACGTCGACCCCGTCGGCCGCAAGCGCGACAGCGACACCGCGCTCGCCGGCGGCGCAGTCGACCGGTACTGCCTCCGGTGTGGCGTCGCCAACGCCCACCCGCGCTGGCTCGCCGGCGTCGGTCGATCCGTCGCCAGTTCCTGGGCCTCAGCACGGCGGCGGAAGCTCCGGCGCCTCCGGCGGATCCGTTGGTGCGCCTGGTGGTCCGTTCACGCAGATTCCATCCCGCTAGGGTCTCGACCGTGGCGCTCGCCACGCGTCGTCGATACGAATTTCGCTACTCGGACAGCGGGTGGACGCCCCTGGTGTCTGCCGGTTAACCTTTAGCGCGCCGATCAACCCCCCGGAGGAAGCGTGCCCTTTTCCCTCCCGTTTCGCCGCGATCAACGCAGAGAAGAGCTGGAACGCGCCCGCCAGAGGATCACCCAGCTTCGGTTGGAGATCGAACGCCTCGCGTCGGCACCGCCGGCAACCTCGCTCGAGGGCGACGGAACAGACCCGTATCGATCCGTCCAACGATTGCGGGAATCCATGGTGCACGATGAGCTCATCAGCCGGCGAGAAGAGCTCGAAGATCTCGTCGCTCGTGAAGCCGAGCTACGAAGAGTCCTCCGTCTCCCACCGGAATCGCCCGTCCCAGCCGGCCCCCGGCCCGTTGGTGCCGCGCAGGAACCGGAGCGCCTGTCCGCAGCCGCGGCTCCGACAGCGGCCGAGCCTGCCACCGCCGTTCGTGCCGCCCCTCGCGTGCCGCCCGCGGTGCAGGCCCCCGCCCCGCATACACCAAAGGCCGGGGTCGTACGAGTCGCGCGCCCATCGCAGCCAGCTCGGGCCGCCGAGCCCGAGAAACCGCCGCGCGCGCCAATCCGCGTGGGGTTCATCCTTGGGCACCTCGTGCGCGTGGTTCTGGCCCTCATCGCCATCGCGGTAGTTGCAGGGCTCGCGCTCGTCCTGAGCGGCATAATGGAGATCGACCCCAGCCGTTATCCCGGTCCGCTGGCCGACCTGGCGCGGCTCATTCCTGCCAAGCTCGTCCAGCTCGTGCGCGAGACGCTGCGGGTCGGCCCCATATCCCGTTAACGCTCGCTGCCGAACCGATGGGGCGGATGCGCGCGGAGGAGGCAGCTTCAAATCAGGCCGCGAAATGTGGGCTTGAAGAAGCTGTGCAAGAAATTGTGTCGATGGGCCCAGCGGTGAGCGAGCTTGAGGACATCCACCGGCAGCAATAGATCGCCCCGGGCAGCGATTTTCAGCGCCTGATAGCCTTTGCCAGCGTCCACCGGCGCGTCGTCAGCAAAGCCTATCGAGCAGCCATGGGACTCCACCTGCTCCTGAAGCGTCTCGAAGCCCTTGAGCCGCTTGTTGGGGGTCAGATAAATCCAGAAGCTATTGCTTCCGATCAGCTCGTGGAAATGGTCGTCCGCATTGGGGCCGCCAACCCTGGGGTTTGACCCCCTCCGTCGAGCGGCTCGGTTGGGTCCCGGGCGCTGCATGTTCATGGCGTCGATTATGCCATCCTTGGTGCCCCTGCCCGCCGTCGGCTGCCGAACGACCGCAGTGATTCCTCGCGACGTCTGATTCGAGGCGGGCGCTCAATCGACGTCGAGCTTTGTGAAGAGCGGGGTGGGGACCGGAAGTGGCGTGCCCGGAGCGAGGCGCTCGATCTTCCAGCCGCGTGTCGCCAGCTCGTCCTGATAGCCAAGGAGATGGTGGAGCCGTTCGGACGAGAAGGGCAGAAACGGCGCCATGAGCACCTTGATCGAATTGATGAGCGTCAGGAGCCCGTACACCGTCGCGGCGCAGGCGGCCCGGTCCTCGCGGATTTGCCGCCAGGGCTCGCGGCGGTCCAGCTCTTTGTTCCCGAACTGCGCGAGCGCCATCACCTCGCGGAGCGACTCTTTGAAGCGACACGCGGCGAGCAAGCTCCGCACACGGTCGAACGTCTCGGCGGCGCGGGCTTCGACGGCCTCACTCACGGACGGATCGGCCGCGGGAACGCGCCGGTCGAAGTTTCGACTCGTGAATGTGAGCGTTCGATGCACCAGGTTCCCCCACGTGGCGACCAGCTCCTCGTTATTGCGTCGGATGAACTCCTCCCACGTGAAGTCCGCGTCGCGGCCCTCCGGCATGTTGGCCGCGAGCATGTACCGAAGGGGGTCAGGATCGTACCGCTGCAGGAACTCTGGCACCCAGATCGCCCAGTTGCGGCTCGTCGAAACCTTCGCGTTCTCCAGCGTGAGATATTCGTTAGCGGGCACGTCGTAGGGGAGGTTGAGGCCCCCGTGGCCGAGCAGTTCGGCGGGCCAAATGATCGTATGGAAGAAGACGTTATCTTTTCCGATGAAGTAATAGGTGTGGTTCTCACCAGTCCACCACTGCTTCCAAAGATCCGGTTTCCCCTGTGCCTTCGCCCACTCGATGCTCGATGACAGGTACCCGATGCACGCCTCGAACCACACGTAGATCCGCTTGTCGTCGAACCCCGGCACCGGGATGGTGACGCCCCAGTCGATGTCTCGGGTGATGGGTCGCGGAAGGAGTCCGCCTTCGAGGAATGAGCGCGTCGCGTTGAGCACGGTTGGTCGCCAATGTGACTGCCCGGCCACCCACTCCTTGAGCTGTTCTTCAAAGTGCGGAAGCTGAAGGAAGAAGTGCTGCGTCTCCCGGATCTCGGGCTCGTTGCCGCAGGAGCGACAGCGAGGACGGATGAGGTCGATCCCGTTCAGTGGACGCCCGCAATTGTCGCACTGGTCCCCGCGGGCGCCGTCATACCCGCAATGTGGACACGTCCCCTCGACGTATCGATCCGGAAGGTATCGGCGGTCGTAGACGCAGTACAGAGCCTGCATGGTATCGAGCGTGATATGTCCGTCATTCAGCATGCGCAGAAAGAGATCGTGAACGACCTGTTCGTGGTTCTGCGTTCCGGTCCGCGTGAAGATGTCGAAGCTAATGCCGAGCTGCTTCCACGATTCCAGGAATTCCGCGTGATAGTGATCTGTGATTTCCCGAGGCGTGCGACCTTCCTGGTCGGCGCGGACCGTGATCGGCGTGCCATGCTCATCGGATCCGGAGACCATCAAAACGTCGTTGCCGATCAAGCGGTGAAACCGCGCAAAAATATCGGCTGGAAGATACGCTCCGGCGATCTGACCGACGTGCAGTGAGCCGTTTGCATACGGCCATGCGACGCAAACGAGGACTTTATCGGCCACATGTCCTCCTGAAGATCGCTGAGAGGAGACAGGAACGCTCGAAAGCGATGCCGGGAATACGCTTCAGATGGCCAGTCAGGGGCTATGCGTATCGACCGGTTGTCTGGTTCCAGCGGATGATGAACAGTTCGCGCAGCATCGCAATTGTATCATGGAGTGGTCGCACCCGACTCGATGCATCATACCGCCAGGTGACCGGAACCTCGCGAAGCGTGTATCCCCGACGCCGCGCGAGGAACAACACCTCGACGTCGAAGGCCCAGCCGTTGATCACTTGGCGGCTGAACAGATCCTCCGCAGCGGTCCTGGTGAACGCTTTGAAGCCGCACTGCGTGTCGCGAATCTCTGGCACGGCGACCAGCCGGACCAGCAGGTTGAATCCGCGGCCCATCAGGTGTCGGCGCCACGGTTCACCGATCCGTCTCGCGCCGACGATCTCCCGCGAGGCGATCGCGATATCCGCGCCATCCCCGACCGCAGCGTAGAGCGACGAAATCTCACCGACGGGCATCGAGAAGTCCACGTCGCAAAAGACGATCGTGCGCCCTCTGGCCGCGCGTACCCCGGCGCGCACGGCGCTTCCCTTTCCGCGAATGGGCAGGTGAACCGCCCGGAATCGCGCGTCCGCCTTCGCCGCGAGGTCAGCGATCTCCGGCGTTCGGTCCGTGCTGGCGTTTTCGACGATCAGGACCTCAGCCTCCAGCTTCTGGACATCGAGAAAGTCCGTGAGCTTGCGTACGGCGTCCGGGAGTCGGTTCTCTTCGTTGAGGGCAGGAACAACGATGCTGAGATCGAGCAGCTCCGTGTCGTCGAGGCAGACGGAGCCGTCCCTGATTCGATCGGAGATCATTGGGTCAACAATCCAGACAGCTGCTCTGAGGTAACGCGTCGTGGACGCTGCACGCTGCCCCGCTGTCCCACGAGACGCGGGACCGTGGCCAACCCGTGAAGCTGGCCACGGAGCCGGGCTCGGGCGGCCGGCTCGCGGGCGTGGCGCAGGGCCCGAATGGCCAGCGCAAGCTGCGTTCGGAGAAACTTCGCCCAGTGCCTGCGCCACCATTCCTCTGGCGCGTCGCGCGCCAGCAGCCAAACGAAGTTTCGCCCGCACAGGTACGAGGCGACATCGCTCGGAGTGCTCGCCCCCAACCGATGGCGGACGAGCGCTCGGGGCGCGTACACGCATCGATAGCCCCGCAATTGCGCGCGAAATGCCAGGTCCACATCCTCGCAGTACATGCCGAACTGCTCGTCAAACGGTCCGATCTCCTCGATCATGGTTCGTCGATAGCCTGCCGCGCCGCCGCATGCGCCGAACACGAACTGCTCGTCGTCGTACTGCCCACGGTCGACTTCCCACACACCGCGGCTGTCGGGAACGCCGGCTCGGAGGAAGACGTCACCGGCTGAATGGATTCGACAGTCCGGTCCGTCTAGGAGGATCTTCGAAGCAGCCGATCCGGCATCCGGGTGGCGCGACAGCGCTGCGACCAGCTCCTCGACCCACCGGGGGTCCGCGCGCGCGTCGCTATTCAGGAGTGCAAAGATGTCGCCCAACGCGGCGCGCATCCCGACGTTGACGGCATGGGCGAATCCGCGGTTCTCCCCCAGCGCGATGAGTCTGAAGTCGGGAAACCCCCGGGCGATGAGGTCGACGGAATCGTCAGTGGACCCGTCGTCCACGACGATGCGGTCGACGTTTCCGTACGTCTGCGCGCGAATCGACTCGAGACAGTCGCCAATGATCGCGCTCCCGTTCCAGTTCGGGACGATCACCGACACCCTGGGCGATTCACAATGCCGATCGGGCGCGTCTGTCACGGCGCGCGCTCCGGGGGGATCCCCGCGGCGTACACAGCGGCGTACACCTCCCCGATCGGGACATTGTGCTCTCGGGCGATCCGGGCGCACTCCTCGTACTCTGGGCACAAGACATCGCGCCCGTCGATCGTTTTGATCTTCACCTGCATCGATCCAAACCGGGTCGACACCCGCTCCGTCCGTCGCTGGGCGATCACCCGCCGCATCGTGCGGAGGCGGACGCCGAGCGACGTCGTTTCGCGCAGCACGATCCCCGCCAGCGAGTCCGCCGCATCATTCGTACACAAGACCGAGAGAAGCATCCCGGGCCGATTTTTCTTCATCTGAATCGGTGTGAAAAACACGTCCAGCGCGCCCGCGGATTGAAGCCGCTCCATCGCAAACGCCGCCTGTTCCGGCGTGCAGTCATCCAGGTTGGTTTCGATTAGCGTCACGTCGTCGTGTCCGAGGGAAGATTCGAGCTGGGCGCCAACCCACACACGGAGGACGTTGGGCCACGGCAGCGCGCGTGTGCCGAGGCCGGTGCCGACCGCGTCGACCCGCATCTCCGGCTGCTGGAACTCACCCAGCGTCGTCAGAATTGCCGCGCCGGTCGGGGTCACAAGCTCCGCCTCGGTGTCCACGGGCCGCGTAGGTGCGTGAGCCTCCGCGATCAGGGCGAGTGTAGCAGGAGCGGGTAGCGGGAGCACGCCGTGTGACGACTTGACGCGCCCGTGTCCAAGCGGCAGGCTCGAAACGAAAATCGCGGAGACACCGAGTCGCTCGAGCAGGATGAGCGAGCCGACGACGTCCACGATTGCGTCGACGGCGCCGACCTCATGGAAACGAACTTTTTCGATCTCCGAACCGTGGATGGAGGCTTCCACGGCCGCGAGCCGACGGAAGATCACCATCGCCTTCGTCCGTACTGCGTTGGACAGTGTGCTCCGCAGCAGAATATTTTCGATGTCCGCGAGCGAACGGTGAGGCGGATCCGGTTCGTCCACGTGAACGCGTACCAGCGTGCCGGTGAGACCGGCGCTGGTCGTCCGTTGGACCTCAGCGCGGAATCGTCCGATCGGAAGCGTGTCGAGCCCCGCGTGGAGGTCGGCAGGGTCAGCCCCGGCGTCGATGAGCGCCCCGAGGACCATGTTGCCACTGGCGCCGCTGAAACAATCGAAAAATGCTACGCGTCGTGGCACGGCCGTGTCCGATCGGCTCGAAGTCATGCCGAAAATCCTTCCGCGATTGTTGGGGCCCATGGAGACCCGAGAGGAAATTCGGGTCCGGCCCGTGTCGACTACGTCGCGGCCGTATTGTCAGCGCATCCGCCCGATTCGCGCCAGAGCCACTCCAGCACATCTCCCGCGAGAAATAACGATCCAGCGACGAGCACCGCGCCGCTGGGGGGGAGCCCCGCCCATGCAGACTGCAGGGCCGCTTCCGCGTTTGGCTCAACGGTCGCGGGCAGTCCGAGACCGTCGGCGATGACCGCAAGTCTGCTGGGTTCGTACGAGCGTGGGTGTCGGGCGCGCGTAGCCACGACGCGGGACACGACCGGCGCGAGCTCGGCGAGGGTGGCAACAGCGTCCTTATCCACTGACATCCCGACGACCAGGGTGACGGCACGGGATGGGAGGCATTCGACCACCGTTTCCGCCAGCGCCCGAGCGGAGGCGGGATTGTGGGCTCCGTCGACGATGGTGAGCGGGTCGAGCACGACGGTCTGAAACCGTCCCGGCCAGCTCACTTGCCCGAGCCCGGACCGAATGTCGTCGTCCGTGATGCGCCAGCCGCTTTGTCGGAGCCACAGCGCCCCCATCACCGCCGTTGCCAGATTGTCGCGCTGACAGCGTCCCGAAAGCGGGGGACTCAGCCGCTCTACTGACCCGAGGCGTCCGCGAACTGTAAGGTTTGCAGGGACCTCCCGCGACGTTTCCCAGAAGAATTCTGATCCAAGCTCGTACAGGCGCGAGTCGCGCTCGCGCGCGCATGCCCGGATCACAACGGCCGCCTCCTCAACTTGATGGGACGATATGACTGGCACGCCCCGCCGCATAACGCCGGCTTTCTCGCGGGCGATCGCCGGGATGGTCGTGCCGAGCGTTTCGCTGTGATCGATTCCGATGGGACCGATCAACGAAAGGGTCGGTTCCAACGCATTGGTTGCGTCACGGGCGCCCCCAACGCCGACCTCCACGACGGCGATCTCTACGTGTTCTCTCGAAAAGTGGGAGAGGGCCAGCGCTGTCCCCGCGTCGAACGTCGTGAGAGGTCCCAGGAGATCAACGTTGCGTTCAATCCTGCTCATGGCGGGCCGAAGCGAATCGAAGGCCTCGACGAGGCCGTGCTGCGTGATGAACTGGCCGTTCGCCCAGATGCGCTCACGATGGGAATAGAGATGGGGCTGGGTGTAGCGCCCGACTCGGATCCCCGCGGCGTGCAGCACCGACGACAGAACGGCGGCCATCGATCCCTTCCCTTTGGTGCCGGCGACCAAGATCGTCTGAAACCGCGCCTGCGGATTGCCGGCCGCGTCTAGCAGGGCGCGCATCCGATCGAGCTTTCGCTCACGGCCTAGCCGGGCCGCCCGTTCGGTTCGGGGGACCTCGGAATACGTATAGAGGCGGGCGAGTACGTGGCGGTAGTCGTCGCTTCCCACGCTATCTGGGAGCGGCAACTGCCAGGGGATGACGGTTCGTGGAACGGTGCGGCCGATCAAACGTGAGCCGAGAGACTTATCTCGCCCGCCTCGCTGCGTGCAAGTGCCACGGCGTTCGCGATTCGGGCGGCGCACGCCCCCGCCCCGATCCCGTTGTTGACGTTGACGACAGTAAGACCCGGAACACACGTCTGCAACATCGACATGAGCGCGGCGAGCCCTCGGCCACCGATTCCGTATCCGGTCGCGGTCGGCAACCCGATAACCGGAACGTCGACGAGGCCGGCTATCACGGAAGGAAGCGCCCCATCCATGCCAGCCGCCACGATAATGGCGTTGACGCGCTCTTCGAGGAGTCGATGCAGCGGAGAGACGAGCCGGTGGAGCCCGGCGACGCCGACGTCGTAGATCATGTCGGTCGTGCAGCCCATCTCCTCAGCGACGATCTTCGCTTCCTCGGCATAGGGAGCGTCCGAGGAGCCGGCGGTGATGATCCCGACGCGGCCGCCCGTCCGGTGTGGCCGCGAGTCGGGTCGACGCACGACCAGCATGCGCGCCCGGGGATACTCGTCGACGCGGTAGTCGACGAAGTACTCGCGAATCTCGCGGGCCATCCGCGACCCGACCCGGCTGAGGATGGCACGACTGTTCTGATCCAGGAACGTCTGCACGATCGCCAGGACCGTGGCCACTTCCTTGCCGGACGCCTGGATAATCTCTGGCACGCCCGTCCGCTGCTCCCGCTTGAGGTCGAGGTGCACCGGATGCGCACTCGCTGGGTGGC
>Ga0070741_10001024_pt1 | contig 91211 bp, 78 predicted proteins | sample Coa_R1_4_FD_66440 | JGI IMG/M metagenome (GOLD analysis project Ga0070741, IMG submission 66440) | Surface soil microbial communities from Centralia Pennsylvania, which are recovering from an underground coalmine fire - Coalmine... | ecosystem: Environmental > Terrestrial > Soil > Unclassified ...
TGGAGACGATCCCGAACGTCAAAGACGAGTGCAAGGCGCTCCAGTTCGGACCGTGCAAGCCGAAGAAGTAGTTTAGAATGGCGAATAGCGAAGTGGCGAAATAGCGAATAGGGATTTTTGCCCTCTCTATTCGCTACTCGCCATTCGCACTCTTGGCTTTTTCAGACGCGGAGCCCCGCAGAATCCGCCGTGGACAGCTTCGCCAACCTCGCCGGCATTCTGTTGGGCGGCTTGTCCGCCGGCACCGTGCTGTTCATCGTCTCGGTCGGTCTGTCGGTGACCATGGGCCTGATGGGCTTCGTCAACCTGGCCCACGGCGCGTTCGCCATGTTCGGCGGCTACGTCATCGTGCTGGCGATGAACCGCGCCAATTTCGGCTTTCCGGTCGCCATCGTGCTCGGCGTTGTCGCCACCGCGGCGCTCAGCATCGTGCTGGAGCGCACGCTGTACCGGCGGCTTTATCGCGCCGGCGAGCTCGACCAGGTGCTGTTCACCATCGGGCTCATTTTCATCTTCATCGCCGGCATCACCATCGTGATCGGGCCCGGCAGCCAGACCCTGCAGCTGCCGGCAGCGCTCGGCGGCCAGCTCAATCTCGGCTTCATCCAGTACCGCACCTACAGCATCTTTCTGATCGGCGTCGGCATCCTGATCGTACTCGGCATCTGGCTCGCGTTTGAGCGCACCCGCATCGGCGCCGAGATCCGCGCCACGGTCGACAACCGCCGCATGGCCGAATCGCTCGGCATCGACGTCGACCGGCTATTCACCATCACGTTCGCATTCGGCAGCGGCATGGCCGGATTGGGCGGCGGCTTGGGCGCCGAGTTCTTGGGCCTCGATCCGCAATATGCGCTCAAGTACCTGGTCTATTTTCTGATCGCCGTCTCGGTCGGCGGGCTCGGCAGCGTGGTCGGCGTCTATTACGCCTCGCTCCTGCTCGGCGTGCTCGATTTCGTGCTGACGCTTTATCTGCCCAAGGGCGGCACGATCTTCATCTACGTGCTCACCATCCTCATTCTGCTGGCGCGGCCACAGGGCCTGTTCGGAAGGAAGGGCGTATGAGCGTCGCCGCGCCCTCATCCGGCGACGCCTCGCTTGCCGTGCGGATCGACAATCCGGCCGCCCGCGCGCTGACGCGGCGGCATCGCGTGCGCTGGTGGGAAGCGCTGCCCTGGATCGCGGCGCTGGTGTTCTTCTTCGCCTTCCCCGATTACCTCAGCTTCGGCAACGAGCTGCTGGTCGTGATCCTGTTCGCAGTGTCGCTCGATCTTGCGCTCGGCTATGCGGGCATCATCACGCTCGGCCATGCGGCGTTCTTCGGCGCCGGCGCCTACACGGTCGGCATGCTGGCGTTCTACGGCGTCTGGAGCGAGCCGATTACGAGCCTCGCGATCGCGGCGCTGGTGGCCGGGGCAGTCGGCATTCTCTCCGGCCTCGTGCTCTTGCGCACGACCGGCCTGACGCTGTTGATGCTGACGCTTTGCACCCAGGCGCTGCTCGAGGAAGCCGCCAACATGGGGCACGATTGGACCGGCGGCTTCGACGGCCTGCTCAGCCTCTCATTCGCGCCGGTGTTCGGCCTGTTCGAGTTCAATCCGCTCTACCCGACGACGCAATATCTGCTCACGCTCGGCGTGCTGTTCGCCTGCTTCGTGTTCGTGCGCACCCTGGTGTATTCGCCGTTCGGCCAGAGCCTGACCGGCATCCGCGAGAACGTGCTGCGCATGCACGCGGTCGGCTCGCCGGTGCGGCGGCGGCTGGTCGTCTGCTACGGCATCTCGGCGGGCATCGCCGGCATCGCCGGCGGGCTGTGGGCGCAGAACAACGCCTACGTCAATCTGAGCGCGCTCGATCTCGACCGCGCCGCCACTGTGCTGATCGTGCTCATTCTCGGCGGCTACGGCCGGCTGTACGGCGCGTTCATCGGCGCCGTGGTCTACATGGCGCTCGAGCATTTTCTGGCGCAGATTTATCCGACCGCCTGGCAGCTCGGCCTTGGGCTGTTGCTGGTGCTGATCGCGCTGTTTGCCCGCAACGGCATTCTGGGTCTCGGCGACGCGCTGTGGCAGCGCTATCGCAGTAAGCGCGCCGCGCCATGACCGAGATCCGGCTCGAGACCCAGGCGCTCGGCCGCCAGTTCGGCGCGCTGATTGCCGTGCAGGACATGGATTTCAGCCTCGCGGCCGGCGCGCGCCATGCGCTGATCGGCCCGAACGGCGCCGGCAAGACCACCTTCATCAATCTGCTCACCGGCGTGCTGCGGCCGTCCCGGGGCCGCGTGCTGCTGGGCGGCCGCGACATCACCGGCCTCCAACAGGCCGAGCGAGTGAAGCTCGGCGTCGCCCGCACCTTTCAGATCAACCGGCTGTTCCGCGGCCTCTCCGTGCTGGAGAACGTCTGCATCGCCATCGCCGAGCGCCGCGGCATTGCCGGCACCATGTTTTATCCGGCCGGCCGCCGCACCGATGTGATCGACGAAGCGATGCAACTGCTGCAGACGCTCAAGCTCGCCGAAGCGGCGCGCCAACGCGTTTCCGAATTGCCCTACGGCCGGCAGCGGCTGGTCGAGCTTGCCATCGCGATTGCGCTGTCGCCGACCGTGCTGCTGCTCGACGAGCCGGCCGCCGGCGTGCCGAGCGCCGAAAGCCACATCATCCTCGACGCCATCGAGCGGCTGCCGGCCGACATCGCCGTGCTGATCATCGAGCACGACATGGACGTGGTGTTCCGCTTCGCCAAACGCGTCACCGTCATGGTCGGCGGCCGGCTGTTCGCCGAAGGTACGCCGCGCGAGATTGAAGCGAACGCGCAGGTGCGCGAGGTCTATCTCGGTCAATCCGGACATCGAGCCGCCCATGCCTGAGCCGCAGATGCCTGAGCCGATGCCCAACAACAATTCGAGCGCTCTGCATCTGCGCGGCGTGTCGGCCGGCTATGGCGAGACCGTCGTCCTGGAAAGCATCGATCTGTCGCTCGCGCCCGGCGAATGCATCAGCGTGATCGGCCGCAACGGCGTCGGCAAGACCACGCTGTTGTCGACCGTCATGGGCCATACCACTCTGCATGCCGGCGACGTGCTGCTCGGCAGCCACCGGCTCAACGGCGTGCCGTGCTTCCGCCGCGCGCTCGCCGGCATCGGCTTCGTGCCGCAGGAACGCGAGATTTTCCCGTCGCTCTCGGTGCGGGAAAACCTCGAAGTCGGAGCGCGCCCCGGCCATTGGACGCAGGCGCGCGTGTTCGAATTGTTTCCGCGCCTCAAAGAGCGACTCGACAACATGGGCAATCAGCTCTCCGGCGGCGAGCAGCAGATGCTGTCGATCGCGCGCGCGCTGTTGACCAATCCCACGGTGCTGTTGATGGATGAGCCGACCGAAGGCTTGGCGCCGGTCCTGGTCGAGGCGCTCACCGCCGTGCTCAAACGGCTGCGCGCCGACAGCGGGTTGTCGATCGTACTGGTCGAGCAGAACAGCCGCGTCGCGTTCGCCTTCTCCGAACGCACCGTGATCCTCGACAAGGGCCGCATCGTCTACGACGGCGCTTCCGAGCCGCTACGCGACGATCCCGACCGGCTGGCGAAGCTGATCGGGATCGTCGAGTAGCCGCTTTTACGCGTGCGCCTTGCGGTCGGGGTCGATGATCTTTTCCAACCGGCCGAGCACGTGCATGCAGGGCAAAACCTGGGCCAGGCTGGCGTTCGGCTCGCGCTTCTCTTTGATGGCGGCGATGAACTCGCGGTCTTCGAGCTCGATGCCGTCCATCGACACGTCGACCTTGGAGACGTCGATCTTGTTGTCCTTGCCGTCTGACAGGTCGTCGTAGAATGCCTTGAACGTGCCGGTGTCGCCGATGTAGCGGAAGAACGAGCCGAGCGGCCCGTCGTTGTTGAACGACAGCGACAGGGTCAGCACCGCGCCGGATGGCGTGCGGGCGACGATGCCCATGTCCATGGCGATGTTGAGCTGCGGATGGATCGGACCCTGCACCGCATAGCAGTCCGAGATGTTCTCGCCGCACTGATACTGGAACAGGTCGATGGTGTGCGCGGCGTGGTGCCAGAGCAGGTGATCGGTCCAGCTCCGTGGATTGCCGGCGGCGTTGATGTTCTTTCTTCGGAAGAAATAGGTCTGCACGTCCATCTGCTGGATTTTCAGCTCGCCCTTCTCGATCTTCTTGTGGACGTATTGATGGCTGGGATTGAAGCGCCGCACGTGGCCGCCCATGGCGGTGACGCCGGTCTCCTTGGCGATGCGGACCAAAGCTTCGGCGTCCTCGACCGAGTCGGTGACCGGAATCTCGACCAGCACGTGCTTGCCGGCGCGCATCACCTGCTCGCCCTGGCGGAAGTGCAGCTTGGTCGGCGTCGTCAGAATCACTGCGTCGGCGCGCTTGATGCCTTCGGACAGATCGCCCGTATAGTGCGGCACGCCGTATTTCTTCGCCACCTGCGCGGTGGCGTCCTGATTGCCGCCGACCAGCGAGGTGACTTCGACCTCGGGGATACGTTTCAACGCATCAAGATGTTTTTGACCGAATGCCCCTTGCCCGGCGACGCAGATTTTCATTGGTGACCTCTCGCTATTAGCATTACGCCCGGCCTCGTGCCGGGCAATCACGTCTTTGGTCTCGGTGAGCTAAAGACGTGGATTGCCGGGTCAAGCCCGGCCATGACGAGCTAGCTGCGGACGCGCTCGATCTTCGCCCGCGCCGCGGCGCGCTTGAGTTTCGGCGCGGCTTTGCGCTTGCCGGCGGCTTTGGCGCTCTTCGCACCCTTGGCGCGGTTTTCCAGAATGATGTGGCCGACCGCGGTGTTGGACGCCGGCACGGTGTAGAAGCGGTAGACCTCGTCGATCCTGTCGTCGAGCGCGCCGCGCATGATCAGCCACATCACCATCTCGATGCCTTCGGCGCCGGCCTCGCGCATGTATTCGAGGTGCGGGATGCGCGCGAGCTTCTGCGGATCCTTGGTGAGGTTGTCGAGAAACGCCTTGTCGAACTTGCTGTTGATCAGCCCGGCGCGCGGCCCGGAAATCTGGTGCGACATGCCGCCGGTGCCGAAGATGACGACGCGCAGATCTTCCGGATAGGCCTCGACCGCCTTGCGGATGGCGCGGCCGAGCATGAAGCAGCGATGACCGGTCGGCGGCGGATAGAGCACGACATTGACGGCGAGCGGAATGACCGGACACGGCCATTCTTTCGGCGAGCCGAACAGCAGGTTCATCGGCACAGTCAGGCCGTGATCGACCGTCATCTTGTTGACGACGGTGATGTCGAACTCGTCGAGAATCACCGATTGGGCGATGTGGGAGGCAAGCTGCGGATGGCCCTGGACCACCGGCACCGGCCGCGGGCCCCAGCCTTCGTCGGCCGGCGGAAACTCGGCGGCACAGCCGAGCGCGAAGGTCGGCACGATCTCGACCGAGAATGCCGAAGCGTGATCGTTGTAAACGACAATGCAGACGTCCGGCTTGGTCTCCGCCATCCACTCCTTGGATTTCTCGAAACCGGAAAACACCCGCTTCCAGTACGCCTCTTCGGTCTGTTTGTTGTCGATCGCCGCGCCGATCGCCGGCACGTGCGATGAAGCGACTCCCGCGATGATCCTAGCCACGTTTCGACCTCTATTTTTTGGCGCGCGTTTTGGCTTTCGACTTTTTGGCTTTCGACTTTTTGGTTTTCGGCTTGGCGGCTTTGGCTTTACCGGCCTTCGCCTTGCCGGCTTTCTTGCCCGCCGGTTTGGCGGCGGAGCGGGCCGGCTTGTCGAACCTGCCCGACCGGCTGCGATTGCCTTCCACCGAGCGGCCGCCGGCGAGCATCATGTTGGCGTAGTCTTCCTGCGTCGAGCCAGTCATCTCGGCGGCGAGATGCCGGAACGAATGGCCGTCGGTGGCGCCGAGTTTTGCCGTGAAATAGATGTTGCCGCCGAGCTCCAGCATGCGGTTGTAATCGCGCTTGAGCACGGCCTCGGTCTGTTCCGGCGTCAGGTTGAACTTTTTCAGATACTCCGCCTCGTCGGCCTTGAACGCCTTGCGGTTTTCATCGGCCATCAGCGACATGCAGAACATGTTGATGCCGTAACCCTGCCGCGAGCGCTCCTGGTCGAACACGAAAGTGCCCGGAATATCGTCGTAATCGTGCTGTTCGCGGGCCATCGGCGTCCTCCAATATGGCGCGCGGTATTGCACCGCGCCGGCCGACAAATATTCAATGCGTCCATATATCTAGCAGCCGTGGCGATTGCAACGCGGGCGCTCGCCGCAGCTTTTGCTACGCAGTGGCGGCCGCGTGCGCCGCGACCTCGCTCAGGATCGCGGCAAGCCGCTCCGGCTGATCGAGCATGACGTCGTGGCCGCACGGCACTTCGTAGCTGCGCCAGCCGCGGGCACGCGCCTTGGCGAGGCCGCGGTCGAACGGCTCGTTCGGATAGCCGCTCGCCCGGATATAGGCATGGTGAGCGATGCGCTCGCGCGCGCCCGTAAGCGTCACTTTCTGCAGTACGCAGCCGATCGGCTGCGGCGTGCATTGGGCGTCGACCCAGGCGCGGTCGTTGTCATTGACCTTGAAAGCCGCGGCCGAGCGCGGCGGCAGGCTGGTGGCGCCGCTGCGTTGCGCGGCGAGAAAGGCCTCCTGCACCGCGCCGGCCGACAGGTCGATCAGCGCCTCACCGTTTTCCGGAAAGAACGCGTCCAGCATGACGAATGCCGCGATGGCCTTCTCGGCCCGTTCGGCGACGCCCGAGATCACCATGCCGCCATAGGAGTGACCGACCAGGACGACGTCTTTCAGCTCCTGCCATTTGATCTCGTTGGCGACGTCGAGAATGTGGGTGTCGAGATTGATGCCGGGCGCAAGCAAATGCGAACGTTCGCCAAGCCCTGTCAGCGTCGGCGTGAACACCTCGTGTCCATCACGCGCCAACAGCCGCGCCACGCGCCGCCAGCACCACGCGCCATGCCAGGCGCCATGCACGAGAACGAATGTGGCCACGGATCAGCTAACTCCAATAAAGCCGCATCGGGTTGTCGACCAACAGCTTCTGCTGCAGCGCCGCGGTCGGCGCGATTTTGGGAATGTAGTCGACCAGCACGCCGTCGTCCGGCGCCACTTTCTTCATATTGGGGTGCGGCCAGTCGGTACCCCAGATGACGCGGTCGGGAAACCGCTCGACCAGGGCGCGGCCGAACGGCACGACGTCGTCGTAGGGCGGGCCGGCGATGCTCATGCGCTCCGGGCAGGTCACCTTCACCCAGAAATTCGGATGCTGCTCCATCAGCCTGTGGAAGCGCTGGTTCTCCGGATGGTCGACGCCCTTTTTCACGTCCGGCGTGCCCATGTGATCGACCACGACAGTGGTCGGGATCGCGGTGAAGAAGCTCTCGTATTCGGGCAGATCCGGCATCTCGAAATAGATCACGATGTGCCAGCCAAGCGGCGCCACGCGCTTGACGATGCGATTGAGCACATCAGGCGGCGTGATGTCGACGAGGCGCTTGAGGAAGTTGAAGCGCACGCCGCGTACGCCGGCTTTATCCATCCATTTCAGCTCGTCGTCGGTCACTTCCTCGCCCACGAAAGCGACGCCCTTGGCCTTGCCTTTCGACGCGTCGAGCGCATCCACCATGGCGCGGTTGTCCTTGGAGTGGCACGACGCCTGCACAATGACGTTCTTGTCGAAGCCGAGAAAGTCGCGCAGCGCGAACAGCTTCTCCTTGGGCGCGTCGCACGGCGTGTATTTGCGCTCCGGCGCATAGGGAAATGCCGCTTCCGGCCCGAACACATGACAATGCGCATCGACCGCGCCGGCCGGCGGCCGAAAGTGCGGCTTCGACGGATTGGGATGAAACGGGATGTAACCGGGCGACATCGGCACGGGCGGGGACTCCAGGTTGGGTTAGTCAGTAGCCCGGATTGAGCGAAGCGAAATCCGGGGATGGCCATCCAGGCCGCAACATCGCTCCCGGGTTTCGCTTCGCTCAACCCGGGCTACAAAAGATCAAACCCGCTCCACCGCCAGCGATACGCCCTGGCCGACGCCGACACACATGGTGGCGAGCGCGCGCTTGCCCTTCTGCTTTTCCAGGCCGTGCACCGCGGTGAGGACAAGCCGCGCGCCCGACATGCCGAGCGGATGGCCGAGCGCGATGGCGCCGCCGTGCGGGTTGACGTGCTCGGCATCCTCGGGAACGCCGAGCTGCCGCAGACAGGCAACGCCCTGCGAGGCGAATGCCTCGTTGAGCTCGATCAGGTCAAAGTCCGCAATCTTCAAGCCGAGCCGCTCCATCAGCTTGCGGGTCGACGGCACCGGGCCGATGCCCATGATGCGCGGCGGCACCGCGGCCGACGCCATGCCGAGGATTCTTCCGCGCGGCGTCAGACCATGGGCTTTGACCGCGTCTTCGCTGGCGACGATCAGCGCGGCGGCGCCGTCGTTGATGCCCGAGGCGTTGCCGGCGGTGATGGTACCGGGATTGCGCGCGATGGGTTTAAGCTTCTGCAGATTCTCGATCGTCGTGTCGGGGCGCGGATGCTCATCCTCATTGACCGTGATGGTACCCACCCTGCCCGCGGCGACTTCGACCGGAACGATCTCGTGGGCGAAATAGCCGGTGCCGATGGCGGCGGCGGCGCGCTGCTGCGAGCGCAGCGCGAATGCGTCCTGGGCCTGGCGGGTGATCTGGAACTCTTCCGCCACGTTCTCACCGGTCTCTGCCATGGAGTCGACGCCGTATTGCGCCTTGAGCAGCGGATTGATGAAGCGCCAGCCGAGCGTGGTGTCGTAGACCTCGGCCGAGCGCGAGAACGCCTCGCCGGCCTTGCCCATGACGAACGGCGCGCGCGTCATCGATTCGACCCCGCCGGCGATGGCGAAATCCATCTCGCCGGAGCGGATCGCGCGCGCGGCGTCGCCGACCGCGTTCAGCCCCGAGGCGCACAGCCGGTTGATGGTTACGCCCGGCACGCTGTCCGGCAGCCCGGCAAGCAGCAGCGCCATGCGCGCCACGTTGCGGTTGTCCTCGCCGGACTGGTTGGCGCAGCCCAAAAACACTTCGTCGAGCCGCGACCAGTCGGCCTCTTTGTTGCGGGCGACCAGCGCCTTGATGGGGACAGCGGCGAGGTCGTCGGTCCGCACCTTGGCAAGCGCGCCGCCATAGCGGCCGATCGCGGTGCGCGCCGCGTCGCAGATGAAAACCTCGCGCATGGTTCGCTCCCAAAGCCGGCTTGCGATCAACCTGAGTGTTGATCGGCATGGCTATTTACGGACAGCAATAGGCAGGGTCAAATAGGCTTATGAGTGCTGCACGGGCTCAATTCCCAGACTTGCCTTCGACATTGCGTGCCGAGCGGCGCGGCGCCGTCGCGGTGCTGCGCCTGGCGCGCGCCGAAAAGCGCAATGCGCTCGACGATCCGACCGTGGCGGGGATCGAGGCGTTTTTTTCGCACCTGCCCGACGGCGTCGGCGCCGTGGTGCTTGCCGGCGAGGGCGAGCATTTTTCCTCCGGGCTCGATCTCAGCGAACTGACCGAGCGCGACGTGTTCGAGGGCATCGAGCATTCACGCTCCTGGCACCGTGCCTTCGAGCGCATCGAGTTCGGCAAGGTGCCGGTGGTCGCGGTGCTGCACGGCGCCGTGCTGGGCGGCGGGCTGGAGCTTGCCGCCGCCGCGCATGTGCGCATCGCCGAGCGCTCGGCGTTTTATGCGTTGCCGGAGGCGAGCCGCGGCATCTACGTGGGCGGCGGCGCCTCGGTCCGATTGCCGGCGCTGATCGGCACCTCGCGCGTTGCCGAGATGATGCTGACCGGTCGCACGCTCGACGCCGAAGAAGGCCAGGCGATGGGGCTGTCGCATTACCTGGTCGACAACGGTGCCGGCTTCGCCAAGGCGCTCGAACTCGCGGAGCGTATCGCCGGTAATGCGCCGTTCACCAATTTCGCCGTGCTGCAACTCCTGCCGCGCATCGCCCGCAGCGATCCGGCTGCCGGCTACGCTGCCGAGGCCTTGGCCGCCGCGATTGCCCAGGGCGACGACGAAGCCAAGGCGCGGCTCAAAGCCTTTCTGGAAAAGCGCGGTCCGAAGGTCGGTCGGAGCTAGGGTCGAACGCGCACGATGGCCGACGCTCTCACCAAGGTTCAATCGGTCTCGGCACCGCCGCCCCTGCGGCCGGTCAGGCTCGGGCCGGCCAACGTGGTGGTGGAGCGGCGCAGCGATGGTGCGATCCTGATGCGCTCGCCGCATCCGCTGCCCGACTATCCGGGGAATCTGACCCAGCGCCTGATGCATTGGGCCGCGGCGGCACCTGATCGCGTCTTTCTCGCACAGCGTGACGCCACCGGAAACTGGCGCACCTTGAACTACGCGCAGGCACTTGCAGCCGTACGCGCCATCGCGGCGGCGCTGCTTGAGCGCGATCTTTCGATCGAGCGCCCGATCGCGATTTTGTCGGGCAACGACATCGAGCACGCCATGCTCGGCCTCGCCGCCATGCACGTCGGCATCCCGTACGCGCCGATCTCGGTGCCGTATTCGCTGCTGTCGCAGGATTTCAAGAAGCTCAAGACCATCATCGACATCTTGACGCCCGGCCTGGTGTTCGCCGCCAACGGCGCGCCATTCGCGCGTGCCATCTCCGCCGCGGTGCCGCACGACGCCGAGATCGCGGTCACAGCCAGCCCGCCGCCGGACCGGCCGGCAACGCTGTTTGCGACCTTGCTCGAAGCGCAGCCAAGCGCCGCGGTCGACGCCGCGCACGCGAGAGTCGGCCCCGACAACATCGCCAAGATTTTGTTCACCTCCGGCTCGACCGGGCAGCCGAAAGGCGTGATCAACACCCAGCGCATGCTGTGCGCCAATCAGTCCATGATCCGCTGCGGCTTTGCGTTCTTCGCCGATGAGCCCCCGGTACTGGTCGACTGGCCGCCGTGGAACCACACGTTTGGCGGCAATCACGATTTTGGCCTGGTGCTCGACAACGGCGGCTCGTTCTATATCGACGAGGGCCGGCCGCTGCCGGGCGCGATCGAGGCCACGGTGCGCAACCTGCGCGACGTCGGCCCGACGATTTATCTGAACGTGCCGAAGGGTTTTGAGATGCTGCTGCCGTATCTGCGCAGCGACACGGCCTTGCGGCAGCGCTTCTTCAGCCGCCTGAAAGTTTTGTTTTATGCCGGCGCGTCCTTGGCGCAGCACGTGCGCGACGAATTGCAGGAGCTTGCCATCGGCACGACCGGCGAGCGCATCATCTTTCTCTCCAGCCTCGGCTCGACCGAAACCGCGCCGGCGGCGCTCGCCTGCACCTTCGAGAGCGAGCGCACCGGTAATATCGGCCTGCCGCTCCCTGGCGTGGAGTTGAAACTCGTGCCTCGCGACGGCAAATTCGAGGCGCGGCTGAAGGGGCCGAACATCACGCCGGGCTATTGGCGCTCGCCGGCGCTCACCGCCGAAGCATTCGACGACGAAGGCTATTACAAGATCGGCGACGCCCTGAAATTCGCCGACGCGGCCGATCCTGCCAAGGGTTTGCTGTTCGACGGCCGGCTCGCCGAAGACTTCAAGCTTGCGACCGGCACCTGGGTCAGCGTCGGGCCGCTGCGCGCCGCCTTCATCGCCCATTGCGCGCCGCTCGTTCGCGACGTGGTGCTGGCCGGCGCCGATCGCGACGACGTCAGCGCGCTTGTGTTTCCCGATCTCGATGCCTGCCGGCAGATCGCGCCTGATCTTGCGGCCGACGCACCGGCTGCGACGCTGCTTGCCGACAGGCGCGTGCGCGCCGCATTCGCGCAGCTCCTTGCCGCGCTGGCCGATACTGCGCGCGGCACCTCGAACCGCGTCGTGCGCGCGCTGCTGCTCGCCGCGCCACCGTCGCTCGACATCGGCGAGATGACCGACAAGGGCTCGATCAACCAGCGTGCGGTGCTTGTACATCGCGCCCGATTGGTGGATGAGCTTTACGCCGAACCGCCGCCGTCGAGCGTGATCATCGCGAATGCGGCAGAGGCAGTGCAAGCGGGCGTCTAACCATGGACATTGCAGGACAAGCGGCCATCGTCACCGGCGGCGCCTCGGGCTTGGGCGCCGCGACCGCGCGCATGTTGGCTGAGGCCGGCGCCAAGGTCGCGTTGCTCGACATCAACCACAAGGCCGCCGCCGAAGTGGCGATCGACATCAACGGCATCGCCATTGCGTGCGACGTGACCGACAGCGCCTCGACCGAAAAGGCCCTGGCCAAGGCCGCCGCCGATCACGGCACGGCGCGCATCCTGATCAATTGCGCCGGCGTCGGGCCGGCCAAGCGCATTGTCGGCCGCGACGGCCCGATGCCGCTCGCCGAATTCGAGCGCGTCATCGCCATCAATCTGATCGGCACCTTCAACGCCATGCGGCTCGCCGCTGCCGCCATGCAGCCGCTGGCGGCGCTGGAGGAGGGCGAGCGCGGCATCATCGTCTGCACCGCCTCGGTCGCGGCTTACGAGGGCCAGGTCGGCCAGGCCGCCTATGCGGCATCGAAGGGCGGCGTGGTCGGGCTGGTGATGCCGGCGGCGCGCGAGTTCGCCCAGTTCGGCATCCGCGTCAACGCCGTGGCGCCGGGCATCTTTTCCACGCCGATGCTGCACGCGCTGCCCGAAGCGGCGCAGCAGAGCCTCGCTGCCGCCGTGCCGTTTCCAAAACTGCTCGGTCAGCCGCCGCAATTCGCCGCCTTGGTGCGGCACATCATCGAGAACCGCTATCTCAACGGCGAGGTGATCCGCCTCGACGGCGCGCTGCGCATGGGGCCCAGGTGATCAGGCGTTGGAAGTCAGTAATCAGAAGTCGAGAACGAGAAAGCTTTAGCAAATGAAAATCAGTCCCACCCACAATCTGATTACCGGCTACTGATTACCAACTCCTGGTCCATGTTCACCAACACCCGAACCACCCGCATCGAATGGGGCGACTGCGATCCCGCCGGGATCATTTTCTACGCGCGCTATTTCGACATTTTCGACATATCGACCACCATGCTGCTGGAGCGCGCGCTCGGCATGAACAAGATCGCTTATCTGAAGGCTTACGATTTTCTCGGCCATCCGCTGGTCGAGACCCGCGGACGCTTTCTGCTGCCGACCCGGTTCGGCGACACGGTGACCATCGAGAGCGCAGTGGTGGCGTGCGGCCGGTCTAGCTTCAAGATCGAGCACCGCCTGAGCAAAGACGGCGCGCTTGCGGCCGAAGGTTTCGAGACCCGCGTCTGGGTAATGCGCGATCCGGCCGATCCAAAAGGCATGCAGGCGCAACCGATCCCCGCCGACGTGGTTGTGCTGCTGACCAAGGCTCCGGTCGAATCAGCCTAAGAGCACTCGTCATTGCGAGGAGCCAACGGGTCCGGCCCGAAGTGGCCGGCCCGATGACAAGCTCCGCGACGAAGCAATTCAGCGTCGGCGCGCCCCGGATTGCCTCGCTTACGCTCGCAATGGCGCCGGGGTGACGGGGCGGAATGTGGATGCTAGAAGCCTCCCCACCACAAGGAGAAACCGCCCATGCGCATCGACGCGTACACCCACTTTTTTCCGAAAAAATTCTTCGACAAGCTCAATGAAGTCGCGGGCGACTACAAGGACATGGGCAAGCGCATCCGTTCGCTGCCGGGGCTGTTCGATCTCGATTTCCGCAAGCGCATCGTCGACAATCACAAAGATTACCAGCAGGTGCTGTCGTATCCGCAGCCGCCGATCGAGCGCTTCGCCAAGAGCCCGGCCGACATCGACGAGTTCTGCAAGATCATCAACGACGGTTTCGCCGAACTGATCGCCAAGGAGAAGGACCATTTCCCGGCCTGGGTGGCGCAAGTTTCGCTGGCGGCCTCGGACTGCGGCATCGCCGAGGCCGAGCGGGCGCTCAAGAACGGCGCGCTCGGCGTGCAGATCTACACCAACGTCGCCGGCAAGCCGGTCGACCGGCCCGAATACCGGCCGTTCTGGAAGCGCATGAACGAGCTCGGCGCGCCGATCTGGCTGCATCCGGCGCGCGGCGCCGAGACGCCGGATTACCTCGACGAGAAGACCTCGCTGTACGAAATCTGGTGGACCATCGGCTGGTCGTACGAGACCGCCTGCACCATGCTGCGGCTGGTCTACTCCAAGATCATGGACGACTTCCCGAACCTGAAAATCATCACCCACCATTTCGGCGGCATCGTGCCGATGCTGGAAGGCCGACTCGGCCCCGGCAACGACGTGATGGGCAACCGCACCACCGACCACGACTATGTCGGCTTGCGCAAAAGCCTGAAGAAGCGGCCGGTCGATTATTTCAAGAACGATTTCTGGGCCGACACCGCGGTGTTCACCGCCGAGGCGGCGACCAAATGCGGCATGGAGTTCTTTCCGATCGACAAGATCGTGTTCGCCTCCGACTGCCCGTTCGATCCCGAAGGCGGCGCCATGTATCCGCGCGAGACGCTGCGCATCATGGAATCGCTGAAGATGGACAAGGCGACCAGCGAGAAGGTGTTTTATAAGAACCTCGAGGCCGTCACCGGCAAGAAGCTGGTGAAGTAAGCGGGCCTCGAATGCCGGGGAGCGATGGCTGGATCTCACCGGCCATCGCCGTATTCGTCTTTCGATTGATTGCCCCCTGATCAGAGAGAGCCGTCCAGAGAATTTGCGGCCGTAAGTTCCCGAATTGAAAGTCGTGGACGCCGGTCGCAATCGCGGACACGACAGCGCGTTTCTTGCTACGCTAAGCGCCATGGACGCTCCGAACACCACGACCGGCGATGATGCCGCGCGCGCCGCGGAACTCGGCCGCGTGACGCCCAAAGCGATCGACGAAGTCGGCCGTATTACGCCGATGATGGAGCAGTACATCGAGATCAAGACCGCCAATCCGGATTGCCTCTTGTTCTACCGGATGGGCGATTTCTACGAATTGTTCTTCGACGATGCCGAAGTGGCGTCGCGCGCGCTCGGTATTGTGCTGACCAAACGCGGCAAGCATCTGGGCCGCGACATCCCGATGTGCGGCGTGCCGATCGAGCGCGCCGACGAATATCTGCACCGGCTGATCGCGCTCGGCCATCGGGTCGCGGTGTGCGAGCAGCTCGAAGATCCGGCCGAGGCGCGCAAGCGCGGCAACAAGAGCGTGGTGCGCCGCGACGTGGTGCGCCTCGTCACGCGCGGCACGCTCACCGAAGATTCGCTGCTCGACGCCCAGCGCAACAATTATCTGTTGGCGCTGGCTCGTGCCCGCGCCTCGTCGGGCGACGACCGCTTCGCGCTGGCCTGGATCGACATTTCCACCGGCGAGTTTCGCGTCGCCGAATGCGAGCGCGCCGCAATCGCGGCGGCGATCGCGCGCGTCGATCCCGGCGAGATCATCATCTCCGACGCGCTCTACGCCGATGCCGAGCTGGCACCGCTGCTGAGCAATTTGCCGGCGCCGACGCCGCTCGCCCGCGACGTATTCGATGGCGCCACCGCAGAGCGCCGCCTCGCCGCCTTCCTCGGTGTCGCCACCACGGAATCGTTCGGTGCGTTCTCGCGGCTCGAACTGACTGCAGCTGCGGCGGCTGTGACCTATATCGAGCGCACCCAGATCGGCAAACGGCCGCCGCTGTCGGCGCCGCTGCGCGAGGCGGCCGGTGCCACCCTCGCCATCGATCAGGCCACCCGCAGCAATCTCGAACTGCATCGCACGCTGGCCGGCGAGCGCCGCGGCTCGCTCCTTGGTGCCATCGACCGCACCGTGACGGCGGCCGGCTCGCGCCTGTTGGCACAGCGGCTCGCCGCCCCGCTCACCCATCCTACCGCCATCGCGCAGCGGCTCGATGCGGTCGCGGCGCTGGTCGACGACGGCGCGATCCGCGACGAAGCGCGCAGGCTTCTGCGCGGTGCGCCCGATCTCGCCCGCGCGCTGTCGCGCATCGTGATCGGCCGCGGCGGCCCGCGCGATCTGGCGGCGATTCGCGACGGCATCTTTGCGGCTGCCGAGCTTGCCGCGACCATCGCGGCGCTCGGAAAGGACGGCGCCGATGCGCCGCCCGAACTCGCGCAGGCCGCAATGGCGCTGCGCCGGCCCGACGCGGCACTGGCCGCCGAGCTGGCGCGCGCGCTCGCCGACGAGTTGCCGGCCTATCGGCGCGATGGCGGCTTCGTGCGCGCCGGTTATGACGGCACGCTCGACGAGGCGCGCGCCCTGCGCGACGAATCGCGCCGCGTCATCGCCGCGCTACAGGTGCGGTACATTGAGACGAGCGGAATCAGATCGCTCAAAATCCGGCACAACAACGTGCTCGGCTATTTCGTCGATGTCACCGCGCAGCACGGTGACAAGCTGATGAGCGCGCCGCTCAACGCCACCTTCATCCACCGCCAGACCACGGCCGGGCAGGTGCGTTTCACCACCACGGAGCTCGGCGAACTGGAAGCGAAAATCGCCAGCGCCGGCGACCGCGCGCTGGCGCAGGAGCTTGACATCTTCGATCGTCTTGCCGCGAACATCAGCGCCGCCGGCGTCGCCATCAAGGATGCGGCCGAAGCGCTTGCCGCGGTCGATGTTGCGGCGGGCCTGGCCAGCTTGGCGGTCGAACGCGACTACGTGCGGCCGCTGGTCGACGACGGCCTCGCTTTTGCGATCAAAGGCGGCCGCCATCCGGTGGTCGAGCAGACGCTCGGCCGCGACGCCGGCCCGTTCATTGCCAACGATTGCGATTTGTCGCCGCCACCCCCGCAGACGGAGGCCGCCGGCCGTATCTGGCTCATCACCGGCCCAAATATGGCCGGCAAGTCCACGTTCCTGCGGCAGAACGCACTGATCGCCGTGCTGGCCCAAATGGGCAGCTTCGTGCCGGCGCGCGCCGCGCATATCGGAGTCGTCGACCGGCTGTTCTCGCGAGTCGGCGCCGCCGACGATCTCGCCCGCGGCCGCTCGACCTTCATGGTCGAGATGGTCGAGACCGCGGCGATCCTCAATCAGGCCGGTGAGCGTGCGCTGGTCATACTCGACGAGATCGGCCGCGGCACCGCGACGTTCGACGGCCTGTCCATCGCCTGGGCGACGATCGAGCACCTGCACGCGCAGAACCGCTGCCGCGCGCTGTTTGCCACGCATTTTCACGAGATGACCGCGCTCGCGGCCAAACTGCCGCGGCTGCACAATGCCACGATGCGGGTGAAGGAGTGGCAAGGCGAAGTCGTGTTCCTGCACGAAGTGGTGCCCGGCGCCGCCGACCGCTCCTACGGCATCCAGGTGGCGAAGCTCGCCGGCCTGCCGGCCGCCGTGATCGAACGCGCCAAGCTCGTGCTGGCGCAACTGGAGGCGCAGGACCGCGCCGCGCCGGCGCAGCGCCTGATCGACGACCTGCCGCTGTTCGCCGCCGCGCGTCCGGCCGCGGCGCCGCAGCCGGATGCGGCGCTCGCGGCCGTGGTCGAAGCGCTCGCCGCACTGCATCCCGATGACATGTCGCCGCGCGACGCGATGGAAGCGCTTTACGCGCTCAAGGCTCAGTTGGCGAAGGCGAAGAACGGCGACAGTCGCACTTAGGAAGCGGCATTGGCGCCGTTACGAGGCTTTCCTGATGCTCGCCGGCAGAAGGCCTTCGATTTCCTCCGCCGCACCGCGCGCGCCATCGCAGTCCCGCAGCTGACGCGAGATGTCTGCGGCGCGGTCCCAGTAGCCGCGCGATGCCAAAACCTCCGACACGGCGGCACCCATGGCGTCCGCGCCGGCGTCGGCCGGCAGGGCGCGACCGACGCCCCAGGCTTCGACCGCAGCGGCATTGATCGGCTGATCGCCGCCCAGCCCGGGAATGACGACCATCGGCAGACCGTTCTTGAGCGCGCGCATGAAGGTCCCGTGGCCGCCATGGGTCACCACCAGATCGGCGCGGCGCATCAGATCGTCGTGATCGGCCGTCGCGAACACGGCCACGTTGTCCCTCGGCTGCAACGCGGCCGGATCGACGCTGTCGCCGACCGTCACCACAGCGCGCACCGGCAGCGCGGCGAGTGCATCGATGGCGCTCTGGAATTTCTTGACCGAGCCCTGCTCGGGCGCGGTGCTGAAGCTGACAAGCACCAGCGGAATCGACGGCTCGTCCGGCCAGGGCAGCGCGACCCGAACGCCGTGGCGCTCGCGCTCGAGCACCGGGCCGACGTGCCGCAGCTTATGCGCGTTGCCGAGATGTCCCGGCGCCGCATCCAGCGATTTGAGCGTGGTGACGAGCATCAGGTCCTGCACCATCCAGAGGCTTTCCAGATCGCTCGGGATCGGGTCGAAGCCGGCCTCGGCGCGCAAGCCGACCAGCATGGCGAAGAACTTTCGCCACATGTCGAGGCAACGCCACACCGAGGTGTGACATACGGCAAGGGACGGTCGGCCAAAGCGTCGCGCTTCGATGAGCGCGACCGGAAACATCTGATCGACAATGACCAGATCGGGATTTTCGGCCGCCAGCAGGCCGCGGATTTGTTCGGCGACCGCCGGTGAGGTGAGAAAGCTCGCCGCCTTGGGCAGCCATTTGTTCGGCGGATAGCGGTCCGCCTGGTCGTAGGCGCGCGACAGCGCGATGGCGCGAAAGCCGGCGCGCTCGACGCGCGACACCATCTCGGGCCGGCCGGCAAACGCGACCTCGTGCCCGCGTTCGCCTAAGACCCGCGCGATCCCGAGACTCGGCGGCAGGTTGCCGCCGCCGGACCAGTTCAGCCACATCATCTTAGCCATTGCTCACCTCTCCGATCAGGCCCCCGACAAGACGCTTGAGCCGCGCCACCGCCGCGCGGCGGGATAAGCCGAAGTCGCGGCGCAGCAGTTTCCAGGTGTAGACGTCGCAGGCGACGATCAGTGCGTCGTGCAATTCCTTGCGCGCGTCGCCGGACAGGCGATCGAGCGCGGGGGCGAACGCCTCGGCGACCCAGGCTCTCAGATGTTGCCGGCCGATGTTGAGATGCTCCCGCATGGCCGGAACGCGATGCTCGTCGCCGAGCCAGCGGATCACGGTGTCGCCGACCTTGTCGTAAAATTCGACCAGCCCGCCGATCAGCGCGTCGCGATTGTCCGGCGTGATCGGCGCGAAGGCGAGCTGGCCCAGCGAGTTCAGCGCCTGGGCGAACAACTCCTCCTTGCTGCCGAAGATCCGCAGCACGGTCCGGGTGGTGGTGTCCGCGCCTGCGGCGATCGCCTCGATGGTCATCGCCTCGAACGAGTGCGTGACCAGGAGCCCGCGCGCGCTTTGCAGAATGCGCTGCCGTGTCGCCGCGGCGGTTTCGGCACGCGTTCGCATCAGATAGGGTCTGGCGACGGCAGATTTCATGTCATATACAGTGACACTAATATGTATTTCGTGTCAATCCCCATGACGCGAAATATTGCCGCAGCGCGGCGCGCCTGCAGGAGGCGTTTCGGGAAGGCCGCAGTCGCGGGCGTCGACCTTCAGGCCTTGCCGCGCCGCCGGATAACCCAAAGCGCGCCGCTCCAGGCGTTACAGACGACGAGCCCGACGCCGAACGCTCCCCAGACGCCGAGCGGCGCGACCAGGTAGTGGACGACGAGAAAACCGAGCCACAGGCCGTTCAGCGCGATCTGCGCGTGCGCGAACATGCTGGCCGAGGCGACGCCGCCGACGCGCGGATGCAAGATGATGACGGAGCTCGCCATCACGATCGGAAACACCGCAAACACGCCAGAGAGGAACGAGCCGATGCTGTAGCTCGCGGTCGTCACGACGGCCACGACCACGGCGGCGGTGAGCGCGCGCAGCGGAATGTCGTAGGCGGTGCGGATGAATTTCGCCGGCGGCCCCGAGGTGCGGTAGCGCCAGCTCAGCGGCACGGTCAGCCCGAACACGGCGATGTTGAGCAGCGTCGCGCTCAGCGGCGTCCAGGTGGTAAGGCGCAGCGCAGCCGCCGCGACGAACCACACTGCCATGGCAACGCCGAGACTCAGCATGAGGCCGTGCCGCTGTGCCAGCACCGTATAGGTCAGCGCGAACACGGATACCGTCGCGGTCGCCGCGGCGCTGCCGACCGCGCTCGCGGCGATGAAATCCGGCGGATGCTCGAAAGCGAGAATGATATAGGCGGCGCTGGCGGCGGTCGGCAGCGCCGCAATCAGCGCACCGATGAACGGGCCCGAGCGTTCGACCACGACCGAGATGACGACCACGATAGTGGCGGTCAGCGCCATCTTGAGCGCGAGGTCGAACAGAAAAACGAAGAGCGGCGTCATCTGCTTGCACTTTAGATCGTCATTGCCGGGCTTGACCCGGCAATCCATGGGACGGTCACGCTGCATGGATGCGCGGGTCAAGCCCGCGCATGACGAAATGTTGTGGCCTTACGTGATTATTTCCGTTTCAGGCTGATCTCGACCGGCGGGCCGTTGCGGATGGTCTGATAGACCACGCAGTAGCGCTCGGTGAGCTTGAGCAACTGATCGAGCTTGTCCTGCGGCGCGTCGCTGTCGACGTCGAAGCGCAGGCGAATTTGCGCGAAGCCGACCGGCGCATCCTTGGCGACGCCGAGCGTGCCGCGGAAGTCGAGATCGCCTTCGGCCGAGACCATGCCGGACTTGAGCGGAATATCGAGCGCGGTCGCCACCGCCTTCAGGGTGACGCCGGCGCAGGCCACCAGCGCTTCCAGCAGCATGTCGCCGGAGCACAGTTCGAGGCCGGTGCCGCCGGTGGCGGGATGCAGCCCCGCAACCGCGAGCGCGCGGCCGGTTTCCACCTTGCAGGCGATATTGGCGTCGTCGAGCGCGCCCTTGGCCTTGAGCGTGATGTAAGCGGCCTGCGGCTCGCTCTTGTAGCGCTCCTTGATCGGCGCCTGCAGCGCGCGCAGTGCGGCGGAGTCCATCGTTTTCTCCTGAGTGTCATGGACCGCGACCCGCCTTCGCTCGCTGGGCGAGCTACGGCGGGCTAAAGTCCGCCGTAGCGCAGAGCGCGTAGGCGGAAGGCGGGCCATCCAGTATATGGTGACGGTGCGGGAGTCCATGGCGCGCGCGATTACTGGATCGTCCGCCTGTGCGGACGATGACAGACAATCACCACCACATCGCCGCGCCGGCGCTGGCCTTGGCCTCGCCTTCGGCGGGCGTCGCGGCGCGGTTGAGCGAGCGGTCGAGCGCGGCGAGCACGCGGCGCTTGACGAAATCGAACGCCGCCGACTGCCGGTCGCGCGGCCGCGGCAGATCGACGTCGATCTCGTCGAACACGCGGCCGGGCCGCGGACACATCACCATGATGCGGTCGGCGAGCACGATCGCTTCGTCGACGTCATGGGTGACGAGAATCAAGGTCGGCTTGGCGTCGGCCCACAGGTCGAGCAGATGATCCTGCAGGTCGGCGCGGGTAAAGGCGTCGAGCGCCGAGAACGGCTCGTCGAGCAGCAGCACTTCGGGCCGCGGCACCAGCGCGCGGGCGATGGCGACGCGCTGCGCCTGGCCGCCAGACAGCTCGCGCGGCCAGACGCCGGCCTTGTCGGCGAGGCCGACGCGCTTGAGGGCAGCGGCAACGCGTTGGGCGCGCTCGCCCTTCGGTCGATCGGACAGGCCGAAGCCGACATTGCCGGAAACCTTGAGCCAGGGCAGGAGCCGCGGCTCCTGAAAGATGATGCCGATCTTTTCGTGCGGCGCGGCGATGCGCTCGCCGTCGAGCGCCACCGCGCCTTCGGTTGCCGGATCGAGGCCGCTGATGGCGCGCAGCAAGGTCGACTTCCCGCAGCCCGAGCCGCCGATCACGGCGACGATCTCGCCGAGCTGAACCTCCGACGAAACGCCGCCCAGTGCATGCACACCGTTCGGATAGGTTTTGCCGACGCGATCGAGGACCAGCATGTTTCACTCGGTCCGCGGCAGCTCGCGGATCTCGACCGTGCCGCCAGCCTCGAACAGCGGATTGCCGGCCAACAGCGACTTCGCCTGTTCGAGATTTTCCGCATTGACCCGAATGTATCCGGCCAAATGCGCCGTGATCGCCGAGGACTCACCGCTCTTACGCACGCAGATGCCGTCGCCCATGGCGCTACCGCCTTCAAAACAACCACGCCGCTGCAGCTCACCGATATACGGCTGCCACGCGTCCTCGTCGGCTTCGGCATCGTCGTGCATCAGAAAAATGTATTCGGCCATGCCGTCCTACTCCTGCCGCACCACGTCTTCCCAGCGCAGGAACGGCGCAGCGACCAGCGCGATCAGCCAATCGGTCGCCTTACCGACGACCGCAAAGGCGACGATCGCGGCCACGATCTCCGCCGGCTTGCCGAGCTGCTGGCCGTCCAACAACAGATAGCCCAGGCCCTCGGATGCGCCCAAAAGTTCGGCCGCCGCAACGAACATCCAACCGAGGCCCAGGCCCGAGCGCAAGGCAATCACGTAGGCGGGCAGCACCGCCGGCAACAGGATGCGACGCACCATCTGCACGTCGGATAGCCGAAAGGCGCGGCCCACTTCTACGAGCTTGCGGTCGACCGATTGGATGGCGCCCATGACTCCCAGATAAACCGGAAAGAACACACCGACCGCAATCAAGGTTATCTTCGAGGCCTCAAAAATGCCGAGCCAGAGCACGAACAGCGGCACCCAGGCGATCGACGGAATAGCGCGCAGCGCCTGCAGGCTAGGATCGAGCAGTCGCCGGATGACCGGCGAATAACCGGCCGCGGCGCCGACAATCGTGGCGACGGCCACACCGCAGCCGAAGCCGGCCGCCACGCGTCCCAGCGTCACCAGCGTGTGGCGCTGCAGATCGCCGCTGCGGGCAAGGTCGACGAAGGTCGCAAAAATGACCGACGGCGGCGGCGCCAGGCGCCCGCTCGCCCAGCCCATGCGAACCACGTACTCCCATGCCACCGCGAGCGTCACCGGCAGCGCGAGGCCGAGCGCCGGGCGCACGAGGCGCGCCCATTTTCTGGACGCGGCCCGTTCCGCCGGGACCGAGCCGCCTGCGGCCGCGATGGTCATGCTCACAACTGACATGGCGTCCGACGCAAATGCAATGCGGCCCGTCCGCCCCCGCGCCTCCTGCGCGAAGGAACACGACCGGCCGCAGTCGTTTACACGTAGCTGTCGTCGATCAGGTCGCTGACCGCCTTGGCGACGTCGACGTTGGCCGGGATCACGCCCGCCTTTTGTAAGGCGATGCCGGCCTGTTGGATCGAATCGCGTTGCGGCGCGCCGATGTGGCCGTTGGTGATATCGGTGCGCTCGTTGAGCTGCTTGTCGACAACCGGCTTCGGCAGCTTGGTGGCGGCGATGAAGCTCGCTGCCATGTCGGCCGGATAGGCGAGGCAGTATTTGCGCGCCGTCTCGTAGACCGCGAGCACGCGCTTCACCAGATCGAGGTGGTCGTGCAGGAACTCGATGCGGGTCGAGAGGATGCCGTAGGTGTTGGCGTCGGCGTTGCGGTAGAACAGCCGGGCGCCGTCCTCGATCTCGGCCTGCGCCATCATCGGGTCGAGCCCGGCCCAGGCGTCGACGTCACCGCGGATGAGCGCGGTCTTGCCGTCGGGATGCTGCAGCAGCACTTCCTTGATGTCCTTCTCGGTCATGCCGACCGACAGCAGCGCGCGCACCAAAAAGATGTGCGGATCGGTGCCGCGCGTCACCGCGACGCGCTTGCCTTTCATGTCGGTGATTTTCTGGATCGGCGTGTCCTTGCGGGTCACGAGCGCGGTCCATTCCGGCTTGGAATAGACGTAGATCGATTTGATCGGATTGCTGTTGATCTTGCTGACCAACGCGGCGGCGCCGGCGCTCGAGCCGAAATCGATCGAGCCGGCGTTGAGGAATTCGAGCGCCTTGTTGGAGCCGAGCGTCTGCACCCAGCGGATGCCGATGCCGTCCTTGGCGAACTCCTTCTCCATCAGGCCGTGGTCTTTCAGATACATCGAGACCGGATTGTAGGTCGCCCAATCGATGTTGATGGTGCTCGGCTTGCCTGCGGCGCGCGCCAAGCGCAGCGGCACCAGGCTGGCGCCGGCGGTGCCGATCAGGACGGAACGACGTGAAAGCATGACAACCTCCGAAATGCGGATCGCCGACGGCGCGTCGGCGCCGGCACGGTCCTGTTGGGAGGCGGGTTACTGGGGGCCCGCCAATCAGCGCGGCAACGGGGCAGACCCCGCGCTTTAGCTGCATTTATTCAGCGCCCGCAAGCTGCTCGCTCAAATCGGCGCCTGTTTCGTTCTTTAGGAGAGCAGCTGGAAGGCGTCAATTGAAAATATATGCTCCGCAGACGCTATTTTGCGATGATTTTGTTCCAATTGGCGCGGCCGTCCCGTCGTACCCATTTTCCTTCCGGCGGCACGCTCCACGATGACAGCGCAAGTTCGCTCCGCTAAGCCGTAGCACGATGCTCGACGTTCACCACTCCGCGCGCAGCGCCCCCGAAGAGCTGATCGACAGCGCCGCGATCGCGGCCGACCTCGACGAGCTGGCGGAGACCCACGCCGGGCGCGAGGCCGAGCTGCGTGCGGCGATCGCGCAGCGGCTGAAAGCGGCGCTGACGCAGGCCCGTGCCAAGGCCGAGCAGCTTCTGCTCCAGGACCGTCACGGCCGGCATTGCGCCGAACGGCTGTGCCGGATGCACGACGAGATCATCCGCATCCTGTTCGAGTTCGCCGGCCAGAAGCTTTATCCCTCGCAGGTGCCGTCCGAGGCCGAACGCATGGCGGTGGTGGCGACCGGCGGCTATGGCCGCGGCCTGCTGGCGCCGGGCTCCGATATCGATCTGTTGTTCCTGCTGCCCTACAAACAAACGGCCTGGGGCGAGTCGGTCGCCGAGGCGCTGCTCTATTGCCTGTGGGACATGGGGCTCAAGGTCGGCCACGCCACCCGCACCGTCAACGAGTGCATCCGCCAGGCCAATGCCGACATGACCATCCGAACCGCGCTTCTGGAAGCGCGGTATCTGTTCGGCGACGTCAAGCTGTTCGAGGAGCTGGTCGCGCGATTCGACAAGGAGGTGGTGCAGGGCACCGCGCCGGATTTCGTCGCCGCCAAGCTCGCGGAACGCGAGGAACGCCACCGCCGCGCCGGCCAGTCGCGCTATCTGGTCGAGCCTAATGTCAAGGACGGCAAAGGCGGGCTGCGCGACCTGCACACGCTGTTCTGGATCGCCAAATACGTCTACCGCGTGCGCGAGCCGCAGGAGCTGGTCGAGCGCGGCGTGTTTGCCGCCGAGGAATACCGCCTGTTCCGGCGCTGCGAAGATTTTCTCTGGTCGGTCCGCTGCAACATGCACTTTGTCACCGGCCGCGCCGAGGAGCGGCTGTCGTTCGACATCCAGCGCGAGATCGCGTTGCGGCTCGGCTACACCGAGCATCCCGGCCTGCAGGACGTCGAGCGGTTCATGAAGCATTACTTTCTGACCGCCAAGGACGTCGGCGATCTCACCGCCATCCTGTGCGCCGGTCTGGAAGAACGCCAGGCGACGCCGACGCCGGTGCTCAGCCGCATCATCGCCAAGCTCCGACCTGCGCGCGGCCCGCGCAAGCTCACCGAGACTGACGACTTCATCATCGACAACAACCGCATCAACATCGCCGGTCCCGACATATTCAAACGCGATCCGGTCAATCTGATCCGGCTGTTTTATCTGGCGCAGAAGTACAATCTGGAATTCCGCCCGGAGGCGATGCGCGCCGCGGCACGCTCGCTCAAGCTGATCGACCGCAAGGTGCGTCGCGATCCGGAAGCGAACCGGCTGTTCCTCGAAATTCTCACCTCGAAGAACGACGCCGAGACCGTACTGCGCCGCATGAACGAGGCCGGCGTGCTCGGCGCGTTCGTCCACGCCTTCGGCCGCATCGTGGCGATGATGCAGTTCAACATGTACCACCACTACACGGTGGACGAGCATCTGCTGCGCTGCATCGGCGCGCTCGACGAGATCGAACGCGGCGACAATCCGGCGGTGGTGCTGGCGAGCGAGCTGATGCGCTCGATCCAGCCGCAGCACCGCGCCGTGCTGTATGTCACGCTGTTCCTGCACGACATCGCCAAGGGCCGCATCGAGGACCACTCGATCGCCGGCGCGCGCATCGCCCGGCGGGTCTGCCCGCGGCTCGGACTGAACGCCGCGGATACCGATCTGGTCGCCTGGCTGATCGAAGTGCATCTGGTGATGTCGACGGTGGCGCAGTCGCGCGACCTGTCCGACCGCAAGACCGTCGAGAATTTTGCCGCGGTGGTGCAGTCGCTGGAGCGCCTGAAGCTCCTCACCATCCTGACCACCGCCGACATTCGCGCCGTCGGCCCGGGAGTATGGAACGGCTGGAAGGCGCAGCTCCTGCGCACGCTCTACTACGAGACCGAGCCGGTGCTCACCGGCGGCTTTTCCGAGGTCAACCGCGCGCAGCGCGTCGCCGAAGCGCAGGCCGAATTCCGTGCCGCCCTGCCCGATTGGCCCGAAGCCGTCCGCGAGGCCTACATCGCACGGCATTATCCGGCCTATTGGCTCAAGGTCGATCTGCCGCACAAGCTGACGCAGGCACGCTTCGTGCGCGCCACCGAAGAGGCCGGCAAGCGTCTCGCCACCAGCGTCGGCTTCGACGCGGCGCGCGGCGTCACCGAGCTGACGGTGTTCGCCCCCGATCATCCCTGGCTGTTGTCGATCATTGCCGGCGCCTGCGCGCTCGCCGGCGCCAACATCGTCGACGCCCAGATCTACACCACGACCGACGGGCTTGCGCTCGACACCATCGCGGTGTCGCGCGAGTTCGAGCACGACGCCGACGAAGCGCGGCGCGCGGCGCGCATCGGCGACGCCATCGAGAAGGCGCTGCGCGGCGAGCTCAAATTGCCCGACGTGGTGCCCCAGCGCGCGCCGCCGAAAGGCAAGCTGAAAGCGTTCGCCATCGAGCCGGAAGTCACCATCAACAATCAATGGTCGGCGCGCTATACCGTGGTGGAGGTCACCGGCCTCGACCGGCCCGGCCTGCTCTATGAGCTGACCACGACGCTGTCGAAGCTCAATCTCAATATCGCCTCGGCCCATGTCGCCACCTTCGGCGAGCGCGTGGTCGACGTGTTCTACGTCACCGATCTCCTCGGCGCGCAGATCACGGCGCCGACCCGGCAGGCCGCCATCAAGCGGCCGCTGCTCGCACTGTTCACTCCGCCGCCCGCGGAAGCCAAGGTGCGCGAAAGCGTGGCGGGGTAAGCTTTTGCGACTGGTAACCGCCCCTTAAACCGCGACGCCTAGGGTCCCGTTGCGCCAAGCGCGCGGGGATTCGGGGACATGGCGTCGCGAGGAAACGGCCGCAAACGTGCGCCCGCCGATCTCGATTTGCGGGCAGGGCCGGAGGACCGCGCCGGCAGCGCCGCCCCATCACGCGGCAAGGCGCGGCGACGTCGCGGCAGAAAAAGCGGCGGTGTTGGCCGCATCATTTACTGGGGGGCGGTGGCCGGGCTGTGGGCGATGCTCGCCGCTTTCGGCGTCGTGCTCTGGGTCGGCATGCACCTGCCGCCGATTCAATCGCTGGAAATTCCGAAGCGCCCGCCCTCGGTGCTCATTCTCGGCCTCAATGGCGCGACGCTCGCCACGCGCGGCGACATGGGCGGCGCGGCGGTGCCGCTGCGCGAGTTGCCGCCCTACCTGCCGAACGCATTCATCGCCATCGAGGACCGCCGCTTCTACGCCCATCACGGCGTCGATCCATGGGGTATTTTGCGCGCCGCCGCCAAGGACCTGCTGCTTCGCGGTGCCGCGCAGGGCGGTTCGACCATCACCCAGCAGCTCGCGAAAAACTTGTTCCTCACGCAGGAGCGCACGGTCACGCGCAAGCTGCAGGAGGCGATGCTGGCGCTCTGGCTCGAGCACAAATTCTCCAAACAACAGATCCTCGATCTTTATCTCAACCGCGTTTATTTCGGCGCCGGCGCCTATGGCGTCGAAGCGGCAGCGCAGCGCTATTTCGGCAAGTCGGCGCGGCATCTCTCGTTGCCCGAGGCAGCGATGCTTGCCGGGCTGGTGCAATCGCCGTCGCGGCTTGCGCCAACGCGCAACCCCGACGGCGCCGAACGCCGCGCCCAACTCGTCATCGCCGCGATGGCGCAGCAGCGCATGATCACCGCCAAGGCGGCCGAGGTGGCGCTGATAGAACCGGCGCGCGCCAAACAGCCGAGCGGCGCCGGCTCGGTCAATTACGTCGCCGACTGGGTGATGGACGCCGTCAACGATCTGGTCGGCCACATCGACGCCGACATCGTGGTCGACACCTCGATCGATCCCGTATTGCAGAACGCCGCCGAGCAGGCTTTGGTCGACACGCTGGCGCAGCGCGGCGCCAAACTGAATGTTGGCGAAGGCGCGCTGGTCGCCATGACACCCGACGGCACCGTGCGCGCGCTGGTCGGCGGCCGGAGCTACGCCGAAAGCCAATTCGACCGCGCCATCGCCGCCAAGCGCCAGCCCGGCTCGGCGTTCAAGCCGTTTGTCTATCTCACCGCGCTCGAGCACGGGCTTACGCCCGACAGCGTCCGCGACGACGCGCCGATCGCCGTCAAAGGCTGGCGTCCGGAGAATTACGAGCATCAGTATTTTGGCCCGGTGACCCTGACGCAGGCGCTGGCCGATTCGCTCAACACCGTATCGGTGCGCCTGACGCTTGAACTCGGCCCGGCCGCGGTGATCCGTACCGCCTATCGCATGGGCATCGTGTCGCCGCTCGAGCCCAACGCGTCGATCGCACTCGGCACCTCGGAAGTCTCGCCATTCGAGCTCACCTCGGCCTATGCGCCGTTTGCCAATGGCGGCTTCGCCGCCTCCCCGCATGTGGTCGAGCGCATCCGCGAAGGCAACAAGACGCTGTACGCGCGCGCGCCGCAGGCGCTCGGCCGTATCGTCGACGCGCGTTACGTGGCGATGATGAACGCCATGATGCACGAGACGCTGGTGTCCGGCACCGCGCGCCACGCCGACCTGCCAGGCTGGCAGGCCGCCGGCAAGACCGGCACCAGCCAGGATTTTCGCGACGCCTGGTTCGTCGGCTACACGTCACGCCTCGTCACCGGCGTCTGGCTCGGCAACGACGATGCGTCGCCGACCAAGAAAGCGACCGGCGGCGGATTGCCGGTCGAGATCTGGAGCCGCTTCATGAAGACCGCGCTGCGCGGCACCGCACCGGCGCCGCTGCCCGGCGTCACCGGCGGCTGGTTCGCGACCGCGTTGCCGCAGCCGTTTGCGCCGCCCAACGCGGTGGCGGCCAATCGCGCACCGCAGCCTTATGGGCCCCCGCCAAGCCGCAATAACGGCGATCGCGGCCTCGACAGCTGGCTCATCGACAAGCTGTTCGGGCCGCGGTGATGGCCCGCGCCGAATTATTTGATCAGCAAATCTACCGGCGCTTGTGCAGCGCTCCCTTTACCTTCTGCGGAGGTCCGCACGTCCATCTTCTTGACGCAGGTGCAGGCTATGCCGAAAATCCTGTCAGCGTCGAATGCGGCCGTCGAACGCGGCGTAGTCATGCGGCTGCAACGGCGCGAGGGCGGTGTAAATTCAACTTCAACGACCAAACGCGGCTGGATCTTCCTGGGAACTGACCGCCCAAAACGGGCGTTTTCGGATAGGCCTTGTTTGGCGTTGCCGATCATTCTAGCGCACGAGCGATCATGACCCCTTCGGCCGCAAGTGTTCTCGACCTGCCGGCATCGACGTTCCGGCCGCCGGCTCCGGCGCCGCAGCCGAAGCCGCTCGGCGTTATCCGCTTGATCACCGCGCTGTGGCGCAATCCGCTCGAATGCTGGGCGCAGGATCATTTCGACAAGCCGGTCGTGGTCGGCGGCCTGCCGTTCGCCCATGTGGTCCTGGTCAGCGAGCCGCGTGCCATCGAGCATGTGCTGCTCGACAATGCCGCCAATTATCAGAAGGATGCGCTGCAGCGCCGTGTGCTCTCGGCCGGGCTCGGCCATGGCCTGCTCAGCGCCGAGGGCGAGCAATGGCGCGTGCAGCGCCGCACCGTGGCGCCGGTATTCGCGCGCCGGACCATCATGGAATTCGCGCCCCACATGATGGCGGCCGCCGAAGCGCTGGTGGCGCGCTGGCGCGACCAGGATGGCGCCACGCGCGACGTCGCCGCCGAGATGACGCGCCTGACGCTCGACGTGCTGGAGCGCACCATCTTTTCCGACGGGCTCGGCCGCGCGCCCGAGGAATTCCGCCTTGCCATGCGGACCTATTTCGACACCATCGGCCGCATCGATGCCTTCGACGTGATCGGACTGCCGCCGTCGGTGCCGCGCTTCGCCCACTGGCGCGTCCGTTCGACCTTGCGGTTCTTCGAGAACGCGATCAACGACATCATCGCGACGCGGCGCCGGCGCATGGCCGAAGAGCCCGAAGCGGTGGCGAAGGATATTCTGACGCTGTTGCTGAACGCGCTTGATCCGGAGACCGGCAACCGCATGGCCGAGATCGAGGTCCGCTCCAACATTTTGACCTTCATCGCCGCCGGCCATGAGACCACCGCGAACCTTCTGACCTGGTCGCTGTTCTTGCTGTCGCAGTCGCCGCAATGGCGCGAGCGCCTCGAAGCCGAAGTCGGGCGCGAGCTGCACGGACCGACCGCCACGCTCGCCGAGCGGTTGGTCGAGACCCGCGCGGTGATCGACGAAGCGGCGCGGCTTTATCCGCCGATCGCCGCCATGAGCCGCGTCGCGCTCGGGCCGGACGAGCTTGCCGGCGCCAAGGTCAAGCGCGGCTCGCTGGTGGTGATCGCGCCCTATGTGCTGCATCGTCACCGCCTGCTGTGGCGCGATCCCAACACGTTCGATCCGACGCGCTTCCTCGGCGAGGCACGCCACGCCATCGACCGTTACGCCTACATCCCGTTCGGCGCCGGCGCGCGCACCTGCATCGGCTCGGTGTTCGCGCTGCAGGAGGCCACCTTGGTGCTGGCCAACATCGTCAAGAATTTCCGGCTCGAACTGGCGCCGGGCTCCTCGGTGTGGCCGCTGTTACGGGTGACGTTGCGGCCGGACAACGGCATGCCGATGGTGATCACGCAGCGGCGAGCGGCTTAAGCGCGATCCAAATCTCGGCGGCTTAATCACGCAGCTTTCCACAGATCAAGGAAAGCTGCAACGAGACGGAGCAATTACTCGGCCGCTACGGTCCCTGCGGCCGGCGCCGCGCCAAAAAGCTTCCCCAACAGCCGCGGCATGGTGCGACCTGACGACGCTGGCAGACCAAGCGTATGGACCAGGTCGAGCGCAGCCCCGCGCGCGCCCTGCTTCTTCAGGAACCAGCGAAGCCGCTCGTTGATGGCGTACGGAATTTCCTCAAAGCGCTGCTCGGTGACGGCGAACCGATCGCCGACCGTGATCCGCGCGTCGTTGATGAATGTGCCGAACACGCCGCGGCGATGCAGGACGCGGTCGAATCCGATCAGGTGGAGAATCTTCTTGCACGGCTCGCAATGAAACGTCAGCCGCAAGCGCGCCTGCCCGATCTGAACCACGGTGCCGGACGGCAGGCCGTAGAGATCGTCGCAATCGACCACGATGTTTTCGCGCAAATCGCCGGGCTTAAGCCCCAGCTCCGCCGTTACCGTGCCCGACACGATCAGCGCTTGGCGGAAAGGCGCGCACGGCACGCCGCCGGCAATGCCGCGCGGACTGCACGCAATCGCGGCGGTGGACTGAAGCGGAGCATCGTGCTGGTGTTTGACGAAAAGTTCCGTGACTCGCAAAACCTCGTCCCCTCACGCAGGGGGCTGCCTTGCACCGGCGATGCGGCCGAAGCGTGTCGCGGCTTTGGCGAGACGTGGTGGATCGGCGTTATTTATATGTCAGATGCCGCCCCGTAGCGATCATTCAGTTGAGCTTGAACACATCCTTGAGAAACGCCTTCACGCGCGTCTTGGCGTCCGCGGTCGCGGCGAGATCGGTCGCCAGATGCGGGTCGAGCTCGACGCAAGGATCCTTGTAGGTAAACGGCTGCCTGGTGGCCGCGTTGATCAACAAGCCCTCGGGCTCCTCGCGGATGCTGCAATGGCGGACGGTCTGGCCGCCCTTGGAAATGTACCGCGTCGTGCTGCCGAGCGGGTTGTCGAAGGCGTGCCAGACGTTGGGATATTCGGTCAGCTCGACGTCGTGGCCGGCGGCACGCAGCCGCGCCACGAAAGACTTGCATGGCGCCACCGGATTGTAATCGTCGGCGGTGCCTTGAAAGATCCGGATCGGCCGGTCGGCCACGTCGGTGTCGCCGATGTAGGTGGTCATGCAGTCGGGATAAAACGGAATGTAGGCGGCGAATTGCACGCCGGATTTGTTCCACATTTTGTGAAAGCGCTTGAGACTGGCATAGAGCGCGGCCTGACCGCCGCGCGAAAAGCCCATCAGGACAATCCGTTCGGGATCGACGCGAGGATGTTTGGCCAAAATGTCGAGCGCCCGATAAATGTCGAGAATGAAATTGAGCCGTCCAAGCAGCGCTTGATTGTTGCTGGTCCTGACGAGGCCGCGGCCGGTAAAGCCGTCGAGCGCGAAGGCCGAAACGCCCATGGCGTTGAATTCCTCGGACCACATCTCGATGTTCGGGCCCATGCCGCCGGAACCGTGCATCAACACCACGACCGGCAGCCGACCGGTACCCGGCGCGATGCGAAATTGGCCGCCTATCGTCGCCGGCGTTCCGTTTGCTTCACCTTTGAGAAAGTTTGCATCCGAAAGCGTCAGCGTCGGAATCGCGTAAAGCTCGGTGCGGGCCGCGAGCTCGCTTGCCCACACATCGGCAGCCGGTCCCGCCAGCACTGCCGACAATCCGAGTGCAAATACGGCAACCAGAGATGCGCGCTTCATCGGTCCTTCCCCCTTGTTGACGCTTCTTAAGAACAGATCAGCTCAGATGCCTTGGGCAAAATCGCAATTCTTCAGCGGCAGCGAGCGGATACGCTTGCCGGTGGCGGCGAATACGGCGTTACAGATTGCCGGCGCCAGCGGCACCACCGGCGGCTCGCCGACGCCACCCCAAAACCCGCCGCTCGCCAGAATCACCGTTTCGACCTTGGGCATTTCGCTCAAATGCAGCACCCGGTAATCGTTGAAGTTTGACTGCTCGGCGGCGCCGTTCCTGATGGTGATTTCGCCGTAGAGCGCCGCGGAGAGCGCATAGACGATCGAGCCTTCGGTCTGGATCGCAACGGTGAGCGGATTGACCACGTGACCGCAGTCGAGCGCGGAGACCACGCGATGCACGCGGACGCGGCCGTTCGTCACCGACAGCTCGACCACCTGGGCGCAATAGCTGCCGCACACCTCGCTGACTGCGATGCCGCGGAATACATCCGGCGGCCGCGGCGTGTCCCAGCCGGCCTTGGCGGCCGCGGCATCCAGCACCGCGAGATTCTTGGGGCTGTTGCGCAGCAGGCTCCGGCGATATCGATAAGGGTCGATGCCGGCGGCATGCGCCATCTCATCGACGAAACACTCCATGTAGAAAACGTTCTGGGTGTAGTTGATGCCGCGCCAGACACCGAGCGGCACCGCGGTCTCGCGCACCACGTAATCGATACGGTAGTTCGGCACCGCGTAGGGCATTTCCTCGGCGAGCCCGCTGACGAAGCTGCGATCGACAAAGGTCTTGCCGAAGCCGGGCAGGATGGCGGCAACGAAGGACGGGCCGGCAAGCCGGATCGACCAGGCGACCGGCATGCCCTCGCGGTCGAGGCCGGCGACCAGGCGCGCCATGCCGAACGGCCGGTACAAGTCGTGGGCTACGTCCTCGTCGCGGCTCCAGACCAGTTTGACGGGCGCGTCGACCTCGCGGGCGATCAGCACGGCCTGGCGGATGAATTCCTGGATCGTGCCGCGCCGGCCAAAACCGCCGCCGAGCAGCGTGCGATTGACCTTCACCTTCTCGTCCGGCACGCCGGCGGCAATCGCGGCGGTCGCCAGCGCGGTCGAGGCGTCCTGGGTGGGGGCCCAAATCTCGACGCCGTCGGGCCGCACATGGGCGGTGCAGGTCTGCGGCTCCATGGTGGCGTGAGCCAGAAACGGCACGACGTACTCGGCTTCGAGGCGCCGCGACGCGATCGTAAGGCCGGCGTCCACGTCGCCGTCAGCGCGCCCGACCTGGCCCGGCGGGCCATCAAGCCCACCGCGGACGAAGTCGCTGATCCCCGCGGTGGAAAGGTCGCCCTGCCCTTCGTCGTCCCAGGCGACGCGCAGCGCCTGCACGGCCTTGTGGGCCCGCCACCAGGAATCGGCCACCACCGCGACGGCGTCCTCGAGCTGCACGACGCGGCGCACGCCCGGCATGTGCTGAATTGAGCGGCCATCCACCGCTTTCACGCTGCCGCCGAACACCGGACAGTGCCGGATCGCCGCGTACAGCATGCCGGGCAACCGTACATCGATGGCGTAGATCGGATGGCCGGTGATCTTGTCGCGGATCTCGAGCCGCTTTTGCGGCGTGCCGAGCAGCGTCCATTGTTGCGGCGGCTTCAGCGTCACGTGTTGCGGCGGCACGACCTTCGCGGCATCGGCCGCGATGGCGCCGAACGTCACGGTCCGGCCGCTCGGCCGGTGGGTGATGACGCCGTTGCGGACGCCGCATTCGCCGGCCGCCACGTTCCAGCACGCGGCCGCGGCGGCGACCAGCATCTGTCGCGCCGTCGCGCCAGCGCGCCGCAGATAATCATGCGACGCCGCAATCGAGCGGCTCGCGCCGGTCGACAGATCGCCCCAAACGCCTTCGCGCAGCACGTTCTGCCGCGGCGACACGAATTCAGTGCGGACCTTGCCCCAGTCGCATTCCAGCTCCTCGGCGACCAGCATGGCGAGCGCCGTCATGGCACCCTGACCCATCTCCGAGCGCGCCACCCGGATGGTCACCCTGTCGTCCGGCGCAACCACAATCCAGCAATTGACTTCGACCGGAGCGGGATTTTCGGCCGGCTCGCTGCCGCTGGCAGGCGCAAAGCCGAGCGTCAGCGCGCCGCCCGCGGCGCTGACGCCGACGACAAACGACCGCCGATCAAGGCCGCTGCGAGACACCATCGCGATTCGATGCACGCCTTCCATTTGGCGTTCCCAAGATGCCAAATTTAACCGCCCCGCACAGGGTAAAAATTTGCTTCCCTGCGGCCGCCGCAACGGGCGGCGCAGGTAGCCACCACGCCACCGCCCCCGAGCCCCGCGCCGTTCGATGACGTGATAGGCTGACGCAACCACACTGGAGCGAACGACAATCAAGGAAACGCCATGGTCCACGCCGGAACTGAGGAAGGCAAGACGCTCGAAGCGCGGCTGCGCGCGATCGAGGATCGGCTCGAAATCTACAATCTGATCGCCGGCCATCCGCCGAGCGCCGATACCGGCGCCGATTACTATGCGGAGGCGGTCTACATGGAAGACGGCGTGTTCGACCGCGGCGCCAACCTCTCCGGGGGGCAGGGCAACAAGGCGATGGGCGCGATGCTGAAGAGCGAAGCCCATCAGGCGGCGATCGCCGGCGGCCTGGCGCATTTCACCGGCTTGCCGCATATCGATCTCGACGGCGACGAGGCCGTGGTGACCTCGTATCTGCAGATCTTGACGCCCAACAAGACCGGCGAGCCGGTCGAGGTGCCCAACCACGGCGCCTCGCGCGGCTACCATATCCACCGCGTGGTCACGAACCGCTGGGAGCTCAAACGCACCCCTCAGGGCTGGAAGATCAAGCGGCGCAGCATCCGGCTGGTCGACGGCTCGGAGCCGTCGCGCGAGATTCTGCGCGGTGCGCTCGCCCGCTACGCCAAGCGGGCTTAAAACCGCATGGCATCCAGCACCGACGCGATTGCTGCGGCACGGCCGGCGCCGCTCGCCGGCGCGTTGGCGCAGCGCTTCGAGTGGAGCTGGCTTGCCATCGCGCTCATCGTGGTGGTGGTGGCGTGGCTCGCGCTGGTGCCGCTCGTCTTCATGGTGTGGCAGAGCCTGCTGTCGACCCAGACTGCCACCTCGGCTGCGCGTTTCACGCTCGACAATTACCGCGCCGCTTACGCGAGCGCCGACACCGCGCGGCTGTTCGCCAACTCGCTGCAATTCGCGCTCGGCAGCGCGGTGCTGGCGTTCGCGTTCGGCGCGCTGCTGGCCTGGATCAACGAACGCACCGACACGCCGTTCAAATCGCTGTTCTTCGCGTTGGCGCTGGTGCCGCTGATCATTCCGGGCATCCTGTTCACGGTGTCGTGGATTTTTCTCGGCAGCCCCAAGATCGGCATCCTCAACCGCGTGCTGCAATACGCGTTCGGCACCGACTTCGTGTTCATCGACATCTATTCGATCCCCGGCATGATCTGGGTCGACGGCCTGCACTATTCGCCGGTGGCGTTTTTGTTGATGAGCGCGGCGTTCCGTTCGATGGACCCGTCGCTCGAGGAATCGGCGCTGATGAGCGGCGCCACCTTGCCGCAAATCACCTGGCGGGTGACGATCCGCCTCGCCTGGCCCGCGACCGCGGCCGCGCTGGTCATCCTGTTCGTGCGCGCGCTGGAATCGTTCGAAGTCCCGGCGCTGCTCGGCCTGCCGGCCGGCATCGAGGTCTATACGTCGGCGATCTACGACGCGATCCACTCCTATCCGAGCCAGATCGGCCTCGCCTCGGCCTATGGCCTGACGCTGCTCGTCATCACCTCGCTCTGCATCTATCTCAACGCCCGCATCGGCCGGCACGGCCGCCGCTATTCCACCGTCACCGGCAAGGGCTTTCGCCCGCGCGTCATCGGCATCGGACGCTGGCGCTATCTGACCTCGGCGGTGTTTCTGCTCTACGTGCTCCTGGTGATCGTGCTGCCGTTTCTGGTTCTGCTGTGGTCGTCGCTGCAGCGTTTCTACACCGTGCCGTCGCTCGCCGCGCTGAAGAACCTCAGCTTCGCCTCGTACCGCAGCGTGCTCGCCTATCCGGAGATCGGCACCGCGATCCGCAACAGCATCATGCTGTCGCTCGGCAGCGCCACCTTGATCATGCTGGCGACCTCGGCACTGTGCTGGATCGTCGTGCGCACAAAACTGCCGGGACGCTGGCTAATCGACAATCTGGCGTCGCTGCCGCTGGTTTTTCCCGGTCTGGTGCTCGGTCTCTCCATCATGGTCTGCTACCTCACGCTGCCGATCGGCGTCTACGGCACGATCTGGATCATGCTGATCGCCTATGTGACCCGGTTCCTACCGTACGGCATGCGCTACAACACCGCTTCGCTCCTGCAAGTGCATCAGGAGCTCGAGGAATCGGCCGCCATGAGCGGCGCCTCGTTCGGCGCGACCTTCATCCGCGTGGTGCTGCCGCTGCTGAAACCCGGCCTGATCGCCGGCTGGATCTACATCGTCGTGGTTTCGATCCGCGAATTGGCCAGCTCGATTCTGCTGTATAGTCCGGGCACCGAAGTGGTCTCGATCACGATCTGGGAATTGTGGCAGAACGGCCAGTACGTCGAGCTGTCGGCGCTCGGCGTCATGATGATCCTGGTCCTGCTCTGTTTCGTGGCGCTGGCGCAGTTCATCGGCCGGCGGTTCGGCGTCGCCGAGGCGTAGAGGGAGAGAAGCGTGCTCAGCGTCAAGTCGCTGCATACCGAATATGCCGGCGCCAACGGCCAGGTCGTCAAAGCCGCGCAGGACGTGTCATTCGAGGTGCCCGACGGCGCACTTTTCACGCTGTTGGGCCCGAGCGGCTGCGGCAAGACCACGACCTTGCGCTCCATCGCCGGACTGGAGCGGCCGCGCTTAGGCGACATCGCGGTCGACGGCCGCGTCGTGTTCTCCTCGGCCAACGGCACCTTCGTCGCGCCGAACCGGCGCAATTTCGGCATGGTGTTTCAGTCCTACGCCATCTGGCCGCACATGAACGTGTTCAAGAACGTCGCCTTCCCGCTCGAGGTGCGCAAAGCACGGCCGAGCCGGAAGGAGATCGAGGACAAGGTCATGCGCGTCCTGTCAGCCGTGCAGCTCGCCGACTTGGCCGATCGCGACGCCACCAAGCTGTCGGGCGGCCAGCAGCAGCGCCTGGCGCTCGCCCGCGCGCTGGTCATGGAGCCGCAGCTTTTGTTGCTCGACGAGCCGCTGTCCAATCTCGACGCCAAGCTGCGCGAGAAAATGCGCTTCGAGCTCAAGCGCATTCAGCGCGAGCTTGGCCTCACCACGGTCTACGTCACTCACGACCAGGGCGAGGCGCTGGCGCTGTCGCACGAGATCGCGGTGATGAGCGAAGGCCAGGTCGTGCAGATCGGCTCGCCGCGCGACATTTACGAGCGGCCGCGCAACCGCTTCGTCGCCGATTTCGTCGGCAACACCAATTTCATCGACGGCACCATGGTGTCGGCGGCGGCCGGCAACGGCCGTTGCCGGGTCTCGACGCCGCTCGGCGAACTCAACGTGCAATGCATTGATAATCTCGCCAGGGGCGCGCCGGTCGTGGTCTCGGTACGGCCCGAGGACGTCGAACTTTCGGAAAACCCACCGACGCCTGCCGAGGACGACAACCTGTGCCGCGGCACGGTTAGCGCCAAGGTGTTCCTCGGCGATTACCTCGATTTCCAGGTCAAGGTCGGCGAATCCGTGCTGCTGGCCCGCGTCCATCCCTCCTTGCGGACCCCCACCGGCGACCCTATTCACGTGCGCATACGGGCGGAAAAATGCGTTGCCATCGCCGAGGCCGGTCGGGTATCGAATTCCTAAGCGGTTGAGCGGGTTAAAAGGAGAGCCAAATGGCCAAGAACGCCGTCGTTTCCGAGGACTTAGCCAATAAATTCAAGACCGAGAAAGAAACGCCCTATACCCGCTGGGTCAAGTCCGAAGGGCTCGACATCATGTCGTCGCTCTACGTGCGCAACCTGCGCACGGTCGAGCTCAAGCCGTGGGCGCGGCGCGGCGGCAATGCGGTGTTCCTCAACCACGACGCCTCGCGCACCTCGAACGACTGCTACGTGATGGAAATTCCGCCGGGCAAGAGCCTCAACCCGCACCGGCAGCTCTACGAAGAGATGATCATGGTGCTGTCGGGCCGCGGCTCGACCACGGTGTGGAACGACGCCGGCGCCCGCATCACCTTCGAGTGGAAGGAAGGCGCGCTGTTCGCCGTCCCGCTCAACTGCAATCACCAGCACTTCAACGGCTCCGGCCGCGAGCCGGTGCGCTACGTCGCCGTCACCAACGCGCCGCCGGTGATCAACCTCTACGAAGACATCGATTTCGTCTTCAACACCAAATACGACTTCAAGGACCGCTTCTCGGGCGAGCCGGACTATTTCTCGTCCAAGGGCGAGCAGAAGGGCTTTTTGCTCACCACCAACTTCGTCCCCGACGCGGTCAACATTCCGCTCATTACCGCGACCGAGCGCGGCGCCGGCGGCGGCCACATCCGCTTCAATCTGGCCAAGGGCTCGATGAACAGCCACATCTCGCAGTTCCCGATCGGCACCTACAAGAAGGCGCATGCCCACGGGCCGGGCGCCCACGTCATCGTGCTTTCGGGCGAAGGCTATTCGCTGATGTGGCCGGAAGGCGAGGAGCCGCAGCACTATCAATGGGAAGTCGGCACCCTGATCGTGCCGCCCAATATGTGGTTTCACCAGCACTTCAATTCCGGCGCCACGCCTGCACGGTACCTCGCCTTCAAGCACGAGGGCGTCGCCATCCGTAACGCGCAGGGCGTGCCGAAGGCCTGGATCAGCCGGCGTGTCGGCGGCGATCAGCTCGACTACATCGACGAGAAGCCGGAGATCCGCCGCATCTTCGCCGCCGAGCTCGCCAAGCGCGGGGTGGCGCCGCGCATGGACGCGGCTTACGCCAAGGAACAGGCCGATCTCGGCATCAAGACGGCGTAAATCCGCGTCATTGCCGGGCTTGACCCGGCAATCTATGCTGGTTTCCAGCAACAAAAGCATGTCGGCCGGGCATTCCTGACCGCAGTGAATGCGATAGTGCGCACGGACCGCCGGGTCGGGCCCGGCGGTAATGATGTCGGGACGATGAAGCCAGCGCCGTTCGAGTACCACGCGCCGCGGCAGCTCAAGGATGCCGCCGAACTGTTGGCGCGCCTGCCCAACGCCAAGGTGTTGGCCGGCGGGCAATCGCTCGTGCCGATGATGAATTTTCGTTACGTCATCGTCGATAATCTGATCGATCTCGGCCGGGTCGACGAATTGCGCGGCGTTGCGGTGGTCAATGGCGCACTGCGCATCGGCGCCATGACGCGCCAGCGCGACCTGGAATTCTCGACCGACGTCGCCAAGCACTGCCCGCTGATTGCGGAGGCGTTGCGCCACGTCGGCCATCGCCAGACCCGCAACCGCGGCACCATCGGCGGCAGCCTCGCCCATGCCGATCCGGCCGCCGAATTGCCCGCGGTTTGCACCGCCTATGAGGCGACCGTTCATGCGCTCAGCGTTCGCGGCATCCGCCAGATCCCGTTCCGCGAGTTTTACACCGGCTTCATGACGACGGCGTTGACCGCCGACGAGATGATCGCCGCCATCGACGTGCCGGTCTGGCGGCTCGGCCACGGCCACGGCTTTCACGAGTTCGCCCGCCGCTACGGCGATTTCGCCATTGCGGGGGCGGCGGTGCTGCTCGATGTCGGCGCCGACAATGTGGTGCGGCGCGCCGCGCTGACCCTGTTCGGCGTCGCCCCAACGCCGGTGCGGGTCGAAGCCGCCGAGGCACGGCTGGTCGGCAAGCCGCTCGATGCCGCCGCGCTGCGTGCCGCCGCCGCGGCTGCATGGCTGGTCGAGCCGATTTCCGATATCCATGCCGGCGGCGACTACCGGCGGCATCTGGCGCAGGTGTTGAGCGCGCGCGCGCTCAACGATGCGGCGCGCCGCGCCGGCGTCGAGGCGTGAGTTTTTGACCGAGTTATTGCATATGGGCAGGCAGGCAACACGGGTCACGGTGAACGGCAAGTCGTACGCCCGCGTCGTCGACGCGCGGCTGACGCTGGCCGATTTCCTGCGCCATGAGCTTAATCTCACCGGCACGCATCTCGGCTGCGAGCACGGCGTGTGCGGCGCCTGCACGGTGCTGGTCGACGGCCGCTCGGCGCGCGCGTGCCTGATGTTCGCCGTGCAGGCCAACGGCTGCGAAGTGACGACTGTCGAAGGTCTTGCGCCTGAGGGGCAGCTCTCGGTGCTGCAGCAGGCCTTCATCGATAATCATGGCTTGCAATGCGGCTTCTGCACGCCCGGCATGCTGATGACCCTGACCGAATTCCTGCGCGACACGCCGAACCCGAGCGAGGACGAGGTGCGCGAGGCGCTCACCGGCAATCTGTGCCGCTGCACCGGCTATGCGGGCATCGTGGCGGCAGCGCTCGACGCCGCACAGAAGCTGCGCGCCGGCGCCGCCAAGCCGGGAGCGTCCTGATGGGCGCCAGGCATTTCGGCGCACGCGTGACGCGGCTCGAAGACCCGGCGCTGGTCGCCGGCCATGGCCGCTTTGTCGACGACGTCAAGCTGCCGGGCCTGCTGCACGCCTGCTTCGTGCGCTCGCCGCACGCCCACGCCAAGCTGCGCGGCTGCGACGCCCGCACCGCTCTGGCCATGGCGGGCGTGCATGCGGTGCTCACCGCCGACGATCTGCCGGAGCCGATGCGCGCAACGCCGCTGCCGTTGCTGCTGCCCAATCCGGCGCTGACCGTGGCGCGCACCCAGACCGCGCTGGCGCGCGATGAAGTCTGTTACGTCGGCCAGGCGATCGCGGTGGTGATCGCCGACACGCGCTACATCGCCGAAGACGCCGCCGCGGCGGTGATCGTCAATTACGACGTGCTGCCCGCGATCGCCGACTGCCGCGCCGCTGCCGAAGAAGGCGGCCCGAGCGCGCACAGCGATCTGAAAAGCAACATCGCTTCGACGTTCACCCTGACCTATGGCGACGTCGATGCCGCGCTCGAAAGCGCGGATTATGTGTTCCATGAGGCGCTGTGGCAGCACCGCGGCGGTGGCATGGCGATCGAGACCCGCGCGGTGCTGGCGCATCACGATCCGGTGTCGGATCTGCTCACCGTCTGGTCGGGCACGCAGACCCCGCATATCGGCCGCCGCATGCTGGCCGATCTGATCGGCCGCGACCTGGAATCGATCCGCATGATCGCGCCGGACGTCGGCGGCGGTTTTGGGCCGAAGGCGATCTTCTATCCGGAGGAGGCGGTAATCCCGGCGGCGGCGCTCAAGGTCGGGCGGCCGGTGAAATGGGTCGAGGACCGGCGCGAGCATTTTCTGTGCGCCACCCAGGAGCGTGATCAGTATTGGGACGTCGGCATTGCGGTCGACAAGGAAGGAAAAATTCTCGGCATCCGCGGCCGCATGGTGCACGACACCGGCGCTTACGTGCCATGGGGCATCGTCATGCCCTACATCGCGGCCACGACCGTGCCGGGGCCCTATGTGGTGCCGTCGTATCAGCTCGAAACCGTGGTGGTGCTCACCAACAAGGTGCCGACCACGCCGGTGCGCGGTGCCGGGAGGCCGCAGGCGGTGTTCTGCATGGAGCGGCTGCTCGACCGGGTTGCCCATGAGCTGAAGATCGATCGCGCCGAAGTGCGCCACCGCAATCTGATCCAGCCCGAGCAGATGCCCTACGAGGTCGGCCTGATCTTCCGCGACGGCAAGCCGCTCGTTTACGACAGCGGCGATTATCCGCGCGGCCACCACCAGGCGCTGATGGTCGCCGAATACGACGATTTCCGCGAGCGCCAAAAAGCGGCGCTGGCGCAGGGCCGCTTCGTCGGCATCGGCGTTGCCAATTACGTCGAGGGCACCGGGCTCGGGCCGTTCGAGGGCGTCACCGTGCGGGTGCTGCCGAGCGGCAAGGTGGCGGTCGCGACCGGCGCCACCAGCCAGGGCCAGGGCACGCGCACGACGCTGACGCAGATTGTCGCCGAGCAGATCGGCTGCCGCATCGAGGACGTGGTGATGACCATCGGCGACACCGCGGCGATTTCTCAAGGCGTCGGTGCTTTCGCCAGCCGCCAGGCGGTGAATGCCGGCTCCTCGGCGCACGTCGCCGGCGTCGCGGTGCGCAAGCAGCTCCTGGCGCTGGCAGCGCGCGCGCTCGGCGTGATCGACGCCGACATCGATCTGGAAGACGGCGTGGCGACGTCGCGACGCGGCAATAAGCCGTCGATCTCGTTCGGCGACTTGGCGCGGCTGGCGCAGGGCATCCCCGGCGTATCGTTGCCGGTCGGCCAAAGCGCCGGCATCGAGCACACCGCGTATTACACGCCGACCCAGGCCGCTTATTGCTCGGGCACCCATGTCGCCGAGGTGCAGGTCGATGCCATGACGGGCGGCGTCAAGATTCTACGCTACACGGTCGCGCACGACAGCGGCCGGGTGATCAATCCGCTGATCGTCGACGGCCAAGTGCAGGGCGGCGTCGCTCACGGCATCGGCAACGCGCTGCTCGAGTGGATGCAGTACGACGACAACGCCCAGCCGCTCACGACCTCGTTCGCCGATTACATGTTGCCGATGGCGACCGACGTGCCGACCTGCGCCATCGCCCATGTCGAGACCGTCAATCCGCTCAATCCGCTCGGCGTCAAGGGTGCCGGTGAGGGCGGCACCATTCCGGCGCCAGCGGCGATCGTCGCCGCCATCGAGGACGCACTGACGCCGTTTGGCGTGCACTTTGCCGAGACGCCGCTGACGCCGGAGCGCATCGTCGCCACTTTGCGCTCGGCGGGCGCCTATGACAGGTTGTTCGCCGGATGAGCTTTTGGAGCTGAAATGACCGACACGCCGACCCAGACCGAGACCACGCCGTTCTGGCGCTTCTCGCTGCATTTTTACCGGCACGCTGGCGTCTCCGACGCCTGCATTGCGCTGCAGGACGAGCAGGGCGTCGACGTCAATCTGCTGCTGTTTCTGTTCTGGCTGGCCGATGACGGGCGAGAGTTGTCGGCCGACGAGGTCAAAAAGCTCGACGACGCGGTGCGCGATTGGCGCAATCTGACCATCGTTCCGATCCGCGATACGCGCCGCAAGCTCAAGGGCGCACGCACCGTCGTGGATGCCGCCACGCAGGAAGTGTTCCGCAACAAGGTGAAGACGATCGAGCTTGACGCCGAGCGCTTGCAGCAGGCGGCGTTGTTCGCCTTCACCGGCGGTGGCCCGCTCGGCCGCAGCGCGGCGCCGCACGCCGCGGCGCGCGGCAATATCGCGGCCTATGAACGGGTGATCGGCACCAGCTTCGCCAAAAGTGGCACCGACGTTCTGCTGCGCGCGTTCGATGCCATCGAGCACGGCGCCTTTGCGGCCGTGCCGGCCGGCGTCGGGCGGGAGTGAAGGCGATGGCCAAACATGCGGGGCGGCTGATCGTCGGCATTTCGGGCGCATCGGGCACGGTCTACGGCGTGCGGCTTCTGGAAATCCTGCGCGAGGCCGAGATCGAGACCCACCTTGTGATGAGCAAATCGGCCGAGATGACGCTCGCCTACGAGACCGATCTCAAGGCCAAGGATGTACGCGCGCTCGCCTCGGTGCATTATCCGAATTCCGATATCGGCGCGGCAATCTCGTCGGGTTCGTTTCCGACCATGGGCATGGTGATCGCGCCTTGCTCGATCCGCACCATGAGCGAGATCGCCTGCGGCGTCACCGCCTCGTTGCTCTCGCGCGCCGCCGACGTCGTGCTCAAGGAGCGCCGCCGGCTGGTGCTGGCGATGCGCGAGACGCCGCTGCATGTCGGCCACCTGCGCAACATGACGACGCTTGCCGAAATCGGTGCCGTGGTCGCGCCGATCGTGCCGGCGTTCTACAACCGGCCGAAAACGGTCGACGACATCATCAATCACACCTGCGGCCGCCTCCTTGACCTGTTCGGCATCGACACCGGCATGGTGGAGCGCTGGAAAGGCGGCCCGGCGGAGCAATGAAGCGAGCCAAGTCTCGCGGATCGGAGGAACGCCATGGATCAGAAACGCTACGAGATCGGCCTTGCCAAGCGCCGCAAGGTGCTGGGCGAGGCTTACGTCGACCGCGCGCTGGCGAACGTCGACGACTTCAATCGCGATTTTCAGCGCCTGCTCACCGAATATTGCTGGGGCGAGACCTGGGGCGATGAGACCCTGAAGCCGCGCGAGCGTTCCATCCTCAATCTCGGCATGATCGCGGCGCTCGGCAAAATGGAAGAATTCGCCACGCATATTCGCGGCGCGCTCAACAACGGGCTGACGCCGAACGAAATCCGCGCTGCGCTCACCCAGATCACGATCTATTGCGGCGCCCCGATCGGCGTCGATTGCTTCCGTGTGGCTAAGCCGATCATCGCCGAGCACGAGAAGAACAAGAAATAGCATCGGAGCAGCAAAATACATGCTCGACCAGCCAGCCCAAAGCCGCGCCAAACAACAAAACGCCGGACCGCCGCTCGACTTTCAGGAGCATCTGGCGCGGCTTGAGGCCGCGGGCTTGCTGGTCCGTGTCGACCGGCCGATCAATAAGGATACCGAGCTGCATCCGCTGGTGCGCTGGCAGTTTCAGGGCGGGCTTGGCGAGGACGAGCGCCGCGCCTTTCTGTTCAGCAACGTGACCGATGGCGCCGGCCACCGCTACGACGTGCCGGTGGCGATCGGCGCCCTCGCCGCTTCGGCGCGTATTTACGCCATCGGCATGGGCCGGCCGGTCGATGAGATCGGCAGCGCGTGGCTCAACGCCATCGCGCATCCGATCGCGCCGGTCGAGGTGGCGGCGGCGCCGTGCCAGGAGGTCGTCATCAGCGGCGATGAGTTGCGCCGGCCGGACGGCGGATTGAAGACGCTGCCGGTACCGATCTCGACGCCGGGTTACGACGCCGCGCCGTATCTGACCGCGACGCTGTGCGTCACCGCCGATCCGGAGACCGGTATCCGCAACATGGGCACTTATCGGGCGGCGCTGAAGGCGACCGACCGGCTCGGCGTGCGCATGGCAGCACGCGTCGGCGGCGCCGGCGGTTACGTGCACTGGCAGAAATATCGCAAGCTGAAAAAGCCGATGCCGATCGCCATCGTGGTCGGCTGCGCGCCCGTGGTCATGTTCACCGGGCCGCAGAAGCTGCCGATCGATCGCGACGAGATGGCGGTGGCGGGCGCGCTCGCCGGCGCGCCGATCCGAATGGTCAAGTGCAAGACCGTCGACCTGCATGCGCCGGCAGACGCCGAACTCGTGGTCGAGGGCCTGATCGATCCGGAGCTGCTCGAGCCGGAAGGGCCGTTCGGCGAAAGCCACGGCCACATCGCGCTCGAAGGTTTCAACATGTCGATGCAGGTGACCGCGATCACACGCAAGCGCAGCCCTGTCTATGCGTCGATCCTGAGCGAAGTCACGCCGAGCGAATCGAGCGTGATGAAGCGCGTCGCCTACGAGCCGCGTTATCTGGCGCACCTGCGCGACGCGTTGTCGATCAAGGGCGTGCGCAACGTCGTCATGCACGAGCCGCTGACCAATCTGCGCACCGTCATGTTCGTGCAGTTCGCGCCCGGCGTGCCGCGCACCGAAGTCTGGCGCGCGCTGCACGGCGCCGCCGGCCTGCAGGCCGACACCGGCAAATACGTCATCGGCGTCAGCGAAGACATCGACCCGCACAATGCCGACGCGGTGTTCTGGTCGCTGGCCTATCGGACCAATCCGGCCGAGGACGTCTTCGTCGTGCCGCACCGCTCGCAGGGCCACGGCCCGAAGTCGGAATCGGGGCGCGAAGATTCGACGCTCTTGATCGATGCGACGCTCAAAGACGCCGCACCGCCGCTTGCGCTGCCGAAACGGGAGTTCATGGAGCACGCCAAACAAATCTGGGACGAACTCGGCTTGCCGGCGCTCAAGCCGCAGCCGCCGTGGCACGGTTATTCACTCGGCGACTGGGACGCGGTGTGGGACACCCACGCCGAGCGCGCCGTGGCCGGCCAATGGGAAGCAACCGGCCGCGAAACCTTCGCGCGCCGCCGCGCCGGCCTGACGCCGGAAACGCCGGTAAAGAGCGTGAAGGAATAAGCGCTATCGCGGCCGCACCACCGTATCGACCAGCGCCGGCTTGCCGGCTTTCACTTGCGCGATGGCGCGACGCAAAGCGGGCGCAATGTCGGCGGGCTTTTCGATCGGGCCTTCGGCGTACCAGCCCATGCTTTTGGCCATGGTGGCGAAGTCGGGCTCCGGGCCGGCGATGTCCTGGGCGATGTAGGCGCGGTCGACCGGCGTGCCGCGATGATTGGCGACGCGGATCTGGTGCTCCCAGTCGTTGTAGTACGCGCGGTTGTTGTACATCACGATGAGCATCGGAATGTTGTTCTTGGCCGCGGTCCACAGCGCGCCGGCGTCGAACATCAAATCGCCGTCGGGCTGAATGTCGACGACCAGGCGCCCGGTGCCACGGTGCGCCAGCGCCACGCCGAGAGAGACGCCGATCTGGGTGCCGGTGCCGAGCGCCTGGCCGGGGTGGCGGTACGGCTTGTCGAAATCCCACAGCTTGTAGACCCAGTCCTGCAGATTGCAGGCGGTCAGCACCCAATCCTCGGTCTTGATGACGTCCCACATCTCGCTGGCGAGCCGCGGCAAGGTGATCGGCAGGCCGTCCCAGTCCTTCTTGGCCTCGTCGGCCCATTTCTTGAACATCGCATCGTGCTTGCCGGCGACGAGCTTGGTGCGCTCGGCGACCTTCTTGGCCAACGCCGGGTCGGTGGCGATGCGCTCGCGGCAGAGCCGCGTCAGCTCCGGAATCGCCGTGAGCGTGTCGCCCAGCACGCGCAGGCTGCAGGTCGGCATGCGCGCGTAGTCCATCGACCATTTGCTCAGGTTGATCTCGCCGAAGCCGATCTCGATCATCTCGCAATGCGCCGGATAGTGCGGCACCACCTGGCGCTTGGTGCGGTCGTTGAAATGGGTCGACTTCTCCCAGTCGCGGGTGTCGAGCGAGACGATCAGGTCGGCGTCGCGGAAGATTTCCTTTTCGCAGGACAGATTGAGCTTGTGGCGGTTCGGGAAATTGAGCCGCGCATGCACGTCGAACACCGCGGCGCCGACGGTCTCGGCGAGCGCCACCAGATTATCGAAGCCGTCGGCGCTACGCGCCACGTATTCGGCCATCAGCACCGGATATTTGGCGGCGAGCAGCCGGTCGGCGACCTCGGCCAGCGCCAGCGGATCGGCCGCCATCGGCACCGGCACCTTGTTGTCGGCGGCTTTCGGCAGCGCCACGTCGCGCGTGAGCGGCTGCTCCTGCAGCCAGGCGTCGTAGCACATGTAGATCGGGCCCTGCGGCTCGGTCATCATTGCCGCGTAGGCGCGGGCAAACGAATCCGGCACGCCCTCGATGCTGGCGGGCTGATAGTCCCACTTGACGTAATGGCGCAGCTGCTCGCCGTTGACGTTGGCGGTGTGGATCCAGTCGATGAACGGCCGGCGCCGGCTTTCGTCCATCGGGCCGGTGGCGCCGATCACGAAGATCGGGCAGCGATCGATGTACGAATAATAGATGCCCATGGTGGCGTGCAGCATGCCGACCACGTCGTGCACGATCGCCACCATCGGCTTGCCGGTCGCCTTGGCGTAGCCGTGCGCGATCTGCACGGCGATCTTTTCGTGCTGGCACAGCAGGATCGGCGGCTGGTTGCCGCCGTAATTGACCAGCGAATCGTGCAGCCCGCGATACGAGGCGCCGGGATTGAGCGCGATGTAGGGAAAGCCGTAGTGCTTGATCAGGTCGACGATCACGTCGGACTGCCAGGCTTTGGTGGCGTAGCTTGTCTGGGCCTCGGGTTTGGCGACGTCGTTCATTTATTTGATCCTGATTTTAAACCGCGCGCGACCCGTGCGAGCCGCTGATCGTGGGGCGCCGTTGATCGCTTGCTGTCCGGTATTCGCAGCGGAAGACCGCGTCAAGGGCCGTCATTGCGAGGAGCCCCGAAAGGGCGACGAAGCAATGACGGAATTACATCGCCCGCGCGGCGGCATGGATGGCGGCGCGGATACGCTGATAGGTGCCGCAGCGGCAGATATTGGTGATGGTCGCGTCGATCTCGGCGTCGGTCGGCTTCGGCTTGTCGCGCAACAGCGCCACCACCGCCATGATCATGCCGGACTGGCAGTAGCCGCATTGCGGCACGTCGTGATCGAGCCAGGCCTGCTGCACCGGATGCAGCTTGCCGTTCGCCGCCAGCGCCTCGATGGTGGTGACGGCGCGGCTGCCGACGGCGGCAATCGGGACCTGGCAGGACCGGGTCGGCACGCCGCCGAGATGCACCGTGCAGGCGCCGCATTGGCCGATGCCGCAGCCGTATTTGGTGCCCATGAGCCCGATCGTGTCGCGCAGCACCCAAAGCAGCGGCGTATCGGGCTCGACGTCGACCTCGTGGGACTGTCCGTTCACCGAAACAGCGACCATGCTCATTCTCACGCGCGGCTTGCCCGCCACCCAGTGTCTAGAAAGTCGCGTGACCTGCGGTCAAGATACCCCGCTGCAATCAAAAGACGAACTGCGAAGTTTGCCGCCGTGGGATTGGCGGGCTAGCCGCGTTCTGAAATAATTTTGCGCTTACGCCGCCCGCGGCTGCCGCGGCGGCAGCGGCCTATGGCAATGCAGACGGAGGTGAGAGCATGAGCGGCGATTTCGAAGACCATTGCTGGCGCGACGTGGTGTCGCCCGACGACCTCGATGTCTATTCGGCCTACCGGCGCAAGACCTTCCTCGGCGCCTCGCCGGCGCTGCTCGCCATCGATCTCTATGAGCTGGCCTACCGGGGCGGCGCCAAGCCGCCGGTCGAGCTCTTCAAATCGCATCCGAGCGCCTGCGGCCGCTATGCCTACGAGGCGATCGAGCCGACCAAGCGCCTGTTCGCGGCGGCGCGCGCCGCCGGGCTGCCGATCTTCTATTCGACCGGCGACATGCGCGACGAAAGCCGGCCGGACTTTGTCGGCGCCACCAAGCGCACCAAGGCCTCGATCGATCCGGCCGATTACGCCATCCGCTCCGACTTCAAGCCGCAAAAGGGCGACGTCGTCATCACCAAGCAGCGCGCCAGCGCCTTCTACGGCACGCCGCTTCCCGCCCATCTCACGCAGCTCGGCATCCAGACGTTGATTGTCTGCGGCGAGAGCACCTCGGGCTGCGTGCGGGCGAGCGCGGTCGACGCCTATTCGCACGGCTATCACGTGGTGCTGGTCGAGGAATGCTGCTTCGACCGCAGCGCGCTGTCGCACAAGGTCAACCTGTTCGACATGCACCACAAATATGCCGACGTGATGCACATCGACGAGGTGGTCGCCCATCTCGCCGCGGCGCAGCCGGCCGTCAAGAAGGCAAGCTGACACATGAAGCCGGCGCGCTACGGTCCGTTTCCCTATTCGCCGATCAGCGATCGTCCGCCGCTCAAATGGCCGAACGGCGCGCACGTCGCGTTCTGGGTCATTCCGAACATCGAGTTCTTCGCGCTTGACGAGAAGGTGCCGCTCGGCTCGGGCGGCACCGGCGCGCCGGTGCCGGACATCCCGGCATGGTCGACGCGCGATTACGGCAATCGCGTCGGCGTGTTCCGGCTGATGGACGTGCTCCATCGCTACGGCATCCGCGCCACCGTGGCGCTCAACAGCGAACTGTGCGCCGAGCATCCGCAGATCATCGAGGCGGGCAACAAGCTCAAGTGGGAATGGATGGGCCATTGCGAAAGCAATACCCGGCGGCTCAACGCCGCGGCGCCGGGCGAGGAGCCGCGCATCATCAAGAACACGCTCGGCACCATCGAGCGGGCGGCCGGCGCGCGGCCGCGCGGCTGGCTCGGTTCCGGCCTGCAGGAGACCTGGGATACGCTCGATCTATTGGCCGCCGAAGGCTGCGACTATGTGTGCGACTGGACGAACGACGACCAGCCGTACATCATGAACCTCGACGGCGGACGCACGCTGGTCAGCGTGCCGTACAGCCACGAGATCAACGACAAGCCGGCGTTCGAGCGGTTCAACCGGACGGCAGACCAATTCCGCGACATGATCTGCCGCCAGTTCGACGTGCTGTACCGCGAAGGCGCTCAATCGGGACGCGTCATGGCGATTGCGATCCATCCGTATCTGACCGGCGTGCCGCATCGCATCGACGCGTTCGAGGCGGCGTTACGCTATATCTGCGCGCATGGGCGGGTCTGGAAGACGACCGGCGCAGAGATTGCCAAACATTACCGCGCGCAAGTCGCGAAACACTGACGGGAGGATCTCATGCGCCGTGATCGCCTTTTGGGTTGCACTGCTGTGCTGACCGCTATCCTGCTCGCCTGCGCAGTTGCGGCGCCGGCGCGCGCCGCGGACGAGACGATCACCTTCGGCACCGTCGGGCAGGCCTCGGCCAACATGTGGCCGACCTTCGTCGGCATGAAAAAAGGCTTTTACACCGCCGAGGGACTGAAGCCCGACATCGTCTATGTGCAATCGAGCGCCGCCCTGGTGCAGCAGGTCACCGCTGGATCGCTCGGCATCAGCATTTCGACCGGGCTTGTCGATCCGCTGCGCGCGGTCGGCATGGGTGCGCAGGTCGCCGTGCTGCGCATCGAGGTGCAGGCGCCGCCCTACGATCTGGTCGCCAAGCCGGATATCAAGACGCTCGCCAACCTGAAGGGCAAGCTGATCTCGCTCGGCGGACCAAAGGACATCACCCGCATCTATGTCGAGCGCATGCTGGCGCCGAGCGGCATCAAGCGTGGCGAATTCGACATGGTGTTCGCCGGCGCCACAACGGCGCGCGCCGCGGCACTCGTCGCCGGCGCGGTCGACGCCGCGATCCTGCTGCCGGCGTTCAATTTCCAGACCATTCAGAAAGGCTTTCACAGCCTGGGACTAACGGTCGATTACGCCAAAGACCTGCCGTTCAGCGGCATGGCGGTCAACATTCCGTGGGCCCAAGCCCACAAGGACATGTTGGCGAAGGTGATGCGCGCGGAGAATCGCAGCATCGCGTGGTTCGAAGACGCCGCCAATCGCGAGGAGGCGGTGCAGATCCTGCAAAGCGAGAGCCACCTCAGCAAGGACGACACCGAGAAGGCCTACGACTTCTTCCGTAACGGCCATTTCTTCGAGCCGAGCGGCAAGGTGTCGCGCGCCAAGCTCGCGGCGCTCGCCAAGGCGATGGAGAGCCTGGGCGACCTGCCCGGCGCGCTTGACGTCGACAAGGTCATGCTGCCGGGCGTCACCCAGGTTGTGGAGTAAGCTTTCTGATGCGGTTGTTGAAATCCTTACAGCTTGCCGCCGCGGCATTCGCCGTGGCTTTGCTCGCGTTGCCGGCGGCCCGCGCCGCCGACCTCGTTCAGGTCGGCTCGGTCGACGCCACCTCGGCCAGTCTCTGGCCGCTCCACGCCGCGATCAAGAACGGCTATTTCGACGCCGAGAACATCAAGATCGATGTCGTCTTCGCCCAGTCCAACGCTTCGGTGATCCAGCAGCTGGCCGCCGGCTCCTACAATATCGCGCCCACCGCCGGCATGGTCGACCCGATCCGCGCCGCCAGCAAAGGCGCACCGGTCGCGCTGATCCGCATCGTCATCCAGGCGCCGCCCTACGCGCTGTTGGCCAAGCCGGCGGTCAACAAGATCGAGGAGCTGAAGGGCAAGACGCTCATCATCGGCGGACCGAAGGACATCACCCGTATCTTCACCGAACGGATGCTGGCGCCACACGGCCTGCATCAGGGCGACTACGATTTCGTGTTCGCCGGCGCCACCAGCGCGCGCTTTGCGGCGCTCAAATCCGGCGCGGTCGACGCGGCGCTGCTGACCACGCCATTCAATTTCTTTGCCGAGACCGAAGGCTACCGCAATCTCGGCTTCACCTTCGATTATCTGCCCAAGATGCCGTTTGCCGGCATGGCGGTGAACCGCGATTGGGCGCAGAAGAATCCCGCCCTGGTGCAGCGGTTCCTCGACGCTTACGACAAGGGCGTCGCCTGGTTCTATGACCCCAAGAACCGGGAGGCCGCCATCGCGTTGCAATTACAGACCAGCAAGATCACCAAGGACGACGTCGAAAAGGCCTATACGTTTCTGCACGACAAAAACCTATTCGAGCGCAGCGGCAAGGTCTCGAAGGCGAGCGTCGATCAGGTGATCGGCGCATTGCGCGATCTCGGCGATCTCAGTCCCGACTTCAAGATCGACCGGGTGCTGATGCCGGGCATCACGCGGGTCGTCGACTAGCAACAGCGGGCGAGCGATGAGCGCGACCAGCGAAGGTCTCAAGACGGCGAGCGCGCCGCAAGCCGAACCGGCCCTGCCCGGCCTGTCGCCGCGCATTGTCGCCGCGTTGCGCCGGCATTATCTCGCCGGCCTCATCTCGGTGACTGGCGGGCTCGCGCTGTGGGAGCTAATCAGCCGCTATGTGATCGCCAACGCGCTGTTCCTCGCCGCGCCCTCGCAGATCGCGGTGGCGATCGTCAATCTCGGCCGCTCCGGGCAGCTCTGGCACCACGTCAGCGTCAGCAGCGCCGAATTCGCCCTCGGCTATGTGATCGCCTGCGTACTCGGCATCGCACTCGGGCTCGCCATGGCGTCGAGCGCCACGGTCAAGCAGGCGCTGCAGCCCTGGGTCTCCGGCCTCTACGCCACGCCGACCATCGCGCTGGCACCGCTGTTCATTCTGTGGTTCGGCATCGGTATCTGGTCCAAGGTGATCGTGGTGATCACGCTGGTGCTGTTTCCCGTCACCATCAACACTGAGGCCGGCTTGCGCACCACCAGCGAGCGGCTGATCGAGATGCTGCGCTCATTCGGCGCCACGCGCCGGCAGATTTTCTTCAAGCTGTCGCTGCCCTCGGCCGTGCCGTTCATTCTCGCCGGGCTCAAGCTCGGCATCGGCCGCGGCCTGATCGGCGTGGTGGTCGCGGAGCTGTTCGGCTCGCGCGCCGGGCTCGGCAACCTGATCAGCCAGTCGGCCGACGCCTTCAACATGCCGGACCTGTTTGCCGGCGTCGTCATCCTGGCGCTCGCCGGCATCGTGATGACCGCCGGCTTCGGCTGGCTGGAAAGCCGTCTCGTGCCGTGGACGCGGGACTGAGGGCACCGGATCGGCCATGGCAAAGCTTGCGATCTCGCGGCTGAATAAATCGTTCGGCGATTTGGAAGCGCTGCGCAGCATCGACCTGTCGGTCGAACGCGGCGAGTTCATCTCGCTGGTCGGGCCGAGCGGCTGCGGCAAGACCACGTTTCTGCGCATCGTCGCCGGACTCGAACCCGCCAGCTCCGGCGACGTGCTGCTCGACGGCCGCGCCGTCAAAAAACCCGGCGCCGACCGCGGTTTCGTGTTCCAGAGCGACAATCTCTTGCCGTGGCGCAGCGTGTTCGCCAACGCCATGATCGGCCGCGAAATCTCCGGCCAGGCCGGCGCCGCCGAGCGGGCGCAGACGATGAAGCTGCTCAAGCTCGTCGGCCTCGAAGGTTTCGAGAGCTATTATCCGCGCCAGCTGTCCGGCGGCATGCGCCAGCGCGTCAATCTCGCCCGCGCGCTCGCCATCGATCCGGAAATCCTGCTGATGGACGAGCCGTTCTCGGCACTCGACGCCCAGACCCGCGAGATCATGCAGAGCGAGCTCCTTCGCATCTGGGACGAAGGCCGCAAGACCGTGCTGTTCGTCACCCATCAGATCGACGAGGCGGTGTTTCTGTCCGACCGCGTGCTGGTGTTCGCGCGCCGGCCGGGCCGCGTGCAGGCCGAGATCAAGATCCCGCTGCCGCGCCCGCGCGCGCTGACGGTCAAGCGCACGCCCGAGTTCGTCGCGCTGGTCGACCGCATCTGGCGCATGATCGAAGACGATGTGCGCGCCGCGGCGCTGTATGAGAATGCGTGAAGCGGATAGCGACCCCGAGCCATGCGCGGCCGTTCGCGCGGAGTCCTATTCCAGCTTGATGTGGCCGGCCCGGATCACCCTACCCCACTTCTCCGTTTGCTCGACGATGAATTTGTCGAATTTCCCGGTCGAGACCGGGAACGGCTCAGCGCCGAGGCCGGCGAGGTGCGCGACGATGTTTTGATCGCCGAGCATCTCTTTGATCTCCAGCGACAGCCGCTCGACGATGGCGGCCGGCGTCTGCCGCGGCGCCGCGAGGCCGACCCACGTGGTGGCCTCGAAGCCCGGCATGTAGTCGGCCAAGGTCGGGACGTCCGGCAGCCCCTTCCAACGCTCGGCCGTCGTCACCCCGAGTGCGCGCAGCTTGCCGTCTTTGATGTAGGGAATGGAGACCGGCAGGTTGTCGAACGCCGCTTGAACCTGACCGCCGATCAGGTCGGTGACCATGGGCGCGGAACCGCGATAGGGCACGTGCACCATCTCGATGCCGGCATTCATCTGAAAGAACACGCGGCGATGTGCGACACCGTCCCGGTGCCGAACGAGGCGAGCGTGACTTTGCCCGGATTGGCCTTGGCGTAGGCGATCAATTCCGGAACGGTTTTGGCCGGCACGGACGCGATGACTTCGAGTACCAGCGGCGAACGGTAGATACCGCCGACCATGGCGAAATCGCGAATGAAATTGAAGCTGAGGTCCGGGTATAGCGCCGGATTGATGGTGTTCGATCCGACAGTGGCAAGGAGCGTGTAGCCGTCGGGTGCCGCATGCGCCACCGCCTCGGTGGCGATGTTGTTGGCGGCGCCCGGCCGGTTGTCGATGACGAACGGCTGGCCGAGCCGCTCCGCTAACCGTTGCCCGATCAGGCGCGCGCCGATATCGGTTGGCCCGCCGGGCGGAAAGCCGACGACGATGTGAACCGGCCGCGCCGGATAATTTTGGGCGCGAGCGACGCGCAGCAACGCGGGCAGCGCCAAAGCACCAGCGCCCGCTTGCAAAATATTTCTCCGAGAACGTTTCATCGCGCGTGACTCGATACGCCGTGTTCGGCGACTGTGACAGGAATGGAGATCATATCTCCACGACCAGATAATCGGTCTCGACCGCGACCGGAAAGCTCTCGGCAACGTACGGACCTTTGACCAGCTGCTCTCCTGCGGTCACTGTGACATTGAACTGCCGTGCGCGCATGGTGTTCGGATCGCAGTAGCTCTGGCCGGTGGCGATCTCGAATTCCCAGCCGTGCCAGGGGCAGCGCAGGAATTCGCCGGCGCGGATCACGCGATAATGCCCGGTCCGCTCGACTGGGTGAGCCCGGTGATACGGCCGTCGCACAGCGGACCGCCCTTGTGCGGACAGCGATTGGCCAGTGCAAAAAACTCGCCGCCGACGTTGAACAGTCCGATCTCGCGGCCCTTGACGGTGACGAGCTTGCAGCGCCCCGGCGGGACTTCGGCAACGCCGGCGACGACGTGGCGCGACATCAGAGCATGATCCGGAAAAGTGGCGGCCGGTTTTCCGACAAGATCATGCTCCACTCAAATTCAGGAGAGCCGGTACAACGCGGTGGCGTTGTCACGCATGATGGCCGCGTGTTGCGCCTCGGTCATCTTGAAGTTCAACGCGAAGCCGGGGTCGTCATAGTCCCAGTGCGGATAATCGCTGGAGAACATCAGCCGGTCCCAGCCGATCCAGCCGAGGATGTCATGGATGTCTGCCGGGTTCTCCGGCTCCTCCATGGGCTGCGTGCAGAACCAGAAATGCGCGCGCAGATATTCCGACGGCGGCCGTTTGAGATGCGGCGTCTCCTTGCGCATGCGCTGCCACTGCTTGTCCATGCGCCAGCCCAGCGATGGCGCCCAGGAGAAGCCGGACTCGATCATCGCCACTTTGAGACCCGGGAAGCGCTCGAACACGCCTTCACTGATCAGGCTGACGACGTTGCCGATCATGCTGGTGCCGAAGGTGTAGTGCTCCTGCATGTAATAAGTGCCCCAGCCGGTGCCGCTGGACGGATGGCCGTTGGGATTGCCGGCCGGATGCAGGCCGAGCACCAGATTGTTGCGCGCTGCAGCCTCGTAGATCGGCCAATACTTGCGCCGCCCGAGCGGCTCGATGGAGCGGGGCGAGACGATGACTTGGCGGAACGCCGCGTTCTCGGCGGCCCGGGCGTCGATCTCGCGCGCGGCGAACTCGGGATATTCCTGCGGCACGACGATGCCGGCCTTGAGCCGCCGATCTTTCGCGACCCAGTCATGGATTTGCCAGTCGTTGACGGCATGGGCCAGCGCTGCGCCGAATTCGAGGTTGCGCTCCTCCATGCCGCCGCGCGACAGGCAGATCATCATTCCGGTCGCGCAACCGTTGAGGTCAAGGTGCTGGCGCTGCATCAGTTCGAGATCGCAGCCCGGCGGCCCGCCGTTCGCAGGGTAAGCGTCGGCGCGTTGGCCGTTCGCCAACATGCGCGGGAACGGCAGTTGCGCGGCGAGGCCCTGGCAAAGATGGCCGCCAAAATTCTCGATGTGCTCGCGCCAGCGTTGCTCGAGGTAAGGGTAAAGGTCCTTGGGCGAGCGCTGCATCGGATGGATGTCGCAATCGACAAAGCCGAGTTTTTGGGCGGTTCTCACCTGCCGTTCGGTCACCGGCTTGTTCATGGCGGCAACTCCTCGCGCATCGCGGCGCGTGTCTGATCTGCTGTGGCCGCCGCACCGAGGCGCGGATAGGTCGCCAGCGGATTGTCGATCAGAATCTTCCGCAGCATCGCATCAGACAGCCCCTCCGGCAACACGTCATCGCCTTCAAATTGCCAGTGCGGATAGTCGGTCGAGAACAGGATCAGCTCGTCGGAGCGGACGTGATCCATGACGCGATGGAGCACGTCGGCGTCAGGCACATCGAGCGGCTGCAGGGTGAAGCGGACGTGATCGCGCACGATGTCCGCTGGCGGCCGATCGATCCATGGCACCTCGGTGCGCACGCCGCGCCAGCTGCGGTTGGTCCGCCATAACAAGGTCGGAAGCCAGGTGAATCCGGATTCCATCAGCACCAGTTTGGTACCGGGGAATTTCTGGAACACGCCCTCGGCGAGAAAGCTCACCAGCGTGTCCTCGAAGGCGGTGGCTTGCAGCACGGAGTCTTCGAGGTGATAGGACGGCCAGCCGGAGCCGGTCGGCGCATGGCGGAATGTCGATCCGGCATGCACTCCGATCGCCAGGCCGTGCTTTTCTGCGGCGCGGTAGATCGGCCAATAGGTGCGGTGACCGAGCGGCCGATCGCCCATCACCAGCAGCAAGACCTGCACGAAGCGCCGGTCGGGCGCACAGCGCTCGATTTCGGCAACGGCGAGGTCGGCGTCCTGCGGCGGCACCACGATCGAGGCGCGCAGCCGCGGCTCGCGATCGAGCCATTCCCGCGCCAGCGATTTGTTGATCGCCGTGCACAAAGCCGCCGCCATGTCGGCGTTGAACAGCGCCACCGCGCCGTGCAGCACATTAGCGACGGCCAAACGCGTGCCGAACGCATCGAGCGCCTGGCTGCGCAGGGCCTCGAGATCGGCGCCAGGCAGGCCCTTTTGCGGCCGCCAATCGCGTCGCACCGATTGCGGCAGCTGCGGCGCATAGCTTGCGAGCGTGAACGGCGACTTGTCGATGTAGCGCTCGGCCAGATGCTCGCGCCAGAACGCATCGAGATACGGCATCAGCGCCGCGACGTCGGGCACGGCGGGGTGAAGATCGCAGTCGATGGCGCCCGCGAACGGCATTTTCATCGCATGCGTTCCCAAACTAACGCTAATATACGCCGCGGTCCGCAGCCGCAAATCCTCCGTGGCGCGTCTTTTCTCAGGGTCACTCGTCGACGTGTTCTCGGCTGTCGGTCGGACCTCTGCTTCACCCTCTGTTACTTCACCCGCGCGATGTAATACGCCAGATCGAGTATCTGCTCGTCGGTGATCGGCGCGATCACGTCGGCCATGGCGGTGTCGTAGCCGTGGCGCGAGTTGTCCTTGTAGCCGCGCAACGCCTTGACCAGGTAATCCTCGCGCTGGTCGGCGATGCGCGGCACGTTGTCCTGGCCGGCGAAAGTCGGGGTGTGGCAGAAATTGCAGCGGTTCTGCTCGACCAGCGCACGGGCGCGCGCCATGCGGGCGTCGTCGACCGGACCTTCGGGCGCCTTGGGCGCCGGCAGCTTGGCGATGGCGTCGGCAAAGCCGCGCAGATCGTCGTCGCTGAGCCCCTTGGCCATCTCGTTCATCGGATCGGCCACGCGCATGCGCTCGCGGAACATGAGCAGCTGCACCGTGGTGTAGAACGACTGCTGGGCGCCGAGCGACGGCACGCCCTCGGTCTGCGATTGGCCGTTCTGGCCGTGGCAGGCGAGGCAGACCGGCAAGCGCTGCTGCACGGTTTGGGCGGCGGCCGGAAACGCCGTGGCGGCGTAGAGCAGCAGACAAGACACGAGAAGGCGCATGTCTTCGCTCCTATCGGACAATTCGGCCGGGAGCGGCGCGCCGCCCCCGGCCAAGCTTTTAACGACGCCGCCGGTCAGCGGGTGGCGGTCTTTTTGTTGCCGTAGCTGACCCGGTAGACCGCGCCGTTCCAGTCGTCCGAAATCAGGATCGAGCCGTCTGGCATGTTCATCACGTCGACCGGCCGGCCGATGTAGTTGTTGTTCTGCAGAAAGCCGGTGATGAACGGCTCGACCGATTTGACGCTGCCGTCTTTGTTGAGGCGGACCAGCGCGATGTCGCCGCCGAACTTGACGGTCTTGTTCCAGGAGCCGTGCCGCGCCACGAAAATCTGGTCGCGGTATTCTGCCGGGAACATGTGGCCGGTATAGAACCGCAGGCCGAGCGCCGCGGCGTGTGGGCCCATCAGCGCCACCGGCGGCACGAACTCGCTGCAGCTGTGGCCCCAGCCGAAATCGGGATCCGGAATATTGCCCTGGTGGCAATACGGCTCGCCGAAATCCTGGCCAGTCTTGGTCATGCGGTTGAGCTTGTCGTTGGGCAGGTCTTCCGACAGCCAGTCACGGCCGTTGTCGGTGAAGTACAGGTCGTGCGTTCGCGGGCTCCAGTCGAAGCCAACGGTGTTGCGGATGCCGAACGCAATCACCTCGGCGCCCGAGCCGTCGAGATTGATGCGGCGCAGCTGGCCGTGGGCCTTGTCGTGCAGCAGGTTGTTGCCGGGCTGGCCGACCTCGAAATAGAGCTTGTTGTCCGGGCCGATGGCGAGGAATTTCCAGCCATGGGCTTCGTCCTTGGGCAGGTCGTTGTAGATGACGACCGGCTTCGGCGAGGCGTCGATCTTGTCGTCGACATTCTCGATCTTGGAGATTTGCGACAGCTCGGCGATGTAGAGCGTACCGTTCTTGTAGGCGACGCCGTTCGGACGATAGAGGCCCGACGCCAGAACGTGGACCTGGCGTTTTCCGTCTTTGTTGGTGATGGCGTAGACCTTGTCCTGCAGGCGCGAGCCGACGAACACGGTGCCTTTCGGGCTGATCGCCATCGAGCGGGCATTGGGCATGCCGCTGGCGTAGAGCTCAATGTTGAATCCCTTGGGCGCCTTGAGCTGCCCGACCGGCACCTTGTCGGCCGCCGCCGCAAGCGGCGGTGCCGGCACTGGCGCGAGCTTCGCGGCCGCGGCATTGCCGTCCGGCCGGCCGATCAACGGCGAGCCGGGCGGCAGCGCCGCAGGCGGCGCCGCTGCCGGCTGCGCCGGCGCCGGTGCCGGATTATTGCCCTGCTGCGCCACAGCCGTGCTGGCGAGCAGCATTAAAGCGACGGCCACGAGGGGGCCGCCTGTCTTGCTTCCCATCATGACTTCCCTCCCACTAACAGAAAGCCGTGTGCTCGGCTTCCTTATCGCCATTGTCGGCTATTTCGCCTGTGGCGTGCAATCGCCGTTTTGGCACCTAGTGCGTGGCGTTGCCCTCGCCGTAGGTGATGCGATAGACCGCACCGTCGTAATCGTCAGAGACCAGCAGCGAGCCGTCCTTCATCGGCTGCACATCGACTGGCCGGCCGATATAGGTGTTGTCCTGCAGGAAGCCGGTCAGAAACGGCTCCTGCGCTTTCACCGTGCCGTCCTTGTTCAGATGAACGACGACGAGGTCGCCGCCGATCTTGTGCGTCTTGTTCCAGGAGCCGTGGCGCGCCAGAAAGATCGCGCCGCGGTATTTTGCCGGAAACATCCGACCCGTGTAGAAGCGCATGCCGAGCGGCGCCGAATGCGGCCCGAGCTGCGCGACCGGCTTCGTGAATTCGTTGCAGCTGTGGCCCCAGCCGAAGATCGGATCTTCGATGTCGCCGCCGTCGCAATACGGATAGCCGAAATTGTCCGTGCCCGGATGCAGGAGCCGGTTGAGCTTGTCCTGCGGCGCGTCCTCGGACAGCCAGTCGCGCTGGTTTTCGGTGAAGTACAGCACCTTGCTGTCGGGGCTGAAGTCCATGCCGACGACCTGGCGGATGCCGCGGGCGACGACTTTCGCGTCGCTGCCGTCGAGCGCGATGCTGCGCAGCTGGGCATTTTCCGGCGGCGGCATGCAGATGTTGCACGGCGCGCCGACATTGACATAGAGCCGGTTGTCGGGGCCGATCGTCAGAAACTTCCAGCCGTGCGACACGTGATTGGGCAAGTCGCTGTAGATCACGACCGGCTTTGGCGGATTGTCGAGATTGTTCTCGATGTTTTCGAGCTTCGAGATTTTGGTGCCTTCGGCGATGTAGAGCGTGCCGTTTTTGAAGGCGAGCCCGTTCGGCCGGTCGAGCCCTGATGCGATGACCTTGACCTCGCGTTTGCCGTCGCGGTCGACGATGGCATAGACCTTGTCGCGCGCCAGGTTGCCGACGAACAGGGTGCCCTTGTCGCCCAGCCGCAGCGAGCGCGCGTTGGTGACGCCGCTGGCGTAGACCTCGATCTTGAACCCGGGCGGCAGCTTGAGCTGCGCCAGCGGCAGCTTGTCGGACGCCGCAGCGAACGGCGGTGCGGCGATGCCGTGGAGCTTTTGCGCCTCCGCCGAGGTCGGCATGTTGGGCGTGGGCGGCGGCGGGGTGGCGCCGGGTGGCGACGGGATTTGGGCACTCGCCGGGAGTACGGCCAAAGAAAGCCCGAGCGCGACTGCAAAAACGTTAACGGAGCCGGCAAGGCCCCCTAGCCGAATGCGCATGGTCTCCTCCCGTTAATGTTTCTTGGATTTGAGCCGTTTTGCGGGCGCCGCGCAATCGGGTTCGGCGTCTGCCGCGCGCCGCTGCAGATACCCGGGCAGATTGCCGCGCTACCGCGCGCTCCCTTTTCACGGGAGGCGATCCAGGGCATTGTTATTGCGACATTCTCGTCAGGCGCGGCACGGGCAAGCCACCGGAGCCAAAGCATGACCAGTCCCGTCGAGCGATAACGGTTTTGTGGAGGAAGCTCATGACTAACAAATTGACCCGCCGCAGCGTCAACGCGGGTATCGGCGCCGCTTTGATTTCGCCGGCGCTGGCGACGCGGCGCGCCTTGGCGCAGGGCGGCCAGCCGATCAAGATCGGCTTTGCCATGGCGCTGACCGGCCCGCTGGCGGCGAACGGCAAGCAGGCGCTGCTCGGCGCCAAAATCTGGGAAGAGACGACCAACAAGGACGGCGGTCTGCTCGGGCGACAAGTCAAGATCATCTATTACGACGATCAGTCCAACCCCTCGACCATTCCGGGCATCTACACCAAGCTGCTCGACGTCGACAAGTGCGATCTCGTCGTCGGTCCGTATGCGACCGCGCAAGCCGCGCCGGCTATGCCGGTCGTCATGCAGAAGAACAAGGTGTTCATTTCGTTGTTCGCGCTCGCCGTGAACAGCGCATTCCACTACCCGCGTTATTTCGCGATGCTGCCATCGGGACCCGACACCAAGCCGGCGTTCACCGAAGGCTTCTTCCAGGTCGCTGCCGCGCAGAATCCGAAGCCTACCAAGGTGGCGATGGCCTGGGCGGATCTCGAATTCTCGCACAATGCCGCGGAAGGTGCGCGCACCAACGCGAAGAAGCTCGGCTTCACGTTCGCCTACGACAGGAACTATCCGCCGGCGACGACCGACTTCTCGCCGATCGTGCGTGCCATGCAGGCGAGCAACGCCGACATCGCGCTGATCTGCTCGTATCCGCTCGACTCGGTCGGCATGATTAAGGCGATCAACGAGCTGAACTACGCGCCGAAGATGGTCGGCGGCGCCATGGTCGGACTACAGGCCACGGTGTTCAAGAACCAGCTTGGCCCGCTGCTCAACGGCATCGTCAATTACGAGACCTGGGTGCCGTCGCCGCAATTGCTGACGCCGTCTGTCAAGACGTTCCTCGCCGAATACCAGGCGCGCGCGCCGAAGGAAGGCGTCGATCCGCTCGGCTACTATCTCGGCACGTGGGGCTATGCCTATCTGGAAGTGCTTGCCGACGCGGTGAAGGGCACCAACAGCGTCGACGACGACAAGATCGCCAAGTATCTGCACAGCAACAAGATGCCAACCATCATGGGCGACATCCAGTACAACAAGGATGGCGAGTTCGTGAAGTCGCGCATGATGCAGGTGCAGTACCACGACATCAAGCAGGGCGCAGGCCTCGATGTGTGGCGCGGCATGGACTACCAGACCGTGCTGACCCCGGACGACCTGAAAACCGGCACCGTCATCTGGCCGTACGCCTCGGCGAAGACCAAGGCGTAAAAAGGCTTGGTTGCCCGGCTGCGGTGCAGCCAAAAGTGCGTTTACGCGCGTCTCCGACGCGCTTTGGCGGTGCATCGCTGATCCGGGATCGTCTAGAACTCGGAGGATTTAGCGATCCCGGGTCTGCAGCGCACCACCCTCGGGTCGCGCAACTGCGCGCCCGAGGGCAAGCTTGTCCCCGGGCCGCGCGAAGCGCGGACCCGGGGATGCTGCGCTGCGCCCGGGATACGTAGTATTTGAGCTCTGGCGCAAGCCGGAGCACAAGGACACGCAATGCTGTTCCCCACTTCCCTCGTCGGCTCCTATCCGCAGCCCGAGTGGCTGATCGATCGACCGCGGCTGTCGAAGCAGGTGCCGCGGGTGCGCGCCGACGATCTGTGGCTGGTGGCCTCCGACAAGCTGGAAGCCGCGCAAGACGACGCGACGGTGCTGGCGATCCGCGACCAGGAGCGCGCCGGGCTCGACATCATCAGCGACGGCGAGCAGCGCCGCGAGAGCTATTCGAACCGTTTCGCCACCGCGCTCGACGGCGTCGACACCGAGCATCCCGGCACCACCATCAACCGCAGCGGCAAGCCAATCCCGGTGCCGCGTATCGTCGGCCCGATCCGCCGCACCCGACCGGTCGAATTGCGCGACCTCAAAGTGCTGCGCGCCAACACCGACCGTGCCATCAAGGCGACAGTGCCGGGCCCGTTCACCATGGGCAAGCAGGCGCAGGACGATTATTACCGCGACGAGGAAGCCGTGGCGCTGGCCTATGCGGACGCGGTGAACGCCGAGATCAAGGATCTGTTCGCGGCCGGCGCCGACGTGGTGCAGATCGACGAGCCATGGATGCAGCAGCATCCCGACAAGGCCCGGCAATACGGCCTCAAGGCGCTCGATCGCGCGCTCGACGGCGTGACCGGCACGGTCGCGGTCCATCTGTGCTTCGGCTACGCCGCCGTCGTGCACGACAAGCCGTCGGGCTACTCGTTCCTGCCGGAGCTTGAGGGCTGCAAGGCCCAGCAGATTTCCATCGAGGCGGCGCAGCCGAAGCTCGATCTTGCGGTCTTGCGCCAGCTGCCGTCTAAAACCATCATTTTGGGCGTGATCGATCTGGCCGACATGAACGTGGAGGCGCCGCAAACCGTGGCCGACCGCATTCGGGGGGCGCTGGCCCACGTGCCCGCAAACCGGGTGGTGGTGGCGCCCGATTGCGGCATGAAATACCTGCCGCGCCCCGTCGCCTTTGCTAAGATGAAGGCCATGGCCGAAGGCGCAGCCCTGGTGCGCCGCGAACTCGCGGGCGCATGAGATGAAGCGAGGAGATGTCCGATGCCGCACGTAACCGAACAGACCCTGACCGACATCGCGCTCGAACGCTGGAGTGACATACCGGATCCGCGGCTGCGCGAAGTCATGACATCGCTGGTCAAGCACATCCACGCCTTCGTCCGCGACGTCGAGCCGACCCAGGCCGAATGGGCCACCGCGATCGACTTCCTCACCCGTACCGGCAAACTGTGCGACGACAAGCGCCAGGAGTTCATCCTGTTCTCCGACGTGCTGGGCGTCAGCATGCTGGTCGATGCTCTCAATCATCGCCGGCCGAGCGGCGCCACGCCGAGCACGGTGGAAGGCCCGTTCCACATTCCGGATGCCCCCTCCATGAGCAACGGCGCCAACATGGCGGCCAATGCGCCGGGCATCGCCTGCTTCTGCATCGGCAAGGTGCGCGGGCTCGCCGGCGAGCCGGTGGCCGGCGCCACGCTGGACCTATGGCAGACCGACGGCGACGGCCTTTACGAGGCGCAGCGGCCCGAAATCGACGGCCCATGGATGCGCGGCATCTATCGCTCCCAGGCCGACGGCTCGTATCTGATCCGCACCGTGGCGCCGATCGCCTACACGATCCCGATGGACGGCACGGTCGGAGAGTTGATGAACCGCACCAACATGAGCCACATGCGGCCGGCGCACATTCATTTCGACGTCAATGCGCCGGGCTATCATGGCTGCGTCACGCACCTGTTCCAGGCCGGCGATGAATGGATCAACGACGACGCGGTGTACGGCGTGAAGGAGCCGCTGATCGTCGACTTCAAGAAGCTGCCGGCCGGCAGCAAGGCGCCAAGCGGCGAGCTCATGAACGAGCCGTTCTACGTGGTGAGCTACGACTTCGTGCTGGAGCGCAAGGCGCAGGCCGCCGCGGCGTAAGGCGCACCTGGGGTTGCTTCGTCGCGTTGCCTAGGCGCGCTCCAGAACCTTGCGGTCCCATCGCGCGAGGTTCGCCGCCGCCGCGTATGTCTCCTGTAAAAATCCGAGCAACAGCGCATCGGGATCGGTGGCTTGCCGCACGGCATCGTACGGCAGAATGAACTGACCGACATTGGTGTCGTAGAACGCGCCGACGGTTTGCAGCCGTGTGTCGCCGTAACCGGCCGGCTCCGGATACGCATAGACGTAAAACGCGGCCCGGCCGTAACCGCCGTTGCCAGGCCAGAACCCGCAACTCGACACTTCGTGCGAATAAGCTTCAGCCATCGCCCAATCGGCGACGTTGGGCGTGTGCCCTTTGGGTGGCGGCGCGGTGCGGCCGGAAAATCGCGTCACCGCCAGATCGAAGCTACCCCAGAAAAAATGCACCGGACTCACTTTGCCGATGAAGCGGGCGCGGAACTGATGCATGACGCGGTTGGCCTGCACCAGCGTTTGATGGAATTTTTGCACATAGGCGACATCGTATTGCGCGTGGGTGCGGTCCTGCTCGAACGGCACGCAGTCCGCGACTTCGCACGGCATGGTCCGGATGCGCACGTCGATATCGAGGCGGCGCAAGCGCTGCACGAACCCGGCATAGAAATCGGCGACGCTCATGGGTTTCAGAGCGAAGCACTCGCGCCGTCCGTCGCTCGTAACGATGCGCAGCTCGTGATCGACGAAATCGAACACCATGTCGAATGAGCGCCCGGCATAATAATTCGACGGCGCCACCAAGCCGCGCGACGTGACCAAGAACGTCACGTTCCACCAATGATTCACCAGCGGCGTCGCCTTAAGACGCACCTTGCCGGCGACCTGCATCCACAGATGCAACGTGTCGCAGGTCTCGCTCCACGCTTCGAGCGGCAGCTCCGGCCACAGCGCATTGTCGGTCATGGCGAGGTCCTTTCGATCCTCCCCGCTCCGCGACGCTGCGCGGGGGACGCTCACTCCATCAAGTGCCCGAACCTCTGCAGCGCCTCGCGGCGCTCTTCGGCGGTCGGCATATTCACGGCCGGGAATTGGTCGCGCCAGTGGTACGGCCGGCAGGCATCGATGATGGCGCGGCTGTTGGTGTAATCGCCCGCCGCCTTGCGTTCCGGCTCGATGCGCGGATCGAGCGGCGTCGACCAGGCGCCGCGCACAATGTCGATCGAGGTGGCGGGATCGGAGCGCGTGATCAGCGCCCAGATCACTTCGTCGAGGTTCGACACGTCGATGTCGTCGTCGACCACGATGACATAGCGGCCGCAATAGGCGCCGACATGGCATTGCGCGGCGATGTGGCCGGCCTGCTTGGCGTGGCCCGGATAGCGCTGCTTCACCGCGACCGCGAGCAATAGCCGCGCATTGCCGACCTCATGCGCCCAGGCGGCGGTGACTCCCGGCACGCCGGCCTTCTCGATGTTCTCGCGAAGGAGGGCCGATCGCACGACGGCGCGGTAGCGGCAGATTTCGTCGGGCGGGCGCTGCGGCACGCAACCGAGCAGGATCGGCTCGTTGCGATGATAGACTGCGTGCACGTCGATCACCGGCTCGGGCCGCTCGTCGCTGCCGTAATAGCCGGTCCATTCGCCGAACGGGCCCTCGTGCCTCACATTGCCGGGCTCGACAAAGCCCTCGATGACGATTTCGGCATTGGCGGGAATCGGCAGGCCGGTCACCGGGCCCTTGATGACGTCGACCGGCTGGCCGCGCATGCCGCCGATGATGTCGAGCTCGCAGACGCCGTGCGGCACCTCGCTCGATCCCATCAAAAGGCTCATCGGATCGCCGCCGCACACGATCGCGACCGGCATGCGCTCGCCGCGCGCGGTGTATTTGTCGCGCATCTGGCGGCCGTGTTTTCCCGGCGAAATGTAGAAGCCAAGCGTGTTGCGGTCGTGAATCATCACCCGGTAGGTGCCGCAGTTGATCCAGCCGTCATCCGGATCGCGCATGATGTTGTAGCAGCCGGTGCCGATGTAGCGGCCGCCGTCCTGCGGATGCCATTGCGGCGCCGGGAATTGGCTGACGTCGATGTCGTCGCCGGTCAGGACGTTCTGCATCACCGGCCCGGTCTCGACGAAGCGCGGCGGAATGCGGCGCTGCATGCCGGCGTGATTGACGCGGAAGCTCTCGCTCAGCTCGAGCTTGTTAAGCTCCGTGGAAAAGCCGAGCGTCATGTTCTTGCGCTTGCCGGCGAAGAAGTTCACCAGGAGCCGGCTTCCCGGCAGCGTGCCGGGCACGTCCTTGAACACAAAACATGGCGCGTCGTCGGCGTGCGCCGACATTTCGACCACCATGCCGATGTCGCGCTCATACGACAGCCCGCCGACTTCCTTCACCTCGCCGAGTTTCTGGGCCTCGTCGAGCCATTGGCGCAGATCGTGGTACGGCAGGAACGGCGCCGTGTTGGAGCCCGCCGGGTTTGGTGCCCCGTCGCCGAGCGGCGTCGCCATCGGATCGGGCATTATGACCTGCTTGTTCATCCGCCACACCTTGTCGCGCTTGATTTGCCGCAGCTTGTTTTGCCGTCGGGCAAAATGCTTATATCGCTGAGGAATTCGAGGCCATCATCCTATCATGCAGGAACAGCCCGGCTCAAACCTGCTGCGCAGCTGGATCGCACGCGCCGCGGCGCGCGCCCCCGACAAGCCATGGGTGATCGCCGCCGATGATGGCCGCACGGTGCGCTACGGCGAGCTGCGCGACGCGGTCGGCCGCTTGGCCGCGTTCCTGCGCGCCCGCGGCATCGGCCGCAACGACCGGGTGGCGCTCCTGGCCAACAACGCGATCGAGCACCTCGTCTGCTATTTCGGCGTGATGGCGGCCGGCGCCACGATCTGCACCGTGCACGTCGAGATGAACCGCAACCAGCTTGGCAATATTTTCGAGCGCCTCAAGCCGCGGCTGATCGTCTATCAGGCCGGGTTGGGCCTCGACGATCTGCTGGCGGCCGCGCCGGCGCCGCGCCTGCCGCTCGGCCGCTGGGGCGTTACCGAGAGCGGCACGCTGTTCGGCGAGCTTGCTCGCTGTGAGCCCGAGGAACCGGCGCTCGTCGCGCAGCCGGGCGACGACGCCATCATCCTGTTCACCTCGGGCACCAGCGCCAAGCCGAAAGGCGTCATCCTCGACTTCCGCGAATATCTGTTGAACATCGATCCGCTGGCCGAAGGGTTTGGCATCACGGCGGACGACCGGCTGTACGATTTCCGCCCGTTCAGCTGGAACTCGGCGCAGACTCTTGGCGCGCTCGCGGTCGTCAATCGCGGCGCGACGCTCATCCTGTCGGAAAAATTTTCGGCAAGCCGTTTCTTTCAGCACTTGCGCGAGCACGGTGTCACCATCGCCACCGGCAATCCGACCACCATCAACATTCTGCTCAACAGCGAGCAGAGCGCGCATCGCGACACCCTGCCAAAACTGCGCTTCGTCACCTCGAGCTCGGCGCCGCTGCTGCTCGAAGACTGGAAACGGTTCGAGCAAAAATTCGGCATTCCGGTCGCGCAGGGCTGCGGCGCCAGCGAGGTGAGCTGGATTGCCGCCATTCCGGGCGAACAGCGCCGCCTCGGCAAGGTCGGCCGGCCGTTCCGCTATCACGACCTCGCCATCGTCGATGCCGACGGCAAGCGCTTGCCCGCCGGCGAAATCGGCTATGTCGAGCTCGGCGGTATCGGCGATCATCCGTACCGCTATCTCGGCGATGACGGCGACGTAAAAATCCACAGCCGCGGCCGCTTCCGCACCGGCGATCTCGGCTCGCTCGACCATGACGGCTTTCTGACCATGAGCGGCCGCGAGAAGGAGCTGATCATCCGCGGCGGCGCCAAGATTTCACCGCTCGAGATCGACTCGTTCCTGATGCAGCACGCCGACGTCATCGAAGCCGCCACGGTCGGCGTGCCCGACCCGATCTACGGCGAAGAAGTCGTGAGCTACGTGGTGACGCGCCCAGGCGCCAGCGCCGATGCCGACACGCTGCTGCACTACTGCGGCGCCGCCCTGCCCGCCTTCAAGGCGCCCAAACGCATCCTCCTCGCCGACGCGCTGCCGAAAACCGAACGCGGCAAGCTCGACCGCAAGGCGCTGGCGGAGAATTGGAAGTTGAGTAACTCTCCTTAACTACTTGACTTATTGTGTAAATCCGGGGCGCGCGCCCCTGCCCCCACAGCTATCGCGGGAGTTCGTTTGACATTGACGATATAATAGAATATTTTTGTCTGACTTTGTCAAACGAGACACACCATGCGTGACGGGATTCCTCGCACCCTGCCTGTCCCGCGGAAATGGCAACGGGTCATAGAGTCGGCCGACCGAGCCGCGGACCGTGGTACCGATCGAGTTACCTCGCGGCTGTGCGATGCCATACAAGATGATCTTCGCCGAGATTTTCGCGACGTCGAACGGCGTTGGTTAATCGCTCTGGCAGCAGAGCCAATAGAGTTGTTTTCGCCACTCGCCCACGGGGGCGCGCTCGATGACATGGATAAACCCACCATGTCGCCAGCGATGCAAAGGATTTTGGCGGCTGCGCGGGGCCATTACGACAATCAAGCTTCAGCAAAGGATGCAATTGAACGCGCATTGTTGGAATACGCAGAACAATGCGTCGCAGCAAGGCGACGCCAAATCCGCGAGGACCTTGCCACTAAAACTGACGCCTCCGAGGTGAATAAAGTCATGTCGGAATACGATAGAGCTGTGTCAGAGGCCCGTGTTCAAGAAGAGATATCCAAATTCATCAAGGACTCAGACGCATCCTCCGGAGCGAAACCCGGAAAACTAACGGCGGATGAAGATCTCAGAGGGCGGCCCCGATGACGCCCTCAAAGTATAGTCGGCCGAGTGCGCGTATAATTATCACCGAAGCTAAGGAACAAGTTCGCAATAAACGCGGACGACATATTTGTCGCGATCAAACCGACATTCAATATAAACATAAAGTAATTCCGGCATTCTTTTTCCGCGCTCCCACTGATCGACAAGTCGACCTAATGAGGGTCTTGGCGGCCATTGCTCACGCAGATCGCCGAATTGCTCGAAGGCTGTCGATATGTTGGGGGCGCGACATTGAAATTGAAATCCCGGTGTCTGATCCCGATTTCTGGTCTAGCGTCGGGAAAAAACTGGTCGGCATACTCGATATTCTGAGTGGCGATAGATGGCGCTTCTCCTTTCGTAAGTTAAACGAATCAATTCAATTTCCAATGCAGCGGGAGTTGGAATTTCCGGCGCAGGGCCAACCCGCCATGGCGTACAGTAATGGGCTTGATTCGTTTGCATCGGCAAGGCTTGTGGCTTCTGGCGCTGTCCCGCTGGGTGCTCGAGCAGCGCAAAAACATGATTTGGTCCTCGTAACAACGGGCAAGGCATTTAACGCTCAGCTGAAGGCAGAGATCACAAATTTTGGCTATAGCACGCGCCAAGTATCAGTTCCGTTTTCGATCCGTAGGATCGGGCACGGGTTTGAACTTCGCGAGCAATCCTATAGAACCCGCGCACTGGCATTTCAGACTGTCGCAGCCTTGGCGGCGTCGCAATCCCAAAGTAACATCGTTATTATTCCGGAGAGTGGCCAGGGCTCTATAGGTCCATGGCTGACCGTAACCGGCCATGAAGCGGCCGACCTTCGCACCCATCCAATTTTTTCAGCACTTCTCTCAGAATGGTTAGAATTAGTTCTTGAACGCCCAGTCCGGTTTGAGCATCCCCACATCTGGGAAACAAAAGGTGAGACTCTAACCCGGTTAGCCTCTAACAATATTCACTCCGGGTGGGCAGAAACATTCTCGTGTGCGGTGCAGGCGCGCCATCAACGGACGAAGGGACGCCGGTTGCAATGTGGATTGTGTCCAAATTGCTTATTGAGAAGGCAGTCTCTTTTAGCTGCCGGCCTTAATGATCCCGATTCCAACTATGACAGCCACCATCTTTACGCCGGCGATCGAACGCCATCGTTGCGAAAACGTATTGCGCAGGGGCTCTTACCTCTCGTCGAATTTGCTCAGGTTAGAGCCACGCCCCTAACTTCCAGGACAACGGATCGTCTGATAGTGCACCTTTCGCGACTCGTGGCCGACGATCCAAATCATCGATACCCACACAATGTAAGACTAAAATTGGAGGAAATGGGCCGAAGGACGAACAGGCTTTCTGAAATTCATAAAGACGAACTCACTTCGTTTCTATCTCAACGTCCCAAGTCGTCATTGTTGCGTCAAATGGGCGAGGCATTGCTGTGATCGACCCGATCGAAAGAATAGCACCCGCAACTTTGGGCGAACGACTTCGCATCGCCCGAACTCGGGCCGACTTCACGCAAGAACAAGCCGCTAAAGAAGTAGAGCTATCACGGACCACGCTAGTCGCCATCGAAAAGGGTGAACGTCGAATTCGGCAATCTGAATTAACAGCTCTTGTCCGGCTGTATAGGGCGTCTCTAAACGACATACTTAGAGATACGGCAATACGCATCGAGTTGGAGCCCCGATTCCGGGCATTGCTGGACACTAAGAGGATTAATGCCGATCAAGCCGCGGCACTCCTGAACGATTTAGCCTCTGCAGAAGCAGAATTGGAGGTGCTACTTGGTCGCCGTATTCCACGTGTTTATCCGCCCGAGAGACCTCTAGGACCAGGCGATCCCGAGGCTCAGGCGGAAGAAGCCGCGTTGGAACTGCGGCACAGAATGGGGCGCGGCCTTGCACCATTGAAAGATCTCATCACTGTCTTAGAGAGCGAACTCGGGATACGAATTTTCATTCGGCCAATCGAAGAAAGGAGCATTTCCGGTCTTTTTGTGTTTGATGAGCATATTGGCGCCTGTATTCTTCTCAATTCCTACCATTCGGTGGAACGGCGCCGACAATCAGCCGCCCACGAAACTGGTCATTTTATTGCAACTCGCGGCGAACCTGACGTTGACAGCTCCTCGATCGACACGACTTCACGCGAAGAACGGTTCGCAAAAAGATTTGGTTTTGCTCTGCTAATGCCCGCGCCTACCGTTCGCGCGATGTTTTCGGACCTTACCCGAGAACACGGCCGGTTCTCACCACGGCATTTGGTTTTGGTCGCGGCACGATTTGGCGTTTCCAATGAAGCTGCTTGCCGGCGACTCGAAGATTTGAAATTGCTTCCCCAGCGAACCTGGGAGAGCATCCGCTCGCGAGGATTTAATGGTCAATTCGCTCGCAAACTTCTGACGGAAGCCGGACTTGATGCGAGCGATGCAGATGACGACTTGCTAACTCCTAAGACTTGGCTGCTTGCTGCCGAGGCATATGAACGAGATTTAGTGACGGAAGGTCAGCTGAGTCGGATGCTGCGTCTGCCACGGATGGAGATTAGACGCATTATAGACAGCCTTGATGATACTGGCCTTCACGATCTTCTAGAGCCGATCGAGTAGAGACGGACCTCGATATGCTCGTGATCGATACTAGCGTCCTCCTGAACCTGCTTGGCTCATGCCGCCCGCAATTCATACTAAGCCATACGCCGTTTGACGTTGTAGTTCCTAGGGCAGTACTTCACGAGATCAAGTATGAGCCGATGGTAGAAAAGGAAACGGACGCGAACCTGGATAAACTGATTGGGAGTGGCTCGCTCAAGGTTGCGGAACCAGATGGCAAAGTTGACGCGATCGCTTTATCACTTACGGGACTACCTAGCCCTGATGATCTGGATGACGGTGAGGCATATGCGATTGCTCAGGCGGTAACGATGAACGCCAAGCTCGCAATTGACGAACGTAAAGGAAGGCGCGTCATAGAAAGGGAGTTTCCGGGTCTTATCTGTCTATTTACGCTCGATGTTATTGAACAGGCCACGCTCCGCGCGAATTTGAGCGAGGCGGACCTAGCGGAAATAATTTACGCGTCACTACGTTGGGCCAGGATGCGCGTACCTAGCGAGAGGCGCGACTGGGTTATTTCGCTCATCGGGAAGACACGCGCCCGAGACTGCCCTTCGTTGGGCTACATCTTTTTGTGAACAATCCCATCCGTTAGGTGCCTGATCGCGTGGGGTCGAAAGAGTCCTACCGCCCCGTCCGCGCCAGCGAGTTGACCCAGCCCTGCATGCGCTTCTTGGCGTTGGCGATGTCGTCCTTGGAGAAGAAATCCTCAGGCTTGACCTTGTCGACCGGGTAGACCGGGCGGAGGAAATCGCTCTCGTAGCCGAACGGGACCGTGGCATCGATACCCATGCCGCCTTCGAATTGGGTGTTCGAGGCGGTCCATTGCCGCTCGCCGGCAGTCATGCGCTCGGCCGGCATGAAGGTCTGGCCGCGGCCGCCGGGGATCGGGTTGAGGATGTCGGTGCGCGGATTCACCCGCGTGGTCAGGCACCACATGATGTCGTCCATGGAGTACGGATCGACGTCTTCACTCACCGCGATGGCGAGCCGCATGCCCTGCGAGCAAGACAAAGCCGCGGCCATGAAATTGCGCTGCCAGCCTTCGTCGATCTGGTGGCGCTTCTTGACCTGGATGATGCAGCCGCCCCAGTCGGTCATGCAGTACGGGATCACCACGTTCTGCACGATGCCGGGCTGCAGCCGGTTGCACAGCTCGTAGATCGCCGCCTCGCGCACCGTGGTATCGATGTTGTGGTCGTCGAGCATGTGGACGCCGAGCGCGAAGATGATCGGCTTGGTCTCCGGCTTGCGCATGGTGATGGCGGTGACGTGAAAGGTCGGCGCCTTGTAGGACTTGCCCATGTAGCCGGCCCACTCCGGATGGAAGTGGTAGCGGCCCTGCACGCCGGCGTCCTCGGCTTCCTTGGTCTCGAAGCGGCGGTCGCGCGGATTGACGTAACCTTCCAGCACCAGCTCGCAGTCGGCGAGCGCCATGGCGTCGACGGTGCGCGCCTTGACGAGGCGGATCGGCGCGCCCTGCACCGCCGAGGCGATGCCGATTTCGTCGCAACCCATCGGCAGCACCGCATAGTCGAAGCCGGCGCCGGCCAAGAGCGTACAGGCCGGCGGCACGCCGAAGCACATCGTAATCGGCACCGGCTCGTTCTCTTTGTAATACTTGTTGACGACCTGCCACATGTGCGAGCCGGGTGAGATCTGGAACGTGCCGATATTGCCCCAGCGGAAATTCATGCGGTTGTAGCCGAGGTCGGAGCCGCCATCGAATTGCGGGCCGGTAACGCAGCGGATGCCGGAGCCGACGGTGAGCTCCGGCTCGTAGGTGGTGTGGCGGATCGGCACCAGCCATTTGTTGACGTCGTCAGGCTTCTCGATGACGTGTTCCTGGCACGGCGCTTCGCTCTGCGCGATCTCGACCGGCTTGAGCGGATGCGACAGCGCGTGGGCGAGCTTCTTGACGCGGTCGGCGTCGCTGTCCCAGCCGAACATGCGGTTGATCACCGCCATGTCGCCGAACAGATTGGTGATGACGCGGTGGTTCGGCTTGCCTTTGACATTGTTGAACAGCACCGGACAGCCGCCGTCCATGTGCTTCTGCAGGCCGGTGATCTGCAGGTCGGGATCGACCTCCTTGTCGGTCTCGATCAATTCGCCGTTCGAGCGCAGCCATTGCAGGGTCGAGCGCAGGTCGAAGGCCTGGTTCGGCGTCGCGGCGTCTTGTTGTTTGCGAAACGGCTGCTGCATTGTCGACGGTCCCATTGGGTAGATTTCCAAGTGACTATCCGCCCTCCTCACCGGCACTGTCAACGCCGATGCCGCCGCGGAAACTTGGCAATGATTGAATGAGAAAGCAGCGCGCCGCGCAGCGGATTTCCGCCCCATCATGAGGCGCATGAGCGCCCGCTAAACCGCATCGAACGATGAACTGCGGCGGCCTCAGAGTCCGAGGTAAGCCGCCAAGCCTCTGACCGACCGATCGAGGTGCAGCGCGCGCAAGCCGCCGCCGATGGCGTCGCGCAACGGGCCGGCCACGAGGGAGAGCGCCGGTGCAAGGCCGGCCTGCCGGGTCGCGGCTAGCGTCGCCGCTCTATCGTAGACAACGTGGTGCACCGCGACCGTGCGCGCCACGAGATCAAGCATCATGTAACTCGCGCGGGTGTCTTTGCCGCGCGGCTGACCGACGCTGCCGGGATTGAACAGATAGTAAGCGTCATCGCGCAGCGGCGTTGTTTTCTCATGCTCCGCCGCGATGACGCTGCCGCGGGAACAAAACTCGTAAACGCCGACATGATGGGTATGACCGAACGCACACATGCGCGCGCCGGACCGGTCGGCGATCAGCGCCTGAAAGCTTTGCTGCCGCTTCTCGTCGGTGTCGAGACGCACCGTGGCGCACGCAGTCTGCGGATGCAGCGCGCCGTGCACCGCGACCAGGCCGCCCTCGACGTGCGCCTTCAACGGCAGCGCCGCCAAAAACTGCAGATCGCGCCAGGATAGCCGGCGCTGCGTCCAGGCCAGCGCACGTGCGGCGGCGGCGGGGAAGTATTTGGTCGGTATGCGTCCGCACACCGCGAGGTCGTGATTGCCGGCGACACAGATCGCGTTCACATCGCGAATGAGCGCGATGCATTCGGCCGGATTGGCGTTATAGCCGACAATGTCGCCGAGGCAGACGATACGATCGGCGCCACGGTTGCCGACGTCGGCGAATGTGGCCCGCAGCGCCTCCACGTTGGCGTGGATGTCGGAGATGAGGGCCAGTCTCACGGGTCGACCTGCATCACACGCCCCAGCAGCGCGCGCGTGTGCGACACCGTCCGCCAGGCCCAGGGTGTTTGTTTGATGAAGCGCTTGAGTCGTCGCGCCAGCGCGGCGCGGCAGACCGCCGGCGAGCCGCGCCATGTCGCGACCGTGCGGTAATCCCATAGCGTGGCGGCGCTGTCCGACCATTCGCGCTTGTAAGGCTCGTCGCCGATGGTGAAATCGAAGCGCTGCAAGCCGCGGCCGATCGCGTAAGCCAGCAATTCGCGCAGATGCAGCGCGCCCGGCCCGTAGCGGGACACTTCGCCGTCGTCGTAGCTCGCCACCATGTGATAGTAGGTGCCGCCGAACACGAGGCCGAGATTGGCCGCGGCGCAGCCCTCGCCGATCTGCACGCGGCTGACATGAACCATGGGCCGCGTCGCCGGATTGACGGCCACGTCGAGAAAAAAATCGCGCCAGCCCGGCCGCGCAAACATGTCACCAACGCCGCGATGCGCGAACTGCCGGCTCTTTTGCTGCATCAGCGTCTGCAGCGTGCGGTCGATATCGCCCGGGTCGGCTTCGGTTATGAAGCTGACGTCGCCGAACGCCGAGAGATGCTTGCGCTTGATCCGGTCGCGTCGCCGCGTCGCCGACGAGCGCTTACCGGTATAAAATTGCTCCCAGTCGCCGGCGAGACCCGCCGAATGGGCGCCGCTCGGATTGGCTGCCACGCCGAGTTGGCAAAACGGATTGGCCTGGCCGCCGATGTCGGGCGGCATCTTCTGAAACTCGATCCAATCGTGACGTAGCGCCGACTCGCGCTGGATGCGCGCTCGCACCTCACGCCACGCCGCAACAAACCGATCGGGCGGTACCCGCTGCGCAAAATCCTTGGTCAGGAGCGGCGCGTTATAATCGTTCAGATCCTGGCCGAGCCAGCACAGCCGCCGCGTCGCGCCTGACGGCTCGACGGCAAGCGGCAACAGGAACGCCGGCTCGCCATCCGCGAACCGTGCGACGGCGATGACGGGCCGCGCGCGGTCGCAGACGCCGACATGACGCTGCCATGCCGCGAGCCAATCGAACGTCTGGTACGGCGTGCAATCGGCGACGCGCTCGAAACGGCGCCACAGCTTTTCAACGGCAGAGAGATCGTCGTGGATCGAGATGTTGAGAGGCGCCGGCGCTGCGGTTATTTGCTCCGTGCGACACGCCGCCGCATCGACGCGCGCGTCGAACGCGGGAGCCGAATTCCGCAGGGCCGTCAATGGTGTGGCGCCGCTCACGCAACCCGTCGTGATGGATCATGCCCGAAGCCGACGTGATAGAAGATAATCACTAAGGGAGCATGCCCTTGGCTCAGCACACTTCGTGTTAAGGTAAAGCCCGGCCGAAGAAAGACCGTGTACTTTTCGCAAACGCCGCCAAGCGAAAGCAGAAGTGGAGGAAGCGATGAGAGGATTGCGCAGTTTGCTTAGCGTCGCTGCAACGGCTGCACTGGCGTTATTTGGCGTATCGGCCGCGCACGCCCAAGCCGACAATTATCCAACCAAACCGGTCACCATCATTTCGGATGCCGCGCCCGGCGCCACACCCGACGTCGACGCCCGCTTCATTGCCGACTCGTTCAGCAGGATGTGGGGCAAGCAGGTCATCGTCGTTAACCATCCGGGCGCCAATGGCAGCGTCGGCGCCCGCGCCGCAGCCGATGTCGCCCCAGACGGCTACACGCTCTACATGCCGGTGCTGTCGACCTTTGTGGCGCTGCCGACGGTGGCGCCCAATCTGCCGCTGCGGCTGCCGCGGGATTTCCTGCCGATCGGCTATGCGGCCGAAAACCCGATGTTCATCGCGGTCAATCCGTCGCTCGGCATTTCGACGCTGCCGCAGCTCATCGAACGCGCCAAAAAGGAACCGGGAAAGTTGTCGATCGCCGCGACCGGCATCGGCCGGCTCACCCATCTGACCGGCGAAGTGCTGCAGGACCGCGCCGGCATCAAATTGCTTACCGTGCCCTATACGGCCGGGCCCGCAGTGGCACTGGGCGACGTCGGGTCCGGACGCGTGTCGATGATCATCGAGGGTTACTCGGGCATCGTCGGCGCGGTGCGCGCCGGCCAGGTCAGGCTGATCGCGGTGGCCTCGCCGCACCGCCTGCCGCAATTCCCCGATCTGCCTACGGTGGCCGAAACGATACCCGGCTTCGCGGCGCTCGGCTGGCAGGTGCTGCTGGCGCCGCTCGGCACGCCGGCGCCGATCATCAGCAAGGTCAGCACCGACCTCGCCGAGGTGAACAACGATCCCGAGTTTCAGGCCAAGCTTGGCAAGGTCGGCAGCTACACTCGCGCGATGACGCCCGAGCAGGTTCTGGCCTTCGTCAAGCACGAACAGGACACTTGGCTGCCGGTCCTGGAGCGCATCAACAAGAAATAGCGCGGCACCCACGCTCCGTGCCGCCGATGTGGAACTTTTTGTGCTCATTCCGCAACACATTCCGCTTTTCCACATCTGACGCATGCCGCTGAAACGCTGCGGCTTGCCGACTCTCCATCCTTCGCCATACTGCCGATGGGGAAAAGGGGAGAGGGCACGATGCGGCTCGTGCGCTTTGTCGGCTGCTCGACATTGAGCGGCCTCGCGATCGTCCTTTGTCTCGGTGCAGCTCTCGCCGAACCGAACGTCACGATCGGCGCGCTCGAACAAAGGGACACGCTCGAAGCCAACGACCCGTGTGCCGCGCAGCAGACCTGCATCGATCGCTATCTCTGGTCGGTGTACGAGCGCACGCCGAAGGTCGACACCATCAAGGTGCCGGAACACCGCAAGGTGAAAATCAAGCGCAAAGGCAAGGTCAGGACCGTCACCAGGACTTTCACCAAGCTGGTCGAGGAAGATTTCACCTGGAAAGATCCGGCGGCCGCGCAACACGCCGGCCTGCCGCTGATCGACTATGTGATCGGCGGCATGGATCCCGGCCTTCCGACTGACGCTCTATCGCGCCCTGCGCGCCATGGACGATGCTGGGCTTGAGCCCGGCATCACCAGCGCCTTTCGCGACGATTACCGGCAGACCATCGCGGCCGGTCAGAAGGCGCGCGCCGACAACTCCTATCACGGCGGCAGCCGCCGCGGCGGCTACGGCCACGGGCTTGCGATCGACCTGGTGAGCGTGAAGGGCGCAACGCGCGCCGAGCGCTGGGCATCAAGCGAAGACCTGTGGAAGTGGATCGACGCGCACGGCAAGGAATTTGGGATCGGCCGACCTTATCTGGATCGCGACGCGCCGCATGTCGGCCCGGTCGACGGCAAGGAATACGTCAGTCACCGCGGCGGAGCGGGCGTACAACACGCCGCATTGCGCAAAGCGCGCCACCGTCTGGCGCAGCACCGCGGGCGTGGCATCGCCGCGCACAAGCGCCACCACATTGCCGCGCACAAGGGCCTGCATCCCGGCAAGCGAGCAAAAACCGCAGAGTATGGCAGGACGCGGACTGGCTGAGCGCCGATCGTGGTCGACGTCATAAAGAACGAGGCGCTGGTACAGCTGGGTAGATTCGAACTACCGACCTCCTGATCCACAGTCTTATTTTGTCCAATTCCCTGAATTTCCTAGACTTTCCTTGAGCGATAAAATCTCCGTTGTTACGGGCTTTTCCGCTTCTACGCTGCTACTCGGAAATTCCGGGAGATGCCTTTTCGGTGCTGCCCCGGTGTTACCCCGAACCGAAACGCAGCGAGCACCCCATGACGGCACAGCGAATCAGTAAGCGAACGGTCGATGCCCTTCAATCCAACGGCAAGGAGTTCACGGCGTGGGATGACACCGTGAGCGGCTTCGGCGTGCGCGTGCGGCCGACCGGCGCAAAATCCTATGTGGTGGTCTACAGGGCGGGCGCGGGACGCGGTGCGCCCGTGCGGCGCTACACCATAGCCGCCGTCGGCAAGATCACACCAGAGCGCGCCAGAGCCCGGGCAAAGGTCATCCTGGGGGCGGTGGCGCACGGCCACGATCCGGCGAACCAAAAGACCGCCGAACGCGGCACGCCCACAGTGGCCGAGCTCGCGGCTCTGTTCATGGCCGCCCACGTGCGCGCCAAGCGAAAGCCCGCAACAGCGGAGTTCTACCGAGACATCCTGGACCGTATCGTGAAGCCCGCCGTGGGCACCACCAAGGCCGACAAGCTATCCCGGCTCCAGGTCGCCAAGCTGCATTCCTCGCTTGCCAAAACCCCGTTTCAGGCCAATCGCGTGCTGGCCGTGATCGGTAGCTTGTACGCTTTCGCGGGGCGCGCGGGCACCGTACCGGAAGGTGTCAATCCAGCGCGTGGGGTCGATAAGTTCAAGGAAAGCCGCCGCGAGCGGTTTCTGACCGGCGAGGAACTGGAACGGCTAGGCAACGCGATCCGGGAAGCTGAGACCACTGGCATCCCGTGGGCGGTGGACGAAACCAAGCCCACCGCCAAGCATGCGCCGAAGTCCGCGCGCGTCACCAAGATCAACCCGTCTGCGGCGGCGGCACTGCGGCTCCTTCTGTTCACCGGCTGCCGCCTACGGGAAATCCTGCACCTGCGGTGGGAGTACGTCGATATCGAGCGCGGGTGTCTATTCCTGCCGGACAGCAAGAGCGGTCGGAAGACAATCATCCTTAACGCCCCTGCCCTTGCGGTGCTGAATGGGCTGGAGCGGGTCGGCCCTTACGTAATCCCGGGGGACCGCCTGGACCAGCCACGCCATGATTTGAAGCGCCCATGGGATGCCGTCATCGGGCGAGCTGGATTGCTTGGCGTGCGCCTGCACGATCTCCGGCACACCTACGCGAGCTTCGGTGCCGGCGGCGGCCTGGGCTTGCCGATCATCGGCCGCCTACTAGGCCATGCTCAGGCGGCGACCACCGCCCGTTATGCACATCTCGACAACCACCCTCTGCGACGCGCTTCAGAAGCAATTGCAGGCCGCATCGCCGCTGCACTTAATGGCGGCCCGGCGGCATCAGTTCGACGATTACAACGAAGCGTATAGCGTGGGCATCGCTGCCGATGCTCGCGTGGACGAAACTGTCAGGATCGCAAGACGCGGTTTTGCATTGACACTCTGCCGCCACGCCAAATGCGCTGTATCGGCTTGCGGCTTCGCGTCCTCGGCCGCCGCGGCCGGTGAGATGTGGTCGCGAACGCGACCTCGCTTTCTCCCGCCCCCGCTTTGTCGGAGGGAGCGCGCCGAGGCGGGTATCGGGACGCGTGTTCAATAGCCCGCGGCTTCCGAGGACTATTGGACGCGTGTTCGATACCCCGATGAGGTTTACCCGATCCTAAGATCGGGCGCGCGACCGCCCGGCGCTGCCGGCCGACCCCGCGCTGCCAGTCGAGCACGGCGCCTTCGGTGCCGCGCGCAGACCTGAGCGCCGTCCGGCGGTGTGTGAGGTTTAGGCGTCATGCTACACATGCGCCCCGAGCAACCACGCAGGAGCGGCAGCCAGCTTTGCCAATCGCACAGCAATGCAAATAGCTGTGTCGAGGCAAAGTGGCGGCGCGGGGGTCCGGGCGGCAAGCCCGACAAAGCGGGGGCGGAATTTCGAGAAGCGGCAAGCCCTTGTCGCTTCATCGTGGGTACAAGTCAGGTGTACCCCTCTTGTAGCCACTATCTCCCGGCTGGATCCCCTAACGGCGAGGACTATCGGACGGCTCTGCTGTTCGATAGCCCACAGCCATGATCGCGCGCATTCCCTATCCTCCAATAGCGCCGCGATGGTCTTGTCCTTTGCGAGAACTTGCCCGCGGAGAAATTCATTCTCGCCTTCGAGGCGCTCGACGTAAGCTGTCGCAGTGTGTCGCGGCAGAACGGATTCGATTGCTCGATTGAGTCAGATAAAAGAATTACGCCAAAACGGCCTCCTTTTCACGCAGGCTATACGGGTTGTACACCGGGTGCTATCCGCTGAGTTGCTAAGAATGCGAGCAGAATAACAACGAGTCAGCGCACAAGGTAATTATCGTGCTGGAATGAACGTCTCTCCGCCTCCTCCAGCGACACGAGGCTCCACGAGAAGGCCGGGATTGGCGCGGGGTATTGAGAATCCCATGGATTCTTATTCGACTCCTGGACTTGATCGGCGACGTTCTCAAGCCTTTTTCGACAGCATCGATCCGAAGCCGACATTTGGTCCTGCACCTTGCTGCGGTGCAAAGCCATCTTGTGGCGCAAATTCCTAACGTAGCCCGCACTTGACAATCTTGCGAAACTGCCAACGGTCCCCGGCACTTTGAAATTCCGTTGCGACGACCGCTCCGGGTGCCACGCTGACGGTTTGACGACAATGTCCGCTATTACTCGGGTAATTCGAGCTCGCGCCAAGCCTCTGCGAAACTGCCAAACACGGCAGGTTCGAGAGCAGCGCCCTGAAGGCCGCGGACGGTGAAAGTCGGTTCGAGCTGCAAGACGTCCTGAGCGGCCGCTTTCGCGTCTGCGGCCTGGCCGTTTCGGAGCAGTGCCGCTGCCAAATAGGCATGGCCAGCGCTGAAGCCTGGATTGTAGTCGAGGGCCTTCCGCGCCGCCTCGACCGCGTCCTTGTAACGTCGGCGGGAAAAGTGTGCGATGGCGAGCGCGTGATGTGAACGAAAATTATACGAGTCGAATGGACTCAATGATATTGCTCGCTCGGCACGTTGGATCGCGAGCTCGGCTTTGCCCATCCAGGCGAACACGGTCGCGCTCAAGCTGAGTGCAAAAATATTGGAGTTACTCAATTCCAGCGCGCGCTCGAACAGATTGACCGCCGTTGCGGCGTCGTGGGCGTCCAATGCGATGACGTGGGCCGCGACTGCCAGCGCCGTTGCATCGTCGCTGCCGTAGGCGACAGCAGAGCGGGCATGCCGAATCGCCGCAACGCGATCCTCGTCCCGTCGTCCTGCCCGCGCATAGCGATGATGCAGGCAACGGCTCAAGAATGCATGTGCGGCAGCATAGTCGGGCTGGAGCTTCAGCGCCTCTTCGAGGAGCGGGACCGCGATCGCCGAGTCGCTCGGAGTGTGCGTCAGGACGAATGGCAGCGCTCGCAACAGAAGGTCATAGGCGTTGAAGTTTGTTGGGCGCTGGCGCTTGACGCGCTCGATTTCGGCTTTCCGCAGGCTGGGCTCGATGGCGCCGATGACGCACATCGTAATCTCGTCCTGCAGTGCGAAGACGTCCTGCACGATGCGGTCATATTGCTCGGCCCAAAGGTGCGTGTCTGTTTTGGCGTCAATCAGCTGCGTAGTGATCCGCACCCGATTTCCTGCCTTGCGTACGCCGCCCTCAAGCACGTAGCGAACGCCAAATTTCTCCGCCACCTCGGCGATCGTTATCGGCTTATTCTTGTAGATGAACGTCGAATTGCGCGAGACCACCGACAGCCATTTTATGCGGGACAGACCGGTGATGATTTCATCGACCATGCCATCGGCGAAATATTCCTGCTCGGGATCACCGCTCATGTTCTGAAACGGCAGTACGGCGATCAGCGGCCCGCTCGATGTTGCGGGCAGGGACAAGACCTCGCGCGCGTCGGCTGAGCGCGCGGCCGTGAGCCCAACCAGCCGATAACCCCTTCCGGGTACGGTCATCAGATAGGTCTCGCCGCCCTTCCCATCATCCAGCGCTTTCCGCAGCGCCGAGACGTGAACCTGGATGTTGTTCTCCTCGACAACCACGCCCGGCCACACCCGGGTCATCAATTCGTCTTTGCCGACTACTTTACCGTTCGCAGCGGCAAGCACGCAGAGCAGATCGAAAGCCCGACTGCCGAGCTGGACCGGCACGCCGTCACGCAACAGCTCACGTCGAACGAGGTCGAGACGAAATCGGCCTACGCCAGACTCATTCCGATCCATCGAATCCAACCGTGGATGGCTGCCCATTCAGGACAATTAAGCTTCTGAACCATGGACCTTAAACACCTCCGCCGCGTACGGTCCAGCATCAGATCGCTGGCCGTGAATGCGTAGTTCTCCAGGCGGGTTGGCAATCGAGGAAGCCCCTGTTCAAGACCGTGAAGTGACTGGCTATTCCAAGCATTCCAGGAGGTTAGGCCATGAATCTTCGTCGCAGAGCATTCCTTCGCCTTGCAGCCGGGGCGGCCGCGTTGCCGGCCCTGCCGCGCTTCGTTCGCGCTGCGGCCTATCCGAGCCGTCCCGTGCATCTCGTCGTCGGCTTTGCAGCCGGAAGCGCTTCGGACATTCTCGCCCGGCTCATCGGCGAGAAGCTTTCGCAACGGCTAGGCCAACCATTCATTGTCGAAAACCACGGCGGAGCAGGCGGCACGGTGGGCGCCGGGATGGCGGCGCGGGCGCCGGCCGATGGCTATACCCTCCTAATCTCTGGCTCCGCGGATGCCGTTACGGCAACGCTGTACGACAAGCTCAACTACAATTTCCTCCGCGATTTTGCGCCGATCGCAGGCATCGCACTGAGTCCTCTTGTCCTTGTCGTGCCTCCATCCTTTCCCGCCAACACGCTCTCCGAATTCATCGTCTACGCCAAGGCCAATCCGCGCAAGATCAATTATGGGTCCGCCGGCGTCGGCTCGGTCGCCCATATGGCCGGCGCGCTTTTCGAATCCGAGGCGGGAGTTCAGATGGTGCACGTCCCTTATCGCGGCCTGGCGCCCGCCCTTACTGATCTCATGGGCGGCAGAGTGCAGGCGGTATTCTCAACCATGCCGCCTGCCGTCGGCCACGTTAAGGCCGGCCGGCTGCGCGCCTTGGCGATCACGTCGTCGACCCGATCCGAAACTTTTCCTGACTTGCCGACAATCGGCGACTTTCTGCCCGGCTACGAGGCAAGCATCACAGAAGGCCTCTCTGCGCCGAAAGGCGTGTCGGCGGACGTGGTCGCTATCCTCAACAACGAGGTGGCGGCACTCGTGACGGATCCGCAGATCAAAGCCCGGCTTGCCGATCTCGGCACCGTGCCGGCGCCGATGACATCCGCCGACTACGGTAAGTACCTTGCCAAAGAAACAGACAAGTGGGCCAGAGTTATCCGAACTGCGGATCTGAAACCGCAGTAGAGCGTATCTCCTTGGACGCTGCGCCGCGCACTCCGGCCGGCCAATCTAGCGCCACGCCTCCGCAAAGGAACACCGCGGGCTGAACACGCAGTAACGGATCCCTTCGCTTCGGAAATCAACTGCCACCCTGCACCGACTTCGGTCGCTAATGGCACGTCGCGTCCTGGCGGATGACGGCTCCGATGGACGCGATTGGGTGGAAAGCGGACGTGCAGTCATCAGGCCGACTTGGTAGATCCTGACCCATTTCAGACGCTGCTACATCTTTGAACTCAGGCCGCGGGTCAAGGCGTCGAAGTTTTGCGAATGCGTGCAGCGCTACGCTTGGGCTGTGTCCGTCCGACAAGATCGGCATGACTTGGCGAGAGAAGTGGCCGGACTTGATCGAGGTGCTCTATGATGAAGTCGAAGAATGCGCGAATGCGTGGGGTGCGGCGGAGGTCCCGGTGCGTTAATAAATAGAACGGAGTCCCCATTTCCGGTCCGAGATCAAGGACTCGCACCAAATCGCTCTCATTCTCACCAACAATAACAGGCATAAGAGCGATGCCCGCTCCGGACCTCACCGACGGGAGCAGCGCCGCGAGGCTGTTGGCTCGCGCCGCGACATGCGCATTGGGTGCCACTGATTTTATCCACCGCACCGCAGGATGATCACTCAAAGCCCCCGAGAACGTAACAACCGAATGTCGGTCGATTTCAGTTGGATTCTCGACACTCCCATGTCGGGCGACATAGGACCGGCTTGCGTACACCGCCCAGGGTGAATCGGCGATTTTTCGTCCGACCAGTGCGTTTTCGATCGGCCGCTTCGCACGAATTGCGATATCGGCATCGCCCGTGCCGAGTTCGAGAATTCTGTCGCTCATGACGAATTCAATTCGCACGTCGGGGTAGCGTGCATTGAATTTTTCGATAAGACGCGCACCGATCAGACGCGGTCCAAGCGCTTCTGGGCACGTCACCTTCACGGTCCCTCTTGTCTCATTTGATTTAGCGGAAATGGAACGTTCGAAATCGATCGCGGCAGCTTCTACCCTCGTCGCATATGCGAGAACATGCTCGCCCAATTCCGTAAGCCGGTATCCCGTTGGATGGCGCCTGACGAGCTCACAGCCGAGCTGTCTTTCCAACTCCTGAATCCGGCGGTGAACAGTCGATTGGTTGACGCCCAGCGACTTCGCTGCGGATAACGTGCTGCCCGATCGGGCAACGGCTAAGAGGTACTTGAGGTCATTCCAATCAAACATGTCCGCAGTTATGCACTTTTGAATCCCGACTTCGCAATACTGCTGCTGCCATTAGCCGAAGCATTCTGCTTCCATAAATACGCGGTTCGATGCAAATCCGCGCTTCGAGGAGTGGTTAATGCTGATCGACAGCAACGGGGGTCTCCGGGCGCAAAAAGCCATCTTGGTCGATGCCGGCACCGACCGGTTTGGCGCCCCGATGGACATCGGCGGGTGGCGATTCGAATGCAAACTATCCGCACAGGATACACGCGGTGAGCTTTGCGTCTATGACACCGTCCGGTCAATCAAGGGCGGACCGCCGCTGCACATGCATCGCGAGCAGGACGAATGGTTCTGCGTGCGCCACGGCGAATTCCTGTTCCAGGTGGGCGGCGAGCGATTCCATCTGAAGGCTGGGGACACGTTATTGGGGCCGAGAGGCGTTCCGCACGCGTTTGCCGCCCTGACCAATGTTAGTGCGTTACTGATCGCTTTCCAGCCAGCGGGGGCAATAGAGGAGGTTTTTGCAGAGGTGTGGGCTTTGAGCCAATCGCGAGAGGTCGAGTTGGAAGACTGGAGAAATATTGCTTGTCCTCGGGCAATCGAGATCGTCGCCCCGCCCCTGCAAATCAAATCTCATCAGGACTGAACATGGCACTTGCTTTCAAAAGTGACCTTCGGCGGCCTCTCTCGGCCTCTATCAGTAGAGCGCGAGGCCAGCGCATCCTCGTTTTTTGCGCTGGTGCAATTTTGCTCGCTGTCATGGCTTATATAGCGGCGTCGTACGGCTTTGATGCCGTCGCCAAATGTGAGGTAAACGCCTATAGCGTTTTAGGCCAAAGTCAGACAGTAATGTCCCAGATTGCGTCGTCCAGCGCGTGCGGATTTTGACGTCAGGCGACCAAACTGAGGGTAGAATGCCGTTGTCAGGTGGATGTTCTTGCGGGGCGCTACGTTTCACCATCGCAGGCTACCTTTATGCGCAGCTTTGCCATTGTGACGCGTGCAAGAAGCGCACCGGCAGCGCCTATGGTATCTCGGTCGTCATCGAAAACGCCGCTCTCCTACAATTTCGAGGGGAAACACGGACGTTTAAGCGCATTGCCGAAAGCGGAAACCCAGTCGAGTACGATTTCTGCCCGGCGTGTGCCAGCGTGATCCGCTGGCGTGTGGCTGCGCTACAAGACCGACAGGTGATCGCAGGCGGGACGTTTGACGATCCTGGCGTATTCGAAATAGCGGGGGAAATGTACACGGCGAAAGCGCTGTCCTGGGCCCGGATTGGATGTGAGACTACGACCGCCGGAGAGCCCGACCCCGCTTATCGATCCGCTCTGGTTAAGAAAACGGCCGCTAACACGAAAAACTCGCGGTGAGGTTCTGTGACACACGTCACTTCGCCAAGCCTCCCTCCATGCTCTTGCCATGGAGAAAGCGAACGGCTCGTTGCAGGGTCGACCCATGATCGGTGCACTTAGCGTCATTACGGTACTGCTTGGCACGGCTTTCGCCTGGATGGCCCATACTCATCCTCTGCGGCAACAAGCTATGGAAACGGTCGGTGGAGTTCTGTTGATCGCCGGATTTGCGCTCCTAGGCTACTCACTAGAATGTATGTTTTGCCGATCCTACGATCAGCGGGACCGACATCGTGCTCGATGCGACCGAAATTCAAGCGGTGGCGAGGGTGTTGCACGAACTCGCCGCGAACGCCGCGAAATATGGCGCCCTGTCGATCCCAGGCGGCCAGGTATCCGTCAATTGGGACTTTAAGCCGAACGGAGAGGTGACCAACCTGACCTTGGTCTGGCGCGAGCTTGGCGGTCCAACGGTGGATTTTGAGCACCCATCCAGCTACGGCACCACACTTATACGCAACCTCATTCCTCACGAACTTGGAGGCAAGGTCGATCTCGTGTTTGCAAAAGAAGGCGTGAATTGTCGAATTGAGATTCCTGTCGGGCGGGCGCGACTGCCATGACGGCAAGCGAACGACCGACCGTGAGATGGCCGAAGTCACCATCAAGGTTCACCGTCACAATATGATGGCTAAGTTGATCGCGAAGAACGTGCCGGACCTTGTGAGGATCGCTGACACTCTGGCTATCGCGACAATGGCTTTGAGCGGGCGGCTGACCAAGCCCGCGGAGGAAAGTCGGTTCTCCTTGCCGGTTAACTACCAACCTTCCCGATTGGGCGATCGTAAGGGCGTTTTTCGCTGCGATTGCTCACGTCTGATTGTGATGTGGTGGACGGCGCCCGCTCCCAGCGACGCATTGCCAGTAAGGTGATCGTTGCGACGAATCACACGAGGGATCCGTCCAGATGCAAGCTACCACTATTGGTTTGGATATCGCCAAGAACATGTTCCAGGTTCACGGAATAGATGGCGACGAGAAGGTGGTTGTCCGCAAGCAATTGCGGCGCAGCCAGGTTATGCAATTTTTCGAAGCTCTGGCGCCGTGTCTTGTTGGCCTCGAGGCCTGCGCTACGGCGCACCATTGGGCACGCGAACTCACGAAGTTCGGCCATGAGGTGCGGCTGATGCCAGCGAAGGACGTAAAAGCCTACGTCAAGCGCACCAAGAATGATGCCGCCGATGCCGCAGCGATCTGCGAGGCGGTGCGTCGTCCGACCATGCGCTTTGTGCCAGTGAAGTCAGCCGAACAGCAGACCGGCGCCGCATAGGAATTCGATCGCGACCTCATGCGCAGCTCGTTCGGCTCGCCCGGTTATCGATCGTAGATTTTTCTACGGGGTTCAACGACGAATAACCAAACGCAAACGCCGGACATTGCTGCTATGGCCATTATTATGAAAAAGGTTTCCATGGCCGACCTCTCCCAAAGACGCTTCTGATCGTCGCCGTTTTTGGACGGCCGACGTTCGTCAATTGAATTAATGTATGCCCGCTCGAACAGAATGACTGAGCAAAAGTGCTCACCTGGATTAGCCGACTCAGGCCCTTCCAAGGCAAAATTGACCACGTTCAAGCGCAAGCGTCCGGTTCTGCGTTGACTTGTTCACGGGCGCCAGCTGGCAATTGCGTCGGTATAGCGGATTTTGCCGTCATTTAGCGGAGGCGTGGAAGAATTCGCACGAGCGCGGCTTTATCGCTGCAAGTTTTGATGCGCAACTTCTGGCAAAGGTCGATCATCATACCTATATCAGCTCTAAGCGGCAATTAATGCAAATTACGGGAGGGTTCGATGACGGAACGTCATGGACGACGCAGGCTGAAGTGGGCTCCGGAGTGGCCAATGATGTCGCGAGCGCAGGCGTCCGCTGACAATCCATCGCCGAGCGTACAAATCGGGCTTGTCGTCTTCGCATGTGCGATTTCCCTTGTATTTATTTTGGTCGAATTCCGCTCGACGTGGGGCTTCTAATCAGTCGCCAACCATTGCGAAAGCATGATTGCCTCGACAGACCGATGCAGTATTTGATTTGTCGAATTCCGTGCCATCAAGACGCAGGCGCTCATTGCGGATTTACCGTGCTGTTCTCCTGATTGCCTCCAAAAGCAGGTGCCGTGGTGGGAAAATTGGCCTCGAAAGCAACGGCGAGCGGGAAAAACAGAGCCGTTTCGCCGGAGCGAGGAGCCGGCTTGTTCGATCCTAAGAACTTTCTGGCCCGTATCGGAGAAGGCCGCGACATCGGCAAGTACCGCAAAGGTCAGGTTGTCTATTCGCAAGGGGACCCGGCGGATGCGGTCTTTTACATCCAGAAAGGCAAGGCGAAGCTCACCGTCGTGTCCGAGCAAGGCAAGGAAGCGGTCATCGCGATCCTTGGGTCGGACGATTTCTTCGGCGAGGGCTGTCTTGCCGGGCAGGGGCAACGCATCGCAACGGTCACAACCATGGCGGATTCCATCATCGTTCAATTGGAAAAATCAGCGATCGTCAAGACAATCCATGAGGAACCGGCATTCTCCGAGATGTTCATCGCTCATCTTCTGAGCCGCGCCATCCGCGTCGAAGCAGACCTTGTCGATCAGCTCTTCAATTCAAGCGAGAAGCGTCTTGCCAGAATGCTCCTGCTGTTGGCAAACTTCGGCAAGGAAGCAAAACCGGAGCCGATTATCGCCAAGATCAGCCAGGAGACGCTCGCGGAGATGATCGGAACGACGCGCTCGCGCGTCAGTTTCTTCATGAACAAATTCCGCAAGCTGGGGTTCATTGCCTACGACGGCAGTATCGAGCACGGCATCGAGGTCCATAGTTCATTGTTGAATGTCATTCTGCATGACCAGCCGCGAATCGAAAATTGATTTTATATTTTGTGACTTCCGCCCCTGGAGCTTAACCGCCGTCTAGACGAAATCGATCGATCGCAGCACGACGGGTCGATCCGCTTGAGCCTGCTCCTGGAAGAACTTGCGCGATGCCCGCTCCTCAATGACTTCGCGCAGCCGGGTAAACTGATCAACACGCTGATCTGCCTTTACATTACCATCCGGTTAAAGTCGTAACCGCAGACTTCGTCTCGCTGCAGCGGCATTGCGATGCTCCATGCTTGATGGATTTCATTGTGCTACGTCAGCGTGGGTCTAACTCCATGACAGTGACAAAATAGAACAGATTCTCGATCGGGACCGGGGAAACATTCACCAAAGGCCGCGACTTCGCAGCTTGGCTAGGCCTTGTGCCCAGGCA
>Ga0070741_10001025_pt1 | contig 91197 bp, 87 predicted proteins | sample Coa_R1_4_FD_66440 | JGI IMG/M metagenome (GOLD analysis project Ga0070741, IMG submission 66440) | Surface soil microbial communities from Centralia Pennsylvania, which are recovering from an underground coalmine fire - Coalmine... | ecosystem: Environmental > Terrestrial > Soil > Unclassified ...
GCATGTTCGGTATTGCCGGCGTGCCGAGTCCGGTGCTACACTCCCGCCCCGCCGCCGTCAGGCTGAGCGATATCTTCACCTCAATTGTTCCCGCTATGGAGGCGTCATGATCGGAGTGATGCGTGTGCTCGCAATCGGGTTGGCGATAACCACATGGGCCGCATCGGGTTATGCGGCCGATCCATCGGGCTACGGCCAGCCCGGAGGAGAGTTCGATATCAGGATTCCGCGCGTGCCGGCGGACCAACTGGCGGAAGCGAGGGCGACGAAGCCGCCCTTCGCGCCGACGCCGGAAGTTCTCGCCGAAGGCAAAGCGATCTTTCTGGGCCGCGGCACCTGTTTCCAGTGCCACGGTCCTGAAGGTAGGGGCGACGGAGGCGCCGCCAAAGTGCTCCCGATTCAGCCGCGCAACTTCACCAACCCCAAGTTCAAAAAGCTCCGGACGCCCGGCGAGTTGATGTGGGTGCTGAAAAACGGAAGCTTGGGCCAATCGGGGAAGGTGCCGGGGACCGGCATGCTGCCGATCGTCGGGCAGTTCTTGAGTGAAGAAGACGGCTGGAAGGTCCTGCTCTATGAATTGAGCCTCGGCGGGACGGAGTGACCGGCAGCCACTGCGGTCAGTCTCTCGGCGCGTCGTCGCCCGGTCGGGAGCGGCGGCGCGCCACCCCCGTGTCCCGTGCCGCCGCCGCCACCGCTTTGGCCACCTTCGGTACCACTTCCTTATCGAACACACTGGGGATGATGTAGTCCTCGCTGAGCGCCGTTTCCGGGACGACCTCGGCGATGGCCTGCGCGGCCGCTAGCTTCATCGCCTCGTTGATGTCCCGCGCCTGCACATCAAGCGCGCCCCGGAAGATGCCGGGGAACGCCAGCGCGTTGTTGATCTGGTTGGGATGATCGGAGCGGCCGGTCGCGAAGATACGGCAACGGGGGGCGGCCAGGTGGGGAGCGATTTCCGGATCGGGATTGGCCATCGCGAACACGATTCGGTCCGGTGCCATGAGATCCAGATCCTCCGGCCTCAGGATGTTGCCGACGGAGAGGCCGATGAAGACGTCCGCACCCCTCAACGCGTCCTGGAGCGTGCCACGCGGTTGATCTCTCCGGATCAACGCGCTCAAGTCGTTTCTGGACGCGCGCAGTTGGTCCGCCTCGCCGGTCAGCACGATCCCCTCGGGCTCGCATCCGATCAGATGCGAGACACCGGCCGCCAGCAACATGCGGCAGCAGGCGGTTCCTGCCGCGCCGAGACCGTTCACCACGACACGGATCTCTTCCATCCGTTTCTTGAGCACCTTCAAGGCGTTGGTCAAAGCGGCCAGGATGACGACGGCGGTGCCGTGTTGATCGTCGTGCATGACCGGAATGTCCAACGCCGCCTTGAGCCGCCGCTCGATATCGAAACAGCGGGGGGCGCTGATATCCTCCAAGTTGACCGCGCCGAAGCCAGGCGCGATCCCTTGGACAATGCGCACGATCTCGTCAGAGTTCTGGGTGCTCACACAGATCGGCCAGGCGTCGATGCCCGCGAATTCCCGGAACAGCATGGCTTTGCCTTCCATCACCGGCAGAGCGGCTTCGGGACCGAGATTGCCCAAACCCAGGACCGCCGAGCCGTCGGTCACGATGGCGACACTGTTGCTCTTGATCGTGAACGCATAGGCCTTGGTCCGGTCCTTCGCAATGGCCTCCGCTACCCTGCCGACCCCCGGCGTGTATACGGTGGAGAGGATGTTGCGGGTGGTGAGCGGGAGCTTGCTTTGAACCCGGAGTTTGCCACCCAGATGCAGCAGAAAAATGCGATCCGAAGCCGACAGGACGCGGACGCCGGGCAACGTTCCCAGCCGTTTCAGCACGCGCTCGCCATGCGCCTCATTTTGGACGTCGAAGGTCACGTCGCGCACCATTTTCTCGGCGCTGGCCGACACGATGTCGACGGCGCCCAGGTTGGCACCCTCCTCAGCCAGGGCGGTGGCGACTTGGGCGAACATGCCGGGCCGGTTGCCCAACTCCAGGCGGACGGTCAATCGATAGTTGGAATAGGGGCCTGCATCATTCACGGCGGCGCGTCATCCAAGCGTTTTATTGAGAGATTACCACATCTTGGCGGATCAGGCCTAATAGGAATGGGCGAAGGCTTCGTGGAAAACCGGATTCGAGGTGACACTACTTCCTTGCTCTACCCTAAGCCTCGTCCACTAGGAAGGCAGTTGACTTTTGCGGGAGTTTTCGATTACCGTACCGCGCCATCTGTCGCGGCGAATCCCTAGAAGACATTCACGTATCGAAAGGAGGTGAACTATCATGAAGCGGATCATGACGGCGTTCTTGGCGGTTGCCATCCTCGCAGCCTTCACCGCTCCGTCCTTCGCTGGCGAGAAGAAGGAGGAGAAAGAGAAGAAGGGCGGTAAGCTCGTTCAGCTCGTGTACGGTGAGGAGAAGAAGGAAGAGAAGAAGAAGGGCGGCAAGTAAGCGGAAAAGCACTGCGCAGCTCCACTCTCTCCATACTGGCGCTCGTTGTTGGCCCGCATTCCGGCACCTGGGGATGCGGGCCAATTTTTTCCGACAGCCGGCTTCCTCAATCTTCGCACCGGCTCCCTTTTTCGCGGCGCAACCATCGACGAAACAGAGCCGGAATCAATTGCCAACCGAATCGGCCGTTGACCCGCGCCGGGCGGGATGCTACGGTGAACACTATGTCGTCCGGACACACGGGCCGTCGGCCCAATCGGTTGCTCCACGAAACCAGCCCTTACCTCCTCCAACATGCCTATAACCCCGTGGACTGGTATCCCTGGGGCGAGGAAGCGCTCCAGCGCGCACGCGAGTTGAACCGACCGATTCTGCTCTCCATCGGCTATTCCGCTTGCCATTGGTGTCACGTCATGGAACGGGAATCGTTCGAAGATGAGGAGATCGCCCGGTTCATGAACGAACACTTTATCTGTATCAAGGTGGATCGGGAAGAACGACCGGATTTGGATGATATTTACATGCAGGCTACGCTGGCGATGAATCAAGGGCAAGGCGGCTGGCCTATGACCGTTTTTCTGACGCCGGAGCAGGAACCGATTTTCGCCGGGACCTACTTCCCGCCGACGGACCGCTGGGGCCGGCCCGGCTTTTTGACGGTGCTCAAGAAGGTGGCCGAACTTTGGCGGAAAGATGCCGAAGGGCTCCGCCGTCAAGCCGCGCATCTGACCGCCCGGCTGGTGGAGGAAACCCGGTCCGTCAATCCCATGGCGGTCGGCGAAGCCGAACTGGACGCGGCGGTCGCCCAGTTCGCCGAGGACTTCGATCCGCGCCACGGCGGCTTCGGCGGAGCCCCGAAGTTTCCGCCGGCTACGGGCTTGTCGCTCTTGTTGCGGGGCCACCATCGCACCGGCGATGCCCACACGCTCCACATGGTGCGCAAGACCCTGGACGCCATGGCGGCCGGCGGGATGTACGATCAGATCGGCGGCGGGTTCTCCCGCTATTCTACCGACGAGCGTTGGCTGGTTCCGCATTTCGAAAAGATGCTGTACGACAACGCCCTCCTGGCCCGCACCTATATCGAGGCGTACCAGGTCACCGAGGACTCGAGCTACCGCCGGGTCGCCACGGAGGTCCTCGACTATGTCTTGCGGGAGATGACATCCCCGGACGGTGGGTTTTATTCCGCCACCGACGCGGATTCGGAAGGGGTTGAAGGGAAATTTTTCGTCTGGACGCCTGAAGAGATCCGCGCCGCCCTCCCCTCCGAAGAAGACGCGCGCCTCTTCTGCGCGTATTACGATATCACCGCAGCCGGTAATTGGGTCGAGCCGTTGGCCTCGACGCCGCACAAAGCCGTGAGTATCCCGAATCGCCTCCGTCCCGTCGATGAAACGGCGCGTGAACTGGGCCTGTCGGGCGAAGAACTTGAAGCCGCCGTCGCCCGCCTCCGGCCGATCGTGTACGAGGCGAGGCGGAAGCGGGTCCCGCCCGGGCTCGACGACAAAGTCATTACCGCTTGGAACGGCATGATGATCGGAGCGATGGCCGAAGGCGGCCGGGTGTTCGGTGAGGCTCGCTATCTGCAGGCTGCCCGGCGGGCGGCGGATTTTCTCTTGTCGGCGCTCCGGCGGCCGGACGGCGGGCTGTTTCGAACGTATCGCGCGGGCCAGGCGCGCATAGCCGCATTCCTGGAGGACTATGCCTGGCTGGCCGACGGGCTGATCGACTTGTATGAAGCGGGCGCTGAAGAACGGTATCTCAGAGAAGCCGTTCGCCTGGCGGAAACCATCGTTGCCGAGTTCGCCGACGACGAGCGCGGCGGGTTCTTCACCACGGCCAAGGACCACGAACAATTAATCCTGCGGAGCCGCGAAGGTCCGGACGGCGCCACGCCCAGCGGCAACGCCGTCGCCGCGTCCGCTTTGGCCCGCCTGTCATGCCATTTTGGGCGGGAGGATTTTCGGCAGGCTGCGTCGAACGCGGTGCGCGCTTACGGCCGCCAGATCGCCCGCTATCCGCGCGCCTTTGCCAAGAGTCTCGCGGTGGCGGATTTTCTGCTGCAAGGACCGGTCGAGTTGGCGCTGGTCGGCACGCCTGGGGAAGCGACCTACGAGCGACTCAAGGCCGAGATGAACCGCCCGTATCTGCCCAACCGGATCATCGCGCATTGGGATCCGGCAAGCGAGACAACCGACCATCCGCTGTTGCGCGGGAAGGGACTCATGCAGGGTCGCCCGGCGCTCTATATCTGCCGGAATTTCGCCTGCCGGCAGCCGATCACCGACGCCGCCGACGTGGCCGTCGCGTTGAAAAACGAAGCGACGCCATCCCCCCAGGAGCGACCCGTCCTCAAGACCTTGACCAGCGCTCGCCTCGCCGGTTCCGCGACCACGGGAGGTACCGCCGCCTACGCGGTTCGCGCGATCAATCGTGCCGCGGTCCTCCGCGATCTGAGCCACGGCTATACATCGTTGGGGTCCACCGGGTTGACCGTCAGCCGGCTCGGCTTCGGCACCTATCGGGTCGACACGCAGGAACCGGCCTATCGCGCCGCGCTCGCGCAGGCCCTACGCGAAGGCTGTAATCTGATCGATACGTCCACCAACTATACGGACGGCGACAGCGAACGGCTGGTCGGGCAGGTGTTGGCTGATCTGGTCAAGCGCGGCGAACTTGTGCGGGAAGAAGTGGTCGTTGTTTCCAAGATCGGCTACGTGCAGGGAGAGAATCTCAAACAGGCGGAGGCCCGCGAGAAGGCCGGCAAGCCCTATCCCGAGATGGTGAAATACGGAGAGGGGATCTGGCACTGCCTGCACCCCGACTTTCTGGCCGATCAACTGGCCCGTTCGCTGGATCGGCTCGGATTGGACACGCTGGATGTGTGTCTGTTGCACAATCCGGAATACTTTCTGTCCGATGTCAAGCGGCGCGGCGAAGCGGATGCGGCGTCGGTGCGCGATCGGTTCTATCGGCGGCTTGAAGCGGCCTTCCGGTACTTCGAAACCCAAGTGGCGGCCGGACGGCTGCGCTGGTACGGTGTCTCGTCCAATACCTGCACGGCCGAGCCGGATGACCTCGAAGCGACTTCGCTGACGCGTATGCTGGAAGCGGCCAAGGCCGCGGCGGGTGCCGAAGGGCTGGCGGATCACCACTTTCGGGTGATCCAATGTCCTATGAATCTCTACGAGACCGGCGCGCTGTTCCTACCGAACACTGGTCCGGAGAACCGGCTCACGTTGCTCGAAGCGGCGCAGCAGGAAGGCATCGCCGTCCTGATCAACCGCCCGTTGAACGCGATTCCGGCCAAGGAGAGCGGCATCGTGCGGCTCGCCGACCTGCCCGTCGAGCGGCAAGCGGTGACGTTCGACGAGCAGCGAAAACGAGTGGCCGCCTTGGAGGAGGAATACCGACGCGACATCGCGCCGCACGTGCCCCACAGCGGCCAGGGCACGGCACCCGCGGACTATTTCGCCTGGGCCGATCAACTGGCCGAGATCCGGCCGCGGGTCCAGGGTGTGGAGCATTGGGAACAGATCGAGACGCAGATGATCGCGCCGCATGTCAACCAAGTGGTGCGGGCGCTGGGAACGCTGTTGACCGGGCCGCACGCGGAACGCTGGGAAGCCTGGCGGGACCGGTACGTACCGGAGTTGTTGGCGCTGCTCAAGGAGGTGCGCCGCGAAGCGACCGAGCGGAGCCGCGCCAGGACGACCGCGATCGCCTGCGCGATCGATCCGCTGTTGCCGGAGGAGCGGCGCAAGGAATCCCTGTCCCGCAAGGCGTTGTGGATCGTGGCCAGCACGCCCGGCGTCACTAGCGTGCTCAATGGCATGAGGACGACGGCTTACGTCGAGGATGCGCTCGGTGTGCTCCAGTGGCCGCCGCTTGCCGATGTGCGCCGGGTGTATCAGGCGTTGCGGAAACACTCGGCGAGCTAGAATCCTTCATGGAGGACGTACCGATGTTGAGAACCCGACCGACCGACAAGGCGCTCATCTGGCTGCTCTGTCTCGGGGTTCTGTCGTGGGGGAGCGGGTGCGCGGGCCGCGCGTCCTCCGTCAAGATCGATCAATCCCAAGAGCCGACGATGCGCACGCCTGCCACGGAGGAGCGGGTCGCGGCGGCGCCGTTGAAGGAAATTCCGCCAGCCGAATCTCCGAAAGTCTCATCTCGAGTCGCACCCCCGCCGCCTGACCTGCCGGCCGAGCGGCCGACCGCGCGGTATCTGCTCGACATCCCGTTCGATTTCGATCAGTCCAGTCTGCGGCTCGACGCCATCGCGATGGTCGAGGCCAACGCCAGGCGGCTCAAGGAAGACGGAGTGAAGAAAGTGCTGCTGGAGGGCCGGGCGGATGAAATCGGGACATCCGAATACAATCTGGTGCTGGGCGAACGCCGGGCGCGGGGGGTGAAACAATATATTGAGAGTCTTGGACTGATCCCGCTCGTCATCGATACGACGAGCTACGGCAAGGACCGGCCTCTTTGCACCCAGCACAGCGCCGAATGCTGGCAGAAGAACCGCAGCGTCCGCTTCATCGTCCGCGAATAAGGCTGTACCTTGCAAACCCTTCACTGACAGACGGTGGGTCTTCGCCGCGCCATTTGACAGATATTTCAGATTCTCTGCTCGACTCCGCGCGGTCTGAACCGTCGAACATCCCTTTTCTGCTTTTTCGACGAGAGCACAGTCGACAACCGACCCCTTCGGCAAGGCCGCGACAATTCCTCACAGCACGGCACCGAGGACAATCGCACGGTGTTCGTGGACCAAGATAAGGCCCCGACTCTGTTTCCTCTCTGAGGACCGTCAATCTCGGAGCGTGTGATCAGAGCGCTGACAGTTCAATGTGATAGAGCTGCGGAAACGTCAGGTGGCTGGAAAAGATTCTCGACCCCTTTGTGTTGTCCCGATCTGTTTCAGCCCGCGTCCGAAACCGCCGAGCCTGAGCCGGCGGCCGGGGCGCCGCTGGCTGAGCGGATGTGCCTGCGCGACTTCGCCGAGTTCGTCGGCCAGGAGGAGCTCCTGCGCTGGACCGGCCACTCCGCCGCGCGATCGAATCCGACACCCTCTCTCGGTCATTCTCTGGGGCCCGGCTGTGGGAAGACGAGGATCGCCGGCCTGATCGCGCGGCACACCTAGGCCGCCTTCGTGCCCTTCTCGGCCGTGACAAGCAGTGTGCCCGAACTGCGCCAGGTGATCAAGGCGGCCGAGCAGCGCCGCGCGCTGCGTGGGCAGCGCACGATCCTCTCGTGGATGAGATCCGTCGGTTCAACAAAGCGCAGCAGGACGCCTTCCTGCTCCACGGCGAGCGGGACACGATCATCCTGCTTGGCGCGACGACCGAGAATCCGTCGTTCGAGGTGATCGGCCCGCTGCTCTCGCGCTCCTTGGTGGTGGTGGGCCTCCAGCCGCTCTCCGACCAGGCGATCGGGCACCTCCTCGACCGGGCGTTCGCAGACGAGGCGCGAGAGCTGGGCCGGCGGCCGGTGGACCAGGCGCCCGAGGCCCGTCGCCGGCTGATCGGCTTCGGGAACGGCGACGCGCGGGCGGCGCTGACCGCGCTCGATTTCGTCGTCACCCAGACGCCGCCGGGCACGGACGGCCGGATCTGGCTGGACGAGCGGGCGTTCGATGTGGTCTCGCTCAAGAAGGCGCTCCGCTACGACAAGGGCGAGGAGGACTCGAGGTTCATCGCGCGCCGGATGATCATCTTCGTCTCGGAGGACATCGGGAACGCCGACCCGCTGGCGCTGCTCGTTACCACGGCGGTGGCTCAGGCGGTGGAATTCGTGGGGCTGCCGGAGGCCCAGATCAGCCTGGCCCAAGGGACCACCAATCTCGCCACGCGTCCAAAGGACAACGCCTCCTACGTCGGCCTCTTGGAGGCGATTCAGGACGCCCGGGAGCACGGGAACCTCGCGGTGCCGCTGCACCTGCGGAACGCGGTCACCTCGCTGATGCGGGACCTGGGGTACGGGAAAGGGCCACCGGTACGTCCACGAGGACCCGGCGGCTCAGCAGGAACAGGAGCACCTCCCGCTACCGCTCAAGGGCAAGCGCTACTACCGGCCGAAGAAACAGGGATAAAGGCCAATTGGATGGCTGCTGCAGCGCGGGCGGCTGCTCTGTAGACACTCGACGCCCTTCTTGCGCGGGCTGGTTACGTGTGGAAGTCGGCCGCCTTCCCGATCCGCTTGATACCAGGAACCCGATCGAACCCCTTGTCGAAACTCGCTACCCACTGGACGCCTCCTTCCTGGGCGATGAGCGTCAGTAGGCAGTCATTCAGCGACAGGTGACCCTGGTGTTCCTCCAGCGTGTCCAGGGCACGTTCCCATAGTCTAGGAACCTCACTCCCGGTCCAGGCCAACTGTGCCACCGGCAATTCGCTCCGGACCCGCCGAATGATGGGCTTGCTCTCCAGCTTTCGCTCTCGGGCCCGCCTCGCGAGGACAGTCACGGTTTCATTCACCACGAAATCCAGATAGATATAAGCTGCCTCACGGGCACGGAATTCTTCATGCAGCGCCCGCGCGGCTCGATGATGAACGTCCCGCTCGTCCAGTTGCACAACCAGAAAGCTCGCGTCCACAAGGACCTTATCGGTCATAGAGTCGCTGCTTGTCCTTGAGCGCGTCGCCCCCCAGCCGGACCAACCCCGTCAGCTTGTCGGACCGGTTGGCCGGGACACCCTCCAGCCCGAGCCGCCTGACCGGTCTGGGATGCAGAATCAAATCGCCCTCTTTGACTGTCACTTCGAGTAGATCACCGGCTCGCAACCCAAGCCGCTCCCGAAGTGCCTTGGGGATAATCACAGCCCCCTCGGTTCGCAGCGCCACGAGAAGGGGACCATCCCGTTTCACGATTCTGGCCACTTGTGATCCTCCGAAACAATGACGCAAGATTACAATGTCACAAGCCTGAGGTCAAGATTGCCATCGGTGCCTTGATCTACGCGTACGTGTTGGATTGGGACGGACAGGTGTACAGAGTCTAGCGGACATTATTCACGATGAGTGGGACAAAGGCGTTCGAACAGCCTCTCGGGTGTGTCCGAGCCTATGAGTAGCGGGTTACAGGCCTCATCACGATGCCACCTTAGATGCGGGTGCGGACCGCCCGGTACTTGAGGTCGCGGCGGACATGGTCCATCAACGCCACGGTTGAATCCGCAATGCGGCGTGCTCGGATCGGGAATAGCGCGGCACGAGACAGACGAGCCCAGTGACCTGCCAGCGGCGACGCCAGGCACGGGCTGTCTTCCGGTCTAGGCCAAACCGCCGGGCGGCCCCTTTGATGCCATATTCGGCGGCGTCGTTCACGATCGCGAAACGACTTTTGATGGTGTGGTGATAGCGGTTCGCGATCTTCGGCGTGGTCACTTCCTTGGTCGTAATCGTCGGCAGGTGGTCCCTTCCATGAAGAGGGCCTCTGTCAACAGGGAATACGAGGCCCTATTGAAAATAGATGGACCGTTAACCTCCCATGCGGGCTCGGTCGCCTGTCTGCGTGCGGCACGCACAGGCAGGCCCAACCTTCCGGTGCAAAGACAGCCACCCAATTTCCAAAACGAGGTCGTGTCCTCAAGGAGTATGCGGGCGCACTGTCTGTGCCTGTCCATCAGGGCGAGGCCACCTGGCCCGATCCTCACGTGCACGAGCGGCCCGCCGCCGGCTGCAACCTCCTTGGATCAGAGGGCTGCCTGGACTTCAACACGCCGTCAACCGTGGTCAGCAGCTTGCGCGCCAACGCCACGACCGCCATCGTCTTCCCCTGCCGCCGGGCGATCCACGTGTAGAACTGTTGCAACGGCTTCGCCCCTGACTCTTATTGCGCGACAATCGTACCGCAGCCATCCTCCGCATTCTGTACAAAAAAGACATCGGTTGCCACCCTCGCGTCGCCTCGACGAGGTCGCCGGCGATGTCGTGGAGCGCCGGCCTGAACAGCATGGAGGTCTTCAATCGCTCGTGGCGCGCGTTCCGGACCGCATCGCCGGAGCCCGCATCGATGAGTCGCAGGCCCGACGCCACCTTGGCGAAGTGGTCACCCTCGGCCCGGCCGTACTCCCAAGAATTCACCTTGAGGATGGGCAAAGCCCCGGCTTGGAGCCATATGTCGAGCTTTACGCCAATTCGTGGTCTGCCAGATCTCGCCCACGTCGATCCCGAAGGCGGTCGAGAGCGCCGCTTTGCCAAGCGGGAGGCACGCCAGGGTCCCGGGTGATCCATCGTTGAGATCGATCATGTCGATGTCATCCAGCATCGCTTTCACGCCCAAGCGATCGACCGCCTGGGCGCTGACACCGATCCGAATATGGATGGGTTTTGTCACCGCTCACCTGGCCGGATTCCGATAGCTGGCGAACGCGTCCGTCGTGACAGCCCCTCCCACCCCAATCCCGCGTGCCGACGGCGGCCAATTCGACGGCCGACGCTCTCGGCAAGGCCGCAACAATTCCTCACAGCACGGCACCGAGGACAATCGCACGGTGTTCGTGGACCAAGATAAGGCCCCGACCCTGTTTCCTCTCTTAGGACCGTAAATCTCAGAGCGTTTGATCAGAGCGCTGACAGTTCAATGTGATAGAGCTGCGGAAACGTCAGGTGGCTGGAAAAGATTCTCGACCCCTTTGTGTTGTCCGTCCGCTTCATCGTCCGCGAGTAGAGTCGCCTTCCTGAGGCATCCTGCGTGCGGTTTCAGGCCTCCGTTTCTCTTGTCCTCTCAAACGGTTCGCGTGTCTGATCCTGCCGAAACCAGTGTGATCGCTGCTCGTTCTCCTCGTTGGCCCGAATGCGATTGTTTACCTGGATTTAACAGTTCGGTGACAAAGCTGGAACGAAGCACGGGTATCGTCTGCTCAAGAAGAGAAGAAAGGCGGAGGCAATCGACCTGTTCGTGGCAAGGGAGGTGGTTCATGATGGAAGGCTTAGAGAGTTCATTACTCCTTCTCGGTTTCGCAGGGTTTCTTCTGGCTCTGCTGGTCCACGCGATCATGACCTTGATGGGGATGCGCGAGAAACTGATCTATCCTCTTCTGCGGGTCAAGGCGCCGGACGGCCGCCTGAGTCCGGTGATGCGAGTCAAGCCGGACCGTCGCAGGGCGATGCATTCCCATTTGGCGTGCGCCGTCTGAATGAACAAACTGGCATTCGCCACAACAAAGGAGGCTATGGAGATCATGGTAACCGTCAGCCAACTGATGACACGAGACCTGGTGACGATCGAAGCCGGCACGTCGGTGGTCGAAGTCGCGAAGTTGATGAAGGCGAGAAACATCGGCAGTGTGTTCGTCGAGCGGGATGGCGAAATCATCGGGATCGTGACCGAACCGGACATCGTCCGGAAGGTCATCGGGGCCGATCGCGGGCCGTATTTCATCCCCGTGGAAGAGATCATGAGCACCCCGGTGATCGGCATCGACGAGCGCCGTCCGGTGACGGAAGCGGCGGATCTGATGGAACAACATCGGACCCGCCATCTGGCGGTTCGGCGAGGCGAGAAAATCGTGGGCGTGCTCTCGGTGAGAGACCTCCTGCATCCGGTCTCGATCGATGAATTCTAGCCGGTCCGCAACCGGGGCGATCATGGCGAAACTCGACATGGCGTTTCCGGGATGTCACCGGATGCCGGGCGCTCGGCTGTCCCGCGCGGTTGGGCGCATGGCCGAGACCGACCTGACCGCTCTCTGGAGAAAGGGCATCAGGCTGGTGCTCAGCCTGTTGATCCTGACCATCCTGGCCGGACTCGCCGGCGGCGTAGTCAAAACCTTCCTAGACCTCCGTTTGCTCATCCACGCCGCCGTGGAAGTCGCACTGCGCCAGATCATTATCGATACCTTGGTTCTCCTGGCGCTCGTGGAGGTATTCAAGACCACGTTCGCCTATTTCTCGGAAGGACGGGTCAAAGTGACGTTTATCGTAGACACGGTTCTGGTCATGATGCTGACCGAAGTGCTCTCGCAATGGTTCAAAGACGGACCGTGGGCGCGCCTTGCGGTGCTGGGCGCCATCCTACTGACCTTGGGGGCGATGCGGGTCGTAGCGGTCCGATACTCGCCCACGCAGGGCGAGGCCCTGACACGGTCGCACGAGTCGCTGTTTTGAATCGAAGTCCGGAGGTGTGACATGGATCTTCAGACCGCGGCGACCGAAACCTTGGTGATGACGATCCTGGAACGCGAGGGCACGCTCAGGCTGGATCAGATCATCGCCCGGCTGCCGGAGCTCAGTTGGAGCCAGGTGTTTCGCGCTGTGGACAACCTGAGCCGTCGGGGAGTCATCCTGTTAAGGCGACGGGGGTTCGAGTACGAACTGAGTCCCGTGCCGCTCCGGCCGCATGCGTCGTCCGGCGTCGCATGAGCGCGCCGACCTCCTTCCGGCCTGTCAACGGAGACGGATATCCATCCATGCGTGATGCACGGGATTGTGCTGGCGAGGGCCGACCGGCCGGAGGACAGCGGCAAGGCCCCGGCATCATGGTTTTCTCTTCGTCGTTGAAACTCCTCCACAAGAACCGCCGCGCCGAGGAACTGATGGCCTTGCTGACCGCGAAGGATGCCGGCTTTTCTTCCGATCTCATGCCTGCGGCCGTCCACCGCGTCTGCCATTCGATCTTGGAGTCCCTCTCGCGCCGCCGGCCGGCGCCGGCCTGGGTCCAGGTGAGCGAGCGGCAAAGCGCCGGCGAGCCGGTCCGTTCGCTGCTGATTCGGGGATTCGGCCTTCGCAGGGAAACGCACACGGAGAGCGCCCGCATCGTCATCATCCTGGAGGAACGCCCCTTCCGGGACACACCCGCAGCTCAGGCAGCTTCACCTGCGCCACACGCCCTTTGAGCGTGGCAACCGCCCGGCTGCGCGGATTTAACACAGCTTTAACATGACGGCAATCGCCGAGAAACATCCGCGGCTTATTGTTCGGCCTTCAAGAGGTACGGTGCAGGTATGAGCATGTCCGCGAGAACGATGATCGGTTTTGTCCTGGTGGCCGGCTTGCTGTGGTGGATGCGCGCGGCCGAAGCCGAACGCGCCGACCTGGTGAGGATCGATGGGTCCAGCACGGTCTTCCCCGTGACCGAGGCGGTGGCGGAAGAATTTCAAAAAGCCAATCGCGGGACCGTGAGAGTGACGGTCGGCATTTCGGGAACGGGCGGCGGGTTCAAGAAATTCTGTCGTGGCGAGACCGATGTCCAGGACGCGTCGCGGCCGATCCTGGTCGAAGAAATGGAGGCGTGCCGGAAGAACGGCGTCCGTTACTTTGAATTGCCCGTCGCCTTCGACGCGATCACCATCGTCGTCAGCCGTCAGAACACCTGGGTCGACGCCGTCACGGTGGACGAACTCAAACGAATCTGGGAACCGTCGGCTCAAGGGCGGGTGACGCGATGGCGGCAGATTCGCCCGTCGTGGCCTGATGAACCGCTCAAGTTGTTCGGAGCCGGCCCCGATTCGGGCACATTCGACTATTTCACCGAGGCCGTCGTCGGCACAGCCAAAGCCAGCCGGGGCGATTACACGAGCAGCGAGGACGACAACACCCTCGTCCAGGGCGTTGCGAGGGATAAACAGGCTCTCGGCTATATTCCCCTGGCGTATTTCGAATTCAGCAGGGACAAACTGAGAGCCGTCGCCGTGGACAGCGGCAAGGGCCCGGTCACGCCTTCCCGGGAGACCGTGGAGAACGGGATGTATCAACCGTTGTCCCGCCCGCTCTTCATTTACGTCAACGCCGACTCGGCTCGCCGGCCCGGCGTGAAGCAGTTCGTCGAGTTTTATCTGACAAAAGCCTCGATGCTGGTCCCCCAGGCGAATTACGTGCCGTTGTCTCCGCAGGATTATCGCCTGGCGCTCGGGCATTTTCTCAACGGCAGGCTGGGAACCGCCTTCCAGGGAGGCCGGATGGCAGGAATCGCCGTCCGGGAGCTGCTCCGGCGCGATGCCAGACTTTGATCCGGCCGGCGCACCCATCCGCCTGATCGATGAAGACCGAAGGTGCGGAACTACGCGTGCAACCCGCCCGTTCAGCCGCCACCCTCCGACGACCATGGGAGCGGGCCGTTGAGGCGATGCTCTTGGCCTCCGCGCTCGCCTCGGTGGCGATCACGTTGGGGATCGTGGGCGTCCTTTTGTACGAATCGGCGGCGTTCTTTCGGCAGGTTTCGCTGCTGGAGTTCTTTACCGACACCCAGTGGACGCCGCTCTTTTCCGAGCCCCACTACGGCATCGCGCCGCTGGTTTGCGGAACCGTCGTGACCACCGCGGTTGCGCTGGCGGTCGCCGTTCCGGCGGGGACCATCGTGGCCGTCTATCTGAGCGAGTACGCCTCTCCCGCGATGCGGGAAATCGTCAAACCGACGATGGAATTGCTGAGCGCCGTTCCGACGGTGGTCTACGGATACTTCGCACTGTTGTTCGTGACCCCTCTGTTTCAGCGCATGTGGCCGGAGCTTCCCGGGTTCAATATGTTGAGCGCAGGCTTGGTCATCGGCGCCATGATCATTCCCTATGTCAGTTCGGTGAGCGAGGACGCCATGCGCGCCGTCCCGGTTGCTCTTCGGGAAGGGTCGTATGCGCTGGGGGCGACCCGCATGCAGACCGCCGTGCGCGTGGTCGTCCCATGCGCAATGTCGGGGATGGCGGCCGCCTATGTCCTGGCCGTCTCCCGTGCAATCGGCGAAACGATGGTGGTGGCGATCGCCGCCGGCATGCAACCCACGTTGACCTGGAATCCGCTGGAGCCCGCCGCCACGCTCACGGCCTATATCGTCCAGGTCAGCCTCGGCGATCTGCCCCATGGAAGCATCGGTTACCGGACGATTTTCGCGGCCGGCCTCGTGCTGTTTCTGATGACCCTGGCGTTCAACATCGCTGGCCACGTTCTGCGCAAGCGGTTTCGCCGGGCCTCCTGACGGCTTCGCGATCTTTGGCAATGACGCCACGTACACTCCGGGAAGGGTTGTTCGCGCTCGCAGGGCTCTTGACCATGTTGGTTGCCCTGTTCGCGCTGGTCGCCCTGCTGGCGGGGTTGGCGATGGACGGGTGGGACCGCTTGTCCTGGCGCTTCTTTACCTCCTATCCTTCGCGCTTTCCCGAACAGGCCGGCATTCTGCCGGCTTGGGTGGGCACCGTGCTCGTGATGCTCGTGACCGCGTTCGCCGCCGTCCCCTTGGGACTCGCCGCAGCCGTGTATCTGGAAGAATACGCGCCCAGGCACTGGCTGACGGACTTCATCGACATCAACGTCGCAAATCTAGCCGGCGTGCCCTCCATCATGTACGGGCTGATGGCGCTGGGCCTCTTTGTGTACCGGTTCGGCCTCGGTCACAGCATTCTGACCGCGGGACTCACGCTGGCGTTGCTCATTTTACCGATGGTGATCATCGCGACGCGGGAAGCGATCCGCGGCGTACCCGACGGGATACGCGAAGCCGCCTACGCCCTCGGCGCGACCAAGTGGCAGACGGTGAAGGATCACGTCGTCCCCTACTCGATGGGAGGCATTCTCACGGGCATTATTCTCGCGCTTGCGCGCGCGATCGGCGAGACGGCGCCGTTGATCACGGTCGGCGCGTTGTCGTTCATCGCGTTCTTGCCGCATCCTCCGTGGCAAGCGGACTTTCCGCTTATCTCGTTCCAGTGGCTGCTGGATCCGTTCACGGTCCTCCCCATGCAGATGTTCAACTGGGTGTCCAGGCCCCAGGAAGAATTTCATCGCGATGCCGCGGGGGCCGGGTTGGTCCTCATGGCGATGACGCTGGCCATGAACGCCCTGGCGATCTACATCCGCGCGCGGTTTCGCAGGCGCATCCGCTGGTGAGCAAGACCATGACGACGATGGACGCACCGTCGGTCAAAGCGGAGGTCAGGAACCTGAATTTCTATTACGGTTCGATTCAGGCCCTCAAGCGGCTCACACTGACCATCGCCGAGCGCCGCGTGACCGCGTTGATCGGACCGTCCGGATGCGGAAAAACGACGTACCTGCGGTGCTTCAACAGGATGCACGATCTCTATTCCGGCAACCGCTATGATGGGGAAATCGTCCTCTATCCCGACAAAACCAACATCCTGGATCCGGACCTCGATCCGATCGAGGTCCGCATGCGCGTGGGCATGGTGTTTCAGAAGCCCAATCCGTTTCCTAAGTCCATTTACGAGAACGTGGCCTACGGTCTCAGAATTCGCGGCCGCCTCTGCAAAAGCGCGATCGACGACGCCGTTGAACGGGCGCTTCGCGACGCCGCCCTGTGGCAGGAGGTCAAAGATCGGCTGCATGAACCCGCCTTCGCCCTGTCGGGCGGTCAACAGCAACGTTTGTGCATCGCCCGCGCCCTCGCGACAGATCCGGAAATACTGCTGTTCGACGAGCCGACCTCGGCCTTGGATCCCACCGCGACGGTCAAGATTGAAGAGTTGGTGAATCAACTCAAGCAGAAGATTACGATCGTGATCGTCACTCACAGCATGCAACAGGCTGCCCGGGTCTCGGACTTCACCGCTTTCATGTACGCGGGATCGCTCGTGGAGTTCGACAAGACCGAAAAGATGTTCACCAATCCGTCGAATCAACTGACGGAGGATTACATTACCGGACGCTTCGGGTGAAGAACGGTAAGGGGATCAAAGGCTGTACGAGGTCGGGGATGAGAAGTACGGAACTAAAAACCAAACCACGCTTCACGTTTCGCATATGACGCGTCACGAGGAATGATACATCGTCATCTCGACAAAGAACTGCTCGGCCTGAAGGAAAAGCTTCTCCTGATGGGCGGTCTGGTGGAGAGCCAAATCCAAGGGGCGCTGCGCGCGCTCACCGAACGCGACGGCGGACTGGCGCACCGCGTGATCGAGACCGACCATCGCGTCAATGCCTTGGATGTCGAGGTGGACGAAGACTGCCTTCGGCTGCTCGCGTTGCAGCAACCGGCCGGCCGCGATTTGCGGTTTATCACCACGGCGATGAAGATCTCCACCGAACTGGAACGCATGAGCGACCTGGCCGAAAACGTGTCCGAGCGGGCGCTGGAGCTCAATGAAGAACCCCAGCTCAAGCCTTATATCGACATCCCCCGAATGGCGAACTGGACGATGCGGATGGTCAAAGACAGCCTGGATGCCTTCGTCAATCGGGACGCGACGCTGGCGCGAAAGGTGATCGCGGACGACGATTTCGTTGATGACCTGACCGAACAGTTGTTTCGCGAACTGCTTTCCTTTATGTTGGAAAATCCCAAGACGATCACGAGAGCCATCCGCCTGACCTTCATCGGCAAATATTTCGAGCGAATCGCCGACCACGCGACCAACATCGCGGAACTCGTCGTGTATATGGCGGAAGGCAAGATCATTCGTCACACCGAACCGTCGAGCAAACAGCCGATGACCGACGGCGAGTAGACTCGGTACCAGCGGCACACGGGTGGAAACCGCCTTTCGGCTTCGAAGATGACCAAACTCGCCGTTCTCGATATTGGCACCAACTCCATTCATCTGGTCCTGGCCGAGGTCGGCCCCGATCTTTCGTACACCATTGTGGATCGCTTCAAGGACATGACGCGGCTGGGCGACGGCTCCTTCGCCAGCCGCCGGCTCTCCGATCAGGCGATGGCCCGGGGGTTCGAAGTGATCCGCAACCTGGTGACGCTCGCTCGCAACAAAGGCTACGACCGGATCGAGGCGATCGCCACCAGCGCGGTGCGCGAGGCCCGCAACGGCGGCGAGTTCATCGAAGGCGTGGCGAAACAGACGGGCCTGACGGTGCGGGTCATCAGCGGCGCCGAAGAGGCCCGCCTCATCTTCCTCGGCGTGCGCCACAGCATCGCCCTGTCGGACCGTCCGACCTTGGTGGTGGACGTCGGAGGCGGCTCCGTCGAGTTGATGGTCGGCAACCGCGAGGCCATGCTATACGCGAGGAGCCTCAAGCTCGGCGCCATCCGGATGAAAGATTTGTATCTCACGCGCACGCCGCCGTCGAAAGCCATGTTGCGGGACATGCACGCGGCGATTGAGCGACACTTGAAAGCCGCATTACAGGCGTTCGAGACCGAGCGGTACGACGGCCTGGTGGCCACCTCCGGCATGGCCGGCAACCTGACGGAGGTGATTTATCTGCGACGCACGGGCCATCCCCCTCCCCAACTGCATCTCGCCGCAGTCTCCTTGAAGGAAGTGCAGGAAGTGGAAGCGGTGCTGGCCGCGTCGAGCGTCAAGGCGCGGCTCGCCATCCCCGGTCTCGATCCCAAACGCGTGGATACTCTGTTGCCGGCCGCGGCAGTCTTGCGGATCCTCATGGAGCTCGTCGGAAGGGACGAACTGACCATTTCCGACAAGGCGATCCGGGAGGGCATGATTTACGATTTCATCGAACGCCATCGGGAGGGCCTCCGTGCTGAACGGGAAATCCCGGATGTCCGCAGGAGAAGCGTCATCCATCTGGCGCGGCGCTGCCGGGCGCCGGAAGCGCATTCCCTGCATGTCGCCGCGCTGGCGCTGCAGTTGTTCGATCAGACCAAACCCCTGCACGGTTTCGGGCAGCCGGAACGGGAATGGCTGGAATACGCCGCGCTGCTGCACGACGTCGGCTATCTCATCAACTCCCGGCAACATCACAAGCACGCCTATTACCTGATCAAGAACAGCGACCTGTCCGGGCTGACGGCGGAAGAAGTCGACATCGTCGCCAACGTCGCTCGCTATCACCGCCGCGCGTTGCCGAGTTCGAAGCACGCCTCCCTGGCGGTCTTGCCGGACGGTCATCAGCGGACCGTCCAGGTGCTGGCGGCGCTGCTCAGGATCGCCGACGCGCTCGACCGCACGCATTTTTCCGTGATCCAACGGCTGACGGTGAAGCTGGGGCCGACCGTGACGATTTCGCTTCAGACCGCCGGCGACGCCGAGTTGGAAACTTGGGCCGCCCGCGGACGCGCGGACCTGTTTGAGAAGGTCTTCCGCAGGCGGATACAATTCATCGTGCTGTCATCGGAGGGAAACCCGGCATGACTGGTTCATCGCCGGCCGAGGATGCGCCGCATCCTTATCCCGGCAAATTGATCATCGTCGAAGGCATCGACGGATCGGGCAAGAGCACCCAACTGCTGCTGCTGCAGAAATGGCTGGAGTCGCAGGGCCACAAGGTGTTCTTCACCGAATGGAATTCCTCCGAATTGGTCCGCGAGACCACCAAGCGGGGGAAAAAGAACAAGACCCTGACCCCGACGACGTTCAGTCTGCTGCATGCGACGGACTTCGCCAGCCGTCTCTATCATGAGATCCTGCCGCCGTTGAAGGCCGGCATGCTGGTACTGGCCGACCGGTACATGTACACAGCCTTTGCGCGCGACGTCGTGCGCGGCGTCTCGCCGGCCTGGGTGCGAAAGCTCTACAGCTTCGCCGTCCGTCCGGACATGGCATTTTATTTCAGGGTGCCGATCGAAGTGGCGATCGACCGGCTGCTGCGCGGCACGCGAGCGCAGTTGAAGTATTACGAGGCCGGCATGGACATGGGGCTGAGCCAGGACGTCGTCGAGAGCTTTCGGATTTTTCAGTCCAGGATTCTGGCCGAGTACGACAAGATCGTGGAGGAGTTCGGGCTCATCACGATGGACGCCACCAAAGAGATCGAAGCGCAGCAGAACGAGATGCGCCGGGTGGTGGCGACCGCCTTGGAGCACTACAAGCCGCGAAGGGGCACCCATGGGAGACGCTCGCTATTTTGGCGACGGTTTGACGTATCTAAATCCGAATGACTTGAAAGGCAAGCTGATCGCCATCGAAGGCACCGACGGCGTCGGCCGGTCGACCCACATCGAGTTGTTGCAGGAATGGCTGGAGGTGCAGGGCTACGGCGTGGTCACGACCGGTTGGACGCGGTCGAATCTCATGTCCAAAACGATCGAGGTGGCCAAGCAGGGCAATATCCTCGATCGGTGGTCCTTCAGCCTGCTTTATGCGACTGATTTCGCCGACCGGCTGGAACACGAAATCATCCCCGCCCTGCGCTCGGGCTTCATCGTCCTGGCCGATCGGTACATCTATACGGCGTTCGCCAGGGACACGGTCCGCAGCGGCGATCGCCGATGGATCAGGGACGTGTTCGGATTCGCGCTCGTGCCGGACCTCGTCTGCTATTTGCGGATCGACGTGGATACCCTGGCGCTGAGAGTCATCGAAAGCAAAGGGATGAACTACTGGGAATCCGGGATGGATTTGAAATTAGGCGCCGACCTGTACGACAGCTTCAAGAAGTATCAGGCGCTGTTGATCGAGGAATTCGACAAGATGGCGGAGGAGTTCGGATTCGAGGTGATCGACGCCCGCAAGCCGCCGGAAGAAATTCAGGAGGAGCTGCGGGCCAAAATCCAACCGCTCTTGACCGGCAACGGCTCCGCCTTCCGCCGGGCCGCCACCCCGTTCGAAGAGTCTCTGCCTTCCGGAAAATCTGTTTAGCCCGCTCAGGCCTTGCGCAGGGCGCGCAGTAGTCCCGGCGTGAGCCACCAGTGCAGGTGACCCTTGCCGGGCTTCGGAATCCCGTCGAAATGAATGAGACAGGCGCCGGCTTTTTTGAGTGAGAGAGACGGTATCGGCTCGCCGAAGAGCATTTCACCGGCCGTCTGGCTCAGATGAGGTTCGTGTCCGACGCAGAACACACACGTGTCTGCGGGAAAGGCGCCCAGCAGCGGGAACAACTTGCCGGGATCGGCGTCGGGCAGCAGTTCGTCGCACAGGCGAATCTCTTCCTTCAGCCGGAAGACTTCCTGAACCAGTTTGGCAGTCTCGTGCGCCCGCGCGAAGGGGCTCGACAGCAGATGGACCTGGGGAAGGTCCATCTGCAACAGGCCGGAAGCCGCCTGCCGCGTTCGGGTCCGACCCTTGTCCGTGAGAGGCCGATCGGCATCCCGGCCGGACCATTCCGTGCGTTCTACTGCGATGCCGTGACGAAAGAGCACGCAATCCATGAGGAACCGGCCTCCCGCGAGGGCTCCACTGTATCACACCGGCCAGACGCGGCGAAAGGGCGCCGGAAGCGCCTTGAAGCCTTGCCGCAGGCTCTGTTACAGTCGTGTTCCCGTCAACTGAATCCAATCGACGACGAGCGCAGCCGTGCCATCCCTCTCTGTCGATGCTCAAGCAGCGCGGTACCAGTCGATCGTCCTCCGGGCACTGGCGAGCCTAGCGAATGGAAATCGGCGCGCTGAAACCTTGCATCGCGTCCGGGTCCATTTGCGACGGTTGCAGGCCTACCTCGAACTCCTGGGGAAGGACGAGGACGCCGCGATCCTCTCCCGCTGTGTGTCACGTTTCAGCCGGCTCAGAACTTTGCAGGTGTTCCGCGGATACCTTGCCCGTATCGGGGCCCCCAAAACTGACCGCGAGAAAGTCGATGAACTCATCGAGCTCGCTGTCGACAAGGTCAGGGATAAAAAGGACTACGACAAGGTGGAACGCCTCGTCTGGCGGCACGCCCTAGCGGCCGAACCGACCGATGCCGGCTGGTTGGATCGACGGTTCGCCGCTTTGGCCCATCTTCATTTGACGGCATTGGAAGAGTTACTGGCGGCGGCCTCCAAGAAGCCGCGCCGGAAACGTCTTCACGCGCTCCGCTTGCGGATCAAGTCGATCCGTTATCAGGAGGAGTGGGGTCCCGGCCGAGACCCCGGCAAAGCCCGTTTCGTGGACCGGCTCAAGGATGCGCAGACCGTCCTGGGTAAGTACGAAGAGCTGGCCGAATTCAAGAAACTGGGGAAAAAGCTCGAACTGGAGTCGTACCCCCAGATCGTCAAGGACTGGCGTCGAGCCCGGAAACGAGCGCGGGCGGTCCCGGACCGGCTCGACTGGCTGCTGAAACGGTTGGCCATGAGACGATGCGTCTCCGAGGCTCAAGGCGCCGGCGCCAGCATGGCCGGATGACACGTCCGAAAAACTGATCGAAGTGGAGTGAGTTGACTGAACCGCAGAAGCAGCTTCGAGTCGAGGAAGAAATGTGGTGTGTCTGAGCCTCGATCATGCGGCTAACAGGGTGTTGAAAAAGTCCGTTTGAGAGTTCTACGAATTTCGAGTCAATTTACGGCGCAAAAGTTACGGGCGCCCTGTCCATCTGTTCGACAAATCCGGCGTGTTCTCCCGTTGCAGTCGCCTACGCTGTCGGGATACTATACGGCACGTTCTAACGGCGGCCTGATTCCTTCCGTAGGTTTTCTCGAGAGCCCATGCACATGTGGCGGCGGATGGGGCTTACGCTGTTTCTGACGCTGTCCGCGTTCTTCATCGCGCATACGATCAACGCGTTCATCGGGCATTCGCTGCGGGTGCCGTTCACTCCGCAATCTCTTTCTTCGGTCGCCGACCCCGCCGCGCCGACCGTTCCGCCGGCTCAACTGGCGGCTGAAATCCGCGCCAGCGGAATCTTTCCGCTCCCGGAGGAAGAGTCAGCCGATGTCGCGCTTCCAGGACAGCCAGCCAAAGCCAAGCAGCCGCCGCTCGATGTCGCCAAAAAAGTGAAACTGCTGGGAACCGTCATGGGCGACCGAGGCGGGATCTCCGCCGTGCTCGAAGATCTGGCGACGAAGCGGCAGAATTTATTTCGACTGCACGAGCGGATTCCTAATGTGGGAGAGTTGGCTGAGATCAGGAAGGACGCCGTCGTGATCCGGGAAGACGGCCAGGAGGAATTGCTCCCGCTCATGCTGCTTGACCAGGGTCAGGCGGGGGCGACGCCCGCGATGTCCGCCTCTCCGGCCACGTTCGCGGGACGCAAGCATGCACCTCCTCCGGTCAGCCGGGTGCTGGATCGCCGCGAAGTCGAACAGGCGATGGCGGACGTCTCGAAACTGTTGACCCAGGCCCATGCCGTGCCGCATTTCACCAACGGCACGTTGGACGGATTCCGCATCGACTTCATCGCTCCAGCGAGTTTTTATGAAAAGATCGGGTTGAGCTACGGCGATGTGCTGCAACGGGTCAACGGAGTGGAGGTCCGCGACCCCGCCACCATGCTGCGCGTCTTTCAACAGGTGAAGAACGAGCGGACGGTCAAAGTCGATGTCTTGCGCAACAATCAACCCACGACCCTGACGTATGAGATTCGCTAACCCGTTGGCCGTCGTCGCTCTTGCTGCGTTGCCGCTGATGAGTACGCTCGTTGCCGCGGCGCAAAACGGAACGCCCCAGACGGGCCGCGTTACGCTCGATTTCAACGAGGTCGAGCTGCCGGTGTTCGTGCGCTTCATCAGCGAACTGACCGGGAAAAATTTCGTCCTGGACGACACCGCCAAGAAAACCGCAGGGAAAATCACGCTGTTTTCTCCCACTAAAGTCAGCGTGGACCAGGCGTACAACATGTTCCTGGCCGCTTTGGAGGTCAGCCGGCTGATGGCAATTCCCAAGGGAAACGTCGTCCAGATCGTGCAGACGGCGGAGGTGCCGCCCGAGCGGAACGTCTATGTGTACAAACTCAAGTACGCCAACGCCACTGACACAGCGGCGCTACTGACGAACCTGGTCGCCAAATCATCCGCCGTGCCGACAGCGACCACGACCGGTCGCCCGCCGCTTCGGCCGATGACGGAATTTGAAGCGCCGGTTCAGGTGTTCGCCGATAAGGCCACGAACAGCGTGGTCATCAGTGCCACCCGCACGGCGTATAACCGCCTCCAATCCGTGCTGCGCGAAATCGATACCCGCCGCCATCAGGTCTTCGTGGAGGCGGTCATTCTCGAAGTGCAGGTGGATCGCCTGCGGCAAATCGGGAGCGACCCGTTGCAGGTCATTGCGGCGGGCAGCCGCGGATCGGTGCAAGCCATCGGGGGTTTCAACCGGGCCCCTGAAGACCTGGCTTCGCTCGCGCAGACGATCAGCGGCATCGGAACGGGGGCGACGACGGGAGGCGCGCTGACCGTGCTCAACACGATCAACGTGCGGGCTTTTCTGCAACTCCTGATGAACCTGACGGACACGAACGTCCTGTCTACACCGCAGGTCATGGCCGCGGACAATCAAAAAGCGAAGATCGTCGTGGGCGAGAATCGGCCCTTCCCGACCGGCCAGGCACAGGGCATCACCGGCGGCACGCTGGTGACGATCGAGCGAAAAGACGTCGGCGTCACACTGGAAATCACGCCGCAAGTGCTCGAGAACGATCTGGTCCGGTTGGAAATCAAACAAGAGATTACGGCGATCTCGGAAAGCGTGGCCCAGACGATCGGGACCGGCAATGCGACGGTGCCGGTCGGCCCGACCACCACCAAGCGCGCCATGGAGACCACCACCATCGCCCGGGATAAGCAGACCCTGGTCATCGGAGGGCTGGTGCGCGACAACGTCACCCTCAGTGAGCGCAAGATCCCGTTGCTGGGTGACATTCCGCTGCTCGGCTGGCTGTTCCGGTTTCAGAGCCGGCAGGTGGAAAAGCTCAACTTGCTCGTCTTCCTGACCCCGCACATCATCAGGGACGAGGTCGACATGGTAGAACTGAATCAGCGCAAGGCCGCGGATGTCGGCACTCTCCAGCGGGAGAACCGCATCGAAGAGCCGACTCGGCTGAAACAGGAGATGATCGAGCATCTCGAACCGCACAGCCAGCCATCCGCAGATCCTCACGCGGCCGGAAACCAGACCCCCGCTGTCGCTCCATAAATTTTTGGATCATCAGGAAATCGTGCGGGCAGTTCCTAACCCTTGCCCCGTGTCTGTCTTCACAACAGCTTCTACCTTCCTGCAAGAAGCGTCCGCGTTTCCCTGAGCGCCCGAGACGACCGCCCTACCCAGCGGCGGAATTTAACGCGAAGTTAATCTGCGCGAAACTGCGCCGTTGCCTTCCCAGTGGTACCTTCCCACACGCCGAGGTGAAGCCGCACGGCAATCACTTCTTGACCGGAGGACCGGTTTGAATCTTTCACAACGTTGCGCCACGCGGGCGAGCGCGTTGGCTCTGCTCCTGTGGCTTTCGGCCTGGCTTCCTGAAGCTTCCGCCGAGTGGTACCTGGCCGGATACGGCGGCGTCAGCACCGGCGGCGTCTTGAGGGACGTCACCATGAACAACTTGGGCGAACGTCTGGCGCTTCAGCAGCTTCCGCCGGGAATTTTTAATCCCACCGACGTGGCGTTTGGGTCGTTCACCCAATCCTTCAACACCGCGAATCTTTCCTTGAAAAGCTCGCCGATTTTCGGCGGCAAAGCGGGGTACTTTTTCTCGGATGAAGGGTTTTCATGGTTGGGCGTGGAAGTCGAAGCCTATACGACCAAGCCGTCGATCCGGAAACAGACGGTTCGCTCTCATCAGGAGATCACCTATACACCGAACCAGGATCAGGGTGTCCAGTGCTTTGACCCTATCCCGCCCAGCAATTGCCCGAAATTCATCAGATCCGACGGTCAAGTCTCGTTGGCCGACGAATCGGAACTTCGCGTGACCACGGTCGCCTTGAACGTGATCGCCCGGTATCCGGGCCAAATCGTCCAGCCGTATCTCGGCGTCGGCGCCGGCGCCTTTTATTTTTCGTCCTCATCGGGTCCGGTTCAAGGCCGGCAGTGGGTTCCGGGACTGAACGTGCTCGCCGGGTTCAAACTGTTCTTCACCGACGAATGGGGCGTCTTTGCGGAAGGGAAATACAATTACGCCACCATCAGCACGTTCGATCCGACATTCGGGGTGAGCGGCGCGTACAGCACGTTGCACGCTGTCGGAGGAATCGCCTATCGGTTTTGATCAAACCCTTCGCGGAGCATATGATAATCGTTCTTTCAGAGATAAACCTCAACCACATGTTGAGGTCACTTGCGCTTACAGGCTCGTTCGCGTGACCGCATCTTGCCATAGCGCAAGCGGAAGAGTATGTTTGTGCTGCTTCGCGCCTGAATATCAGAGGGTTCAGCAAGGTTTCTTTGAGCAAAGTCTGAAGCAGGTGCGCACAGGTTCGTGATTCGTGTGACGGTCACCTCAATTGAAATTGGTGCTGCGTGAGCGGGAGCGGCGGGGCTGTGGGATACGGACGGCCTCTACTGGGAACCATTCTCGGCGAGAAATTCAATCTTCCGGAAACCAAACTGGAAGAGGCGCTCGCGCAACAACGGGAAAAAGGAGGGCGACTCGGCGACGTGTTGGTACGACTGCGCGCCGTCCGGGACGACGAAGTGCTCCAAGCCCTCGCCCATCAGTTCGAATTACCGTGGCTTCCTCACTTGGAACCCAACCAGGTCGATCCGGCTCTCCTGAAATCCGTTCCCATCGGCTTCGCCCGCCGGTACCGGGTGCTCCCTTTGCGGGCTGAAGACGGCGTCGTCACCGTCGCCACCTGCGACCCGCTGGAGACGGCCGCCCTGGACGATCTCCGCCTGTTGCTCCGCTCGCCGGTCACGCCGGTCTTGACGACGAGCGTGTCGCTGCTCTCCTGCCTGAACCACGTGTATGACCAAGCCGCTCATCCAGCCGCCGCCGAGCAGGTCATGGAGGATCTGGCGGCGGACGAGAATTTGGACCGCCTCGCCCGGGAACTGGACGAGCCCCAGGACCTGCTGGACGCCACCGACGAAGCGCCCATCATTCGTTTGGTCAATTCCATTCTCTTCCAGGCCGTCAAGCAGCGGGCCAGCGATATCCACTTCGAATCGTTCGAGAAAGGCTTGGTCGTTCGCTACCGGATCGACGGTGTACTGTATCCGGTGCTGACTCCACCCAAACATCTGCAGGCCAGCATGATCGCGCGCCTGAAAATCATGGCGGGACTGAATATCGCGGAGAAACGACTGCCGCAGGACGGTCGGTTTGGGATCAGGACAGCCGGGAAGGACGTCGATATTCGGGTGTCCGTGTTGCCCACCTCGCACGGCGAGCGCGTGGTGTTGCGGCTGCTCGAAAAAGAGAACCGCCTGCTGAACCTTTCGGAAATCGGATTCTCGCCGGATAAGCTGGCGGTCATGCAGCAACTCATCCAACTGTCCCACGGCATCATCCTGGTGACCGGCCCGACCGGCAGTGGCAAGACGACGACGCTCTACGCGGCGCTCAACCAGATCAATGCGCCGGACAAGAACATCATCACGGTCGAGGATCCCATCGAGTATCAGCTTCAGGGCATCGGCCAGATGCAGGTGAACCCGAAGATCAACCTGACCTTCGCCTCCGGGTTACGGTCGATTTTGCGCCAGGACCCGGACGTCATCATGATCGGGGAAATCCGTGACCGGGAAACCGCCGAAATCGCCATCCATGCGTCATTGACCGGCCATTTGGTGTTTTCCACCTTGCACACGAACGATGCCGCCAGCGCAGCAACCCGCCTGATCGACATGGGCATCGAGCCGTTCCTCGTCGCGTCGTCGGTCGTGGCCGTCCTGGCCCAACGGTTGCTGCGGAAGATCTGTCCCGATTGTCGGCGCCCCTACCGTCCGAGCGACGAAGAGCTCACCCGGCTCGGGCTTCCCCCTACCACGCCCCGTCCAACGTTCCATCGCGGCGCCGGCTGCGCGGCCTGCTCCCAAACCGGATACCGCGGCCGCACCGGTATCTACGAGCTGCTGTTGATGGACGATGACATCCGTCGCCTGATCGGCGCCAAGGCGGACTCGGCGGCGATCAAGCAGGCCGCCATCGCCAAAGGGATGGTTCCCCTCAAGCAGGAAGGCGCGGTCAAGGTCGCGCAGGGGGTGACCACCACCGAGGAAGTGATGCGCATCACGCAGCAGGAAGTCGAACTGTAGCGAACCTCCATGCCGGTCTATCAGTACAAAGGCGTTCGCGCCGACGGCGCGACGGCCAGCGGGATCATCGACGCCGAGAGTTCCAAGGTCGCGCGGCTGAAGCTTCGCAAGGGCGGGATCTATCCGACCGCTGTCATCGAGCAGGGGCAGCTCCGGGACGGCGGAGCCGGAACGACGGCACATGCGCGGTCGGCGCGTGGGCGCTCTGCCTCGTTGTCCGTTCAGGAGCTGTCCGTCGTGACCAGACAATTAGGCACCCTGCTGGTGGCCGGCCTGCCGCTGGTGGACGCGCTCGGCATCCTGATCGAACAATCGGACAAGAAGGCCGTCAAGAGTCTTCTTGCCGACGTGCGCGAGGAAGTCCGCGGCGGCAAAGCGCTCAGCGCCGTGCTGGAACGCTATCCGCGGGACTTTTCTTCCATCTATGTCCATATGGTCCGCGCCGGAGAAGCCAGCGGCGCGCTGGACCATATCCTGTTCCGATTGGCCGATTTTCTGGAGAAGCAGCTTGCGCTGAAGCACAAGGTCACGAACGTCACACTGTACCCGATCCTCATGCTCGTGGTCGGCGTCGTCGTGCTGTTCTTTTTGATGACGTTCGTGGTGCCCAAAATCACCGCGGTGTTCGCCGATCTCAAGCAGGCGCTGCCGTGGCCGACGGTGGTCCTGATGGGGATCAGTCGGTTTTTGGCGGATTATTGGCTGTTTCTCCTAGGCGGGATCGGCCTGGCGCTGGCAGGTGCGCAGCGTTTTCTGAAGACTCCCGCCGGACGTCTCGCGGCCGACCGGTTTCTGTTGAAACTGCCCCTGATCGGCGACGTGGCGCGGATGGTCTCGATCTCGCGGTTGGCCGGCACGTTAGCCACCATGCTGGCAAGCGGGGTGCAATTGCTGGACGCCCTGGACGTCGCCAAACGGGTGATGAACAATCGCGTGCTCGAACGGGCGGTCGAAGACGCCCGGCAGAACATCCGGGAGGGACAGCCCGTCGCCGAGCCGTTGAAGCGCAGCGGGGAATTTCCATCCCTCGTCACGCACATGATCGCGGTCGGCGAGAAGAGCGGCGAGATGGAGGAGATGCTCCGACGGATTGCCCAGATTTACGACGGCGAAGTGGACCGGGTCATCACGCGGCTCACCTCGCTGCTGGAGCCGGTGATGATCCTCATCATGGGCGTCGTGGTGTTTTTCATCGTGGTGGCGATTCTGCTGCCGATTTTTGAAATGGGCCAGATGGTGCGGTAGGGGGCAGATCAGTGAAGGGCGATGAGTGATGGATGGAAAGGAACACAGAGGCATTCGATGAGCGAACGACAGCGGATCAACGATTGGCTAAGGATGTGGAGCATGAAGCTGAGGACTCCCAGTCTTCACTCATCACCCATCACGCATTACTCATCACGCCGTCGTTTCCACGATGAACGCGGTTTCACCTTCATCGAGATCATGGTGGTCGTGGCCATCCTGGCCATCCTGGCCGCTTTGGTGGTGCCGCGCATCATGGGCCGAACGGATGAGGCCAAGCGGACCGCGGCGAAGGTCCAGATCCGCAACATCGAGGGCGCTTTGCAGCTCTATAAGCTGGACAACGGCGTCTATCCGTCGACGGAACAGGGGCTCAGGGCCTTGGTCGAAAAGCCGACCGTCGGGGTGATCCCCAAGAAATGGAAGCCCGGCGGATACCTGCAGAAGATCCCGGAAGATCCATGGGGCAATCCGTATAAGTATCTCAGTCCCAGCCCCCGCGGCGAATACGAAATCATCTCGCTGGGCACCGACGGCGAAGTCGGCGGCGAAGGGGTCAATGCCGATATTACAAACTGGAATTTGGACAAGGATTAGACCGTCCATGGTCAATGGTCAATCGTCGTCGAGAGGCTTTACGCTCGTGGAAATGATCCTGGTGCTGTTCCTTTTGGGGATCCTGCTGACCCTGGTCCTTCCCCGCAGCGGCATCGCGAACCATTTGCCGTCGGCGACCCGAAGCCTGGTAGCCGCGATCCGTTCCTTGCAGGCGGCCGCTGTTTCAGCGCAGAAGCCGTTTCGTTTTTATCTCGATCTGGATCAGCGGACGTACTGGGCGGTGATGCTGGACGGAGGAGAAGAACAAACGCCGGTCGATCCCGTGCTCGCCCGGCGCGAGACGCTGCCGGAGCCGATCAGATTCCTTGCCGTGACCGCGCCGAACAGAGGAAGGGTGGAGTCCGGCATCGCGTACGTTCAGGTGCTACCGACGGGCAAGACGGAGCCTGCAGCCATCACGCTCGCGGATGAAGACCGGAGCATGCTGACGGTGAAGATTCACGCCGTGACGGGCGCGCTGCAGATCAGCGATCGCGCGGCCGAAGACCAGCCGCCGGAACCGGTTCCGGATCGGCTTCGCATCCTGCTCCAGCCACTCGCCGGGCCCACGCCGGCCGGAGGAGGGAGGCCATGAGCGAATTGGGTCCCGGCCCCCGGGACGATGGTTTCACGCTCTTGGAGGTCATGATCGCGCTGGCGATCTTGGCCATCGCGCTTCCGGTCCTGTTGGGACTGCGCAACCGAGACGTGGACCTGCACCTGCGGGCGCGCGATCTGACGGCCGCCACGCTGCTGGCTCAGGAGAAGCTGCTCGAAGCGGAACTCGCCGGGTTTCTGCCGCTGGGCGAAGTGAGCGGAGAGTTTAAGGGCCAGCCGTCGGGAATCCAGACAGCCGGCGAGCCGGGCGACCGGGCGCCGGGCTACCGCTGGAAACGCATCGTCTCGCCGACGCCTTTGGATCTGGTGCGCGAGGTCCGTGTGCAGGTGATCTGGCCGAGAGGCGACATCGAAGAAATGGTCGAGGTGAGCACCTATGTCTTTCAGCCCCAATCGTCGTGACGATCAGCGCGGCTTTACCTTGATCGAAGTTCTCCTGGCGGTCGCGGCGTTGGCTACGATTGCGGCATTGACCTTTGCCTCCCTGGCCTCCACTATCCGCCTGACGGACTCGGTCAGGGACGCCGCCGCGCGGGAGCAACTGATCCGCAGCAGTCTCCGATTGATAGCCGACGAGCTGATGTCGGCCCAGATCCATCCTTCGTCGCCGTGGATCGGTCAGAACGGACAGCAGAACGGTCGGCCCGCGGACATTGTGGCGTTTCTGTCGTCGGGCCAGATCAGACGCGAGCAGGCCGCCGAAAGCGAGTTGACTCGGGTGCTCTACACGCGCGAGGGAACGCGTTTGGTCAGAATGGCACGGCGCAATCTGTACGGTCTCACCGACGAGTGGCTCGAGCGAACCGATCTGGCGGACAAGATCATCGGATTCAATGTCCGGTATTTTGACGAACTGTCCCAGGCTTGGGTGGACGAATGGGACGGACGAAACAGACGGTCCCAACCGAAGGCGGTGTTGATCGAGTTGACGCTCCAAGTCGCGGAAGAAGATGTGCGGACCATCAGAGAATGGGTCACTATCGGGGCGTAGTCCTGATGTTCAAGTTGGTTCGGTCGCCGCAAGCCAAGCTTGTCGCCGGTTGGACGGCGGCGCTGTTCGGGCTGGTTGCGTTCTTTCTGGCGGTCACCTTTCCCTATGACGTGCTCCAGGCGCGCATCCTGGCGGAGGTGTCCGGCCGGACCGGCGTCGAGATCAACGCCGACCAGTGGGAGCTTGATTGGCCGTTCGGCCTGGGCTGGCGAGGGGTCAGCCTGTTCACGGAGGAGAACGTGCGGGTGCAGATGGACGAGCTCCGGGTTACATTCAACGCGGCGAGGGCGTTGACCGGCCGCCTGGCCGCCGACATGGTCGCCTCGTTGCACGGCGACGCGCCCACGGGAGGCGGGCGCGCGACCGTCCGGGTAACGGCGGACTCCTGGTCCGGCAACGGCGCGATGTCGGCCGCCGGTCGAATCGAACACCTGCCTCTCTCCGCTCTGGGTTTTCCGGTCGCGCGCCGCGGGAACCTGAGCGTCGATTTCACGCAGCGGTGGGAGGGGACGTCGGCGTCGGGCATGGAAGGAACGTGGACCATCGACATGGCGGACGTCTCGATCGAGCAGATTGCCTCGGATCAGATCCGTCTTCCCTCCATCACGCTGGCTCACGCCAGGATGACCCTGCAGTGCCGGGCCGCCATCTGCCGGATCCAGGAGTTGACCGGGGACGGAGCCGACGGGTTTTTTCACGGAGACGGTCACATCACGCTTCGGCGGCCGTTCCGGAACAGCACCCTGGCATTGTCCGTCTCCGTGACGCCTTCTCCCGCGTTTGCGCAGCGCGCCGCCGCGTCGGGCCTGCCATTAGCGGCCGCCGGTGTGCCGATAAGAGTGTCCGTCAACGGGTCGATTGCACAACCGCAGTTGACATTCATGTAGGAATCCGGTTCCCATTCCCTCGTCACGAATGACGCGCCGCGCATTACGCATCACGGTCTCATAATGGTCGCTGATTGTATCGGACTCGACTTGGGACGGACCGCCATCAAAGCGGTGCGATTCCGCCGGACGCTCAGCGGCCGGGAATCGGTGGAATATTTCCACCAGCCGATGCCGTACACGCTCGATCCAGCGCTGGAGCCGGCCCGCAAGGCCGCTCTTCTCCGGAAATTTCTCTGGCAGAACGGCCTCTATCACGGAGACCTGGTCACCGCTCTCCCCTGCCGCGACATCTTCATCCGCACCCTGTCATTCCCCTTCCAGGACACCGGTAAACTGGCCCAGGTCGTGCCCTTCGAAGTCGAAAACCTGATTCCCCTCCCCTTGGAAGACGTGGCGGTCGGGAGTGTGGTGCTGCCGCCTGGCGCGACCAAGACCGCGCGACCCGCCGGCGCAGCCTCCGAGGTGCTGGTCACGGCGGCGCCCAAGAGCGCGGTGGCGGATCACATCAAGTTTCTGGCCGAGGCCGACCTCGATCCTGCCGCCATCAATGTGGATGGCTTGGCTCTGTTCTCCGTAACGGAATTTCTCAAACGGGAAGGCGCCGACGTGCCCGAAGATCTGGCCATCATCGATCTCGGCGCCTCCAAATCCACACTGTGCCTGATTCACCAGGGCCGGCCCTTGCTCCTGCGTACGATCCTGTGGGGGGGAGACCGGTTGACCGAGGCCCTGGCCGCCCGGTATGCCTGCTCGTTCGCCGAAGCAGAGCGGCGGAAGCGGGGGATAGCCGCGTCACAGGTGGAATCCTGGCTGGATCCGTTGCTCAAAGACGTCCGGATGACCCTGCATGCGTTCGAGTCGACGACGCGGTCGCGGATCACGCATTGCTGGATTTCCGGCGGAGGTTCGAAGCTCCGGGAGGTGAGCGGATACCTGGCCCGGCAACTTGAACTGGTTCCCGTTGGTCCCCGACAGGGGTTCGGCGCCGACTGCCCGCGCGCGTTCTCCGTGGCCTTCGGACTGGCGATTCATCCGAAGATCGTGCGGCCTCGGTGGAAGATCCGCGCCCCGCGATCGGCGGTCGCGCTCGACCTGAAGCAAATCGCGGAGTCGGCGGAAACAAAACCCGCCGTCGCCCGTCGGGATTTGTGGCTCGCGGCAGCCGGAGTCCTCGTGCTCTGCCTGTTGGCGCTCGCCGATCTCTTCGTGCGGGTCTCGCTCATAGACTCCCGCGTGAAGGAATTGAAGGCTGCGCTGCAGGCGCAGTTTCAACGGGATTTCGGCGGCGGCGCCGCGCCCGGCGAAGAGCTGGACCAGGCCCGCGCTCGACTGGACGGCGTGAAGAAAGCGTTGAGCATCATCGACGGATCGCAGACGTGGGCGCTGCCGGTGTTCGCCCAGGTCGTCAAACACGTGCCCCGCGGCTTGCGCTTCTCCGTGCGGGAACTGACCATCGAAAACGGCGCCGTTCATCTGGAGGCCGAAACGGACTCCTTCGAAGCGGTGGAGAAGGTCAAGCAGGCGTTCGTCGCGTCGCCAGCATTCCAGGAGGTCGCCGTCAGCGACACGCGGGTCGGCGCGTCGGCCAAGCAAGTGGTGTTCCGACTGGCGTTCAAGGTGCAGGCGCTATGACGCAGGGTTGGACTCAACGCTGGAAGGCTCTTTCCCGGCGCGAACGGCTTGCGATCGGCATCGGCGCGGCCGTGATCGGCGCCGCGTTGGTATTCGTCGGCGTCGTCGATCCCTTGCTCGAGCGGCAGGAGGTGCTGGAACGGCAGGCCGTCCGAAAGCAGCGGGAGATTCGCGAGGTCGCGATGCTCGGCGCGGAGTACGCCGTGCTGCGGGCGCGCCTCTCGACGCTCGAAATCCGGCTGCCGCCCCCCGAGGCACCGTTTTCCCTTGTGGCCTTCGTGGAAGACGCGGCGGCACGGGCGCGCGTGCGCGAACGGATCGTCGGTATGCAGCCGCAACCTCCGGCGGTGCTGCAGGGCTATCAGGAAACGTCGGTGGATGTGAGATTGGACGGAGTGTCCCTCACCGACCTGTTGGCGCTACTGGTCGAACTGGAACAAGCTCCTTATGACGTCCAAGTCCGGCACCTGCAGATCAAACCGAAATACGATGCGCCGTCTCTGTTGGAAGCCAATCTTCGCGTGGTCTCCCATGACAGGCCGCGGTGAACGGGGCGTCGCCCTGATCCTGGCACTGCTCATCCTGACCCTGTTGGTCGCGCTCATCCTGGAGTTCGACGCCGAGGCCCGTCGGGAATATCGCGATGCGGCGGCCTTCCGGGACCACGTCAAGGTCAACGCGTTGACCCGAGCCGGCGTCCAGGCCGCGCGGGCGGTGCTGTTGCAGGACCATAGGATTGAGAAGCTGACGAACCAGCGGTTCGACGCCCTGACGGACATCTGGGCGCTCCCGATCACCGGGTATCAACTGGGAGACGGCGCGCTGTCCGCTCGGATCGAGGACGAAACCGGCAAGCTCAACCTGAATGAGCTGGCGAACGTCCAGGATCCCAAACAACGCGAAAGCAAACTCAAGCGACTGAAACGGCTGTTCGAGTTGCTTCAGGTACGCCTCGACCTGGCCGAGGCGATTGCGGATTGGGTGGATGCCGACGACGTGCCCGAACCCAACGGCGCTGAGAGCGCGTACTATCAGACGCTTCGGCCACCCTATATGGCCGCCAACGCGCCCTTGCAGACGCTGTCGGAACTGTACCTGATCAAAGGGATGACGAAGGAGATCGTGCAACGGCTGGAGCCCTATGTCACGGTCCACCCGCAGAACAGCGCCGGCGGAATGGTGAATCTGAACACCGCTTCCCCGATTGTGATCCAGGCACTCGACCCGCGGATTACGCCGGGAATGGCCGCCGAAATCGTGCAAGGGCGTCCCTATCACTCGCCCCAGGACCTTGACAAGATCGGGAATTTCGAACCAATCGCCAAGGAATTGCGCGTGTTGCAGGCCTACGCCGTCACAAGCAACCTCTTCTCCGCCCGGATCGGCATCACGGTCAATGAAACCACCCGGACCGCCTACGCAGTGCTGCGTCGCGATGAGATCAAGGGGGATAGTTCGGTCGTGTCGTTCCGTGTTGAATGACGGTCGCCAAACTCCTTTCCGACGTTGATCTCCCTTAGTACCAAACTCTCCTGGCACTCCCGTTCATTCAGGCTCGCCGAATTTACAGACTTGTAACACCTTCGTTACGCATACGACACGCAGGCCGTTTACGTTTCCACCAGCACAATGGCCAGCCGCGTTAACCGCTAGGAATCCGACCTCGTGATGCGGTCTGGTCGATCATCTCCACTGAACTACGCGGGAGGTTACTTGATGACCTTACAAAAGAAGGCATGGAAGCCCTTCATGGCGACTCTTGTTGTGACGTTGGCCCTCATCATCGAGGTCGGGTCCCCCCACGCACAAGAGCCTCTGGGGCCACAGCGCCCCTCCGACAACGCAGTCGGGGCAACCGCAACGAAGCGCGTCTCGCAAGAAGACATGGGGCCTCGTAACGAGCCCTCACTCCGGAGCGCGCCCGCCGAAGATATCATGCTGGAGCGAGGCCTTATTACCAGGGAGGATTGGATCAGGATCAAGGCGGAGGAGGAGTATAAATCCGCCGAGCGCGAGAATCGCGTTGACCTCTTCGAAAGCTGGAAGAGCAAGGTCGAGAACCTGCCCATTCTCACAGACAAGGTGAACTTTGGCCTGAACGCGCTGCAATGGCAGTACTACCATCAGGATGCACACGTCGGTGAAGGACAGAGCCAGGATAACTTCTTCATCCGCCGATCTGAGTTGCTGTTTTGGGGCAGGATCAACGACTACATTCCTCGCTGGCATGCGCTGTACGAGTTTCAGAGCACAAATATTGTGACCAACTCGTCTGGAAAGCAGTCGACCACGTTCTTTCGTGAGTCCTACATCGATTTCCGTCCGTTCCCTTGGTTAGCCCCCAACCTGAATTTCTTTCGATTCGGGATTTTCCGAATGCCCTTCGGCATTTTCACCAACACGTCTGGTGGTCTTCGCGACGTCATCAGTTCCCCGTACCTCACATCTGTTGGAAGCGGCAGTGCGTCGCGCAACGGTACGGCGGGCACGATCGAGTTTCTCCAAGAACGAGACTTTTTCATGGACGTGCGGGGCAAGATCGCGAATCGCCTCGAATACGTGGTCGGCATGATGAACGGGAATAACTTCCACGCGAACGCCGCCCAACCGTTGAGCGCGAACGGCCCGAAGCAGTTTTACTCACAAATACGGCTGTTTGCGACGGATATTTCGTGGGTGAGTTTCAACGTCATCGCTGGAGAAAGCAATAATGCCAATACCTTCATCAACGGACGCGGTAAGGGCGCATTCGATCGATGGGGTGTGGACGCTCGGTATATGTCCAAACTCATTCCGGGATTGATGATCCAAGGCGAGTGGTGGCAGGGCCATGACGGTGCCAACTCCGTTACCGTTGGGGGGCCTCCGCCAAACGGCGCATGCCAGGGGACAGGCTGCATCGGGTCAGGAGCCCCCGGCCTCCAGCGCCGGACTTGGTATGTGCTGGCCAAGTACTTATTTACCGACGGCTTTCTGGAAAACTGGGAACCTGTTGTTCTGTACGAGCAGTTCGATCCCAATACTGCGACATCGAACGATCTATTCACGCGGACGATTGTGGGCGTGACCTATTACTTCGAGAACTTGCCTCCGAAGATTCACTGCAAGCTCCAGATTAATTATGAATTTCGCCACCACCAAGGACTGGGGCCTGGACTCGCCGTCGACCCGACGCGCGGCATCGGCGACCCCTTCGCACAGAACGCGTTCCTGATACAATGGCAAATGCGCTATATGTAAGTCCGCTCGTCAGGAAAGGAGCACCGATGAGAAGTCTATTACGCGCCAGCGTGGTCGCAGTGCTTTGCGTGCTCTCAGTAGCCTGTGCTCCAGTGCAGTTGTTTCCACCGGCAGTCATGGAAGACGTCGACAAGGATTTCGATTTTGTCGCCTGGAAATCCATTCCGAACGCAACAGTCGGGCGCAAGGTCCAGCTTGGCGGCCGGATCGTGCAAGCGGATTTAAAAGGAGAAGAGATCATCATCGTCGCCGTGCAACTCCCAATCGTAGAACATCCGGCCTACGGGCCTAGAGATACGAGGAAGCGAACCGGTGAATTCGTCATCTCCTACAAAGGGACAATTGAACCGAGTGCGCTCGCGATAGGCAATCGGCTGGTTGTCGTCGGTGTCACAGAGAAAGCCAAAACGTTGACCCTGGACGATATCCCAAGGAGTCTGCCTGCAGTGGCAGCTCGATGTGTCCATATCTGGAAGACTGCGGGAAGGGAGATTTCTGATTTTCCCCACGTGGGAGCTGGCTACGAGGCATTGGAAGAGAATACGTACTGCGTGACGGCCAGATAGGCACGATCACGGCACACGAAACCAAACTGGCGATCAGCGAAACGGAAGAATCGTGAAGAACAGTGGGACGCTCTTGATCATTATGACCTGGTTCGGGCTGAGCGCGTGCGGGCAGGAGGCATTCGTCGTTCAGAATGCCCAAGACGGAGGGATCGTGGCGTACTCGGTCACGCGCCAGAGCGATGTCTTGACTTCTCCCGGAAGACGGGCGGCGCTTGACCTGATCAAGCAGAAGTGCAAACAGGGCTGGCGTGTTGTTCGAGAAGGAGAAATCGCCCGGGTGCGGAAAAGTGTTGATCGAGCATGGCGAGACCAGATCGATTATGAAAGCCGGTGGGGCATCCAGTTTTCCTGCGAGTAAGGGGCGTCACGCGCTTGCTTCGGGCTCGCGGTCTTTCACCACGTCAGAGCGGCTTGACAGGGAATCGGACTGCTCCTACGATGACCGGCGGCCTTGCGTGTATCACAACTGACCTGCCTCTTAATTTAAGAGTTCATTGTGCACGGGAACATTCTCCTTTCTTGGTTCGGCAGGAATGTCATCTTCAGAATATCGTCGACTCTCTTGCTCGTATGGAGCCTGTTGGGTTGCGCAGGACAGGTTGGCCAACGGGTGTTTTACGATGAGCACGGCATTCTGATCGGGATCGAGCATGACCCGACGACGGAACGAGAGACGCCCGTCGCGTTCAACAGCCATCCTGCGCACTTGACGGCCGATCAAGTCCGCACGTTGCTGGGCATGCTTCAAGTGTCGGGCTATAGCGGAACCCTGGGCGGCCTGATTGCGACTCCTCGACCGATTCCCTTGTTCAAGGAGATGGATCTCGAACGGGTTTCGAGTCCGTTGGCCACGGCATTCAATCGAGCCGGGGCTCAAGATCGGGTATTCTTTTCAATACCCGATCGAGAGAAACCCTATAATGAAGATCGGACGGCGGGTTCTCTCTTCATCAGAGGTCCCTATCTGCACTTCATTCTCACAGACCATTCGGCGTTTCTAAGAGCGGACACGGCGGGTAGCGAAGACCTCAAAGACCCGCGCGATACAAAAGGGATGCGACTCTGGGTAGCCAGTCCAGGACGAGCGGCGGCTATTCAGCCGGAGAAAGAGCCACGCTGGGGTGTCTTTGAAAAGGTCCACATTTCGCTTGATATCCGGGAAACGCTCGCGGCGCGTCAAGTGCTTGGGACATCAGCTCAAAAGATGGGCAATCCGATCGGGGCTCGTGAAGCGCCAGAAGCTCAGCCACAGGCTGGGTCGGTCGCTTCAGCCCGATCAGACAGCGAGGAAGATCTTCGTTTGCAGATTCGTGAATTGACGCGTTCAAACCTGGAACTTCGTGCAAGGCTGGAAGAACAGTCCCGACAGATGGCGGCACTGAAGAAAGAATTGGCTCGGATTCAGGAGGAACTGGAAAAAGCCAAGTCGCCGTCTCTCCGTCGGCCTCTCTCGCCTTAATTTCTGCCGGATTCCCGCCCCTTTCCCTCATTAACCTTTATAGCAATGAGGTTCCGTTCCACCTCCTTGAGTGGAAGCGGATAGAACCCGGCTTTGACTACAGCTTCCTGTCCCTCCTGACTGTTCACGAAAGTCAGAAAGGCCTGAAGCACGGGTGCCAGTGGCTCACCCGGTCGTTTGTCTATATATAAGTAAAGGACACGGCGAAGCGGATAGGATTCGTTCATGACGTTGTCCAAGCTGGGAAGAACAAACGGCAGTCCCTCCTGCTCGGCCAGTGGAACGACACGCACGTTTGACGTCTGGAGTCCGATGCCGCTGTAAGCGATACCGGCAGGGTCGTGGCTTAGGGATAGAATGACGGAAGCCGCTCCAGGCAGTTCCTGCACTGTCGGCACGAACTCTCCACCTCCAAGGACCTGCTCTTTGAAAAACGCACGCGTCCCGGATTTCTGGTCGCGGCCGTATAGTCGGATCGGGTTCTCTTCCCATCCATCCGCTAATCCCAATTGGCCCCAACGCCGAATGTCGGTTTTCAACCCGCGAGCGCGAGTCGTCGAGAAGATGGCGTCCACTTGTTCCAGCGTCAGGCCGGCAAGTGGATTGTCCTTATGGACGTAGATCGCAACCGCATCCATTGCCACCGGCACGGCGACGGGTTCATATCCATAGACGGAAGCGAATTGCTTGATCTCAGTGTCCGTCAATTCTCGGGATGAAGCCAACACCCGTATCTGCCCAGACTTTTCCTGGCTCCAACCGCTCGTTTTTTTCTTGGCAGCCCCGCTGCCACCTAGGAATTCCGTCAAGGCTGTGCTTGTGCCCTTCCCTTCGACAGCGATCCTGACCTCTGGATGGCGTCGTGTGAACTCGAAGGCCAACCGCGAGAGTAACGGCTGCATCGTATTGGACCCGGCAACTGCCAAGTTCCCGTCAACGCGGCCCTGCGGAACATAAGCCACAAGAGTCTGGGGCACAGCCGGTTTTTCGACTCCCGCATTCTCAGCGCTGACTTGACCGGTCGTCCCTCCTAAGCAGGTGGCGACCGTTAGGACAGCAAGTGCCACTCGCCATCTGAAACTAAAAACCTTAGCCTTAGTGTGTTTCACTGGTAACCTCCATCAGCTAGAGAGCAATGTCCTATCTACAACCCATGGTCCAACCCAAGAGATAAACGAGCGGCGTTTCGGGCCGGTCACAGCCGTGTTACAAATGTGTTAACTATTGGCGTGGTCAGTTAGACCGTAAAAGCGGAGAGCGGATATTCGAAAAGGCTTCTGCGACCGGGGCTGAAGAGAATTTCTTTACTCTTTCTCGATCAACTGCCAGCCCATTTTCCGGAGACAGCGCTCGGTCGCTTCGATCAGGAGGAACCGAATACCCTGCTGGAGCTTGGGATCGCGGAGCGCGTCACCTTCGCATTTGTTGTAGTCCTGGGCGAAGGCGTCCTTCGGTTTGTTGGGATGGACCCACTCGGCCGAACTACAGGCGGCCACCGTCAAAAGCAGGGCGCAGACCGTCATCAGGGTAAAGCGTCGCATCGGGATCTCCTCGCGCACGCGGGGCAGAAGATAAACCGGACGGGTAGGTCGGGTCAAGCGGCGGCAACGGTCATCCGAGTGACAATCATTGGACGGTGGGTGGTCAGTGTCCGCGCTATCTCGGCCTGTTTTCCTCCTCGATGGTATGGCCATTAGATCTAAAGCGGTATAAGAAATCCACCTGTCATCCCTTGCAGTACGACTTTCAACTCTGTTACCGTTCGACTCCACGCGACATCGGCACGGAGGAACCTCGTGAGCCCCTTAGAAAGTTTGATCCTCGACGCCAAGCAGGCCATCCTCGACGAGCAGCACAAACGGTTTCAAGCTCTTCAGCGGGAAGGTCGGTGGCAGGAAGCGATGCAGCAATTTCACGTCACGCTGACCTGCGCGTCGGATCTGCTCAATGAGTCTCTCGGCGTGCTGGAGCGCGCCTTGAACAACTACCGCCAGCAGCAACGCCTGTCGCCGCCCTCTCCTCCTTCCGACCAGACTTCTCCCTGAGGGCTTCTGAGAGACTCGCCGCTTCTGTCGAGCCGATCAACCACGCAGGTTTTTCGCTTGCCCAAGGAGTAAGACATCCCAGGCGGCCGACGAGGAGGACCGTCGAGCGGTGCAGCCGTCTGTGCCCGGTGCACAAGCCCGAGTAGTTGAACGGTCAGCCGAATTCCCCTACACTATTCTTTGCGCTGTGCCGAATCCCGTCGCGGCGGTCAGATGTTGGCTTGATTCCGCTGGAGAGCTGGCGTAGCTCAATCGGCAGAGCAGCGGTTTTGTAAACCGCCGGTTGGAGGTTCGATTCCTCTCGCCAGCTCCATGCCCTGCTTGACCCGACCGGCGGCTCTTTCTCGTTTTATCGAACTAGCGCCGCCGGAGAAACACTCCAGCGCCCTCTTTTCGCTTGACCCGGAGCCTTTCTCGTCATTCCTGGCGACGGGAAAGCCCCCTCCAGAGGTTCTATTGGCTTGACCCGACCGAGAACATTCTATTGCTCGCGGCGACCGGATAAGCAACTTCGGTGTCCGGCCCCGCGACAACTAGGAGAGGCGACATGATGGCTCTCTCCGACGGAATAAACGCCTTCTGCGTTTGCTTCTGAAGGCTCTTCCATGACCGCGTGCTTGACTCCATTCCCCGCCCGCTGTTTTTTCGCCGCCGTGTCCGCCTCACAACAGTCCCTCTTCTGCTTTGGCCTTTCGCTATTCGGTGCTAGACTTTCAGCGCAGGTGCCTACACTCTCGCGCACGGCGCGGAGGTATGGAACGATGATCGACCCGCGGCTGCGGCAATTTCAGGAGATCAGCGCTCTCCTCAACTCCAGCCTGAAGCAGGCCGATATCCGCAAACGCGCCATCGAAGCTGCGACCATGCTGATGGAGGCCGAGGCCGGCTCGCTGCTCCTGCTCGATGAAGCGACAGGAGAACTTTACTTCGATGTGGCGCTTGGCGAAAAAGGCGAGGAAGTCCGAGAGTTCCGTCTGAAGTTGGGACAAGGTATTGCGGGATACGTCGCGCAGACCGGAGAGCCGCTGATCGTCAATGATGTGCAGCACGATCCGCGTTTCTGGCGTCAGGCCGACACGAAGAGTGGCTTTGTGACGCGCAACATGGTCTGCGTACCAGTCAAGGCGCGCGGCAAACTACTCGGCGTGCTTCAGGCCATCAACAGAAAAGACGGGGGGTCGTTCGAGGAGGATGATTTACAAAACTTCATCGCCCTCGGTAATCAAGTCGGCATCGCCATCGAGAACGCCCACCTGTACGAGGAAATCAGCCGCCTCTTTGAAGGGTTCATCTCAGCCAGCGTACACGCCATTGAAAGCCGAGATCCCACGACTAGCGGTCATAGCCACCGAGTGGCGCTGCTGACTTGTCGGCTGGCCGAAGTTGTCGATCGCATAGACAGCGGACCCTACGCCGCCGTTCATTTTGACGAAGACCAGATGAAAGAGATCCGGTACGCCGCCCTGCTCCACGATTTCGGGAAGGTCGGGGTACGCGAGCATATCCTGGTGAAAGCCGGGAAATTGTTTCCGGGTGACCTGGCTCTGCTGAAGGCGCGATTCGATTTCATCAAACGGACGGAGGAAGTCCGGACGTTGCGCCGGAAGATCGATCTACTGCTCTCTGCAGATCGGACTCATGTCGGGAAGACATTATCGCGCTTGGACGACGAGCTGGCAACCCGGATAAAGGAAATCGACGACACCTTCGCCCTGCTCCTCCGATATAACCGGCCGAGCGTGCTGCCGGAAGGAGGATTCGAGCGGCTGCGGGAGATCGCGGCGCTCAGTTACGAATCGTATGACGGCCCGAGGCCATACCTGACTCCCGAGGAAGTCATTGCTCTATCGATTCCCAAGGGGAGCCTGACGCAGGAAGAGCGGCGCGAGATCGAAAGCCACGTCAGCCATACCTACCAGTACCTGTCCAAGATTCCCTGGACCGCGGCCCTTCAGAATGTGCCTTCTATCGCGTACAGCCATCACGAAAAGCTGGATGGAACGGGATATCCGCGCAAAGTCACGGCGGCGATGATCCCCGTGCAGGCGCGGATGATGACCATCGCGGACATCTACGATGCCTTGACGGCCTCGGACCGTCCGTATAAGGCGGCGGTTCCACCGCAGAAGGCCCTTGAAATCCTAGACGAACAAGCGAGACAAGGGAAGATCGACGGACACTTGTTCACGCTGTTTGTGGAGGCCGAAGTTTACCGGCTCTTGCCGGCGGTCCATTGATAAGCGGAGTCTGCTCAAGGTCATATGGTCTGCTGAGGGATGTCGAATAGGGTCACCGCTCCGTCATCTCCACCGGATTGTCCGGCGCCGCTTCGTCGACTCGGGACGATTCGTTTCGCTTCAACGACTCCACGGTATAGGCGCCGACAAACGTTTCCTTTCCCCTGACCCTGACCGATCCGAGCTTGCGCAGCGACACATGCCCAAGGCGGCCCTGGTTGTCGCCCCGCTCCTGGACATCGATCAACTTTTTGATCCGTTCCGCCGTGGATTCGGTAAGCACGATAGGACAGCCGAATTTCCTGGTCAGTCCCTGAAAACGAGCGGCGACATTCACTTGATCTCCGATCGCGGTATAGTCCATTTTTTTGCCGGTGGCGCCTATGTTGCCGACGACGGCCATCCCTGTATTGATGCCGATACCGTTGTCGAGCAGAAACCGGCCCTCCGCTCGCCATTTCTCTCGGAGTTCTCCCAGTTTTTGTCTCATATGTAACGCGCACTTGACCGCCAACTCCGTATGGTCCGGTTGATCCAGCGGGGCGCCCCAGAACACCACGATTTCATCTCCGACGAATTTGTCGAGCGTCCCATTCCAGCGGAAGATCACTTCTGTCATCGCTCCGAGGTATTCGTTCAATTGGGCGACCACGTCTTCCGCCGAATGCTTTTCGCTGAACGCCGTAAAGTTCACCAGATCGGCGAAGAGCATGGTCAGCTCCTTGCGTTGACCGCCGACCGTGGCTTTTGAGGGAGCTTTGATCAGTTCGGCGACGACTTGAGGACTCACATAGCTGGAAAACATGGCTCGAATTTCCTTGACCTGTCTCTCCTTTGTCACAAAATTGAATACGGTCATAACCACGAACACCAACATGACCGTGAGCACTGGAGTGAACACAGGGATGCAAAGCCCTCGGGCGACAAACAGATACTGCGCTCCTGCTCCATAGCCGACGACAACCGCTGCAGTGGCGAGGGTTCCGAACAGCGCCTGTCCCCTCCGGAGGAGAAACGTGACGGTCAATCCGAGCAGCAGAATAACGCCGCTCTCAAGAAGGCTGAACCAAACGGTTTTTTTCAGGAATTGCCGATGGAGGATGTTTTCCACGACCGTTGCGTGTTTTTCCACACCGGAAAAGTTTGCAGAATAGGGCGTGGTTTGCCTGTCATATGTCGAAAGGGCGGCGGTGCCCACCAAGACCGCCCTATCTGTGAATATTCCGGCAGGAACGCGCCCGTGAATCACGTCGGTGGCGGAGAAGGATGGAAAGGTCCATTCCCGCCCGGCATAATTGATAAGCAAACGAGCCTTTTGATCCATGGGAATGACGACGTCACCCACCTGCGCTCCTTCGCCCAACGTCAACGACATGCGATCCCTGGCGACACCCAGGTAGGCACGGGCGACCTCCAATGCAAAGGAAGGATAATAAGCGTCTCCATAACGAAGCGCGAGATATTCATGCCGGGTTACCCCATCGAGGTCAGGAAGGCTGTACACATGCCCCAAGCCGACCGCCTTGTCAGCAAAGAGTTTCAGCGGTGGCCGAACGGTAGTCGCACGGTACGGTTCCAGGGTTTCGCCGTGTTGGACCTGTCTGATGAGCATGAATTCGCTGCGTTTGATCAACGTGTCATCTGCCGACACAGGTGCGAGGAAAGATTCCTGGCCCGACGAGGCCATCGGAACGAAAAACGGCACTGCCAGCACCACATTTCCCGCGGCGGCCAGGATTGCTGCGAGCTGCGCATCGGTGTCGACCGCTGACAGTGTCTTGTCCAGAATCTGCTGGAGCGCTGCCGAGTCCGCACCGGTCAGATGAGTCTCGGTTGCAATTTCTTTCAACGCCCTAGCCAAGGCGGTCGCCTCCCGTTCCACCAGCAGGATGTCAAGCCCGATGACCTTGGGGCGGTCCCTCTCGATAACGGACACCAACTGCGCCAGTCGATCCCTCGACCAGGGCCAGCGGCCGAGTTCTTCTAAACTTTTCTCATCGATGGAGACGATGACTATCTCGCGTCCGACCGAACGGACATCGCGAAGCTTAAACTGTGCATCGAGGACGCCGTTCTCCAGTCGGACCAATGGGCCTGGCGCTAGCCAGCCGAGCACGATCATCGTGGCGGTGAAGGCGACACCCAACGCCGGTCCGAGGCTGCCGCTCTGCGTCGTCGTCACGAGGCGGCGCTTCCTCAGGGCGTGACGCAAATATCTCAGGAATCGTTTCATGCGATGTCGCGGGTTTCAACGGCAAAGCTTGGCACGGTTTGTTCGGAGCGACAACAGAATTGGCAATCACCGGCAGGCAATCAAAGAAGAAGCGTCACCGATTCCGCAATCGGATCCCCGGCGCGCGGAAAACGACGCAGCGATATCGTGCCTATTTGCCTGTCAAACCCAGGGTGCTCGTCGCGCCGGAGATCACAGCCGGCGGGCTGATTGGCACTGTGGAGGTGACCGGTGCAAGCGTAGATGTAACCGTCGAAGTCACGGGAGCAATAGTCGCCGAAACCGTCGAGGTCACAGGCGCGAGAGGGGATGCGGATACAGCGGAGCTCAACGGCGACGTGACCGATCCTGCCAAAGCGGACTGCGCTCCACCTGATATCGGAAGGAGAGAGGAGGCGGGCTGGCCAGCTAATGCGTTCGTGAGATCCGAAGCGGTGTTTAAAACCGCGGGGGCTGCGGAACCGATGGGGGGCACGGGGTGAATGGCCCGTATGACGTCCGTGGCAGACTCCGGCTTCGGCGCATCTTTCAACACGGTTCCCTCGATCGCGCCCATGGCGCTGGCCAGCATGCTGGCTGATCGATCGACTAGATAATCAAGCGTCTTGATAGTGATATCAATCACTTTCGTGGTGGTTCCCAGCGTGCCTTCGAGTACCTGCCCAGTCCCTGACAGAAGCGGCTCCGCTCCCTGAAGGCTCCCCGTGCCTTGCAACGCCGCAAAGCCGGGGCTGTTGCTCTGTGAGCTCCGATCGAATACCAGCGGCGACGCCGGTGGTTGCTCCGCTTCCGCAAACGTGTATTCGCCGGGAGCGACCGTGACGGTTCTTCCGCCGGAGCTAAAATCCACCTTGCCGGACTTGCCGATATTCACCATGCCTGTCACGCCGTTTTCCACCCAGACGACAAAATAGGTGCCTCGCGCGGCGGCGACCGCTGTCGGCGTGTGGATTTCAAACTTCGAGCCGGACGTGGTGAACACCTTGCTGACCAGCGCCCGCAATCTGCCCTGAAAGAGCTTGACCACCACGCGGCGGATGTTTTGATCCGGGTTGTAGACATGCTCGGTTATCTCCACCCGACTGTTCTCGCCGACCGTCAGAATGCTGTCATCGTCAAAGAACGCTTTCGTACGGGACTCGCGCTGGGTCTCTATAACATCTCGAAACAGCACGTCGTCATGGACATTGACCGACCGAACCCGCAACGAACCAGGATGAACGACCGAAACCGTTCCTTGTACTGCCGTAAACGTCCCGATGCTTTCGCCTGAAAGGACCTCGGCTTCGCCCCGCGATACACTGATTCCCAAAACCGCCACCGCCACTACGATCCGCAGATATCTCGATTCCATGATGTCTCCTGTATGTTAAACGTCGGACTCGCGCCTTCATGTGAGGACAACGCATATACGGCGCGGAGTACCCAATGGAAATCGCACAATCAATACCTCGAAGATCAGCCGCGATCACCCTGCGGCATTCATCAGTCTCCTCTCGATAACTCTTCGATTGTGTTTGAGAAACACGGCGGCATCCTGCTTAGGTGGGGGAATGTCCTTTATGCAACTTTTGAGGGGGAACTGGTGGCGTCGATTGTCCGTCGTGGGCGCATTTTGGCGTCACCGTCATGGCGACGCCGGAGTCTTGGCCGACTTTGCGCGGAGCGAAGAACGATCTATAAGCCGCGACTAGGCAGAGCTGTGCTAGAAACGGCCGCTGAGGGTCAGCGAAAAGATGTTACGGGCGTAATCGAACACCCGAATATTCGATTGATCGCGTGTGTAATTGTATTCTACGGCAACTGTGAACGACTTGCCGATATCGCGGCTCAGGGTTGCCGTGACAAACAGGATGTCATCGTTGCGGCGTTCGCTCCCTGTCGGGGAAAAGGAGTTGGGGTTCTCGTATTGTTGCTTGTAGTAATCAAACGCGAGGCTTGTCGTGACCGCCATCACGGGAGGCAGCCCGAGACCCGCCGATACGCGATGGCCTTGATAGGCCCAGTCTGCGCCGCTCTGTTCGCCGGGGACCGCCATAGCGGGCGATCCTCCGCCGGTCCTGTCGGTATCGTAGACATACCCGATCCGCACGTTCCCAGTTCCATTGGCGAAAAATATATACTGCGTTACTCCGGCCAGCCAATTCTTGCCATCCCGAGCCGAATTTCCCAAAAACCGCCCGTGCTGGAAATCTTTATTTTGGTAGCGGAACTGGAACTGCGTAAATTTATTGCCTCCTTCGGAGAAAGTGACCGTCGGTTGAATAGCGTGGGCGATCAGATAGGGCGCGCGGCCCACCTTCACGTAGTCGAAAACGTATTGCAGTCGAGCGTACATAGAGCCGATTTGCTGTTGGACAAAGGCGGACGGCGAGTGATCTTCGACATCGAAGGCGCTCAAGGTCCTGTGAAAACTTTGGTAGAACCCATAGGTCGCTCCGGCCGTCCAGGCATTGGTCTGAACAGGCCTGAATTCCCCTCGCAAATACAAAGCCGTTCGGTAATCGTCCTTCTGAGAAATACCGGTTTGTCCGCCGGGAGGTTGCGTGCCCAGAGGAAGCAGGACGACATTGCTGTCGTATTGTTGGCTGACACTGAGGCTGAGATCCCACCGACGCGGGCCTTTCGGCGGCGCTCCCCGGTGCTCCAAAAACTCCTTGGCGGACCGTGCGAGTTCAGATTCGGGTTCACCTGACGCAATAGCCGCCTCGAATTCCCTCTGGGCTTCGTCGATGAGACCTCGACGATAGTGGGCGATTCCGGTGTAATAGCGGGCCGAAGGGGTTAAATCGGGACCCAAGGCCATCGCCCGAGAAAACAGCGCCGGAGACAGATCGAAGGCCCTGAGCTGGTGGTATACCAGACCTTGATAATAGTACACGAGCGGATTGTCGGGGAGCGCCCGCTCGGCGGCCTTCAGGTTCGCCAGCGCCTCGTCGTATTTGCCAAGATGACTCCGGGCGATTCCCAATCCCAGAAGCGCACGCCCTGAAGATGGGTCGACATCGACGAGCTTTTGAAATATGGTCTCGGCGGCCTCGTACTGCCGGAGCCTCAGCAGTGTTTGTCCGAGGTAGTCCTGGGCGTCGAAATCGTTCGGCTTGGCATCAGCGGCTTGCCGGAACAATGCGGCAGCTTGCTCGTAGCGCTTTCGCCCAAACTCGATCAACCCTTTCGACATACTAAAGTCGTATGTCTCGAGGTCGCCTGAAGTTTGGGCCTGCGTGCAAGTCGAATACACAACGTCACAGACGGGTAGGATCTGAATCAAGATGAGACTCGCCGCTAACCCACGCAAAGAGCTTCTCACGTTGCATCCGAAGGGCACCGAGCGAACCGCCTGGTACAAACGTGAGGAAGCCTAACAAATAGCTGGAGTGTGTCAAACGAAACGCGCAAATTGAGCGCGGCGATGAATCGGTGCGGAGAAAGGACCGCGGAGAAACAAGACGGCGCGGGGCTAGTCCTTGTTCATTCGTTGAGCGCCCCTCACGCCTGCGTGAGATTGCCCTCTTCTTCCGCATCCTCCAACTCGACTTCGGGCTTGTGTTTGGTGTTGGCGGGATGGAGACCGTATTTTTTAAGCATCTTGTAAAAATCGGCTCGATATCGGCCGGCAAACTGGGCGGCGCGGGAAATGTTCCCACCGGTCAACTGCAGCACATTTTTGAGGTAATTTCGCTCGAACTCTTCCTTGGCCTCGGTCAGCGGTTTCAACGGCACGTCGCCGGAGGCGCTCACGGACGGAAGCAAATCCGGGGTAATCATGTCTTGTTGGGACATGACCACGGCTTTTTCGATCGCGTTTTCCAACTCGCGCACATTGCCCGGCCAGGGATACAGCATCAGTTTCTGCATGGCGGCCGGCGTGAATCCGCGGATGTCTTTATTCATCCGCTGCGTGCTCTGCCTCAGAAAGTGCTGCGCGAGGATCGGAATGTCATCGCGCCGCTCGCGCAACGGCGGAATCGTGAGCGGGACGACCTGGATCCGATAATACAAATCATTCCGGAACGTCCCCGCCTTCACCGCCTCTCCGAGATCTTTGTTCGTCGCCGCGATGATTCTCACATCAACCTTGGTCGAATAGTCGGCCCCGACCTCCTTGACCTCCCGCTCCTGCACCGCCCGCAGCAGCTTGACCTGCATGGACAGCGGCATCTCGCCGATCTCATCGAGAAACAACGTGCCGCCGTTCGCGCTCTGGAACAGCCCGCGCTTGGGTCCGTGCGCGTTGGTGAAGGCACCGCGGACGTGCCCGAACAGCTCGCTTTCGAACAGGGTCTCCGGAATGGCCGCGCAATTGAGGGCGACGAAAGGCCCGCGGGCCCTCCGGCTGTTCGTATGAATCACCCGAGCCAGCACCTCCTTGCCTGTCCCCGTCTCACCGAAGAGACAGATCGTCGCATCCGAATCCGCCACTTGGGCCACCTGCTGGAAGAGCCGCTGCATGGCGGCGCTCCGCGCCACCACGTTCTCGAGGCCGTACAGTTCCTTGACCAGCGACTTGAGCCGCTGGATCTCCCTGCTCATACGTTGCTGCGACAGCGCCTTGTCGATGGTCGCCCGAAGATCCTTGTCGTCGAACGGTTTGGTGAGGTACCCGCATGCGCCGCGCTGCATGGCTTCGACGGCGTTTGGAATGCTGCCGTGCGCCGTCAGAATCAGCACCGGCAGACCCGGGTGAATCCGAAGCAGTTCTTCCGCCACATCGAGACCGTCCTCGCCTCTCAACCGCAGGTCGGTGATGGCCAAATCGTAGACGTCTTTCCGCGCTGCGGCGACGGCTTCCTGACCGGTGGTGCAGGGCGTCACGTGAAACCCCATTGCGGAAAGCCGCATCTTCAGGAGATGCAACAATCCTTCGTCGTCGTCGATGACAAGAATCCGTTCGTGTTCCATACGCTCCCCTACGGACGTGCGTCGGTCCCCGGCGCCGGCAACACGCTCGTCGGGGGCCTGATGGGTCTGGTTTTTTCTCTCATTTCCTGGTCGATACGTTTGAGCGCCTCGAGTTGATTGGTGAGCTCTTCGATCTTCTTGTCCCGGTCGTTGATCTGCCGCTGAAGAGCTTGAAGCGTCATCATATCCGCGCCGCCGAGTTTCGGGATCTCGCGCTTATTGATCATCGCTTCCATTTTACGGTCTCGCTCGCTCAGTTCCCGTTGGAGCGATTCGACGGACGAGGTGTCAGCCTCCTTCATAGCCAGAAGCTGTTGGATCGCCACTTCCCGGTCCAACAAGTCCCGCACCAGGCGCTCGGCCGTCTGGGCCAGCGTCGCGTTGTGTTCCACCAGAGACGGCGCGGTCAATACCGACTTGACCCAGGACCGGTCGACAGGATTCGGAGTCTCCTGAAGGAGTCGGATCCAGAGCGCGCTGGACGCCGCCAGACGACTTTTGGGAGCCACCGCGATGACCTTGTGGAAGTACTTCGCCGCAACCTCACGGCTCTCAAACAGCGCCACCAACGCCCGCGTGAAGTACACATGATCACAGGCGTTGTGCTCCATGCACTTGTTGGCCAGCGCCTCCTGCTTTCGCGCAACGGCCTGCAGCATCTTGGCTTCGGCCTGGTCGACCGTAAAGAACGGTGCTGAAGGCGAGGGTGCGTCGGCGAGGCTCGCACAGCCCCAGAGTCCCATTGCAAGCAGTGCGGCGCCGATCCCCTGCAGAGACTGAGCGCAGGTCTTCATGCCGCTCCTCCGGGTTTGGTAAGGCGCAGTGTAAACCGCACCGTCGTCCCTTTGCCCACTTCGCTTTCGATCCAAATACGCCCGCCGTGGGCTTCGACCACCTTCTTCGCCAGCGCCAGGCCCAGTCCGCTGCCGGCGGAAACGTTCTTGCCCTTCGTCCGCCCTTGGTAAAAGCGTTCGAAAATATGCGGAAGATCCTCGGCTGCGATCCCCGGTCCCCCGTCCGCGACCGTCACCAGTAGCACACCCGTGTTGAGATCGGGCTCCATCAGGAGCTTGACCACGCCGCCTTCCGGGCTGAACTTCAACGCGTTGGAAAGCAGATTGTCGAGCACCTGCTCGATCCTGGCAAAATCCGCTTTGACCCAGACTCGATCGGATGGGACCTCCATGAGCAACTGGATGTGCTTCGCATCGGCCAACAGCCGAACCTTGTTGATGGAAATTTCAGCCACCCGTCTCAAATCGGTCGGGACGATTCGGTATTCCATCATCCCGGCTTCCATCTTGGACAAATCCAAAATCGTCGAAATCAGATGAATGAGGCGGCGGCTGCTGTCCGACATGATGCGCAAGGTCGTCCGCTGCTCTTGTGTCAACGGCCCGGGAATTTCGTCCAGGAGCAATTGCGTGCCCTCTTGAATCGATGCCATGGGCGTTCGCAACTCGTGCGACACATGGGCCAAGAATTCGGACTTCATATCATCCAACTGCTGGAGCTTCTTCCCCACCCAATTGACCGTATCAACCAGTTCTCGCAAATCGCTCGGCGCGACGATCCGCAAAGGCGTGCCGAAATTTCCCTGCCCGATTTCCTTGATATGGCTCTGGAGACGCCGGAGCGGTCGCAAGATACTGTAGCTGGCGATGCCCGCCAATCCGAGACCGAACAGCAACGCAACCAGGGCGAGCTGCTCGGTCACCGCCTCCGCGCGCGCCGAACTGGCACGCGATTGACTGACACCAACGCTGACCCGCGCTTCGTGCAAGCCGATATAGCCTTGCAGGGTCGAGGTCATACGGTCGGTCAAGGCGTCGCGCCGATTTTCGTACACCGCCAGAACCTCTTTGGAAGCGTTCGCAGTCTGTTCCACCTCCGAAGTGAACAAAGCCAGTCGCTCTTTTTGAAGACGTTCAGTGTCTTTCAAGAGTTGCTGCCCCTGTGGGGATGTCTCTTGAGTCAGCAAGGTTCGAAGCAGCCGCGCGAACTCTTCAGCCTCTTCGTGAAAGTTGTGAAGAAACGTCGCATCGCGGACGGCGAAATACTTTTTCTCACTTTGAATCTGGCTGTAGAGAGAGGTGAGCAACCGTTTGGTCGTTTCAATCGCGGGATAGTGAAGCGAGACCATTTCCGTGCTCAAGACGGTCAACTGCCGAAGCTGAAGAAGCGCGTAGAGATTCACTCCTACCATGACCGCAATAATGACCAAGGAGGTGAGGACCAATCGCCAGAAAATCGAAAGACCGGCCACTGACAGTCTCTTAGTGGTCAAAGGCGTAGTGGAGAAAGCACCCTCATCGATGTAGGCAAATCCATACATTATTTTTTATTGAATAACAATCAGTTTTATTGTTTGAACCATACACATCGAATGGATCATTCACCCTGGATGCTGGAACCTTCACTTTTTCCAAGAGACAAAGCCGGTGGAGATATGGTGAATAGCCTTGGCAAAACAATCAGATAAGGAAGAAGGCGTGGAAAAGTGCTGAAGCATCGCCTGCAGGTCATTAAAAGAGATGAGTAGCAAAAACGTTGCCCGTCACTGGATGGGTTCAGAAAGCGAATCAGCAGATGGGAGAAGTTGATCGATCTTCTCTTAAGGAGCGCCGAATCGACGTTTGAAAAGACGCTGTCGACGGGAAGAGCCATACAGAGAGGCGAAGAGGTGCCCGCGGAAGAACATGATGGCGATCGCCAGCGGTGGAGTCAGGATGAAAACCAGCAACGTGCTGGCCCCTTCGGGGAGACCGAGATAAGCCAGCCAGGCCGTCAAGAGCGTAAACGGAAGAGCCAGCATCTGAAACAAATCCAGTCCTGCTCCCCTCCCTAGCACACTCGAGAGTCCGAAGAAAAAGGATAAGCCTAACGGCGCCAGTATGACCGCCAGAGGCAGAAACCACTCGATCCAGTTCTCAATGACGAACTCATAGCTCGTTTTGAGCACATCCAAGGGGGAACCGTGTTTGACCTGATAGATCACTTCAGGCGTGGGATTCAACAGAATGAACAGCAAGAGAAACACGGCGGTGGCAAGAAAGGCCCCGTTGGGGTTGGTCGTCAGCCCCTTGTCCAGCAACATGATCGGAACCCATAGGACGAATCCGACGCTGATCACATCCCAAAAGTAATGTCCGAAACTTTCGAAGATATCCCGAAGCACAAGACTCCGTGCGCTCAGGACCGCCTGCTCGATCAGACTCAGCATCGCTCCGATCAGCAACGCGTTCACTGCACCCAGCACGAACCCTCCCACCATACCCAGCGGCACGACCAACTTGCTCGTCAACAGCATCAACGCGGTAAAGGCTATCATCGCCACCACGGCGATCCACCCTCTGGAGAACGAGACGATCGTCCCGCGCAAGGCGTCCTTATAGAGACTGAGTGTGGCGAAGAGCAACTCCGACATCCGTACGGTTCGCAATCGTCAAATTAGACGGCTGACTTCATCCATCGGCCCGCGCCCCGAATCAGGAAACGCCGGGGGACACAGCGGCTCACCAACATCAGGAGGGCCCCGCTCACACCCACGGTGACCAACGAGGGACCCCGCTCCAAGGCCGAGAGGGACGCGCGGACAACTTGTTCCGGTCGCTGGGAACCAAACGGGTTGCGGGGACGGAATCCCGCGGTGCGATGGAACTCCGTGTCGGTCGATCCAGGGCAGCAGACCTGCACGCGCACACCGGACCGGCGGACTTCCTCGTCCAGCGCCTGGGAGAAATTGACCAGAAACGCCTTGGTCGCGGCATATTCGGCCATGTGCGGCACGGCGAACAATCCGGCGATGGAGGCGACGTTCACGATAAAGCCCGACCGACGCTCCACCATGCCGGGCAGGAACAACCGTATGCTCTCGACGACCGTATTGATGTGCAATCGCAGCATCTGCTGAATCCTCGCCATCGGCATCCCGACGAATTCTCCGAACAACCCGAAGCCCGCGTTATTCACCAGCAAGTCGGGGACTCCGCGAAAGTGACGCGCAGCGACATACAGCCGGTGCGCGGCTTCCGGCTCGCTGAGATCGATCAGCTCGTAACTCACCGACACGGCGTGGACGCCGAGTTCGCTTCTCAGCCGGTCCAGCGCCGCTTGATCGCGGGCGACCAGGAGCAAATCGTATCCCTTCGACGCCAGCGCACGGGCGTACGCGGCCCCGATCCCGCGCGATGAACCGGTCACCACCGCAAACGGCCGCCCGCCCTGCGCTCCAGCACGATGTCTGTGACCGATCACAGCCGGACAATAGTCCGGATGGTGCGCGTCGGTCAAGTCGGCCGCCGCGGCGCTCGACGAAAACCGTCGAACCGAGTACAGTATGCCGAGGCGATCGGTGTCGTTGATTTTCATCACCCGTGCGCGATGGGAGCATACATGATGATCGATCCAGTTTTCGCAGGACATGCGGGCGAGACAGGCGTCGCGCTGTTGATGCCGCACGAAATGATGAGCGTTCTGGCCCTTGTAGCCGGGCTTGCCTTGCTTTCGCTGGTCCTTATTTCGCTCACGGCGTGGAAAGTCCGTCGGATCGAGCGCCGGCTTCATCACCTCGAAGAACGGCTTTCAGGAAGTGTGGAAGGGCGTTCGCGCTAGGCCGCCGTGCGGTCCCATAAGGAAGCATGACACGGCCGCATATTGACTTGCCCTGTGCCATGATTACTGCTTGTTCATAGACGACATCGGCGGCTCGGCCGCAAGGAGCGTTTCGATGGATATGAATCGCATGACCATCAAGGTGCAGGAAGCGTTACAAGCCGCCTCGGGCCATGCCATGCGGAGAAGCCATCAAGGCGTCGACGTCGAACATGTCTTGCTGGCATTGCTGGAGCAGGAAGGCGGCATCGCCGGCGCGCTGCTGGAATACGCCGGCGTCGCCGTCTCGGCCGTGAAAGCCGCCGTTGAGCAGGCCCTCTCGAAGCTCCCGCAGGTCCAGGGACCGGGAGCCGGGCCTGGACAAATTCACCTCACTGCCCGGCTGAGCCAAGTCCTGACGCGGGCGGAAGAGGAAATGAAGGCGCTGCGTGACGACTACCTCAGCGTTGAACATGTCCTGCTCGCGATGACCGAGGAAGGCGGCATCCTTCGACGGGTAGGCCTGACACGCGACCGGCTCTTGCCCGCGCTTCAAAAAGTCAGAGGCAACCAACGCGTCACCAGCCAAGATCCTGAAGGCACTTACCAGGCCCTTGAGAAGTACGGGCGCGACCTCACCCGGCTGGCCGGCCAAGGGAAGCTCGACCCGGTGATCGGCCGAGACGATGAAATCCGCCGCGTGATCCAGATCCTCTCCCGCCGTACCAAGAACAATCCGGTCCTGATCGGCGAGCCGGGAGTCGGCAAAACGGCGATCGTCGAAGGCTTGGCGCAGCGGATCGTGAAAGGCGACGTGCCCGAAGGGCTCAAACAGAAGCGATTGATCGTCCTGGACATGGGCGCCCTGGTGGCCGGCGCGAAATTCCGAGGCGAATTCGAGGAACGGCTGAAGGCGGTGTTGAAGGAAATTCAGGCGGCTCAGGGCCAGATCCTCCTGTTCATCGACGAACTGCACACTGTCGTCGGCGCAGGGGCCGCCGAAGGCGCGATGGACGCCGCGAACCTGCTGAAACCCATGCTCGCACGCGGCGAGCTCCACCTGATCGGCGCGACCACGCTGGACGAATACCGGAAGCATATCGAGAAGGACGCGGCACTGGAGCGGCGGTTCCAGACGGTGATGGTCGATCAACCGTCCGTTGAGGACACCATTTCCATTCTCCGAGGGCTCAAGGAGCGTTACGAAGTTCACCATGGCGTGCGGATCAAGGACGCGGCGTTGGTCGCCGCAGCCAAGCTGTCTCACCGCTACATTTCCGACCGGTTCCTCCCCGACAAAGCCATCGACTTGGTGGACGAGGCGGCGGCGCGGCTGCGCACGGAGATCGACAGCCTGCCGGCCGAACTCGACGAAGTCTCCCGCAAGGTCATGCAACTGGAGATCGAACGGGAGGCCCTCCGGAAAGAGCAGGACCCCGGCAGCAAAGCCCGTCTCGACGCATTGGAGAAAGAACTGGCGGAACTGAACCGCGATCTGCAGGCGCTGAAGGCGCGATGGGAATCCGAAAAGGCTTCCGTGGCGCGGTTGCGCAAAATTCGCCAACAGATCGAAGAGGTCAAGCAGCGGATCGAGCAAGCGGAACGGGCCTACGATCTCAATCGGGTCGCCGAATTGCGGTACGGCGAACTGCCTCGGCTGGAACGCGAGCTGGCGCTGGAGGAACAGGGGTTGGTCAAAAAGCAGGGCGAAAGCCGCCTGCTGAAGGAGGAGGTGGACGAGGACGATATCGCCGAGGTCGTCAGCCGGTGGACCGGCATCCCGGTCAGCCGGTTGATGGAAGGCGAGATGGACAAGTTACTCAAGCTGGAGGAGCTTCTGCATCGACGCGTCGTGGGACAGGACGAAGCCGTTCGCGCGGTGGCCGACGCGGTGCTGCGGGCGCGATCAGGGATCAAGGACCCGAACCGCCCGATCGGGTCCTTCCTGTTTCTCGGTCCGACCGGAGTCGGGAAAACCGAGCTGGCGCGGGCGCTGGCGGCCACCCTCTTCGACGACGAGGCCAACCTCATCCGGATCGATATGTCGGAGTACATGGAAAAGCATACGGTTGCGCGCCTGATCGGCGCGCCGCCCGGATACGTCGGCTACGAAGAGGGCGGCCAGTTGACGGAGGCCGTCCGCCGACGTCCGTTCTCCGTGATTCTGTTCGACGAGATCGAAAAAGCGCACTACGACGTGTTCAACATCCTCTTACAGGTGCTCGACGACGGACGCCTGACCGACTCGCAGGGCCGAACCGTGGATTTCAAGAACACGGTGCTCATCATGACCTCGAACATCGGCAGTCCTCATATCCTCGAATTCCAACAGAGGGGAGGCTCCTACGAACAGATGCGCGCGCTCGTCATGAACGAACTGCGCCGGCACTTCCGGCCGGAATTCTTAAACCGCGTGGACGAGGTCGTCGTGTTCCATCCGCTGACGGAGGAACATTTGGTCAAGATCGTGGACATTCAATTGGCCCGGTTGCGCGAGCGCTTGGCCGAGCGGCGGATCTCGCTCGTCCTCACACCTGCCGCTTTGGCGAGCATCGGGAAGCGAGGATACGATCCGGTATACGGCGCCCGGCCGCTGAAGCGCCTCATTCAACAAGAAATCGAGACCCCCTTGGCTCGTCAACTGATCAAGGGAGAGTTGCGGGAGGGCGATACGGCTACCGTCGATCTCAAGGATGGACAGATCGTGATTATTCCGACCCTCGAAGCGAACCGGGCCGATGCGTAACCCGCCTTAGTCACGAAGGCTTCCAGTGCACCCGCGGATACGCTGGTGGGCACCCTTTGCGCTTCTTGCTGCAATGGGTCTAACACGACGCGTCTGCCGGGCACCCATTCCGACGGGTGGAACGCCACGGATCATCGGGAACAACGCGGCTTAAAGAGAACATCCTAATGAACTGTCCAGCATAGGGACTGGGAGGATTTAAAAAATAAGTCCGCGAGCACAGAGGGCTTGACTGGGCGAGCGGCAGTGTTATCACAGTGTCTACGAATAGTTCCGGCCGCTTCATTCTCAATTAAACTATAAGAAAGGAGGATCCCATGCTGACGACTTACACGCCTCTCGATGTCGATCGGTTCCTGGACGACGTGCTCTCCACCGTGGCGGGCAAGGCAGTTTGGGTTCCGGCCTGTAATGCCTACGAGGACGAGCAAGGGTTTTGGATCCAGGCCGCGTTGCCCGGAATGGATCGACAGGATATTCATCTCGTGATGGAGGACGGTGTCCTGACCATCAAAGGTGAGCGGAAACAGGAAGAAGGAAACGCCAAACGAGTCTACATGACCCGCGAGTTCCAAGGCGGGGCGTTTTCCCGCGCGTTTCGAGTCCCGGCGAGCGTGGACGCCGACAAGATCTCTGCAACCTACAAGGACGGGATCCTGACCGTTGTCCTTCCCAAGCGGGAAGAAACGAAACCTCGTCGGATTCTCATCGACCACGCCTGAGACCGCTCCACATCGAAGCGGACGGGGAGGCGGCCTCTCCAGCCGCCTCCCCTTTCGTCATTCATCCGATCGCCACGGCGCCGCCTTTCACATCGTTGTCCGCTCCGCTCATCCGGAGCTTGTCGATTTTCCATTCGGTCGGCGACACGAGCAACGTATGGCCTTTAATGGTGCGGACCTCGCCTCGAGTGAAGGCGACGACGCCTTGCTTTTTGATCTCCATCTGCAGCACCACATTTCCGCTTTCCCTGTGCTTGAGCAGCAGGCTGGTCGGAGTCTTCGACAGGTCATAGGCCCGTTTTTCATTGAACGCCACCACGCTATCCACGATTTTCACGGCCATACGGCTGTTTTCATCGAACATCGCGAAGTTGACGAGCAACGGACCTTCTGGCTGAGGTAACGAGACGGTCATCTGCGGGACGCCTTCGATTTCGATCGTGCCGTTGGTGTTGCGGTACACATTTGATCCGATTTCGATATCCATGCTTTCCTCTCGTCTCTTGTCTCCTCTCTCGTGTCCGGCTACGGTTTTTTGATCCTGTCCAAAATCAGCGCGATACATCCGCCCAGTAAGCCTCCGCCGATGATGGCGGTAAGCAACTCCACCAACTTGACCTCCCATAACGATCCTTGGGCCTGCATCACTTCGCGGATACCGCCTTGCAGCATGATGACCGCCAACGCCATTGTCGCGCCGATCAGGAACCACCAGCCGAAGACCCTGAACGAATGCCACATGCCCCGTGCCCTAAAATTCGCCGCGTCGATCCAGGCTACGGTACTGGATCGCTTCGGCGAGATGCATCTCCGCGATGTTTTCCGAGCCAGCCAAGTCTGCGATCGTTCGCGCGACACGCAGGATCCGACCGTATGCGCGGGCCGAGAGCCCGAGCCGCGTCATGGCCTGTTCCAGCAAGTGACGTCCGGCTGCGTCAATCCTGCAATATTTCTTGAGCAGACGGGGCCTCAATTGGGCGTTGGTAAAAATGCCGTCATGCTTGTATCGATCCGCTTGTCGGGCCCGTGCGGCCATCACCCTGGCGCGGATCGTTGCCGACGTGTCGTGAGGCCGCGTATCGTCGCCGAGTTCCCGAATCTGCACCGGCGGGACTTCGATGTGGATGTCCAGCCGGTCCTGGAGTGGGCCGGACAACCGGGCCCGGTATCGTCGGATTTGGTGCGGCGTACAGAGACAGTCGCGCGTACGGTCGCCGTAATAGCCGCAAGGGCAGGGATTCATCGCCGCCACCAGCATGATTCTGGCGGGATAGCGCAACGACCCGCTGGCGCGCGTCAGCGTGACGGTTTCGTCCTCCAGCGGTTGTCTAAGACCGTCGAGCACGTGGCGTTTGAATTCCAGAATTTCATCGAGGAACAAAACGCCGTTGTGCGCCAGCGAGACTTCACCGGGTCTCGGCACCGCCCCGCCGCCGATCAGGCCGGCGTCCGAAATACTATGATGGGGCGACCGGAACGGGCGGGTCGTCAGCAGCGGCAGGCCGTCGATCAGCAGACCCGCCACGCTATGGACTCTTGTGGTTTCGATCGCTTCCTCCGGCTGCATGAAAGGCAGAATCGTGGGGAGGCGCTTGGCGAGCATGGTCTTGCCCGATCCGGGCGGACCGATCATTAGGATGTTGTGTCCGCCGCCCGCAGCCACTTCCAGCGCGCGCTTCGCATGGTCCTGACCCTTGACGTCGCCGAAGTCTTCGTCTTCCGTCGGCTGCCGACGAAACAATGCTTCCCGATCCACCTGCGCCGGAGCGATGTGCTGTGCGCCGCGGAGAAACTCGACGGCTTCCGGCAGGGTATGGACCGGGAAGGCTGCCACGCCGTCCACCAGCGCCGCTTCCGCCGCATTCCCGGCCGGCAGAAGCAACTCATGAGATCTACGACAGGCCATGCCGATGGAAAGGGCGCCGGCGATCGGTTTCACGCGCCCGTCCAAGGACAGCTCGCCCACAAGCACCTTCTTCTGAACCGACTCCGGCCGCAAGATGTCTTCGGCGATGAGAATGCCCACGGCGATCGCGAGATCCAGTCCCGATCCTTCTTTCTTGAGTCCAGCCGGCGCCAGATTCACGGTGATCTTCTTGACCGGAAAGGTAAAGCCGGTGTTCTTGAGCGCCGCGCGGACGCGATCGCGACTCTCGCGGACCGTGGCGTCGGGAAGACCGACCACGGAAAACTGCGGCAGCCCGCCGCCGATGTCCACCTCGACTTCGACCAGATGGGCATCCAGACCGACCACTGCCGCGCTCAGGACCTTTGCCAACATGTCCGGTTCCGTAGAAATACAAATGCGCCTGAGGCGCTGCGGGATTATAGGCGGGCCCTTACCTGTTTTCAACAGAACCGGATGTGCGCACGTCACGCACCGTTTTCGCTCCGTGGACAGAACGGGCTAGATTGCGTGAAGCCCCTTCAGTATAATCCGGTCCATGCGCCCCAGGATTTTGCTCCAGCGGTGCATCTCCTTCGCCTCAGTTGCGTTCACCGCCGGCACGACGCGATCCCGCAACCGTCGACGACAGATCCTCTATATTGGCGTCGCCTTCTGGACCTGGACGCTGTTTTCCGAACAGGTCCCTCCCGCCGTCGGCCAAGAGGACACGCCCCCTCAGGGCACGTGGCGGACGGCGGCATCGCCCCCTACCAAACGGACCGAGGTTACCGCATCGGCGCTCGGCGGGAAAATTTACCTGATCGGCGGGTTCGCGGAACCGAGTCTGGGCAACCTGACGAGTTTGGCGATCACCGACGCGGTGGAGGTCTACGACCCAGCCGCGGATCGATGGACAACCCTGTCGCCGTTGCCCAGCAAGGTCCACCACGCGGGATCAGCCGCCCTCGCGAGCAAACTGTATGTGGTCGGCGGGTTCACCCAATCACTCTTCTCCGTCTGGCGGCCGATCGCCAGCTTGTACATCTATGACCCGGAGACCGGCATCTGGTCAGAAGGACCGCCCATGCCGACCCCGCGTGGCGCACTCGCCGTCGCCGGATTGGACGGAAAACTTTACGCGGTCGGCGGATATGACGGCAACGCCAACTCCGGCGCGGTGGAAGTCTATGACCCCTCGACCAATCGATGGACCGCCAAAGCACCGCTCCCCACTCCGCGCGATCACCTGGCCGCCGTTGCAGTCAAAAATCGCCTCTACGCCGTCGGCGGACGGTTGAATCGAGACTACAGCCGGAATCTCGCGGTGGTCGAGGTGTACGATCCCGCCGCCGACCGGTGGACGACGGTCAAGGAGTTGCCGACGCCGCGCAGCGGCATGACCGCGGCGGCGATGTTCGACGTGATCTACGTCATCGGCGGAGAAGCCCCTCAGGGTACCTTTTCGACGAACGAGGCCTACTTTCCGGACTCCGACCGGTGGCAAACGATGGCGCCTATGCCGACGGCACGGCACGGTTTAGGGTCGGCGGTGGTCGGGGATCGCCTCTACGTTTTGGCCGGGGGGCCGAGACCGGGCGCATCGTTCAGCAATGCCAACGAAGTCTTCATCCCGCCGAAGCGGGCGGGAGTCTCGCCGCGCGATGGCATGTCGGCCCGACGAGCCCCTCTCCAACTTGTGGGTGCCGTCATGGCGCTGTTGGCAACATTCGACGAGGCCGGCGTCCTTCCTCCCGAGTCGAGCCCGGAATCCAACCGGCTCATCAAAGCCCTCATTCAATTTCAATCGGCTTTCATGAAAAGCGCTGATCCTGGCGTGCGCCGATGGTTGACCGAGGCGATCGAGGCGAAGTTCGGCGCACAAAGTTCCGACGCCGTCGCACGGTTCCAGACGAACGGCTGGACTTCCGAATTGCTGGAAGCCGTCGTCGATTATGCCACCCTCCATTCCGTGTGGGATCATGACGGCCTTGAACAGAGCTTCCGAGCATTCAACGTCGGCAAGGCCGATTGGGAACTGCTCACGAAGGTGTTCCGCTCCGCCCGCGAGCGGCTCGTGGCGACCGGCAAGGACCTGCATCGGACCTACGCGGCCAAACGGCGGGAGATGCCGGGCTCTTGATACCAGTTCATCCGGTTTGCCGGGTTCGTCAAACCGTCTTCAGCCTAACTGTTGGAGGCCAGCATGTCGACCAAAGCCTACATCCTCATCAAAGTGAAAGCCGGGAAAACCAAGGAGGTGCTGCACGCGCTGAAAAAGATCACCGGCGTCGAACAGGCGCACCCCTGCTTCGGCCAGCCGGACATCTTCAGCTTCGTCAATGTGCCGGACGAACGTTCCCTCTCGGACATCGTCATCACCAAGATTCACACCATCGAGGGCGTCGAAGAAACCGATACCCATATTGTGGCGGAAACGTGACAGAGGCGAAACGTGATGCGTGAGACGTGACGGGAGTATCACCGATTCCTTTTTCGCCGGGGACCCGTCACCCCGCATTCACCACGGGCAACGCCACGGTTGTCCCGCTCGCGGCGGATTCATAACACGCATCGGCGATTTCAACGGCCCGTTGTCCGTCTTCACCGGAGACAGGCATGGGGGTGCCGCGTATGAGCGCGTCGAGAAAGGCTCGCAAAACCGCCACGATGGTCGGTCGGGGCTCGAGATCATGGACGGCGCAAGCGCCGTCGGCCGCGTGCACGACGAGCCGATGGTGAAACCAGTCGGCCATCAATTGTCCGTCTTCCCCAATCCACTCGGCCCGGCTGGTTCGCACCGGACTCTCGCGCGAGACATCGATCACGCATGAAAGACCTCCGGCGGTACGGAGGGTGACGAACGCCCTCGTTTCCACGCCCAGGCCGCTGGAATCCGCCAGTTCGCAGCGGACATCCTGCACTTCTTCTCCGGTCAGAAACCGCACCAAATCCAGCAAGTGGACACCGACCTCCAACAACACGCCCCGGCCTCCATAGTCGTGAGGATCCTTGCCACTCTGAGCCGACCGCTCGATCCGCGTGGTCAACGTGAGATAGCGCCGCCTTCCCACCGTCGGCAATCGAGCCCGCAAGGCCAGTACGGTCGGATCAAATCGGAGGGTCTGCGCGGTCATGAGCGGCACGCCGGCGCGCGCAGCGGTTTGGACGATTGTTCGCGCCTCAGCCCCCGTCGCCGCCAACGGTTTCTCGATCAGGATGGGCTTCTTCGCCTGCACGGCCTCGAGGCAGATGGACCGGGCGAGCGTCGGAGGCGTGACCACGACGACCGCATCGACCTCGGGGTCCGTGACCAGTTGGCGGTAATCTCCGTAGCATCTCACTTCGTGTCCGGTATCCAGACCATGTCCGCGCTCGACGGTCCTCCGGCAGACCGCCACCAGTTTAGCCTGGGCGATATCCTGAAGCAGATGGCGGGCATACCGCAGCCCGTGCCTTCCCAACCCGATGAGCCCGATTCCGATGCTCGGCATCGGTCCTCCTTCGCCGCGCGTCTGTTCAGACAACACGCCCGTCTCGCGCAGATCACACTCTACCGGCGGTCGGTCCGCCGGTCAACCGCGGCCGTTACATTGACAATGTTTCGGCCCCATCGCTATAGTACGCGCGCACCCTTGATCGCGCCGGTAGAACGGCGCACATCTGGATCCGGCGATGACCGAGCGAACCCCACCCTTTTCGTTGCAACAGATCGGAACCGGCGCAGTTCGCTTTCCCAGCGGCGCTCCGATCCCCTCCGTCAGCGATCTGGCCGTCGATCCTTACAGTCGATCTCGCCAACCCAAAGGTCACCAGGTCGAGGCGCTGCAGTTCTGGCCGCAGGAAAAGGGGACGTATCCGGGCATCATTCTGTTGCATGAGTGGTGGGGCCTGACGGCGCAGATCAAGGACCTGGGTGCTCGTCTGGCCTGCGAGGGCTATGCTGTCATCATCCCCAATCTCTACGGGCGGATCGGCGGCATGGTGACCGCCAGCGACGAAGTCGCGGCGGCGTTGATGGAACGCGTCAAAGAGGCGGACTTGGTTCAGGACATCAATTCCTGCTGCGAGTTCCTCAACACCCAGGACTACGTCAAACGGAACACCTACGCGGTGATGGGTTTCGGCATGGGCGGATCGCTGGCGATTCGTTTCGGATGTCACCGCAAGCGTTTACGGGCGGTCGTCGCCTTTTATGGGAAGATGGTCGGCCCGGCGGAACTGCTGAAGGATCTGCAGTGCCCCTTGCTTTACCATCAAGCGGGACGGGACGAGTGGGCGACCCAAGAGGATGTCGACCGGCTCTTGTCCGCCGCGAAGGAATACGGAAAGCGGGTCGAGGTTCGCACGTATCCCGATGCGCCCCATGCCTTTTGCAATGATGCCCGGAAAGACTACTATCGCGCGGATGCGGCCCGCGAGGCATGGAATGCGAGTATCGATTTCCTGAAATCCTGTTTCCAAGGCGCATAACCGGCCCCGCGCCTTTCCCGCTGTTTCTTGTCTCCTCTCACGATTGTCATTCAGCGCGGTCGCCCACCTCGATTGCGATTCGTCTCGGAGACACGTTAGAGTAACGACGATGGCTGCGCTCAGGTCTTCGCAGGTTGCGTTGTTTTCGCTCGGGTTGGGAGTGGCCCTGGCGGCCGCTTCATTCACGTCCGCCGCTCCGCCTCCGGCTTCGACCAGCCTGGCGACGTCCGCAGAGGTGCCGGACTTCGAGCAGATTGTGCTCAGCCACACGGACGCGCTCGCCGGCGTGAATTCCGATGCCGAAGCCCAGGCGTTGTTCGTCACGCAACTCGGACCGATCCTCGGGCTCAAAGACGTCGTCGGCGCGCTTGCGACCAAACGCTTGGCCAGAAAGCCCTTCGCGGAATCCGTCTATCAGCATCTCAACGACGCATCGACTCGGCTCGTCGCCGAGCTCGTCGTTTGGAGGGCCGCCCTGTCCGCCGTTCAGGCTGCGGCCGATCCTTTGCGATGGGCGACCTTGGAACAGGAACTGAGCCGACAACAAACCTGGATCGCCCGAGCAACCGGCCGGCAGGCCCTCGCGTCTCTTGTTACGGTCGCGCAGGTTCTGACGGCTTTCCCTCCGACCCACGATCACACCGGGTCGGTACCCGAACGCTTTTCAGACTACGTCGCGCAACTGGATCAGCGGTTTCCCGCGCTGGTCGGTCCCTCGTCCTGGCTTTCGCTGGCGGAACAGCACGGGGTCGCGGCGATTCGCGAACGCCTCTGGGAAGTTCCGGCCATTCGGGATCGCGAACCAGCCGAGCAACGCATGTTGGCGGCTCAGTATGTCCAGATTCGACTCCATCCTGTCCTGATCACCCGCCTCGCGGCGTTGGCCAGCCAGGCGCAGGCGGAAGCGGGTCGTCTGGTCTTCGATCATTGGCTGCGTCTTCGGCTGTGGAAGGATACCCTGCGCGAGCAACGAGGGCTGGCGCGCCTGTGCGGCATCTGGCAATGGACCATCCACAATCATCAAAATCATCAGGAACAGAAACTGTCGCTGGTCTTTCCCCCTCCCGGTTCAGCCGCCGGTAATGGGCCAAGGCCGACGGAAGTCGTCGTTCTGGGCGACGCCGTATATTTGCGGTGGGAATCGGGAGGACACCTCCAGGAGGACAGTCTGCTGTTCTCAAAAGAAGACCAGCGACTCGAAGGGACGTTCGTCAATACGGCCGGAGGTTGGGGGTCGATCTCCGGCAAACGGACGTCCGGCTGCCGGGCTCCGTAAATCACGACGGACGAAGTTTCCAACTCCTCCAGCCGAGGATTCCCCACCCGGCCAGGAACGCAACGCCGCCGAGAGGAGTCAGTGCTCCCAACCACGTGATGTCCGTGAGCGACACCGCATAGAGGCTGCCGGAAAAGAGGAGAATTCCCGCCGCAAACAACCAACCAGCCGCAGCGAACCGCCCGTTGGGCGATCGATCGATCGCCCATGCCACCACAAAAAGTCCGAACGCATGGTACATTTGATACCGTGTGGCCGTGTCGTAGACCGCCAACATCCCCGGGTCGAGCGTCCGCTTCAGAATGTGCGCGCCGAAGGCTCCGGCCGCCACCCCGGTGAACGCGAACACACATCCGATAAGAAGAAACCGGCGCGCCTCCGTCTTCAACATGACCGATGGCTCCGATGCCCGCGCGACCGCTCGACTGCCGAATGCCCGGGAGGCCCCCTCGAGGACTTCGTTGTCGCCCGGCGGGACCGCCGGATTGTAACACGAATACACTTCAGCGAGCCGACCGATGCCCGTTGAATGTCCCCGCTGCCTGCTGACGAATGACGACGGCGTGTTGATCTGCGAGTGCGGATACGATCTGGTTCTTCACATCCGGCGGCGTCGGATCGCGCCGGCTGCGGCGGAGCCGCCAATGTCCGTGTTGTCCAAAGAAATGCGGAAACGCCACTTTCTGCTCGGCCTTGCGGTGATCTGGTTGGCCTTTGCGGCGGCGGAGTGGCGGAAACTGCGGCAGTCCGTCAGCAGCCGTGAACCGGTCGAGTTGGCCTGGGACAGTCTTTGCATCGGGCTGGCGGATATGGGCGGCGCCTTGGTGATCGGCGCGTTGGGTTGGATCGGTGTCTGGATCGCCCGGGCCTACGAAGACCGCCGGCTGCCGCTCTGTCCCAAACGGGTGACCTTGGGCGTCACCGCGGCGGCCGCCGCTCTGATACTGCTCGCAAGAATCACGAACCCCGTCGCCGTCGCAGAACAGGCAATCTATGGGTTGACCATCCTGGCTATAGCCGGCCTCTCATACTATGCCGGCTGCCGGGGATGGTTCGGAAAATGGTGAGGGCTTTCGCATGCTGACAAGTCGCCGAGGCGAAAAGGACAAGGCTCCCTTGGATCTGCGCGATCATCCACGGTATGAAGTCGATCTGGCCGTCGCCTATTCCGGCGATCAAGTCGTTGGAAGAGGGCTGGTGGTCAATATCTCCCGCGGAGGGTGCGGGATCAAAGCGGACGCGACTCTCCCGATCGGCACCTTTCTCGAATTGAGCATCGACCTTCCTGCTCCCCGCCCCGCCCTGCACATCGATCTGGCCGTCGTCCGCTGGTCCCTCGGAAAGAAATTCGGGTTGGACTTTTTGCAGGTGCATCCGGATCAGGAAACACAGCTCCGCCGTTTTCTCAAGTCCCTGTAAGCCCGCCGCTTGGAGATAACGGGAGAGCAGGTTGACCGGAAAGGAGCGCTCTTAAAGCGCCGGTTTGAGCTGGACCGCGAGGCGGGATTTTCTGATCGACATCAGACCGCGCTGGGTTTCGGTGGGAACATAGGGCCCGGTATTCCGGTCCTTGTACCGCGACTCGAACTGCCCGATCAGATCGACGACTTCCTGGTAACGCCCCTGCCTGGTCAGCAACTCGACAAGACGAAAGTAAGCGGGGACGACGAAGGGTAAATGCCGCATCTCTTTCGCTTGCTCGATGACGTACCGATAATTGCGCATCGCCGTATCCGGTTTGGATTCCTCCGCCACCATCGCTTCCAACATGTGGACCGCCACCCGGTCGGCCGCCGCGCTGATACTGCATTCCCATGGCCCGTTGATGAACGCGGAGATCTCTTGTCCGGACAACTGGATCGTGCCCGAGGATTTGGCGGCTCGAAGTCGTTCCACCGCCTGTCGGGCTTCCGGCCACGCGCCGTAGATCCCGACCAACAGACCGCCGCACCCCATCGGATTCGAACATTGGCCCCGCAGCGGGGTGAAATGCTTTTTCGCGACGACACTCGGAAGAAACGCCTTGCCGTGCGCTTCCCGACAGATCGAACAGGTGCTCTTATCGGCGGGGACGACGAACAAATACATCCTGACCCCGGACCGATCGAAGATATCGACCGCCAGAATGCGGCCTTTCAAGACCTGCATCTGGTGATACTGCCAGACGACCAAGAGCGCCAAGATGGCGACCAGATAGGGCAAAATATCGGGAATGATGAAGCCGGTTTGAGCGTCCATAGAGAAGTCCCCCGCTTTCGCCTACGTTTGAGAGCCTAGGCGGAGTATAGCATCGCCATGAGAAAATACCGAATCATTCATCAGAACATGACACGGGCAGATAAACGCCCGTCTATCGTTCTTGGCCGCTCGGCACGACCATGCCCGTTTGAATTTTCACTCGGTCTCCATTCACGAAAGCGACAGGACATCCCCATCGATAAGTGAGCGACCTCGCCCCGTTAGGGACCGGTATAAGCACCCATTTGTCGTTCGACCAGAACAGCACGTGTGTTCCTTCCTGCTGCGATTGAATCGCACAGCCGTCTTCCCGAACAAACACCCGACCGTCCGGAAGCCAGTGAAACGATCCCTGGATGAGGCAAGCAGGGCCGTCGGCGAACGCAAGAACGAGCCACGCAAGAGCTTCGACCGTGGTCATCGGTGGTCTTTTGACAAGCCGCAGGAGGACAGCCTGGACGAGCAACGCACAACGGGATCTTTCAGACACTCCGCCCCCGGGCACAACACTCAGGTCTAAGGGTAGCACTGCTGCGGAGTCTGTAAAGCTTGACACAGCGGGTCAGGCGTATCGTGCAGGAGTTCTTACGGCGGGTGAAAGGAAGGCCCGGCGTGCGACGGGAAGTGGTGCCGGAGCCCGGGCTCGAACCGGGACGGGCCTTGTGAGCCCAAGGGATTTTAAGTCCCTGGCGTCTGCCAATTCCGCCACTCCGGCGTGTCGAGAGAAAGGGTCCTGAACGCTGCCCTTCGTGGCGGCGTGACTCTAACACTGGGGTTCCAGGGGGTCAAGGTAAGGGATGATCACACACCAACGGCCTGTCGCCGGCGTCGGCGGCAGGCCGTTGGTCGATAGGCGATGAACCGGGCGTCGGTATTAAGCCGCTTCGACGACGGGTTTCTGGTCACGCTTCTGCATGAGCTGCTTCCCGCGCTCGACGGCTTCCGTCACGCCGGACTTCACGGCGCGGCTGAAGCGTGTCGCCTGAATTTGAGCACGCTTGGCATAGCGTCCGAGCGTGCGCCGCGTCTCCGCGCCGGACTGGGGGGCGAACAACAGCCCCAAGCCCGCGCCCACTACCGCTCCGCCGGCGACCAACGCGGCCACTTTCGCAATCTGACGTCCTTCGGTTGACATGATACAAACCTCCTTCCTCAACAAACAGGGTGGGACAGGTATGAGTGATACCGTTGAGCGCTCGCTTTCATCATACAGCACCAACCGTGCCAGAATCGAATTGAACCATCGACCGCCCAAACCGCAGGTTTACTGCTCATCCGATGTCATCTTCGCCAACGAGCTCGTGACTTTTTTGGCACACATGTAGCGCGACCAGTTCCAAAAACGAGACACACGGATTGGCGCAGATCCGCTCTGGACAAGGCTTCATGGCGAGAGAGATTGCAGCAGAACAATCGCTTTGACTCGAGTTTCTCGGGCGTCTTCCGGCGCGCCTTGGGCATCGTACACAACGGCCAGATTCACGAGGCTTCCAGCCTCCCGCGCGCGGTCCCGTAGCGCCCGATAGAGCGCCAAGGCCCGTTCGTGATGTTCCGCAGCGCCGGCCAGATCGCCTTGAGTTTGATGCAGATTCCCCAGTAACGCCAACGTGTCGGCTTCCTGCAACCGGTCGCGGAGCGCCTGATAGAGAGCCAAGGCCTTCTTGGCCATCAGGATTCCGTCCTGATGGAAGCCGAGAACGGCATCGAGGCGGGCGAGCGCCACCCGGATGCCGACCTCGGCCCGTTGGTCTCGTTGTTGCTCCGCCAGACGAAGGGCCTGCTCGTACAACCTCCTCGCCTCATCCAAGCGCTCCTGGCGCACATGCGCCCCGGCGATGATCAGCAGCGCATTCGATTCCTGTCCCAGATCCTGGCGGCGGCGCGCCTCCGCCAGCGCTTCGTCCAACAACGCAAGCCCTTGCTCGATTCGTCCGTCGTCGATGCGGAGGTTGCCGAGCAGGGTCGCGCCCTCGGTCCAGGCTTGAGAATCATGCGCCTGCCGAAGCAAGGCGAGCGCCTGTTCATAGGATCGCTCCGCGGCGACCCGGTCACCGAGTATGTCCGATAGGCGTCCGAGCCGCAGCAACGAACGGGCATAAGCGCCTTTGTCCGGAAGCGTCTTCAAGATCGCCACGGCGCCTGTTACGGATGCCATGGCGGCGCGTGTCTGCCCTTGACGTTCCTGGATCGCCCCGATGCGCATCAGGCTGGTCGCTTCTCCCCGCCGGTTCTTCGTGACGCGAAACGCCGTCAACGCCCGTTGATAATATGGCATGGCTTCCTGCAGGTGATTCTGCACTTCATGGATGTCGCCGATCCTGAGCAGTTCATCGCCGTCCAGCATGCGCGGCGATGAGGCGTCTTTGATCCGGAGGGAAGGTGGAAGGCGCGGATCCGTGGGGGCGGCGGGAAAGCCGGCCGTGGAGTCTGCAGAGGAGGCGACAGCGGCCGCACCCAACGCATAGAGCAGGACGAGGCTTCCGATTGCCGACATAGCGGTATGATACCGCCGCCGCTTTTCGGGCGCACCTGCATTTCTCTGCGCTTCACCTTGCAAACCGTCCCTCACCTCTTTTATGATCCCCGCGCTTCCGCAAGCCGACGATCCCCTGCGGTCCTTGACATGATCCCCTATCCGAACATCGACCCGGTTTTTCTCCGGCTCGGCCCGCTGCAATTCCGCTGGTACGGGCTCATGTACCTGATCGGGCTGACGGCGGCGTATTTTTTCATCAAAGCCAAAGCGGCCGCGCAGCGACTGGCGCTGACCAAAGATCAAATCTACGACATGATCGTGTACGCGGCGGTGGGGGTCTTTGTGGGCGGGCGACTCGGCTATACGCTCTTCTACAATTTCTCCTACTACTACCTTGAACATCCAGCGAAAATCATCGCGGTCTGGGAAGGCGGCATGTCCTTCCACGGCGGTCTCATCGGAACAATCATCACGCTGTGGTGGTTCAGCAGGCGGCGCGGTATCCCGGTCTATACGGTAGCCGACCTGGCCGCGTCCGCCACGCCGATCGGCTTGGGGTTCGGCCGGATCGGCAACTTCATCAACGGGGAACTCTACGGCAGACCGACGAACGTCGAATGGTGCATGGTTTTCCCCGGCGGCGGACCCGAGTGCCGGCATCCGTCGCAACTGTACGAGGCGGCGCTCGAGGGCCTCTTGCTGTTCGTCGTTTTGTGGTGGATCGGGCGGCGGCCGACGCCCCCGGGCACCGTCTTTTGGAGCTTCATCGCCGGCTACGGGTTGTGCCGCCTCGTGGTGGAATTCTTCCGCGAGCCGGACCAGCACCTCGGGTTCATTTTCGGCCCCTTCTCGATGGGGCAAGTCCTCTCCGCGCCCATGATCCTCCTGGGCGCCTTCATGCTCGCCCTTGGCTTCGCCAGAGCGCAGCGAACAGCAAGTAGCAACTAGCTGTTGGCTGCTAGCCGTTCAATAGGGCATCTCTTCGTCGTCCAGTCCGAAGTGGTGGCCGATCTCGTGGACCACCGTATCCCTGACCTCCTGGACCACTTCGGCTTTCGTGCGACACAGCCGCAAGATCGGCCCGCGATAGATGGAAATGCGCGCCGGCAACTGGCCTCCGGCGTGAAAGAACGATTCGCTGTCCAGCGACGCCCCCTGATACAAGCCGAGCAGATCGTCTTCCGATTCCAACTCCAGATCCTCCAGGACCTCGCGCGGCGGTTCATCTTCCACCACGACCGCTACGTTGGTCAGCAGTTTGGCATAGTCGGCCGGCAGGCTGTCGATCGCCTGTCGCACCAGCATGGCGAACTCTTCGTCTGAAACCGCCAGAGAGCGGCGTCGCCGGGCCATCATGACACTCGCTGCCCGACTCCCTATCGCGGAGCGGCGTCCAGAAAGGACTTGCCCTTCAACCGATCCTCATCGAACGAGCCGTGGCTGCGGAGCGGCGGCGCGTCCCAGATCACCTTATTGCCGGGCGCCAGGTTCGCTGCCTCGATGTAATGTTTCTTGGCGCTTTTGCCGTCTCCCAGCCGCTCCAGGACCAGACCTAAATTGTAGTGCGCTTCCGCCAACGCGGGGTGCAATTCAATGGCGGAGACATAGGCCGCTTTCGCCCCGACCCAGTCTCGAACCGCGTAGAGCGTGTTGCCCTCCTCCAGCTTCGCCGCAGCAGCCGGGGGCGTACCGGAGGGCGCATGGAGCGTCCGCTGTTGAACCTCCTGCCGGCCGGCGCAGCCGCCCAACACGAGTCCGGTCAGGACGATCGCCCACCATCGATGCATGGCTTCCCTCCTTGAATCACACGATAACGGCGATGCCGTGGCGCAGGAAGATAAACTGAAACTGTGCGTGGTCCTCGCGCAGGCTGCGCGACAAGGCTTCGGTATACATGCGGGCTTGGTCCCGATAGGACTCTGCGCGCGCCCGCACCTCATCGATCCCCACACGGTCGGTTTTATAATCGGCAACCCAGAGTCGTCCGTCAAGCCGGTACACCAGGTCCATGACGCCGTGCATGACGCAAACGTCGCCATCCCCCGCCCCTTCCCTCCTCGCCCCTCGCCCCTCGCCTGTCCATTTCACAGCGAACGGCACCTCCCGCCCCAGCACGGTGGCGCGACGAAGGGCGGCATAGGGTTCGGAGGACACGAACGTCTGAAACATCTCACGGAGTTCGCCGGCGACGGCGGCGGCTTCGTCTTGCCGTTCAGGCGGAATGCCGGCGCGACAGACGGCATCGATCCGTTCATCAAGACGGGCGGGATCCTCCGTGAAGTCCCAGCCTTCCAGCACGCGGTGCGCGAGGACGCCGATTAGCGCCCCGAGGTCTCGGTCCGCCCGGGCCCGATCGGCGACGGACTCCGGACCCAAACCGTCCCCCCTCATCGCCGAGGGCGTCAGATGGCGTGGGGTTGCACGCAGGGTTCGCCATCGTTCTTCTCGATGACGCCAGGTTGTCGCCCATGCGACGAAGTCCATCGCCGGCTCTGCACCAGGCTCGGAGGACGGTCGGCGCGGTCTCATCCGCTCCGGCGGCTCGATGACGTGCTGAGGGATCGAGACCGTTCCCACCCGCAGCGCCGGGGTCTTCGCGGAACCGAGTTCGCCCTCGGCAATTTCGCGCAGAAGCATCAGCACATTGTCGCGCCCGGCACGGGCCGTGATGCCGCCGGACAACACCAACCAATCCTTGGCCCTGGTCATGCCGACATAGAGCACGCGCCGCCGCTCCGCCTCTTCCCTGGCCCGGAGCTTGTCGTAGACCGGCACGGCGCCGAGATTCCGCTTCGCCCCGACCATCAGGCCGTAGGTGCCGGTGGACCAATCATGCGCCACGCAGGGAGCCGAGCCGCCGGGCCCCGCGCCTTGGTGGAGTCCCGGCAGGATCACGACCGGAAACTCCAGCCCCTTGGCCTTGTGCACGGTCAGGACGCGGACGGCGTCCAAGGACTCCTCCGCCAACGCGCTTTCCGCTTCGTCCGGCTGGTCCTCCAAACGGGCAACCATCAACTCGACGAATCCGCTCAACGTCAGATGAGGACGATCGGCCAGAGCCGCAGCCGTCTGCCGGACCTTGGCGAGATTGGCCACCGCCTGTTCGCCGTGCAGCGACGCCGCCGCCAGCTCCAGCACCGGCAGCCGATCAAAAACCGCGTCCACCATGTCGGACAGCGGCAGGTGAGGCACCGCTCGATGCAGCTCGGCCAGCCCTGCGTACAGGCGGAGAACGGCGGCCGCCGCGGGGTTGTTCCATCCGGCCAAACGGTCTGACCGGCGATAATCGAGTGCCTGCCTCTCGCACAGTTCATAGAGCGCTGCGTCCGTAACCCCGCCCAAGGGCGACCGCAACACGCCGGCCAACGCGACGGCGTCGTGCGGATTGTCCAACACACGGAGCAGGTTCACCAGATCAATGACCTCCTGCCGCCGATAGAAATGCTTTTCGCCGTCCGTCAGATAGGGAATGCCGTGCCGTCGCAAGGCTTCGAGATAGTCTTCCGCCTGCGTGAGCTTCCGGAACAGCAGGGCGACATGGCCGGGCTTGAGCGGCCCTCGTCGCCCCTGCTCGTCCACCACCGTCTCGCGATCCAACACCTCGTTCTTCAGCCAGCGGGCCAAAGCCTCGGCCTCCGCGCGCGTGGCGGTCTCGGAATCGAAGGCCGCCTCCTCGTCCGCCTGTTTCACCAGCCGCAGACTCACACCGGTCCGCGTCGTCGCCGCCTGCCGGCTCGGCCGAACTTCCAGCCGCACGTTCTCCGGTTGGAGATGCTCCCGCCGTTGAAACAACCGGTCGAACACCTCGTTGACCACCGCGAGCACGGAGCCATGGCTCCGGAAGTTCGTCCTCAAGGACAATGCCTCTCCGCCATCATCGCAAATCTTGCGGACGACGCGGTCGAAGGCCTCGATATCGGCGCGGCGGAAGGCATAGATGGACTGTTTGGGATCGCCGACGATGAACAGCTTTCCCGGTTCCAACTCGATCTCCTGCCAGCTTCGCGCGCGGTGCCCGGGACGTTCCGACACGTACAAGATGATTTCGTACTGGACGGGATCGGTATCCTGAAACTCATCCACCAACACGGCCCGGTAGTCCCGCTTGATCCGTTCCCGAACCTGCGGGTGGTCGCGGAGCAGGCGACAGGCTCGCGCCAGCAGCCCGTCGAACGACAGCCACCCGTCCGCCACGAAGGTGCGCCGGACTTCCCGCACGAACGGCTCGAGCAGGCTGAGCATGTCGCGGAAGAACGGCTGATCGACCTGCCTGAATTGTTGCGCCAGGCCGATCAAGCCGGAGGCTTCTTCGAATTCCTCTTCGCCCCACCCGGCAGCGACGCGTGTGTCCAGATCACGATCCAACTCCCGCCGCACATCGGCGTCCAAGTCGGCCAACCCGTCCAGCCCTCGGTCGATCAAGGAGCGGAACACCGCACCGGCGGCGTCCAGCATCGACTCGATTTTGCGGCGCTTGGGGCGGTCGTGGGCGGCGAGGATCTGGACGGCCCGGCCTTGCGCGGCGGCCAGCCGATCGCGCAGCGAGGGGTCAAGGTGAGCGGCGGCGAGCTGATCCCGCAACGCATCCAGATCCACGAGTTCGTTGCAGAGCGACCGGGCCATCTCGCGCACCTGGTCGAGCTCCAGGTACGCGAGCAGACGCCGCCACCGGTTATGGTTGGCGCCTCCTTGTCCCAGTTCGCGATCCAGCCACAGGTCCCACTGCGCGGTGAAATGCTCGTCGAACCGCAGCCCGTCGTCTTCCCGGAACGCAGGGTCCACGCCGCTCTCCAGCGGATACAAGCGCAGCAGATGCGCGGCAAAGCTGTGGAGGGTCCCGATCTGGGCCTTTTCCAGGTCCTGGAGCGCGGCGTCCGCCCGCACCGCGATGTCGTGCGACGACAGCCCATACCGTTCACGAAGCGCGGAGACCTGCCGGGAGACATCCGGCCCGATGAGCCGAGCCGTCTCCGCCTGGGCTAAGGCCAACAGGCGCTCGCGCAACCGGACCTTCATCTCCGTCGCCGCCTTGTTGGTAAAAGTCAGCGCGACAAGCTGGGTCACGGCGACCGGCTTGGGTTCCTTCATGAGCAGGTTGACCAGCCGGTTGACCAGCAAGGTGGTCTTGCCCGTGCCAGCGCCCGCCACGACGACGATGTTACGGTCGAAGGTCGTCTCCGCCTGCAAACGGATGTGATGATCGGGAACCGGCTCCGGCTCATTCATCGGACACCCGTCGTATGCGGAGTTCCCGGAGGCCCTTCGCCGGCGCCGCGCGAGACGCCCGCCACCACGTCGGTCCGTGGAAGCGACGGCACGCGACGGCATACTCGCAGGAATCGCAATATCCGCCGGGGAGAATGAAGAATCGTCCTGCGGCGATCCCGTCGATCAGGGTCGCGATGGTCTCCCGGAGCTGCGCTCCGGCGTGCGACTGCCACACGGAGGCGGGAAAGGTCGATCGGTCGATGGGGCGCTCCCATTTCGGAGCGAGAAACACGAAGTCCACGTGACCCGGGGCTGGCTGGCCGGGAACCTCGATGAGCGCGTACAGAGGCGGCTGCAGCCGGAAGCCCCTCACGGCCGCCTGAAGCAAGTGGTGGTCTTCCGATTTCATGCCGGACCCGACCTTCACCTTATAGTCGATGATGCGCAGTGCGGGAGGATCGTCTCGGCGATCCACGCGGTCCAGGCGGCCCTTCACCGTGATCGCGTGTCGCCCCTTCGTCCCCACATCATCCAGCCGGCCTTGCGCCTCCAGCTCAAAGGCGATCGGCTTGAAGCGCGATTGCCGGTAGTCCTCCTGATCGGCCTGGACACATAACGACACCAGTTCGGTGACGGTCTCGCGGATCATCTCCCAGAGCAAGGCATATCCCGTTCCCCGTTCGGCGGCCACCTCCGCACAAGCGGCTTCCACCGACAGGCGCGCCGCATCTCGAACCGCAGCCGAAGGCAACGCGTCCTCAGGCCATCCCTTTGCGACTAGGTGTTCGTAACACCGGCGCAGCGCCGCGTGACAGAGGGTGCCCAACGCTTGCGGATCGAGGGTGCGTTGCGCCGGCCGGCGAACCGGCTGGAGTCGCAGCACCTGCGCGACGAAATACTGGAAGGGACAGCGGGCATACCGCTCCAGCGCCGTCGGCGCGACACCCTGGTCCTCGAGAGCCGCCCAATGGGCGGCGAGCGGGCCGGTCAGCCCGTCGTGAGGGCCTAAGTCCTGCGCGTCGCTTTCAAGCCGTGCCAGGGTTTCTCGACCGTGAAGAAACAGCGCGCTCTCCCGCCCGACCGCCTGCAGCCAGGGCGATGGGTCCTGCTCGCGCAGGATCAACCAAAGCGCCACCTCCGCCGGCGGCAGCGCCGACCGAACGACCGGCTGCTGCTCCACCCGTTCCAGGAGCCGGCGCGGTACAGCCCTCTCCTGAGGATGGTCCATGGCAAACCAGCGACCGGCCTGGCCGATGAAAGCCGACGGAGCGAGCGCCCGCCCACCCTCGTCGGCGCGTTGGTAGAGCAGATACAAACGCCGGCCGGCCGCGCGGCATAAAAGGCGAAATAGGAGTTGCTCCTCGTCGTAGCCGGCCAGTTTTTCGTCGATCTTGAAGCCCAGGGTCTCGGCCAGCACCCGGCGGTGTCGATCGCGCAGGAAAGCATCCTCGCGGATGTACCGGGGAAACACCTTTTCATTGAGTCCCAAGATAAACAACGCGCGAAACGGCAGGCCGCGGGCCGCCATGGCGTCCAGCACCCGGACCCCCCGGTGATCCTCGCCTTCGATCGGGATCGCCGTGGCGTCGATCGCCTGAGTGAACAGACGGATCCACTCCTCCCATGACAGCTCGACGCCAAGCTCGTCGAGTTCGCGAAGTGTCGCGACGACCGAGGCGAGCGCCTGTCCGACCGACGCCAACCGAGCGCGTTCCGCATCGATGGGCTCGGCGCCCTCCGTTGGGCCGGGAAGCAACAGGTGCTTGGCGGCCAGGTCAAAGAACGCGTCGGTCAGTTGGGCCGCCGACCCGCGTGTCGGCAGCGCCCGGCAATCGGCGATCAGACGCGACACCGCCTGCCATAGCAACCGCAATTGTTGCGCATCGATCCCCTGCCGTCCGGCTCCGCCTTCTTCGCCCTCTTCGTCTCGGCCGGTGACCAGGGATGCCCCGCTCACGCAGGCCAGCCGCCGCCATTCGTCTTCGCCGCGCGTGATGTTCAATGCCCGGACCGCCAGCTTCCACAGATCCGGCCGCGCTTCTCCCCGAGACCCCGCATCATCTAAACGGAACAGTGGGGACGTGAGCACGTCCAGCATCGCCGCCCAATAGAAGCCGTTCACGGGCAGCGTCGAAAGCTGCAACAACACTTTGACGATCGGCTCATGCACGAGCGGACGCCCGCCCGTTGAGGTGAACGGGATCCGGTGCCGGTCGAACACCGGCTGCAGGCAGGAAAGATAGGGATCGAGGGTCCTGGCCACCACCCCGATCTCGTCGAACCGATATCCGTTCGTCTCGACCAATTCGAGAATCTCCCGGCACACGGTCGCCACTTCCTCTTCCGGCCCGACGACATGGATCACACGAAGCTGCGGATCGCCGCCGTCCAGTCGATCGGGTTTCACGTCGGGCCGGGGAACGCGAGTCACGGCGCCGGGAGCCGAAGCCAGCGGCTGGAGATACCGCTCGAAAAATCGTCTGGCAAACGCGAAGGAGGGGTCGTCTTCGAGCGGGAAGAAAAGCGTCGTCGCAACGCGATTCGCGACGGCTTCGAAGAGCGAGAGCTGCACTTGGGTCAGGTCGTAGAAGCCGTAATACACCGCGGAGCGAAGGCCCGCAAGAAACCGCGAGTCGCGCGCAAACGGCACGACCGCATCGGCCAGATCATCCGCCGTCCCCACGCCCAGCGTCCGGGCCGTTTCCGTCACCGCCGCATGCAGCGTAAACAAGGCTTCCAACCACCGCGCCTCGTCGGCCTCAAAAGCTCCCTCGCGGACGCCGCGCAGCGCCTCGGCCGGCTCCACCCCGGCGTCTTTGAGATCCCGCACGGTCGCCCAGAGCGCCGCCCAGGTGCCGGCAGACTGCCCCAGCCGTTGAAAAGGCTCCATCGCCGACAGCCGGCTGCCGACGATGTGGCGGATCAGTTGCTCGAAAAAGAGCCGATCGACGAGCCGAAACGGAACGGCGCCCGATTCGAACCAGCCGCTCCGGCGTTCGTCCCACAACCGCAGCGCCAACTGATGGAACGTGAGGAAATGGACGTTCAGCAGACAGAGATCGGATTCGACCGCCAACAGATAACGGACGCGGTCGAGCAACGGCCGGGACGGAACAATGACGGCGAGAGGAGAGAACGGATCGCTGGTCTTGATCCGTCGAATCTCATCAGCGAGGGCGGTTTCCAGGTGGGGATGGAACGGACCGGTGACGATGCGCAACATCACACTGCGCTCGGATCATTCCTCATTCGTCATTTGTCGTCGTTACCCCGTCTCCGGCCCCAGAAGCTCGCCGTTGCAATCCACGCAGGCCCAGTCGCCGTCGATGAAGGCCATCGGGTCTCCGCAAATCGGACAGTCCGGCGGCGGGCCTTTGTCGATCACCGGCAAAGGAGGCAGCTCGAAATCGTCGTCGTCAGTGGACATGAGAACGTATCTCGGTACCGCGTCGTCGGCCCCCGCCCTTGCCCTTTCCTTGAAGGAGAAGGGTCAGACGGGGTGGTGCAGGTCACGCGTCACACGCCTCGCTGTTGCAGCTTCAACTGCAGCGCCTTTTCGGCGCTCTGGCGGCTGGGCACGCCGACGAACGTCAGCCGGCCGTCGATGATCGTCGCCGGCACCGCCCGGACGGCATGCCGGTTGGCCAGCTCCTGCCCGTCCGGCGTCGTGATATCGACCTCGCGATAGCTAAAGCTGTACTTCACGCGTAACTCCTTCCACAGGCTCTTGGCGGAAGGACAAGCCCCGCAGGTCGGCGAATACAGCAACACGACGTTCGGCATAACAAGCGGCTAGGTTCAGGTTACGGCTTAGGTTGAAGGGACGTTGGAGCTGCATCTTAACATCGCCTCGAAACGGGCCGCAAGCTCGGTGTCGGGCCGGACGGCAAAGGGTTCTCCGCATCGGTTCCCATCCTTGACAGTCCCGGGCGGGGTTGTTAGGGTCGAATCCGCATCAGGCGGTCTTGCCTACACGCGTGACAACAGGCTCGGCTGATCCCGCTTCGAGACTTTGCTCAAGCGGATTGGCAAGCCGGACCGACTGGAGCACGGGCGAAGAACGCGGTCCCCCGTGGGGACAAGGAGGTGGAGCTATGCTGGCCACGCAGGTCCGTCAGAAGGACGGCGTCTTCTACTTCGTCGCCTACCCGGCTGAAGATTTGCTGCGAAAAGTCCGCTTCATGAGCCGGTTCTACGGCGAAGGCGAGCGGATCGAACCGGCGGACGTCGAGGAAGAAGACGAGATCGCGCACTTCATCGCCAAGATCGAGCGCAGCGACAAAGCGTTTCAGCGGCAGCTCTCGCGCGCGAAGGTGAAAGCCATCACGAATTTTTACGAAACGGCGGTCAGCCAGCCCCCCATCCCAGGCACGGTGTTGCTCTTCACCCCGGAACGGCTCCGTTTCGAGCCGGTCGGCTCTTTCGAGCATGCCGGTCATCTCGAAGAACCCAGCGGTCCCTATCTGATCATCGACGGCCAGCATCGCCTGGCCGCCCTGCACTTCTACCATCGCGACCGCCCGGACGAGGCCAGGGGCATCCACGTCCCCTGCGTCATTTTCGACGGCCGGAGCGAAGACTTCGCGACCGAGATGTTCGTCATCATCAACTCGACGCCGACCCGGATCAACAAGAGTCACCTGGTGGACCTGTACGAGCGCGTCTCGTGGGCAGCTCCGGACAAGAAATTCGCCGCACGGGTCGTCGAACGCCTCTACAGCGAGCCGGACAGCCCGCTCCGTTATCGGATCAATCGCCTGGGCGGCCGCAGCAAGCAGGAAAAATGGATTCTCCAGGCCGAGTTGTTCAACGAACTGCACCGGTGGGTCGGTCGAGATTGGTCCAAACTGGAAAAAGAGGGCACCGGCGTCAAGGAGGTGGCCCGGTTTTACGGGGTCGTCCGCGATTTCTTCAAAGCGGCGGAGCGGGTGTGGGGCGAGGCGTGGGGACATGCCAACTACATGGTCACCAAACCCGTCACGCTCAAGGCCATGGTGCGGGTCTGCGCCGACTTGGCCGCGCAGGACCGGGGCGGGGCCGGAGACCGCCTCACCCGCTGGGAGCGCCGTCTCGCGCCGTGGACGGAATTGACGCGGCAATTTCGCGTGGACGGCTTCTATGAGCGGTTCCCAGCGAAAGGCCAAGTGGAGCGTGTCGCCCGTATCCACCGTGAACTGGCCAAAGCCGTCGGGTTGGAGCTGTCACGGATCGGCGGCAAAGAGGGCAAGTTAAAGGAATGAGCGGGGGCTTGCATCGCGAGAAAGAGCGCGGGTACAGTACCGCCGCGATCGGCTTCAGCCTGCCACGATGAGATGCCTATGGCGATGCCGTCGGTGATGCTCCCGCTTGGAACACCTGCTCCTCCGTTTGAATTACGCGATGTCGTGACCGGTCAGGTCTACTCGCTCGACTCGTTCAAGGACAAGTCCGCATTACTGGTCATGTTCCTCTGCCGGCACTGTCCCTACGTGCAGCACGTCCAACACGAGATCGCCAAGATCGGACGAGACTATGCGGATTCGGGACTCGGCATCATGGCGATCAGCAGCAACGACCCGGGTCAATATCCCGATGACGCGCCCGAACGGCTCAAGGACATGGCGCAACGCCTCGGGTTTCGATTCCCCTTTTGCTTCGACGAGACCCAAGAGGTCGCCAAAGCCTACAAGGCCGCCTGCACGCCGGACTTTTATCTGTTTGACGCGCAGCGGCGGTTGGTCTATCGAGGACAGCTCGATGACAGCCGGCCGAGCAATCGCCTCCCCGTCACGGGCCGGGATCTTCGCGCCGCGATCGATGCGGCGCTCGCCGGAAAGCCGGTCGACGGCAACCAGAAACCCAGCATCGGTTGCAGCATCAAATGGAAACCGGGCAACGCCCCTGACTACGCACGCTAGGACCCGGTGCGCCGCACTCGTGCCGCTCCACGCGTCACGTCTTCACCCTCACGGCCGCACCTCCACATGCAAGCCGGCGGTGGCCTCTTCCACTTCGACGGCGACCGTCCGCTTGGTCCGCCGTAATTGGAGGGTTAATTCGCCCCCCAGCACGCCGAGGCCTCGGATTCTCACCCAATTGAGAAAACGCGGCAGACAGGGATGGGTCAGCACGAGCGTCGAGCGGGCATGGTCGATCGCGAGCCCGAGCACCGCGCCGAGCAAGGCCCACGGCACCGCCGCCGCCCACGCTTGCGGCGCACACGCAACGGGATAGAGGGTCGGGCCGGCATCCCGGCGTCGACTGAACCCGCAGAACAGCTCCGGCAGACGCCGTAGCTCCATGTGGACGGCGGCGTCGAACATCGCCTGGAAGATCGCCAGGGATCCGGCCCGATACCCTTGCCGTGCACAGCCCATGGCGATGAGCGCATTGTCGTGCGGCCACACGGACCCGTTGTGATAGGACATCGGGTTGTAGCGCGCGGCTCCGACAGCCACCGTGCGCACGCCCCACCCGGAAAAGAAGCGGGGAGACCGCAACCGATCGGCCACGGCCCGCGCCCGCGCGGGCTCGCAGACATCCGTCAGCAGCAGATGACCCGGATTCGAGGTGAGCACCCGGCACGGCTGCAAGGCGCCGTCCAACGCGAGCGCGTAGAAGTTCTTCTCCGGAAGCCAAAAATGCCGCTCGAACTGCTGTCGGAGCGCCGCCGCGCGTTGTTCCTGCGCCTCCGCGAATGCCCCGTCGCCAGAGAGGCGCGCGAGCGCGGCGGCCGCCCGCCGCGCCGCGTAGAGGTACCCCTGGACTTCGGAGAGCGCGATGGGCCCCCGAGCCAATTCCCCGTCGGCATGGAACACGGCGTCTTCGGAATCCTTCCACCCCTGGTTGCGGAGGCCGCGCGCGGTCTCGCCGCCATAGGTTAAAAACCCTCGGGCATCGACGGCCCGGTCGAACCACTCGACGGCCCGTTGCACGTGCGGGTACAGACCCTTCACCGTGTCGAGGTCTCCGGTCCGGCGATAGTATTCCGCCGCCAGCCAGACGAACAGCGGGGTCGCATCAACGCTGCCATAGTATCGCCCGAAGGGGATTTCGCCCGTGCGGGCCATCTCGCACTGCCGCATCTCATGCAACACCTTGCCCGGTTCGGCATCGCGTGACGGATCGAAGCGATCGGCCTGATGGGCGGCGAGAAACCGCAGAACCCCGCGCGCGTAGTCCGGATTGGCCCACAGGACCTGAAAGGCCGTGAGCAGCCCGTCGCGCCCGAACACGGTCGAGAACCAGGGAATGCCTGCATAGGGGTACGGCCCGTGCGACGTATCCGTCGTCAGCATCACGAGGTCCGCGGTGGACCGACACAGCCATTCATTGAACAGTTCGTCCGAGGTTTCCACCGCGGGAAGCCGACGGCTTCCCGCGATCCGCGCCTGGTGCGCCCGGCGCACGCCGACCGCGAAGGGCAACACGGGGCGCGCGTCGGTCCCGTCGCTGTCACAGCGAACCGTCATGGCCAGCCTGACCCGCCCGCCGGGCGCTACCTGCAAAAGAAACTCCGCTCGTTCGACGGTCAACTCCGTCGGCGGCAAAGAAAACTCGATTCGTGTTGAGCGGCTGAGCCCATCGAGCCCGTGGTACCGGAGCCAGACCCGGCGGTTGTCCTCAGTCGCGGCGGCAAAACTCCCGCGACGCGCGCGCTGAATCCCGCGCACTTCGAAGAGATCGCGGAAATCCGCGCCGAATTCGAGCCCGAGCGTCAACGTCAGCGCCCTGCCGGCGAAATTCCGCACGGTGAGCACGTCGTACAGGGTATCGTCCCAGATAAATTTCATGCGGCGAATGTGGACCGAATCACGCGGAAGCTGGAGCTGACCGTCGGTCCACAGATCGGGATTGGCCAAGTCGACGTTCAAGCGCGCGTTGTTCCGCTGCACGCTCGAACTCAGAAAGAGTGGAGGCTGCCCGTGGATGCGCAGGCGTAAGAAACTCAGGTGCCGGGTGTCCCGAAAATACAGCCCTTCCACGCCGCCGGCGAGGCCAGAGAGATCGCCGAGCGCATCGAAGACGGCGAACGTCTCGCCGTGCTTGAGAATCCGGCTGCGCTCCAGCCCGGAGCCGACCGCGGGAATATAGAAAGTGGGAGCCGGCGACCCGGATTCGCTCATGCGGCGATCTCTTCGGACGACGAGGCACACTCCTGGAGTTGCTGCCGGTACAGTCGAACGTAGTCCCTGGCCATCCGTTCGGCCGTAAACCGTCGCTCGAACTCTCGGCGAATGACTCGGCGATCCAGCATCGAAATCCGGTCGAGGCAGTCCACGGCGTCTTTGTCGTTCTCGACGAGAAACCCGGTCACGCCGTCTTCCAGGATCTCGGGCACGGAGCCGCGGCGAAAGGCGACAACCGGCGTCCCGCAGGCCATCGCCTCGATCATGACCAACCCGAACGGCTCGGGCCAATCGATCGGAAACAGCAACGCCACGGCGCCGCCCAAGAACTCGGCTTTCTCCGCTTCGCCGATTTCGCCGATGAACTCGATGCCCGGTTCTTTGAGCAGCGGCCTGATGATCTCGTCGAAATACGGCTGATCGACGCGATCGACCTTGGCGGCGATCCGCAAGGGCAAGCCGGCGCGGCGCGCAATCCGGATCGCGGTGTCGGGGCCCTTTTCCGGAGAGATCCGTCCGAGAAACGCCAAGTAACCCTTCGGCTCGGTGCTGAGGGCCAACAGATCGCGAGGCAGACCATGATAGACCGTGCCGATCCACCCTAATCCAGGCAACGGCGTGCGTTGGGCATGGGAAATCGACACGACGGGCATATCGGGGAAGGTTTGGGCCAGCAGATGGAGATCCGGCAAATCGAGTCGGCCGTGGAAAGTCGTGACCGTGCGATTCCGTTGGGATCGGAACACCGGAAAGTGGAGGAAATCGACCTCGTGAAAATGCAGGATATCGAATTCGGGCGCCAACTGCCGGACACGCTCGATCATGGTAAGGGTATAAAGCTGAGGGATCGCGACAGGATTGAGCCGTAAGGCGCGCGGCACCGTCGAAATCAGCCGCGCGCGGGTGCGCGAATCTCCGCTCGCAAAGAGCGTCACGTCATGGCCCAAGTCGATCAGGGCTTCAGTAAGATAGGCCACGACCCGTTCAGTCCCTCCATAGAGCTTGGGAGGCACGCTTTCGATCAACGGGGCAATCTGGGCAATCCGCATGGTCTCTGTCAACCTCGCCCTGTTTCCCGATCGCACAGGTCGGCCCAACGGTAACCGACAATCAGCGTAATAGAGTAAATCCGAGTTCGCGCTTGTCAATCCTCTTTCCTTTCTTCGGAGCCGTTGAACAGGCGCCTCGCCCGATTCAGAACATCGCCTTCCCGCCTCTGTACCCCATTGGTCCCATACTCTTGGCTTCAATGGGGCCGCGGCATCGCTGCCGCGGAATCGCCGGAGGCATCTGTCGCTGGTGCAAGCGCACGCAAGCTTCAATGGGGCCGCGGCATCGCTGCCGCGGAATCAGCTCTCGTTGATGTACCTGTTTTTCTGCACGTCCTGGCACACAATGCGAGCGCCTCCACCTTCAGGCCAAATCACCCCGCCACAGAGCACGTTGATCACCTCCTCTCATTGCTACCGCGCCGACAACTCAGCCGGTTCCCCACCGCGAGCACTTCAGGGTTTTCCTTCGCCACACCAGCGCTCGCGCCGCACAGCACATGCTCGCTCACACCACTTGCGCTCGCCGCTCCACCTGCGTGAAGCCCTTGCCCAGCGATTCGATGCTCTTAATCGGCCGTCCCTCCGTCGGACCGAGGTCGACAATGAGCACATGGTCTTCCTGATGATTGATCAACTCGACCAGCGCCGCTTTCATTTTGATGACATCCATCTCGGGGAGATCACACTGAAACACCGAAAGCTGCAGATGCGCGCCGAACCCCTTCATCGTCTTATAGACGCGCCGCAACCGTTTCGGATCGCAAATGTCATACGCCACAATATAGAGTCGCCGCATGTCTCACCGGGTTGTGAACGGCGGATAGTTGGGGATCTCGCCGAGCAGATACCGTCCGAACAGACGGGCCTGCACCTCCAGAATGCGACGATAGCTCACCTGATAGCCGAAAACCGGATGGGTAATCTCCTGACCCATCCGCCGCTCGTAGGTTTCGATCAAGCGCCGCCGCCCCTCCGTCGTCAGCGCGACAGTTCCCATGCGCCGGATGAAGTCCGCCGGTCGCACCTCGCCGTTGTTAATCGCCGTCAGCACCACGGAATCCGCGATCAATGGGCGAAACTCTTCCATCAGATCCAGCGCCAAGGCCGGTCGGCCGTAGCGCGCCTGGTGATAGAACCCGAGAAAGGGGTCCAGCCCGACCGCGTGGAGGGTCACCGTCCACTCGCGGGCCAGCATTGCATACGCCAGAGAGAGCAGCGCATTCACGGGGTCTTGGGGCGGACGACGGTTCCGCCCGTCGAAATCAAATTCCGGCGGCGCCCCATCCGCCTTGAGCATGCCCCGGAACTCGGCAAAGTACCGGCGCCCGGCGGTTCCTTCAATACCCAACAGCTCCTCGAGCGACTGCGCGTGAGCGGCGTGCATGATATCCCGCTTGAGATCCTGCAACACCGTCTCCGGCGCGGCGACGTGATTGCGGCGCAAGATTGTCCGGCAGTTCGCAATTTTCGCCTGCACCAACCGGCGCGCCACCGTGAGACAGAAGACCGGATCGGCGGCGGCCGCGTACTGACGCCGCCGCAACTCGACGTTCTTGTGCATCAGACCGGTCGTGAGTCCGTAAAACCACCCGCCGCTGGACAGGTACGAAATCGGAATCTCTCGCTTACACAATTCCTGCACCACTTGCGTGCTGACCTGAACCTGACCGAACAGCACCAGATGGGAGACCTCCACCAGCCTGGCCTCCGCCAGCACCTCGTCACGGTCCATGATCTTCAAACACTCGCCATCCTTCTTCACACGGGCGCCGGGGTGCTGCACGTACAACGGCAGCGCATCGTCGCGACCCGGCAACAGCCGCCGGATTGTCGACGCCGCATGCTCCTCATCCGCGTGCTCCTGTCGCAGCCAGCCGATCTCATCCGGCAGGCAGATTCGGACCAACGAGCACCGCGGACATTTCGGACTGTCCACGAGCGGAGGCGGCATCGCTCCGCTTCGGGCCAGCCCGCGCATCCCCGCGATCAATTCCAGCGTGCGGTCGATCAACGGCTGATCGAATGTGACGGCCACGCGTTCGCGCGAGCCGACGAAGTAGAGAAATCCGCCGTCGCATTCGAACCCGTGGTCCCGCAGAATCAGCCCTTGGGCACAGAGCTGGACGCGCTCCGGCTCCCACGCCCCTTTCTCCACATGCGGACGCTTGCCGCGCTTGTAATCCACGGGGGCCACCGCATGCCCGACGCCCTCGATGAGATCGATCTTGGCCGTGATCCCTAGCCGCTCAGAGGACAACCAGACGGACCGCTGATGGATCCGCTGGTCCTCGCCCTCCGGCGTTCCGGCCGGCGCGGCCTGCCGCGCCGGCGCGTCGTCCACCCGCCGGTGGTGAAACCGCCCCTCCACCGTGTCGGCGCTGTCCGCGAATTCCCCCTGCACCCATTCGAGATAGGCCAGGCGCGGGCAATAGGCGAACTCGTTCAGCATCCGCACAGGCAGGAGCGGCTCTTCCGCCACCGAGAGAGGTGTGTCACCAACTTCCTCGCTCATACCAGCACTCCTTTCGCTATTCAGTTGTCAAAGAACAGCGATGGTTAACCTGGACTATGCGACGATCTAGGTCTCACCGATTTCGCTGCCACCTGCGCCGGGCATTCATACAGCTCCATGCGAGAGCCTCCGGGCGACTTCGCGCTCAAGCCGTTGGGTATCCCACTCCGGATGCAACGACGCCAGCTGCCTCGCAAGAGCTTTCGTGCCGATCGCCAGAGCCCGAAGCCGATTTGGAGGCGCTCTGCCGGGGTCTTCCGCCGTAAGACCTCGGCCATCGCCTCGTCCATGATTTCAATTCGCCGCCAATCCAGAGACGGCGCCTCCTCTCCTCTTCTCTCGCCTTTTGGCATCCTCCCCTCATGCCCTCACGCGTCACTGGTCACTCCTCACCGCCTCCTCCCCCACCGCCACACATTGCCCAAGGACGAAGTGGCAGACAGTCGCTAAGCATCACCCCTGTCGGCCTCCGCAGACGCGGTCACGGCGCGCCGAAGGCTCATCCGCAGGAACGGACTCCAACATCCACGGAGTTGGGCAACAGAGCATGTGAATTGCCCACGAATGCCCGATGTGTTAGAATTTTTCAAAATCGGAGGAATTGTGATGCCCATTACCCAACTCTCTGAAAAAGGGCAAGTGTTGATCCCCAAGCACCTTCGCCGCAAACTCGGCTTGAAACCGGGGACGAAGGTCCAGTTGGTCGAGGAAGAAGGACGGCTGGTCCTTTCGCCGGTCCCGCCAGATCCGATCGCCGCCGCCACCGGCTTTCTTGAAGGGCCCTTCTCGCTGACGGCCGATCTTCGCCGTGAGCATCGGGAGGAACTCCGCCGTGAGCGAAAAGCTCGTGCTCGATAGTTTCGCGCTCGTCGCCCTGTTTCACAAGGAACCGGGCTGGCAGCGCGTGCAAGCGGCCCTTTACGAGCAGGAGAAAGCGCGCTTGCGGGCTTTCCTCAACTGGATCAACTGGGGAGAATTCTTCTACATCGTCAAGCGTCGGGTTGGCACCGCCAAGGCAGACGAGGCCCTGCGCTTGCTCGAACAATTGCCCCTGGAATTGGTGCCAGTGGATCACCCCTTGGTGCGAGCAGCAGCCGAAATCAAGAGCGAGCATGCTCTCTCCTATGCCGACGCGTTCTGTGTGGCGACGGCCCAGCGAGTCGGCGGAACCGTCCTGACCAACGATCGGGAGTTCCGGGCCGTCGAACACCTCGTCAAGGTCAGGTGGCTGGCCTGATAATCTTCCGCCTTGCCGCTCCTCACCCTCCACCCGTCACGCGTCACCCGTCATGGGTCACCGTTCCTCCCCCACCGCCCTGCCTGTGCGTTGCACGCAGACAGGCACGAACTGCCCCAGGCCGAAGTGGGCAGAGTGGCCGAGGGCCGGGATGCTAAACTCTACCGGAGTGTCGAAAGCGATTTCGAAGAACAGACCAATGCGACGAACTCTTTCTTGCCGTGCAGAACTGGTTGGAACATGCACAGCCGCGACGACACTACCGACAGCATGGTCGTCTTCGCCTTCCGGGGTGCGCACAATGTCCCACGCTGACAATGGCGGATTGAAATGCTGAGCTGATCCGTTCAGTGTTAGACGCCGAATCTCTCCTGGAACAACAAGCCCAGCCTGTTTGAGACATTGAGCCAGTTGTTGCTCAGGTATGTCTTTCACCTTCAGTTTTGCTCCGTGGAGATTGCCACTGTAAAAGTAACGTGGTGGCACAAACGGTGTACGGCTTCGCCAGATGCTGCTCGAAATCTGCCCAACGGCAATCGGGCAATCGCCCGAGACGGTGTTACTGATCACCATGAGAACCGGGCGAATCGGGTATTTTCCCCCTCCCCAATCGAGCCGTTCGACACGCATCAAGGCTTCGATTTCCACTTGTGTGAATCCGTAAGGGCACCAGATATGAAGTTCCTCCAACCAACTCCCGTTTCCTTCGCGAAGTCCAAGCGGAAGGTAGAAGGCATGTTGGTGCTCACCTATGACGCCCTCTGGCTTATCGTGTCCTGAGAGAGCGAAACTCGATGCGCCGTTGCCTGCCATTTTGGAGAAATGCCATATGGCCGCCGCGCGGAATTGTTCTGCAAGAGGCACGGTGAACTTGAGTGGAATAGGAATGCGGCACTGCAGAGAAAACCGCAGGTATCGAGCAACGCGGGGAGCAGACGATGGATTTGTCCTGCGTCGCCTAGCTTTCGCAACGCGAACGACCCAACGCCCCGGCCAGCCTTCAGGCATCTGATAGGATACCCATCGCGCCCCATCGGGTAGGGGTTGGTGCGCAAGTAGGTCTTCAACCAGATGGGGTGGAGCATCATTTGGATTTCGTCCTGCACGCCCCTCGCGTCGAGACCATAAGTCGTCGGCCTGAAAGTCACTGGGGTTGGGACAAAACAGATCCCGGCAATCTTCTGTAATTCGGCGGATCGGCTCTCCATCTTTTAGGCATGGATGGCACCAGCCCTGACCTGGAAGGGCATTCTCATTGATCTGTTCCACCTTACAAATGGATTCTGCACGCCCCAAATAGCTGACGTTTGGGAGGATGCCGTCGAGCAAGGAGCGCCGTTCCTCATCCAGGATCACGCTGTTCCATCTGAAGACAACCGGATCCTCGGTTGCTGCGAAGTGGTTCTCATGCCGCGTGCGCTTATAAACAGCGGATGCTCTGTCATCCTTGTCTGCCGCGCCGAAATTGGGCTGCCAGTGCACCGCACAGGAAAAGGTCACTGGACCAACGGCGATGTCTGGCAACTCGCGTCCAAGCGTTTCGAGCAGGCTTCTGAGTTCCGGTGTTGGCGCACAACCTGGATGCGCGCGGAACCAGCCGGCGGCCAAGGCCCGGAGCGTCCGCCACGGGCTGGGAGGCCATTCGGCTTCGCGCAGCCGTGCCGGATTGAGGCCCCAAGGGTGGGCGTAATAGCGGCCCCACGGAAACGTGAGTCGGAGAGTGCGTTTTTCGGCTCAAATCGGACAGCATTTCGGTCGATTTCGGACAGGGTTTCGGCGCATTCCGGACACCGTTTCGGGGATTTCGGACAACCCTGGACGGGCGGAGGGGCGCTGCCCTT
>Ga0070741_10001026_pt1 | contig 91178 bp, 103 predicted proteins | sample Coa_R1_4_FD_66440 | JGI IMG/M metagenome (GOLD analysis project Ga0070741, IMG submission 66440) | Surface soil microbial communities from Centralia Pennsylvania, which are recovering from an underground coalmine fire - Coalmine... | ecosystem: Environmental > Terrestrial > Soil > Unclassified...
GCGTTCCCGGAGGTGGTCGTCGAAGCGGTCAGAAGCGGCGACTCGCGCGCAGCCGGCGCGCTGCGCGCACAGGTCGAGCGCTTCCCGCGCCACGCGGCGCTCAAGGAGGTCGCGCGCGCGCGCGGCGTGCCGATGAACGCCGACGTTCGCCCCCCGCTGCGCGCGCTCACCGACGCGGAGCGCACCGACCTGCTCGCATTCGTCCCGTGACCGACCACGCGATCTTCATCTGGAGCGACTACATCTGACCGTTCTGCCGGCTCGGCCAGGTGACGGCCGGGCAGGTGCGGCGCGAGTTCGACGCCGAGGTCACGTGGCTCCCGTTCGACCTGCATCCCGAGTACCCGCCCGAAGGCATCCCGCTCGCCGACCTGCACCGGCGCTACGGCATCGGCTCGGGCGAGCAGGATCCGCTGCGCGGCCGGTTCGCCGCCGCGGGCCTCGACTACAACCGCCCCGACGTCGTGCCGAACACGAAGCTCGCCCTCCGCCTCGCCGAGCTCGCGCGCGAGCTCGGCCTGCACGTGCCGTTCCACGAGCGCCTGATGGACGCCTACTGGTCGGAGGCGACGAACATCGGCGACGCCGGCGAGCTGCGCCGGCTCGCGTCGGAGGTCGGTCTCGATCCCGGCCGGGTCGAAGACGTGATCGCCGATCCCGCCGCGTATCTCGACGTCGTCGAAGGCTCGACGCAGCAGGCCGTGTCGATCGGCGTCACCGGCGTGCCCGGCTTCCTGCTCGACCGCCGGCTGCTCGTGCTCGGCGCCCAGCCGCTCGACACCTTCCGCAGCGCGTTCGCACAACTAGTCGGGGAGTAGCGGCATCGTCAGATCGCGGCGTCCGAGGAGGACGGCGCGCATGACCGCCGTCGAGCCGAAGCGCTCCCGGATCTCGTCGAGCGTCGCGTCGAGCTCGGCACGCGCGTTCGTGACGAACGGCAGCTCGAGCTGAAACGGCAGGTCGTCGGTCAGGTTCGTCAGGGCGACGCCGATCAGCGTCAGGCCCCGCTCGTCGATCAGCGGCTGCGAGGCCGCGACGAGCCCGCGCGCGACCGTCAGCACGGTCGCCGTCTGCGCGGTCGCATGACGCATCGTGTGCGAGCGCGTTGCGCGCGAGTAGTCGGCGAAGCGCAGCCTCAGCACGACGGTGCGTCCGACACGGTGCGCCGCGCGCACGCGTCGCATGACGCGGTCGACGAGCGCCACGAGGTCCGCGTCGAGCTGCGCCGGCGTGCGCGGGCGACGCCCGAGGGCGTGCTGCGACCCGATCGACCGCCGGCGCGGACGGGTCCGCACGACGCGCGCGTCGCGGCAGTTCGCGAGCGCGTGCAGGTGACGTGCGGCATGCCCGCCGACGAGCGAAGCGAGCGCCTCCGGCGACGAGCGCGCGATCTGACCGACCGTCTCGATGCCGACGCCGCGCAGGCGCAGCGACGTCGCCGGCCCGACACCCCAGATCCGCTCGATCGGCAGCGGATGCAGGAAGGCGGTCTCCCGGTCCGGCGGCACGAGCAGGAGGCCGTCGGGCTTCGCGACGCCGCTCGCGACCTTCGCCAGGAACTTCGTGCGCGCGATGCCGACGGTGACTGCGATGCCGACGCGTTCGCGCACGGCACGCCGCAGCCGCTTCGCGAGCTCGAGCGGCGGCCCGGCGAGACGCTCCATGCCGCGCACGTCGAGGAACGCCTCGTCGATCGACAGTCCTTCGACGAGCGGCGTCGTGTCCTCGAACACCGCGTAGAGCGCCTTGCTCGCCTCGCTGTACGCGCTCATGCGCGGCGGGACGACGACTGCTCGCGGGCAGAGCCGCAGCGCCTGCCTGCCGCCCATCGCCGTGCGCACGCCGTACGCCTTCGCCTCGTAGCTCGCGGCGAGCACGACCCCGCCGCCGACGATCACGGGTTTGCCGCGGAGCGACGGGTCGTCGCGCTGCTCGACCGAGGCGAAGAACGCATCCGCGTCCGCGTGCAGGATCGTCGCCGACACGAACGTATGTTCGCACGAACTATCCTCCGCCGGTGGCGTACGACCCGACGATCTACGAGGGCGCGGCGGCCCACTACCGCTTCGGCCGGCCGCCGTACTCGCCGCAGCTCGAAGCGCTGCTCGAGGCGGAGCTCGGGCTCGACGGCAGCGGACGGCTCCTCGACGCAGGTTGCGGCCCCGGCATCCTCACGGTCAGGCTCGCGCCCCTCTTCAGCGAGGCGACCGGGCTCGACCCCGATCCGGCGATGCTCGCGGAGGGGCGGCGCGCCGCCGAAGAGCGCCGGCTCGCGAACGTCCGCTGGGTTCGCTCGCTCGCCGAGGACCTGCCCGAGGCGGCGCCCGGGCCGTACCGGCTCGTCACGTTCGGCCAGTCGTTCCACTGGACGGACGAGCTGCGCGTGGCCGAGACCGTCTACGACCTGCTCGAGCCGGGCGGCGCGCTGGCGCTCGTCGTGCACACCGTCGAGGGCCGGCGCAGGCCCGCGGGCCCGGGCGCGCCGGCGATCCCGCACGACGAGATCCGGGCGCTCGCCGCGAGGTACCTCGGCTCGAACCGACGCGTGGGCCGGGGGACGGCGAAGGTGCGCAACCACCGCTTCGAGGACGTCCTCGTGCAGACCCGCTTCGGCGAGCCGCAGTCGCTCTTCGCGCCGGGGATCCCCGACCTGCTGCGCAGCAGCGAGAGCGTCCTCTCCGGCTACTTCTCGATGGCGACCTCGGCGCCGCACCTGTTCGGCGACCGCGTCGAGGAGTTCGCGGCGGAGGTGCGGGAGCTGCTCGCGGCGCGCTCGCCCGACGGGCTCTTCTGGGACTGGCCGGGCGACACCGAGGTCGTCCTGGCGCGGCGCTAGTCCTTGAGCTCGTCGATCGCCCGGCGGGCCTGGGCATGCACGTCGGCGCGGCGGGCACCTGCATCCTGCGGCTCGGGCCTGGGCGCCGGCTCGTCCTCGACGCGTGTCTCGGCGAGCTTCGCGCGCAGCTCGTCGGCGTGCGTGGGAACGCCTGCAGGCCGGGCGCTGTGGCGCAGAAGCGCTCTCAGCCCCAGTCCGCCGAGGAGCAGGGCGAGCAGGCGTTTCACGTGCTCGATGCTACACTGCCGCCGCTTCTCGTCCCGTCCGTCGCGCCGTCCATCCCGAAGCGGCGTCCAGGAGGCGGGGCCACTTCAGTCCATGGGAAGGAGAATTCGGGCGCTGTGAACGAGTACGAAGTCATGCTGCTGCTGGACCCGGAGCTCGCCGAGGAGCGGGCCAACGAGATCATCCAGCGCATCCGCGACGCCGTCGACGGCGCGAAGGGCACGTGGGAAGGCCACGAGCCATGGGGCCGCCGCCGCCTCGCCTACGAGATCGACCACAAGGCCGAGGCGGTCTACCACCTGCTCCTCTTCTCGGCTCCGGTCGAGACGCTCGACGAGATCGTGCGCGTGCTGAAGATCACCGACGGCGTGCTGCGTCACGGCGCGTATCGCCGGGTGAAGGGCTCGACGCACACGAAGGCGCCGGCGCCGATCCCCGTGGGCGCGCCTGCTGCGGCCCCGGCCGATTCCGCCGATGACACCGACGAGGGCTCGGAGTAGCCTGGAACCTCCCGTAGGAGAGGAGCGAAAGCCATGGCCAACATCAACCGCGTCGTCCTCGTCGGCAACCTGACCCGCGATCCCGAGCTGCGCAACACGCCGTCCGGCACGAGCGTCTGCAGCCTGCGCATCGCGGTCAACACGCGGCGCAAGGACAACTCGACCGGACAGTGGACGGAGAAGCCGAACTACTTCGACGTCACCGTCTGGGGCAACCAGGGCGAGAGCTGCGCCCAGTACCTGTCGAAGGGCCGGCCGGTCGCGATCGACGGCCGTCTCGAATGGCGGGAGTGGGACGCGCAGGACGGCACGAAGCGCCAGGCCGTCGAGATCATCGCCGACTCCGTCCAGTTCCTCGGCGGCCGCGGCGACGGCGAGGGCGGCGGCGGGAACCAGTTCGTGCCCGCGGGCGCGTCCGGCTCCGATGCCGACTTCCAGGGCGCCGACGACGACATCCCGTTCTAAGGAGAACACTCTTGCCAGCACCGAAGACCGACCGCTCGAGCTCCCGGAAGCGCACTGCGCCGACCGGCGGCGGGCGCCGCAAGTCCTGCTTCTTCTGCAAGTCGAAGGTCGAAGAGGTGGACTACAAGAACATCAACGAGCTCCGTCGCTACATCAGCGAGAAGGGCAAGATCCGCTCCCGCCGCATCAGCGGCGCGTGCCGGCGCCACCAGCGCCAGGTCGCTGTCGCGGTGAAGCGCGCCCGCGAGCTCGCCCTGCTCCCGTACGTCGGCGACAAGTAGAGCGATGGAAGTCGTTCTCAAGGAAGACGTCGACAAGCTCGGCCTCCGCGGCGAGGTCGTGAACGTCGCGCGCGGCTACGCGCGCAACTTCCTGCTGCCGCGCGGGCTCGCCGTCGTCGCGACACCCGGGCTGGTCAAGGAGATCGAGAAGCGCGACGCGCAGCGCGCCCGCCACGAGGCCAAGACGGTCGACGAGGCGCGCGCGATCGCCGACACGCTCGAGAAGCTCGAGCTCCGGTTCGACGTCAACGCAGGCCCGACCGGCGCGCTCTTCGGCTCCGTGACGGCGACGAACGTCGCCGACCGGCTCTGGGACGAGCAGAAGGTCCGCGTCGACCGGCGCAAGCTCCAGATGGAGACGATCAAGCGGATCGGGCGCTACACGGTGCCGTTCGAGGTCTTCACCGACGTCGTCGCCGACCTGAAGGTCGTCGTCGCGCCGGAGGGCGAGGAGCTGCCGCCCGAGGAGGAGCTCGCAGCGCTCGAAGCGGCCGAGCAGGCCGAGGCCGCACAGACCGAGGCTGCCGCCCAGGCGGAGCAGGCCGAGGCGGAAGAGCTGCTCGAGGCGGAAGTCGCAGCCGAGGACGAGCCCGCCGACGAGGCCGAGGACGCCGACGAGGCCGACGCGGACGAGCCGGCCGCCGACGAGCCCGAGCCCGAGGCGTAGCGCTCTCCACAGGCTCTCCACGGACCTGTGGAGAGACGCCCACAGCGTTTCCACAGCCGGTTCACACCTGTGGAACTCGCCGAGAAGTTGGCGCAAAGAGCGTCCATTTCGTCCACTACCGTGACGCGAACGTACGTTCTATACTCCCTGCATAGACAGGGCCAGGGGCAGCGATCCACGGGGTTTCCACACCCTTTCGAGCGGAGCGAAAGCGGGGTCTACTAGGGAGCGCATGGCCACGCCTGCCCAGGCTCTCACGACCGCCCCGGTTCCACCGCAGAACCTCGACGCCGAGGAGTCCGTCCTCGGCGCCATGATGCTCTCGCCGCTGGCAATCGGGGCGGTCACCGAGACCAGCAACCTGAGCGCGGCCGACTTCTACCGCGAGAGCCACGGCCACATCTTCCGCGCGATCCTGGCGCTGTACGCGAAGGGCGAGCCGGTCGACGCGATCACCGTCGTCGACGAGCTCGACCGCGCCCAGACGCTCGAGGCGGCCGGCGGTCCCGAGCGCGTGCACGAGCTCGCGGCGCTCGTCCCGGCGGCGTCGAACGCGGGGCACTACGCACGGATCGTCAGCGAGATGGCGACGCTGCGCGGCCTGATCCGGGCGGGGAACGACATCGCCCGGCTCGGCTTCGACCGCCCGGGTGAGACGGTGGAGCTCGTCGATCGCGCCGAGCAGATCGTGTTCGACCTGTCGCAGCAGCGCGTGTCGACGGAGTTCGCGCACATCGACGACCTGCTCAAGGACTCGTTCGAGACGATCACGAAGCTCTACGAAGCCGGCAGCGACATCACCGGCACGCCGTCCGGCTTCCGCGACCTCGACCGGCTCACGTCGGGCTTCCAGCCCGGCAACCTGATCATCGTCGCAGCGCGCCCCTCGATGGGAAAGTCGGCGCTCGCGCTCTGCATGGCCGCGAACGTCGCGGTGCGCAACGAGGTTCCGGTCGCGCTGTTCACGCTCGAGATGTCCAAGGCAGAGGTGACGCAGCGGTTGATGTGCGCCGAGGGGAAGGTCGAGTCGCAGCGCCTGCGTACCGGCAAGCTCGCCGCCGACGACTGGCCTCGCCTCACCGCCGCGTGCGACAAGCTGGCGAAGGCGCCGATCTACGTCGACGACACCGGCTCGATCACGATGATGGAGATCCGGTCGAAGCTGCGACGCCTGAAGATGCGCGAGCCGAATCTCGGCCTCGTCGTCGTCGACTACCTGCAGCTGATGACGAGCGGCACGTCGGTCGAGAACCGCGTGCAGGAGGTCTCGCAGATCTCCCGCGCGCTCAAGGTGCTGGCCCGCGACCTCGACGTGCCGATCATCGCCCTCTCGCAGCTCTCGCGCGCCGTCGAGCAGCGCCACGACAAGCGGCCGATACTCTCCGACCTGCGCGAGTCCGGCTCGATCGAGCAGGACGCCGACCTCGTGATGTTCGTGTACCGCGACGAGTACTACAACCCGGAGGACACCGAGTCGGCGGGCGTCGCGGAGCTCATCCTCGCGAAGCACCGAAACGGCGCGACCGGTCTCGAGAAGCTCGCCTTCCAGAAGCGCTACGCGAAGTTCGCCGACCTGGCGGCGGTCGCATGAGCACCACCGTCTGGCTCTCCCCGTCGGCGACGTCGTTCTCCTGCCTGTGCGAGGTGTGCCTCGAGCATGCGCGGACGGCGGGCGTGCTGTTCGCAGAGGCGCTGATGCAGGCGAGCGTGCGCGGCTCGATCGCGGCGGAGGTCGACGTGACGACGAGGCGCTGCGCGGCGGGCCACGAGATCGTGCTGCGTCGGGTCGAGAAGCCGCCTGCGTTGCAGCGCAGCGACGAGAGGCAGCTGGCGCTCGGATGATCGCCCGCCAGCACGTCTGGGTCGGCCCGGAAGCGACGAGCTTCGACGAGCCGTGCGAGGCGTGTCTGGCAGTGCGCGAGTCGCTGCATGCGGACAGCTGCGTCGTGCACGGCACGCTGCGCGCCGACGCGGACGTCGGCTTCACCACCTGCCGGCGCGGGCATCGCATCATCGTGCACCGCGTTGCGCGACAGCTCGCGCGCGTCTCGTAGCTACTGCAGCTGGAAGTAGCGCCCGGGCGTGATGCCGGTCTGCGCGCGGAACGCGGCGACGAACGCGCTCGGCGTGCCGTAGCCGACCCGGCCGGCGACGATGGAGACCGGCGCGCCTTCCGCCAGATGCCGCAGCGAGGCCTGCAGGCGGACGAGCGTGCGCCACCGGCCGAACGAGAGGCCGGTGTCGGCGAGGAACGCGCGCGCGAGCGTGCGGCTGCTCGCACCGACGTCGTGGCCCCACGCGTGCAGCGTGCGCGGATCCGCGGGGTCGGCGAGGAGCCCCTCCGCAACGTCGCGTGCACGCGGGTCGACCGGCATCCGCACGTCGATCGTCGCGGCGGGGACCGGCTCGAGGAGATCGAAGAGCAGCCCCTCGGCGCGACTGCGCTCCGCCGGCGGCAGCTCCTGTTCGAGGTGGTCGATCAGCTCCCGGAGTAGCGGCGTCACCGTCACCGGCGTCGGCGTGTCCCAGCCGGTGCGCGCCTTCGTCGGACGGAGGTACACCGAGCGCAGCACCGCGGCGCCGGACGCGCGGGTCTCATGGGCGACGCCGGCGGGGATCCACAGGGCCCGCGTCGGCGGCAGCACATACGTTCCGAGGTGCGTCTCGACGACCAGCACGCCCTCGGGCGACCAGGCGAGCTGGTGGTCGTCGTGCTCGTGCCACTCGAACGTCGTCCCGACGGGCATCGGCAGCGTGCAGACGATCGCCGCGCCCAAATCTTGACCGTTTTGCGACATCAATCGACAGGATACGCCCTTTCGGCAAAGGGCACCAGGCTCTACGGTCCCGGGCATGAACGCCAACCACGCAGCCCTGTGTCCCAGCCCCGACTGGGCGGAGTTTCTCGAAGAGCACGTCCTCGGCCCGCTCGAGCGGCGCGTCGAGCTCGGCGCCGACATGCTGGAGATCGGCTCCGGCCCCGGCGCCGCGACCCGCTGGCTTCGCCACCGCGTCGAGAACCTGGTCGCGCTCGATCCGGACGCCGAGGCAGCTGAGCAGCTCGCCGAGGAGCTCGCGGGCACGAACGTCACCGTGAGAGTCGGTGACGGCACGAGCATGCCCTTCCCGGACGAGTCGTTCGACACGGTCGGGGCGTTCACGATGCTCCACCACCTGCCGACGGCAGACCTGCAGCTCGCGACGCTGCGCGAGGCCTTCCGGGTCCTGCGGCCGGGCGGGACGCTCGTGGGCTCGGACAGCCTGGCGAGCCAGGACCTGCACGACTTCCACGAGGGAGACACGTACAACCCGATCGACCCGGCCCGGCTCCTCGTCTTCCTACAGGCCGTCGGCTTCAAGCGCGTCTCGCTCGACGTCGACTTCGACGTCATCTTCATCGCGCGCAAGACGACCTCGGAGTGTCACGACGATTCGTGCTGAGCTGAGCGGCGGGCGATGACCACAGCCGTCCTCGTCGTCCTCGCCTTCTCGTTCGCCTGGTCGATCGGGTCGCACTACACGGGTGCCTGCATGGGCATGCCGTATGCGCTCGGCGCCGTGTCGGCGCGAACCGCGCTGTCCCTGATGGCGCCGCTGGCGCTCCTCGGCGCCGCCCTCGCGAGCGGGAAGGTCGCGACGACGGTCGGGCGGAAGCTGATCGATGCGACGCCGACGCGGCTCGGCGAGATCGTGATCGTTGCGGTCGCCTTCGCCGTGACCGCGCTCTACAACCGCGTGCGCGTTCCGACTTCGACGATCCAGCTCCTCGTCGGCTCGGTCGCCGGCGCCGCAGTCGGCTCCTCGGTCGGCGTTCACTGGCACACGATCGGCGTGCTCGTCGCGATTTGGGTCGCCGCGCCGCTCGTCGCGGCGGCCGTCGGGTTCGGCGCAGGGAAGGCATTCCGGCGCGTGACGCGTGTCGGCGTCGCGCTCGTCCTCGTCGGCTGCCTCGCGTCGTTCGCCATGGGCGCGAACGACGTCGCGCTCGCGAGCGGCGCGCTCGTCGGGCCCGGCGTGCTCGGTGGGCACAGCGCGGGCGCGCTCTGCGGCGCCGGCCTCGCGCTCGGCGTCCTGATCACCGGGCGTCCGCTCCTGAACCGGGTCGCCTTCGACATCGTCGAGCTCGACCGCCCGACCGCCACCGCTGCGCAGTTCGTGCAGGCGCTCGTGATCCTCGTCGCCGTGTCGTTCGGCTACTTCACGTCGATGAACCAGGCGCTCGTCGGCGCCATGGCCGGGGCGAAGCCGAACGCCGTGCACAAGCGGACGCTCTTCGGGATCGTCCGCGGCTGGGCCGTCGGCCCGCCGAGCTCGTTCGCCCTGGCGCTCCTCGCGGCGCTTGCCGCGCGCGCGGCCGGCGGCCACCTCGCCCGTTACCATCCCTGAGTGCCCTCGACCGTCGTGGTCGGTGCGCAGTGGGGCGACGAAGGCAAGGGCAAGATCGTCGACCTGCTCGCCCAGGAGTCGGACGTCGTGTGCCGCTACCAAGGCGGCCCCAATGCCGGGCACACGATCGTCGTCGACGGCGAGACCTGGAAGCTGCGGCAGATGCCGAGCGGCGTCGTCTCGGGCACGACGTCCGTGATCGGCGCCGGCTGCGTCGTCAACGCGGAGGTGTTCCTCGAGGAGATCGACCTGCTCGTCGAGCGCGGAATCGACCCGAGCATCGTCGTGCTGTCCGGCAACGCGCACCTGATCATGCCGTGGCACGTGACGATCGACCAGGCGTCGGAGCGGCGGCTCGGCAACCTGCAGATCGGCACGACCCGCCGCGGCATCGGCCCGACGTACGCCGACAAGGCCTCGCGCATCGGCATCCGCGTGCAGGACGTGCTCGACGCCAAGATCCTACGCCAGAAGATCGAGGTGGCGCTCGCCGAGAAGAACCTCTGGCTCGAGCGGATCTACGAGGTCGAGCCGTTCGACCTCGAAGAGGTGTGGACGCAGTTCGCGTCGCTCGCCGAACGGCTCGCGCCGTTCGTGGGCGACACGTCGCTGCTCGTCGACGAGGCGCTCCGCGACGGCAAGCGCGTGCTGTTCGAGAGCGCGCAGGGGACGATGCTCGATCTCGACCACGGCAGCTATCCATTCGTCACGTCGTCGAACCCGATTGCGTCGGGCGCCGCGACCGGCATCGGGATCGGCCCGAACCGGATCGACCGCGTGCTCGGTGTGTCGAAGGCGTACGTCACGCGCGTCGGCGAGGGGCCGTTCCCGTCCGAGATCATCGGCCCCGACCAGGCGCGGCTCCGCGAGCTCGGCGGCGAGTACGGCACGGTGACGGGACGCGAACGCCGCTGCGGGTGGCTCGACCTCGTCGCGCTCCGCTACGCCGTGCGCGTGAACGGGATCACGTCGCTCGCGCTGACGAAGCTCGACGTGCTCTCGGCATTCGACGAGCTGCCCGTGTGTGTCCGCTACCGCCTGCGCGACGGCTCGGAGACCGAACACTTCCCCGCCCACCAGTCCGACTTCCACCACACGGAGCCCGTGTGGGAGACCCTGCCGGGCTGGTCGGAGCCGCTCGACGACGCGTCGTCGCTCGACGACCTCCCGGTCGCTGCGCGCGAGTACGTCGAGTACGTGTCGCGCGCACTCGACGTGCCGATCGAGCTGGTCGGCGTCGGCGCCTCGCGCGACCGCGTCCTCGCATGAGCCGTAGGCTCGACGGAGGCTCACAAAGAGCGAAGGTGCCGGCTCCGCCGGCGCCGGAGCGGGGATGAGCGGCAACTCCTGGCTCGACGCGATCCTGATCGGATCGATCGTCGTTCCGCTCGGGATCGCGATCGCCGTCGTGCTCGTCCTGTTCAACCGTTCGAAGAACGATCCCGATCAGCAGCGGATGAAGCAGGCGCAGCGGGAGTACGAAGCGCGGCAAGGTCGCTAGGGACGTCGACGTCCACGAGCAGCGCCGGGTCGACCGGAACTGTGACAACGTCGAGCTCGTCGTACGTGCGGTAGAGCGCGTAGGGACCGCGGGCGAGCCGCGCCTCGAGCAGCGGCAGCGCGCTCTTCGCCCAGGCACCCGGAAGCGGGCCGGACGGCGGAACCGCGGCGTCACGACATGCCTCGCCGAGCGCGCGCAGCACCTCGGGCGTCACGCGCGGACAGTCGACCGGCAGGACGACGGTCACGTCGTGCGCCGCCGCGCGCAGGCCGGCGACGACGCCCGCGATCGGCGCGCGCACCTCTGAGCCGTCGTCGAGCACGTCGAACGGCAGCTCGCCCGGCTTGCCGACGACGAGCACCTCGTCGCACGCCGCTGCGAGCACGCGCCGGCCGCGGTCGGCGAGCGTCTCACCGTCGAGCTCGACGAGCGCCTTCGGCGACCCGTAGCGGCTGCTCGCGCCGCCGACGAGCAGCACGCCGGTCAGCTGTCGATGCGCCACGGCTCGCTGTAGACGTTCATCTTGCCGCCGCGCACGAAGCCGCAGAGCGTCACGCCGCGGTCCTGGGCCAGCTCGACGGCGAGCGACGAGGGGGCGCCGACGGCGACGAGCAGCGGGCAGCCGGCGACTGCCGCCTTCTGGACGAGCTCGAACGAGAGGCGCCCGCTGACACAGAGCGCGGAGTCCGCGAGCGGCAGCCGGCCCTGGCCGAACGCCCAGCCGACGACCTTGTCCATCGCGTTGTGCCGGCCGACGTCCTCACGCAGGCAAAGAAGCTCGCCCGCCCGGTCGAAGAGCCCCGTGGCATGGAGGCCGCCCGTTGCCTCGAAGGCGGCCTGCGACTCGCGCAGCCGGTCGGGCAGCGCGGCGACGAGCGACGCCGGCAGACGGAGGTCGCTCTCGACCCGCGGCGACTCGACCGCAACCGCTTCGAGTGCGCCCTTGCCGCACACACCGCACGAGCTCGAGGTGTAGAAGCTGCGCGCGAGCCTCGCCGGGTCGAATCCCGGCGCGTCGAGCTCGATCGTGTTCGCGGCCAGGTCGCCGGTGAGATGCGCGCCTTCCGGCCGCAGCCCTTCGGAAAGCGCGAAGCCGACCGCGAGCTCCTCGTCGTGCCCGGGCGTGCGCATCGTGACGGCGACCGGAGCGCCGCCGATGCGAATCTCGAGCGGCTCCTCGACGGCGACGACGTCGCTCGTCGCACCATCCGGGATGCGGAGGACGTCGACCTTGGCGGTCGAGTACGGCGGCGCGCGCACGCCTGAAGTATCTACGCGGGTTCGCCGGCGGTCGGGCCGAGGTTCAGCAGGTAGTCGTAGAGGCTGCGGTAGGCGTCGACGGCGTTCGCGACGTCGCCGGGGTCGTAGGCGTCGCCCGTCTCGAGCTCCCGCGTCACGCGCCGGGCCTCCGCGAACTGGCGGATCGTCTCCGGCTCGCCCGCGCTCTCGCCCTCCTGCTCCTCGAGCGGAAGGCCGCGCGCCTCCATCATCTCGGCCACGAGGTCGTCGAGCTCCGGCAGCGTCTCGGCCGGCGACTCGCGCACGTCCTCCTCGAGCGCCTCCCAGCGGCTGCGCCAGCTGTGCTCGTCGAGTCCTGGTTCCTGCACGATGAACCGCGTTCCCGCGCCGGGGTCGCCGTCAAACCCACGAAGTAGACTCGCGCGGTGCAGGTGGTCGTCGTCGGCTCGGGCGCCCGCGAGCACGCGCTCGCGTGGAAGCTCGCCCGCAGCCCGATCCTGACCGAGCTCCATGCCGCGCCCGGGAACCCGGGGATCGCCGAGCTCGGCCGCTGCCATCCGGTGCGCGCGGAAGACGCCGACGGGCTGCTCGGGCTCGCGGTGACGCTCGAGGCCGACCTCGTCGTGGTCGGGCCGGAAGCGCCGCTCGTCGCGGGCGTCGCCGACGAGCTGCGCCGCAACGGGATCGCCGTCTTCGGGCCGAGCGCCGACGCCGCGCGGATCGAGGGATCGAAGAGCTTCGCCAAAGAGGTGATGGACGCCGCAGGCGTGCCGACCGCGGCGACGCTGTCGGTGGCGCGGCCGCCGTGCGTCGTCAAGGCGGACGGCCTCGCCTCCGGCAAGGGCGTGTTCGTCTGCCACACGGCCGACGAGCTCGACGAGGCGCTGCGGGCGGTCACGCGCCTCGGCGGCGCCGTCGTGATCGAGGAGCTGCTGGAGGGGCGCGAGGTCTCGCTGTTCGCGATCTGCGACGGCCGGCGCGCGGTCGCGTTCGGAAGCGCGCAGGACTACAAGCGCATCGGCACCGGCGACACCGGCCCGAACACCGGCGGCATGGGCGCGTACTCGCCGGTGCCGTGGTTCGCCGACGAGCAGGAGCTCGTCGAGCAGATCCATCAACCGGTCGTCGACGAGCTCGCGCGCCGCGGCACGGCGTTCGTCGGCTGCCTCTTCGCCGGGCTGATGCTCACGGAGAGCGGCCCGCGCGTGCTCGAGTTCAACGCGCGCTTCGGCGATCCGGAGACGCAGGTGCTGATGCCGCGCATCGACGGCGACCTGCTCGAGCTGCTGACGGCCGCGGCGCACGGCGACCTGGCCGGCGTCGCCTCACCGCTGAACGGCGACGCTGCGGTGACAGTCGTCGTCGCCGGACCGGACTACCCGGCTCGCAGCGACTACGCGGGGGCCGCGATCGACGGCCTCGACGACGCTGCGGCGACCGGCGCAGTCGTCTTCCACGGCGGCACGGCTGTCCGTGACGGCAGGCTCGTGACGAACGGCGGCCGCATCCTGTCGGTCACCGCGACGGCGGGAACCGTCGCGTCCGCCCGCGAGCGTGCGTACGCTGCCGTCCAGATGATCTCGTTCGACGGCGCCCAGCACCGCACCGACATCGGGGCAGCGATCGATGGCTGAGACCCTGGTCGGCATCCTCGTCGGCTCCGAGTCCGATCGCGAGCGCATGCAGGCGGCGATGGACGAGCTCGACACGCGCGGGATCGGCTGGGAGTTCGAGGTGCGTTCCGCGCACCGCACGCCCGACGCGGTCGCGGAGTACGCGAAGAGCGCAGCCGGCCGCGGGCTCAAGGTGCTGATCTGCGGCGCCGGCCTCGCGGCCGCGCTGCCGGGAGTGGTCGCAGCCCACACCGAGCTCCCCGTGGTCGGCGTGCCGCTTCGCTCGTCGAAGTCGGTGCTCGACGGCCTGGATGCGCTCCTCTCGATCGTCCAGATGCCGCCCGGCGTTCCGGTCGCGACCGTCGGCGTCGACAATGCGAAGAACGCAGCCGTCCTGGCCGCGCGGATCATCGGCGTCAGCTAGTCGACGCGGCAGCGGTCGCCACGTCGCGCGGATAGGTCCGCAGCCCGCTCGCAAGGATCACGCAGCTCCCGACGAGGGGCAGCAGCATCACGACGAACGTCCACTTCAGGGAGTTGTGACCGCCGCCGAAGACGTAGTCGGACACGGCGCCGAACAGGAGCGGCGCGAGCGCCTGCGCGCCCGTCCGCAGGAAGGTGCGGATGCCTTCGGCCCGGCCCCACATCAGCGGCACGACGACGTCGAGCCGGGCGGCGTCGAGCGGCGGGTTCTGTGCGGAGAGCGCGAACGTGGCGACGATCAGGTACGGGATGGCGACGGTTGCGGAGGTCGTGAAGATCGGCGGCAGGAAGAGGACGACGGTCACCCCCGCCATCAGCGCAGGCACGAGGACGCGCGCGGAGAGCAGGCCGCGCCGCAGCAGCCGGTCGCTGACGAGCCCGCCGGCGAGCACGCCGCCGACGGCGCCGACGCCGACGATCAGGAGCAGCAGGTTTGCGATCTCGGAGGCGATCCCGTACTGGCGTGACGCGAACTCGACGCCGAACGTCTGCACGCCGGCGAGGAAGAAGTAGCCGAGGGCGCTCGAGACGATCAGGACGACGTTGGTCGGGATGCGCAGGACGTAGCGCGCGGCCTCGATCAGGTTCAGGTTGCGGGGATCGTCGTGGAGCACGAGCTCCTCGTCGGGCTCGATGTCCTGCTTCGCGGCGAGCTTCTGCGCGTCGGTCGGCTCCTGCTCCTCGGTGCCGCGGTGGCTGCCGCGCCTCGGCTCACGCAGGCGCAGCACGAACCACGCGAGCACGAACGACGGGATGGCGAGGATCACGAACGCGGCCCGCCAGGAGAGCGCCGCGAACTCACCGGTGACCGCGAAGCCGATCCCCGCGCCGATGAGCTCGCCGGCAAGCACGAAGCCGTAGATCCGGCCGCGCTCCGACGCCGGGAAGTAGTCGCCGACGAGCGAGGCGATCACGGGGCCGGCGACGGCGCTGACACCGCCGAGGCAGGCGCGGGTCAGGAGCAGCTGCTCGAAGTCGGGGACGGTCGCGCTCCAGAGCATCGCGGCTCCCCAGAGGACGATCGCGCCGCCGAGCAGCCAGGTCCGGTGCACGCGGTCGGCGAGGGCGCCGAACGGGATGCTGGCGATCGCGGCGGCGATCGACGTGATCGAGACGAGCAGCCCGATGTCGGTGTTGTCGATGTGGAGCGAGTGGCGGAGGGGCGTCGCCGCCGCGCCGACGGTCGTCGCGTCCGCGCTCGAGAGCGCGAGCACCGCCGCGAGCACGAGCACGATCCGCGTCCGCTCGACGCCGCCGATCGTCTCGGTGACGGTCCGGCCGGCGAAGCGGCCGAAGTTCGCGACGGACTCACGCAGGCTCATGGGGAGATTCTCTCGACCGCGGCTGTCCTCCACCGGGCGCTCTACACTGGTCGGAGTGATCGCCCGCTACTCCCGTCCGGAGATGAGCCGGATCTGGTCGGAGGAGGGCAAGCTCGCGCGCTGGTTCGACGTGGAGATCGCAGCCCTCGACGCCTGGGCCGCCCTCGGGGTCGTGCCGCGCGAAGACGTCGACGCCATCCGCGCCGGCGCCGTCCCGCCGACGCCCGCCCGGGTCGCCGAGATCGAGAAGACGACCGACCACGACACGGCGGCGTTCGTCGACGCCGTGGCCGAGCAGCTCGGCCCGGAGGGCCGCTGGTTCCACTACGGGCTCACCTCCTCGGACGTGGTCGACACCGCGCTCGCGTTGCAGATCCGCGACGCCGGCGAGCTCCTGCTGCGCGGCGTCGACCGGGCGCTCGCCGCGGTCGTGCGGCTGGCCGAGCAGCACCGCCACACGATCTGCATCGGCCGCTCCCACGGCATCCATGCCGAGCCGACGACGTTCGGCTGGAAGCTCGCCGGCTGGGCGTTCGAGCTCGACCGCGCCCGCGGCCGGCTCGGTCGCGCGCTCGCGGGGTGTGCGGTCGGACAGCTCTCCGGCACCGTCGGCACGTACGCGGCGATCGACCCGGAGGTCGAGCGCATCGCCTGCGAGCGGCTCGAGCTCGAGCCGGAGCCGGTCTCGACGCAGGTGATCGCCCGCGACCGGCATGCAGAGCTGCTGTCCACGCTCGCGCTGTGCGCCACGTCGCTCGATCGTTTCGCGACGGAGATCCGCCACCTCGCGCGCACCGAGGTACGCGAAGTCGAAGAGCCGTTCGCCTCGGGAATGAAGGGTTCTTCGGCGATGCCGCACAAGCGGAACCCCAAGGTCGCCGAGCGCATCTCGGGCCTCGCGCGCGTCGTGCGCGGCAACGCGGTCGTCGGTCTCGAGAACGTCCCGCTCTGGCACGAGCGCGACATCTCGCACTCGTCTGCCGAGCGGATCGTCATTCCGGACTCGTTCCTCGCGCTGGACTACATGCTCGATCGGTTCCACTGGATCGTCGACGGCCTCGTCGTCTACCCGGAGCGAATGGAGCGCAACCTCTGGGACTCGCACGGGCTGTTTTTCTCGCACCGCCTGCTCCTCGCGCTGATCGAGCACGGCCTCGAGCGCGGCGACGCGTACCGGCTCGTGCAGCGCAACGCGATGCAGGCCTGGGACGAGGAGCGCGACTTCCGCGAGCTCGTCCGCGCCGACGCCGCGATCCGCGAGCGTCTCGACGACGCTGCGCTCGACGACGTCTTCGATTTGCACGCCACCGTCGCCAACCTCGACAGCACGTTCGATCGTCTCCGCCGCCTCGTCCCGAAGGAGGAACCAGTCCATGTCTGAGGCCACCCACCTCGCCAGCGGCAAGGTCCGCGAGATCTACGCGCTCGACGACGAGCGCCTGCTGCTCGTCGCCAGTGACCGCATCTCGACGTTCGACGTGATCCTGCCGACCGAGATCCCCGACAAGGGACGGGTGCTCACCGGCCTCTCGGGCTTCTGGTTCGCGCGGACGCGGGAGATCGTCCCGAACCACCTGCTCGCCCTGCGCGACGACGGCCGCTCGACCGAGTGCAAGCGGCTCGAGATGCTGCCGATCGAGTGCGTGGTGCGCGGCTACCTGTCCGGCTCGGGCTGGAAGGACTACAAGGCAACCGGCGAGGTCTGCGGGCACAAGCTGCCCGAGGGGCTGGTCGAGTCGCAGCAGCTGCCGACGCCGATCTTCACGCCGGCGACCAAGGCGCAGACCGGCCACGACGAGAACATCGACCGCGCCGCCGCGGTCGAGCTCGTCGGCGAGGACCGCTTCGACGAGGTCGAAGCGGTCACGCTCGCCCTCTACGAGCACGTGTCGTCGTACGCCCGCGAGCGGGGGATCATCCTCGCCGACACGAAGCTCGAGTTCGGCATCGACGAGAGCGGCCGCCTGGTGCTCGGCGACGAGGCGTTCACGCCGGACTCGTCGCGCTTCTGGCCCGCCGACGAGTACACGCCGGGTGCCACGCCGCCGTCGTTCGACAAGCAGTTCGTGCGCGACTACTGCGAGTCGCTCGGCTGGGACAAGACCTATCCGGGCCCCGAGCTTCCCGAAGACGTCGTCACCGGCACGCGGGCGCGTTACGTCGAGGCGTTCGAGCAGCTCACGGGCCTCTCGTTCGACGACTACCTCGCCGACCCGAGCGTCGTGCTGCGGTGAGGGCGACCGTCCTCGTCCGGCCGAAGCCCGGCATCCTCGATCCGCAAGGCCAGGCGGTCGAGACGTCGCTCCGCCATCTCGGCTTCGAGGTGGCGGACACGCGGGTCGGCCGCCTCGTCGACGTCGAGCTGCAGACCGACGACCGCGACGAGGCGCGCGCGCTGCTCGAGCGGATGTGCGAGCAGCTGCTGACGAACCCGCTGATCGAGAGCTACGAGATCGAGTTCGCCGGCGCATGAGCAGCGTGGGCGGGCGGCCGCTGATCCCCGTCGTCGTGTTCCCGGGGTCGAACGACGACCGCGACGCGGCCCGCGCGCTCGAGCTGCTCGGTGCGGAGGCGCCGCGCGTCTGGCACACCGACGAGTCGCTGCCGGCGGGCACCGCAGCGGTCGTCCTGCCGGGAGGCTTCTCGTACGGCGACTACCTCCGCTGCGGCGCGATCGCGCGCTTCTCGCCGATCATGCGCGCCGTCACGACGTTCGCAAACGACGGCGGGCTCGTGCTCGGCATCTGTAACGGCTTCCAGATCCTCACCGAGGCCGGCCTGCTGCCGGGCGCGCTGCGCCCGAACGCGTCGCTGTCGTTCGTATGCCGGGACGTGCCCCTGACCGTCGCAGCGGCCGACACGCCGTTCACGTCGCGGTGCGAAGCGGGCCAGGACTTGACGATCCCCGTGAAGCACGGCGACGGGTGCTGGTTCGCGGACGAGGAGCTGCTCGCCGAGCTCGAGGCTGCGGACCAGATCGCGCTCCGCTACGCGGAGGGCGCGAACCCGAACGGCGCGGTCGCCGACGTGGCGGGCGTGACGAACGCCGACGGCAACGTCTTCGGGCTGATGCCGCACCCCGAGCATGCGGTCGACCCGCTCCTCGGCTCCACCGACGGCGCGCTGATCCTGGGCTCACTCGTCGACGCGGCTCGATTGTCGCTCGCGGCAGCCGTCTAGGCACCCGCTCTCAGGGCGTCGGCCAGCTCCGGCGTCTTTGCAAGCGCGTCGCGGAGGCGGTCGAGATCGCGGGCGCGGAACGTGACGGGGCCGCGCCGGACGGTCCCGTCGGTCGAGTAGGCGACGCGGACGAGCCGGTCGCCTCGGGCGGTCTCGAGCAGCTCCACGAGCGAGCTGAACCTGCGGTCGCCCGCCTGTTGGGGCAGAGAGACGCGTTCGACGAGCGTCGCCTCGCCGAACGGGGTCGAGATCTTCGCGGTGCGTGGGGTCTTCGCCATGCGACGAACGTAGCGAGCAAACCGCAACGCGTGGGATACGTCTCTGTCACGAAAGTGTGAAACGAACCCCACAGAGGTTTGGCAGGTGCCGAAACCGTCGAAGGCTCAGAGAATGCCGTCTCCCCTCCGCCCCGCCCGGCGGCTGCTCATCGCGCCGGCTGTCGTGCTGCTCACACTCGTCCTCGCATTCGCGGCTGCGCCGCGCGCGCACGCCGCAGCCGGGATCAAGTACGGCCTGTCCGACGATGCCTGGCTCACCGACGGGCCGGGTACCGTCCAGCAGCGGGTCGCGACGCTGAAGGGCCTCGGCGTCAAGATCGTCCGCTACAGCCTGCACTGGAACGAGATCGCCACCGCGGAGCCGGCGGCTCCGACCGACCCGACCGACTCCGCCTACGACTGGACCGATTCCGACTCGGTCCTCGACGCACTTCGCAGTGCCGGGATCCAGGTCGTGCTGCAGCTCGTCGGGACGCCCTCGTGGGCGAACGGCGGCAAGGGCGCGAACTGGGCGCCAACGAGCGCCGCGCCGTTCGGCGCGTTTGCGACCGCCGCCGCGCACCAGTACCCATGGGTCAAGAAGTGGCTGATCTGGAACGAGCCGAACCAGGTCATCTGGCTCCGGCCGACCTCACCGGCGATCTACGTGACGCGTCTCCTGAACCCCGCGTACACGGCGCTCCATCACGCGATCGCCGGCGTGCAGGTCGCCGGCGGCGGCACGGCGCCGCGGGGAGCGACCGGCGGTGTGTCGCCCGTCGCCTGGCTGAAGGGAATGCACACGGCCGGCGCCCACCTCGACGCGTACGCGCACAACCCCTATCCGCTCGACCCGAAGCACGAGACGCCGACGACCGGCGGCTGCACGAGCGCGGCCTGCACGACGATCACGATGTCGACCCTCAACCGGCTCGAGACGCTCGTCGCGAAGGACTTCCCGCACGCGCGCATCTGGCTGACGGAGTACGGCTACCAGAGCGATCCACCGGACAGGATCCTCGGCGTGTCGCTCGCCCTCCAGGCGCGTTACCTCTCGCTCGGCGACTACGTCGCCTACCACGCGCCGCGCGTCGACATGCTGATCCACTTCCTGTACCAGGACGAGCCGAACGTCTCCCGCTTCCAGAGCGGCCTCGTGACGCTCGCCGGCAAGATCAAGCCCGCCTACGACGCGTTCGAGCTCCCGCTGGCCGAGGTCTCGCGCACCGGCGACCGGGTCGAGCTCTGGGGTCAGCTTCGCGCGCCGACGGCCGGTGCGGTCGCGACGGTGCAGCGGAAGGTCGGGTCGGCGTGGCGGACCGTGACGACGGTGCGGCGCGGCGCAGGCGGCTTCTTCGTCTGGCACGGGACGCTGGCGAAGGGCAGCGTGGTCCGGCTGCGTGCCGGTTCGCTCACGGGCGCCCCCCTCACGATCACCTAGGCGTCGATCGCGACGTGACCGGGCTCGGCCGCAACCCGGTCGAGCCACGCGCGCACGTGGCCGAACGGCGCGAGGTCGAGCTCGGCTTCCTCGGCGGCGTGCGTGTACGCGTAGAGCGCGATGTCCGCGATCGTCATCGCGTCGCCGACGAACCACGCGCGGCCGTCGAGATGCGCGTCCATCGCCGCGAGGGCGCGCTCACCGTCGGCCCACATGCGCGGCAGCCGCTTCTCGTACTGCTCGCGCGGAAGCTGCGAGTAGGTGATCAGGAAGCGTGCGACCGCGATCGCCGGCTCATGGTCGTACTGCTCGAAGAACATCCACTGCAGCACCTGCGCCCGCTCGTACGGGTCGTCCGGGACGAAGCGCGTGCCCTCACCGAGGTACCAGAGGATCGCACCCGACTCGGCGAGCGGCCGGCCGTCGTCGAGGACGAGCGTCGGCACGCGATGCGAGGGGCTCAGTCCGTCGAGGAACGTGCGCGGGTCGCTGCGGTCGACGACGTCGACCTCGCGCAGCTCGAGCGGCAGCCCGAGGTGCGCGCAGAGCAGACGCACCTTGTAACAGTTGCCCGAGACCGGGCTGTTGTAGAGAAGCATTGTCCGACTATCGCACGGACGCGAGAGCGTGCAGCTTCGCGACCGTGTTCCAGTTGCGCGCGGTCGCGACGACGCCGAGCTTCGGCGACGCCAGGAGCTTGGCGAGCGGCGACTCGTGGAGACCGTTCGGGTGCCAGGAGTACACCTCGCGGCCGCGCACCGCGGATTGCTCGGGCTCGACCGTGGCGGCCGCTACGGCCCGTGCGGACGCGGGCGGTAGCTTCGCCGCGAGAAACGTGACGATGTGCCGCGAGCCGTTGTCGCTCGCGTGTCCGAGCGGGTCGGCGGCGACGACCTTCGCGAGCTCCTCCGGCGTGCGCACGATCACCTCGACGCCGAGCAGGACGCGGAGCTTCGACTCGAGCCGCGCGGGCGCGGCGCGGCTGTCGACGAGGACGTTCCCGCTCTGGCCGACGGTCATCGCCTCGCCGAAGCCCGCGTCCGCGAGGAGCGCGCGAAGCTCGGCCATCGTGATGCGCCGGTGGCCGCCCACGTTGACGCCGCGCAGGAGCACGACGCGCTTCACGCGAACAGCGGCCGCAGGTGCTCGTTGAGGAAGACGCCCTCGGGATCGAGCTCGCCGCGCGTCGCGATGAAGTCGGACGCGCGCGGGTAGCGGTCGAGGAGCTGGTCGCGCGTGAGGAAGTGCAGCTTGCCCCAGTGCACGCGGGCGTCGAACTCACCGAGCAGCGCATCCACTTCGCGCAGGTAGGGCCAATAGTCGACACCGGGTGTCCCGGAGACGGAGATCACCACGGTGTCGCGCTCGTAGCTGTGCGAGAGAAACGCGGACTCGGCGCCGACCGTGCGCACCTCCATCGGGAAGACGGAGACGGGCAGGCGCGCGAGCATCAGCTCACGCATCGCGGCGAGCGCCTCGCGACCGCGGTCGAACGGCACGAAGTACTCGAGCTCGTGGAAGTTCGGCTCGTAGGTCATCGGATAGACGAGGTAGGCGGGCTCGCCCGAGTCGACCTCGTCGTAGATCTTCACGTGGCACTGGTCGGCGCGCGCCTCGAGCCCGTAGAGCACCGCCGACTCGTCGGACGGCATCCAGAAGAACGAGTAGTGGCGATGCGCACGCGCGAGCTCCTCGAACGGCTCCCAGGCCTCCTCCCACGACCAGTTCTCGATCCGCGCGGCGAGCCGGTACGCGGGCGCTACCTGCAGCTCGAGCTCGGTGATCACTCCGAGCGAGCCGACGGCGACCTGCGCTGCGTGGAGGAGGTCGGGGGTCGACTCGTCGAACTCCGCGACGTCGCCGCTCGCGGTGACGAGGCGGACGCGGCGGACCGACGACGAGAACGAGCCGTTCCCGAGCCCCGAGCCGTGCGTCGCGGTGGAGACGGCGCCGGCGATCTGCTGCGCGACGATGTCGCCCTGGTTCGCGAGTGACAGCCCGGCTTCCCAGAGCGGCTCGCCGAAGTCGCCGATCGTCGTCGCCGGCCCGACGACGACGCGGCGCCGGTCCGGGTCGATGCGCTTGATGCGTGGGAGGCCGCGAAGGTCGACCAGCAGCCCGTCCGTGGCGACGACCGGCGTGAACGAGTGGCCCGCCCCCGCGGCGCGGACATTCAGCCCGCGCGAAGCCGCGTCCGCGACGAGCGTCGCAACCTCGTCCTCACTCGTCGGCGCGGCGACCTGCGCGGGCTCGCAGGTCTGGTTGCCGACCCAGTTCCTCCACGACGGCATGGCCGACCTTAAACCGAATCGCCGACGCCGGTGCGCGGCTCCCAGGCCGGATCCCAGAGCCGGAACCCGCCGAGGAAGGCATTCTCGTTGTCGCCGCGGCGACAGTTCGGCGGCAGCTCGTCGAGCTCGGTGACGTCGCCGCCGCCGAGCACGACGTAATCCGGCTCCATCGCGGCGGTCAGGCGCTCGACCACCTCGAAGACGGACTTGCGCCAGCGCTTCTTGCCCCGCTGCTCGAGCGCGGAGGTGCTCACGTAGTCCTCGAACGTCTTCTTCTTGAACGGCAGATGACCGAGCTCGAGCGGCTCGATGACGCCGTCGACGACGAGCGCCGAGCCGAGGCCGGTGCCGAGCCCGAGGAAGAGCATCCGGCCGCCCTCGTAGCTGCCGACCGCCTGCATGACGGCGTCGTTGACGACCTTCGTCGGCGCGCCGAACGCGCGCTCGTAGTCGAAGCCGACCCAGCCCGTGCCGAGGTTCACGGGCTCGGCGATCGCCTTGCCGCCGCGCACCGGCGTCGGGATCCCCACGCTTACCACGTCCCACGACCAGCCGGCGGCTGCCTCCAGCACGCCGTCGACCATCTGCTGCGCCGTGAGCTTCGGCCCCGAGTCGAACCGGCGCCGCTCCTTCTCGTCCGAGGTGAGGATCTTGACGTGCGTGCCGCCGACGTCGACCGCCAGCACGGTCCTGTCGGCACTCATGGCCGTACGCTAACGCGCGCGGCTCGACGGCCGGCGGCGGCGCAGCCGCAGCTTGCGGCGAAGACGCTCGAGCTGCGCGGCGCCGAGATCGACGTGGCGATGGCGGGTGACGGTCGTCATGGTCCGGTCCTACCACGACCGATGGTGAACAGGTGGTGACGTAGGATCGGGCGCGTCATGCGCGAGGCGGAGCTCGAGGACAAAGGCGCCGGCCTCGTCGCCGCGAGCGAGGGCTGGTTCATCCTCAACGCACGCGACGCGCGCTGGTTCGACCGCCCCGGTCGCGGAACGAGCCTGCCGCTCACCGGCTGCGACGAGTACGAAGCCGAGACGTTCTTCCCGATGCTCGGCATGTCGATCCAGGTGGCCGGCCGCGGCGAGCCGACGACGACGTACCACTGGGAGACCGAGCAGGAGGACTTCCTCGTGCTCGCCGGCGAGGGCGTCGCGATCATCGAAGGCGAGGAGCGGCGGCTCGCGCAGTGGGACTTCGTCCACTGCCCGCCGGAGACCAAGCACGCGTTCGCAGGGACGGGCGACACGCCGCTCGTGCTGCTCTGCGTGAGCTCGCGGCAGTTCCAGAAGGACGGACCGTGGGGCTACTACTGCGCAGACGAGACTGCCGCGAAGCACAACGCCGCCTCGCCGGAGGACACGCAGGACGGGTCGATCGCGTACGCGCGCTTCGCGCCGTCGCAACCGACGCGTTACCCCGGCGGGCTACTGCCCGGGGACGAGCGCCCGCGGTAGTGCTGCACGTTCAGGCCGGCTAGCTCCGTCCGATGATCTCGATCCGGTAGCCGTCCGGGTCGCGCACGAAGCAGAGGAAGTTCCCGCCCTCGCGCACCTGGTACGGCGGGCGCTCCGGCTCGATCCCCTGCTCCGCGAGCTTCGCCAGCGTCGAGTCGAGGTCGTCGACGCCGATCGCGATGTGGCCGTAGCCGGTGCCGAGGTCGTAGGTGCGCCCGTCGTGGTTGAACGTCAGCTCGAGCACCGACTGGGAGTCACCGAGTGAGAAGAAGTAGTTCGTCGCCTCCTTCTCGCCGTTCCTGACGATGTCCATGTCGCGCTCGAACGTGAAGCCGAGCGCCTCGTAGAAGGCGCGGCTCCGGTCCGGATCGGTGATCCGGACCATCGTGTGCAGAAAGGTCGCCATAGCGAGACTCTACGAAAAGTGTCGATCCCGGCCGCGGCCGCTCGTCGTCCCTTCGACACCAACCGAAGGAGGCTCACCGTGAAGTACCTGATGCTCGTCTGTGTCGATCCGGCGATCACGCCCGACGAGGCGCCCGGCGAGATCGAGCGCTGGCTCGAGGACAACAAGCAGACCCGGCTGCTCGGCAACGCGCTCCGGCCGCAGGAAGAAGCGAAGGTCGTGCGGATCCGCGGCGGCAAGCCGTTCGTCACCGACGGGCCGTTCGCGGAGACGAAGGAGCTGATCGGCGGCTTCGACATCCTCGAATGCGACTCGATCGAGCAGGCGGTCGAGATCGCCTCGCGGCACCCGGTCGCGAAGTTCGGGGCAATCGACGTCCGGCCGTTCTGGGAGGGCGACTAGCGCGGAACGTGCTTCTCGAGAATGCGATCGGTGGCGTCTGCGCGCCGCCCCCCGGCGTGCTCACGCCACCGGTCGCGATGCTCGCCCTCGTAGCGCCACGCCTCGAGCTGCGCGAGGTAGGCGAACACGGCGTCCGTTCCCTCGTGACGCGACCCGTCTTCGGCGACGAGCGTGGGGATCTCGCCCATCTCGGTGCGCTCGTCCTCCTGCGGCTCGACCTGGCGCGCGACGAAGTCGACTCCGAGCTCGGTCAGCCGCTCGCGCACGGCCGAGGAGAACGGGCACCACTCGGCCTGGTAGAGCTCGATCACGTCTCGAGATCTTCCCGCAAGAGGCCGAACTGCACCGCGTCCTGCCACTCGCCGTGGCGCAGGTACGCACGGCGCTTCACGCCCTCACGGACGAAGCCGACGCGTTCGGTGTGGCGGATCGCCCGCTCGTTGAAGCCGTAGCAGGCGAGCTCGAGCCGGTGGAAGCCGAGCTCGTCGAAGAGGTAGCGCTGCAGACGGCGGGCGGCGTCGTCGGCGACGCCGCGGCCGCGAAAGTCGGGATGCACCGCCAGCCCGCCGAGGTGCGCGATGCGGTGCTGCGCGCTGCGCTCCTCGAAGCCCATCGCCCCGGCTCGCTCTCCGTCGACCTCGACGATGAAACGGCCGAACCGCTCGGGCTCACGTTGCGACCGCTCGATCTCGGCCAGGATCCCGTCGCGGTCGAAGGCGCGACCACCGCCGAGGAACGGCTCCGTCTCCTCGCCGGTCAGGAGCTCGACGAGGAAGTCGGCGTCGTCAGGCCGTGCGCGCCGCAGCGAGACCATGCATCAGCTCGTACTCGGGCTCGTACACGTGCGCGGACTTGGCGTGGATCACGAGCGGACCGACCGGGATCCCGACTGCGTCCGCCACCTCGTGCTGCAGCCGCGCGAGCTCGACGAGGTTGCCGTACGCCTTCTTGCCGAAGTCGAGCGAGTGCGCGTAGACCACGAGCTCGAGCGCGCCGCCCGAGCGCCAGAAGTCGAGCAGCGAGACGCACGGGATGTAGCTCGTGTCCGTGTGCGGCTCGAACGTCGTGATCGTCGCCGAGCGCGTCTCGGGATCGGCGCGCAGGCGCTCGATCACCCACGCGACCTGGTCGCGGCCGCCGTAGTCGCGCAGCCGCCGCGCGTACGACCGCGCGCCGCCGAGCTCGGCCACGTCGTCCGGCTCGGTGAAGTTCCGTCGCATCCAGTCGAGCCAGTCGGGGTCGGCGAGCGCGGCGATCGTCGCGTCGCCCGGATCGGGCTCGGCGACGGTCAACGTGACGAGCGCGAGCTCCTTCGTCCGCTGCCCGTCGTAGGACGCGTCGGCTCCCGACGTCAGGATCCGCCGCGCGACCTCGAGCCAGGCCTCGCCGAGCGTCTGCGCCTCGATCAGCTCCACGCACGAATCCTTACAGGAGCGGCCAACATCGCTCACGAACCTATGAGACAAGGAGCGCATGACACGCCTTCTGGTTCTCATCGCGACGGTTGCACTCGGCCTCGCCGCGACGGCCGGCTCGGCGACCGGGCCGACCGGACAGATCGCCTTCATGAGCGGCTGCGACATCTCCGTCATGGACGCGAACGGAACGAACGTGCAGCAGCTGACGCACACGTGTCTCGACTCCGATCCGTCGTGGTCGCCGGACGGGTCGCAGATCGCGTTCACCTCGACGCGCGACAGCCAGCAGCCGGGTATCTTCGTGATGAACGCCGACGGGACCGGCGCACGGCCGGTCACGCCGATCGGCCTCCCGGCGGTCGAGCCGTCGTGGTCCGCGCAGGGGGTGATCGCCTTCGCCGACGTGGCCGGGCTGGACGGCGGCATCGACACGATCAATCCCGACGGGTCCGGGCTCTCGTACCTCACCGATTACGGCTTTCACCCGTCGTGGTCGCCGTTCGGAGGGACGATCGTCTTCGACGCGCCGAACCCCGACGCCGGGAACGCGGAGTGGGTCTACGAGATGACCTCCGTCGGCAACGACGTCCAGCCGCTCGCCCCCGGAGACGAGCCGGCGTACTCGCCCGACGGCCGCCTGCTCGCGTGGGAAGCTCCCGGGTCGATTCCGGGGACGATGGCGCTCGTCGTCGCCGATTCGGACGGCTCGAACCAGCGCACCGTCGTCGACGACGTCGAGCCGAGCGGGAACTACTACGCGTCCGGCCTCGAGCCCGCCTGGTCACCCGACTCGCAGTGGCTCGCGTACGTGGCCGAGCCGAACTCCGACATCTGGGTCGTCCCGGAAGCCGGTGGGACTCCGGTGCGGCTGACGGTCACCGCCGAGAACGACGCCTCGCCCGACTGGCGCCCGGCGATCCCGTCGACCGGCCTCGTGATCGCGAGTGTCCGCTTCGGCACGCATGCGTGTGCGCGCCGGCCTGGCAACGCGATCGTCTACGTCCTCGATGCGCAGAAGCGTGCCCTCGGCGGCGCAACCGTCCGCATCGGCGCGGCGCACGCGCTGACCGACGGCGCCGGCAAGGCCGTCGTCAAGGTGACACCTGCGAAGCGGCGTCACCAGCGGATCGGGATGACGATCACGGCTCGGCTGGCAGGGCGCCCGACGGCGACGAAGCGCGTGTCGCTGCCTTCCTGCGGCTGACGCCGGTGCCGAGCGCGACGCCGCCGAGGATCAGGACGAGCCCGACGATCGCCGGCCAGCCGATCCCCTCGCTCTCGAAGACCGCCCCGTAGAAGAGCGCGACCGGCGGCACGAGGTAGGTGACGAGCGACGCATAGCCCGCGCCCGCGCGCGCGATGATCGTGAACATGAGCAGGTAGGCGAGCGCGGTTCCGAGCACGCCGAGCACGGCGAGCGCGGCGAACGTCTCGCCCGACGGGAGGTGGCCGGGCGCCTGCGCGATCCCGGCCGGCGCCGCGGCGAGCGCGGCGACGGCGGCCGTGCCGAGCGCGATCGCGTGCGGCCGCGCCGTCGCGAGGTGGCGGCGGGTGAGCAGACCGCCGGCTGCGTAACAGAGCGCCATCGCGACAACCGCCAGCGCCGCGAGCACCTTCCCCTGCGGCTGCGCACCGACGAGCAGCGCGACGCCGACGAACCCGATCGCCACGCCCAGCAGCCGACGGCCGGTCACGCGCTCGTTCCGGAAGAACGAGAACGCGAGCAGCGCGTTGAAGATCGGCACCGACCCCTGGATGATCGAGGCGAGCCCGGAGTCGATTCGCGTCTCGCCCCAGGAGAGCAGCCAGAACGGGATCGCCGTGTTCACGAGGCCGACGACGACGAGCCAGCGCCAGTGGGCGCGAAGCTCGGCGAGCGTCGTGCGGCCGCCGATCATGAACGGCACCGCGATCGCGAGCGTCACCGTCGCGAAGGACAGCCGCCCGAGGATGAGCGTGGACGGCGCGACCTGCCGGTCGGCGATCTTGATGAACATGAAGGACGCGCCCCAGATCAGGGCGAGCGTGGAAAGCAGAACGAGGGGGCGGCGCGTCATCTCTTCGTTGTAACGGCCGGGCGCGGCTCCATGTGAGATGGAACGTCGGAAGGCCCCGATACACTCCCCTTCTGAGCTCGGTCGCGGAACCACTCCACCGCAGTCTCGGACTCACCGACGGGGAGTTCGAGCGAATCCGCGAACTACTGGGCCGTTCGCCGAACGACTTCGAGCTCGCCGTCTTCTCGCTCCTCTGGTCGGAGCACTGCGGCTACAAGCACTCGGCGCTACTGCTCAAGCGGCTGCCGTCGCACGGAGAGCGCGTCCTGCAGGGGCCGGGCGAGAACGCGGGCGTGATCGACCTCGGCGAGGGGATCGCGGTCGCGTTCAAGGCCGAGTCGCACAACCACCCGTCGGCGGTCGAGCCGTTCCAGGGCGCCGCGACGGGCGTCGGCGGGATCCTACGCGACATCGTCGCGATGGGCGCGCGCCCGATCGCGCTGCTCGACGGCCTGCGCTTCGGCGAGCCCGACTGGCACTTCAAGCGCGCCGTCGCCGGGATCGGCCACTACGGCAACTGCGTCGGCGTCCCGAACGTCGGCGGCGAGTGCGCGTTCGACGAGGCATACGCCGCGAATCCGCTCGTCAACGCGATGTGCGTGGGGATCCTGCCGACCGAGCGGGTGCTCTCGGCGAAGGCGCAGGGCGTCGGCAACCTCCTCGTCCTCTACGGCGCGCTCACGGGCCGGGACGGCATCGGCGGCGCGTCGGTGCTCGCCTCGCAGGACCTCGAGGGCTCAGACGAGAAGCGGCCGTCCGTCCAGATCGGCGACCCGTTCCGCGGCAAGGCGCTGATCGAGGTCTCGCTCGTCCTCGTCGAGCAGAACCTCGTCGTCTCGCTGCAGGACTGCGGCGCCGCCGGGCTCGCGTCGTCGCTCTCCGAGATGGCGCGCGACGGGATGGGGGTCGACGTGCACCTCGACCGGGTGCCGCTGCGCGAGGACGGCATGGAGGCGTGGGAGATCATGGTCTCCGAGTCGCAGGAGCGCATGGTCGCGGTCGTCGCGCCGGAGCGGCTCGACGACGTGCGCGCGGCCTGCGCGCGCTGGGAGCTGCCGTGCACGGTGATCGGCGAGGTGACGGATCACGGCGAGCTGCGCGCGACCTTCGAGGGTGAGATCGTGGGGGCGATCCCGGCCGACCTGCTGACGGACGAGTGCCCCCGCTACGAAGTGGAACAGGCGCCACGGGTCGTTGCGCCGGCGCCGGTCGCGGCCGTCAACGACGAGCCGAAGACCTGGGTGTTCGAGCAGTACGACCACCTCGTCGGGTCGCGCACGGTGCGCCGCCCGGGGCTCGACGCGGCCGTGCTACGCGTCGACGGGACGCGCGGCATCGCGGTCACGCTCGACGGCCCGCCGCTCGGGTGCCGCGACCCGCGCGAGGCCGGCTTCCGCGCCGTGCTCGAGGCGGCGATGAACGTCGCCTGCGCCGGCGGCGAGCCGCTCGCGCTCACGGACTGCCTCAACTTCGGCAATCCGGAGAAGGCGGAGATCGGCTGGGAGCTCGCGCAGGCGATCGAGGGCATCTCGCTCGCCGCCGAGTCGCTTGGGATCCCGGTCGTGTCGGGCAACGTGTCGCTCTACAACGAGACGGGCGGCGCGCCGATCCCGCCCACGCCGGTGGTCGGCTGCGTCGGGCTCGTGCGCGACGTGACCCGCATCCCCGACCGCTGGCGAAGCGGCGATCGCGTGCTGCTGCTCCGCGGCTTCGGCCATGGCCTCGTCGAGTTCGTCTGGCGGCATGCGCATCTCTTCTCGCTCGCGCACGACGTCTCGGACGGCGGCGTCGCGCTCGCGCTTCGCGAGGCGGCGGAGTGGTCCGGGCGCGAAGCAGAGGTCGAAGCGGTCGATGCACAGGGCGTCGTCGTGGCGACCGCGAGCGAGGTTCCGTGGGACGACGTCGTCGAGCTCGGAGTCGTGCGCTAGATGTGCGGCGTGTTCGGCGTCCGCGCACCGGGCCGCGACGTCGCGCGGCTCTCGTACTTCGCGCTGTACGCCCTTCAGCATCGCGGGCAGGAGTCGGCGGGCATCGCCGTCAGCGAGGACGGCCGGCTCACGGTGCTGCGCGATCTCGGGCTCGTTCCCCAGGTCTTCGACGAGCGGTCGCTCTCCGGCCTCAAGGGCCAGCTCGCGATCGGGCACACGCGCTACTCGACGACGGGCGGCAACGCGTGGATCAACTCGCAGCCGCTCATCCACCACGGGCGTGTGCGCACGGTCGCGCTCGGCCACAACGGCAACCTCGTCAACGCCTCAGAGCTGCGCGCGGAGGTCGGGAAGACGCTCGGGTCGTCATCCGACTCCGAGGTGATCGCGGCGATGATCGCGGACGACCCGGCGTCGCTCGAGGACGCGATCGTCGGCGCGATGTCGCGTCTCGAAGGCGCGGCCAGCGTCGTCGGGCTCGCCGACGAGACGCTCTTCGCGTTCCGGGACGCCCACGGCTTCCGGCCGCTCGTCCTCGGCCGTCTCGGCGACGATCACGTCGTCGCCTCGGAGACCTGTGCGCTCGATCTCGTCGGCGCCGAGCTCGTCCGCGAGCTCGAGCCGGGCGAGCTCCTGCTGATCGACGGCAACGGCGTGCGCTCGGTGCAGGCGATCGAGCAGGCCGGCGACGGCGCGCTCTGCATCTTCGAGTTCTTCTACCTGGCGCGCCCGGACACGAAGCTCGCCGGCGTCGAGGTCCACGGCGCACGCGTGCGCATGGGCGAGCGACTGGCGGCCGAGGCGCCGGTCGAGGCGGATCTCGTCCTGCCGATCCCCGACTCGGGCACCCCGTCCGCGATCGGGTTCGCGCGCGCGACCGGCATCCCGTTCAGCGAAGGCCTGATCAAGAACCGCTACATCGGCCGCACCTTCATCCAGCCGGAGCAAGGCATGCGCGAGCAGGGCATCCGCATGAAGTTCAACCCGCTCGCCGAAGTGGCGGGCAAGCGTGTCGTCGCCGTCGACGACACGATCGTGCGCGGCTCGACGACGCGGCAGATCGTGCAGATGCTGTTCGACGCGGGCGCGGCCGAGGTGCACGTGCGCATCTCGGCGCCGCCGATCGTCTCACCGTGTTACTACGGCATCGACTTCGCGTCGGAGGACGAGATGATCGCCGCACACTCGACGATCGAGGAAGTGCGCGAGGCGATCGGCGCGACCAGCCTGGCCTACCTCTCGCTCGAGGGTCTGCAGGAGTCGACGCGGCGGCCCGCCTCGACGCTCTGCCGCGCCTGCCTGACGCGCGAGTATCCGACGCGCATCCCGGCAGACGCGGCGAAGCACCGGTTCGAGCGGGTCTAGCTCACTGCTCGAGGACGCGCGACGCCTTCGCGATCCCGCGCGAGATCAGGTACGCAGCCGTCACCCAGGTCTCGAAGCCGACCCACGTGCCGGCGTCGGCGTGACTCGATGCGAGGCAGACGATCGCGACGACGATCGACGCGACGATCCACCAGAACCACTCCGCGTTGCCGGGAATCGGCATCCGAGCGCCGGCCGGCCAGTTCGAGCTCGACGAACCTTCCATAGTCGTGCCTCCCTTGTTGCGACTGCCGCAATGGTTCAGCGGACGGCGCCCAGATCCTTCGCCCGGCCGTAGCGAACTGCGCGCTGCACCTGGCGCGGGTCGAGGCCCTGCTCGAGGAGCTGCTGGCGCAGCTCCCCCTCCGACGCGAGCTTGAGGAACAGCCACGCGAGCGTCGCGAGCGTCACGATCGAGCCCTCGGCCATCATCACGATCCCGCCGAGGTTCTGGTCGTGCACCGGCGTGATCCCCCACAGCGGCGGGTGCTTGTACACGCCGTAGAACGCGCTCGACGACCAGATGAAGACGTTGCCGAGGATCGTCTCGATGAGCCGCACAGCTGCGATGTACCCGAGCTTCACGCCGGTGCCGAACCAGGCGGGCGCGGGCAGGGTCTCGACGACGGGCTCCCACATCACGCACCCGAACGTGAAGAAGCAGAAGTGCTCGAGCGCGTGCACCGAGTCGTGGTGGAGGGCGCCGTCGTAGAGGAACGGGATGTGCCAGAGGTAGAGGTCGACGGCCCACACCGGCAGCGCGACGAACGGATGCGTGAGCACCCGCAGCTTCTGCACGACCGAGAAGGCGAGCACGGGCTGCAGGATCTGGCCGTTCATGCCGAGCACGAAGCAGAGCGGCGCGAGGTCGCCGAGCAGGACGTGCTGCGTCATGTGGATGAAGAAGAAGTCGTGCTCGCCGAGGTAGTCGATCGGCGAGTTGAGCGCGAGGACGACGAGCACGATCCCCGTCCAGAACGCGGCCTGGCGCCAGCCGGACACCGGGCGCCCGGAGTGCTTGAGCGTGCGCGTCCGCCGCAGGTAGAGGAACGCGACGACAACCGTCGGCACGACCTGCAGCGGCTCGAGCGACCACGGCGTGAGAAGCGACGGCGAGCCCATCGGGCAATTGGAACACTAGCTCCATGCAGCTCTTCCACTACCACCTCGTCACCTCGCAGCTGCGGGAGGTCGAGGCGCGGTACCTCGGGAAGCTCGGCTTCGAGCTGGTGGCGCGGTACGGGCGCATCGGGGACGAGCACGTCGCCGTCGAGCAGGGGGTCTCCTGGGAGAAGCTCGACCACGACGGGTTCAAGCTGCGCCTGTCGGAGCTGGAGCGCGGGGCGGTGAACGTCGTCGTGCAGCCGGGGCACTGGCGGATCCCGCGCGTCGACCACCTCGGCGTGGCCCTCGACGAGGACGACTTCCAGTCGGTGCTCGGCCGCGCGATGCAGTGGAACCTGCGCGTGCAAGAGCACGGCGGCCGGCGGACGTTCGTCGCGACGAACGCGGGCTACCGGCTCGAGGTGCACCCGCCGCGCGACTGGATCGAGGAGCTGCTCGCCGAGAGCCACGAGCTGCGCCTCTCGGAGCTGCAGCTGCGCGCCGACGAGCCCGAGGCGAAGGCCGGCGCCCTGGCGGACATCCTCGGGCTCGAGCTCGGGGACAACGCCGTCCAGGTCGGCACCACTCTCGTCCGCTTCCTGGCGGGCGGACCGGAGGGCCGACCCGAGCTGTACGGTGAGCGCTTCGAGTGACGGAGCACAGCTACGCCGCCGCCGGTGTCTCGCTCACGACCGCCGTGTCGGTCGTCGACCGGCTTCGGGCCGCGGTCGAGTCCACCGGCGCGCAGGGCTTCGGCGGGTTTGCCGGACTGCACCCGCTCGGAGACGGGCGCTTCCTCGCCGCCTCGACCGACGGCGTCGGCACGAAGCTGATCCTCGCCCGGCAGCGCGGCCGGCTGCGCGACTGCGGCGCCGACCTCGCGGCTCACTGCATCAACGACGTCGTGACCTGCGGCGCCCAGCCGCTCATGCTGCTCGACTACGTCGCCGCGAACGAGATCCGGCTCGAGGAGGTTGCCGAGCTCGTCGACGGCGCGGCCGAGATCTGCCGCGCGGCCGGCGTCGCGCTCGTCGGCGGCGAGACGGCTGAGCTGCCCGGGATCTACGCCGAGGGCGAGCTCGACTTCGCCGGCACGTGCGTCGGCGTCGTCGAGAGCCCGCTCGACGGCTCGACGATCCAGGCGGGCGACACCGTCATCGGATTCCCGTCGGCGGGCGTGCACGCAAACGGCTTCACGCTCGTGCGTCGCGTGCTCGAGGACGAGGACTACGACGGCGACGACCTGCTCGCGCCCACGCGCCTCTACCTGGACACGGCGCGGGCACTGCGCGGCCGGGCGAAGGCGTTCGCGCACGTCACCGGCGGCGGCATCCTCGGCAACCTCGAGCGCGTCCTGCCGGACGGTCGAAGCGCGGACATCGACTGGGAGGCCTGGGAGCGGCCGCCCGTGTTCCAGTGGCTCGCGCGCCATGTCGACGAGGACGAGCTTCGGCGCGTGTTCAACCTGGGCATCGGCTGGTGCGCGGTCGTGCCGGAAACACAGGAAGGCGAGCTCGTGATCGGGCACATCTCGTGATCGGCGTCCTCGTCAGCGGCAACGGCTCGAACCTGCAGGCGCTGATCGACGCGGGCCTGCCGATTGCGGCGGTCGCCGCGAACCGCAAGGACGCCTACGCGCTCCAGCGCGCGCGCGAAGCAGGCATTCCGACGGCGACGTTCAGCCTCGACTGCCACCCCGACCGCACCGAGCGCGACCTCGTGATGGCGACGTGGCTCGAGGAGCACGGCGTCGAGCTCGTCGTGCTCGCCGGGTACATGCACCTGCTGACCGAGCCGTTCCTGCGCCGCTTCCCCGGCCGCATCGTCAACGTCCACCCCTCGCTGCTCCCCGCGTTCCCGGGCGCACACGCGATCGACGACGCGCTCGCGGCCGGCGTCGAGACGACCGGCGTCACCGTGCACTACGTCGACGAAGGGCTCGACACCGGCCCGGTGATCGCGCAGGAGGAGCTTCCACTCGAGCCGCGCGACACGCTCGTCGAGCGCATCCATTCCGCCGAGCATCGATTGCTTCCCAAGGTGGTGAGTGAGCTGTGCCTCGCGCGCTCCTGAGCGTCTACGACAAGGACGGCGTGGCCGAGCTCGCGGCCGGGCTCGTCGACCTCGGCTGGGAGCTCGTCTCCTCCGGGAACACAGCGGCCCACCTGGAGCAGCACGGACTGCCGGTGAAGCGGGTCGAGGAGGTGACCGAGGCGCCCGAGATGCTCGGCGGGCGCGTCAAGACGCTCCACCCGCGCATCCACGGGGGCATCCTCGCCCGCCGTGAGCTCGCGGACGACATGGCAACGCTCGCAGAGCACGGCATCGAGACGTTCGAGCTCGTCTGCTCGAATCTCTACCCCTTCACCTCGATCGCCGGCCGCCGCGGCGCGACGGACGAGGAGATCGTCGAGATGATCGACGTCGGCGGCCCCTCGATGCTCCGCGCGGCGGCGAAGAACTACCCGCACGTGATCGCGCTCTGCCACGCCGACCAGTACGGCCCGGTGCTGCAGGATCTGCGCGAGCACGGCGAGGTCTCCGCGGAGAAGCGGCGCGACCTCGCACGCGAGGCATTCGCCCACACAGCGGCGTACGACGCGGCGATCGCCAACTGGTTCGCGGAGCACGAGCGGTTCCCGCAGTCGCTGACGGTCAGCTTCGAGAAGGTCGCCGACCTCTCGTACGGCGAGAACCCCCATCAGTCGGCCGCGTACTACCGCGAGCTCGGGGCGCGCAGGCATCTGCTCTCGCAGGTCGAGCAGCTCGGCGGCAAGGAGCTGTCGTACAACAACCTGGCCGACCTCGAAGGCGCGCGCCGCGTTCTCCGCGAGTTCGCATTGCCGGCGGTCGTGATCGTCAAGCACGCGAACCCGTGCGGCGTCGCGGTCGCGGCGACGATCGACGAGGCGTGGGAGCGCGCTCTCGCGGCCGACCCGGTGTCCGCGTTCGGGTGCGTCGCGCTTCTGAACCGGGAGGTTCCGGCGGCGCTCGGGGCCCGGATCGCCGAGCATTTCGTCGAGGTGCTGCACGCGCCGGGCTATGAGGACGGTGCGCTCGAGGCGCTGCGCGCGAAGAAGGCGCTGCGGATCCTCGCCGACCGGGAACGCCGCACCGAGACGCCCGGCGAGCGCGACTACAAGCGCGTGCTCGGCGGCGTTCTCGTCCAGGAGCGCGATGCCGACATCGAGGACCGCGAGGCGATGGAGGTCGTGACCGGTGCCGTGTCGGAGCAGCAATGGGGCGACCTGCTCTTCGCGTGGCGCGTGTGCAAGCACGTGTCGTCGAACGCGATCGTCCTCGCCCGCGACCTGCAGACAATCGGCATCGGCGCAGGACAGATGAGCCGCGTCGATGCCGTTCGGATCGCGGTCGAGAAGGCACGCGAGCACGGGCACGACCTCGCCGGCGCGGTGCTCGCGAGCGACGCGTTCTTCCCGTTCGCGGACGGCCCGCAGATTGCTCTCGACGCGGGCGTGACCGCGCTGATCCAGCCGGGCGGCTCGAAGCGGGACGGCGACGTGGTCGACGCGGTCGCGGCGGCCGGCGCGGCGATGGTCCTCACCGGCCGCCGCCACTTCCGGCACTAGTCCCTACAGATCGCCCGGCGCCGCGAAGCGGTAGAAGTGCGCGCCGAGCCCGGCCTGGTTGAGCGCGAAGAGGATGCCGAGCATGTCCTCGAGCGCGCGGGCGTGCTCCAGGCCGCCGACAAACGCAGGCTCGTACCCCGCGTCGCGGATCAGCTGCTCCGTCACCTCCCGGGCATCGTCGTCCGCGGCGAAGAGGTTCGACGGCCGCACGCGCTGCGCGGCGATCTCGTCGTACACCGCCGCGAAGTTGAGGTTGAACGACTTCGCCGTCGGCCCGCCGACGATCGACTTCACCTCGTGCGCGAGCGACTCGAACTCCTCGTTACGGCCGCGAAACGCATTGGTGGCGTCGATCGTGATCTTCCCCTCGACGCCCGACACCTTCCCGAGCGCGTTCGCGATCTCGCCGGACGGCACGGCGACGAGGATTGCGTCGGCGTCCGAGGCGTCGCCTCCATCGCGCCCGAGCTCGGTCACGTCGTGGCCCGCGGCACGCCAGAGCCCCGCAAGCCCGCCGCCGACATTTCCTCTGCCGATCACTGTGATGTTCATGCATTCCTCCAACGTCGGAGCCGGGGGTAGGCTTCCCGGCCGATGGCGCGCGAGTACCCGACCATCCTCGACCTCGTCGGCGGCACACCGATCGTGCGTCTCCCGCGCATGTCGCAGGAGGTACCCGCGACGCTGCTCGCGAAGCTCGAGTTCCTGAACCCGGGCGGGTCGAACAAGGACCGGATCGGCCTCGCGATGATCGAGGCGGCGGAGCGGGACGGCAAGCTGAAGCCCGGCGGGACGATCGTGGAGCCGACCTCCGGCAACACGGGCGTGGGGCTCGCGATCGCCGCGGCGCAGAAGGGTTACCGCTGCATCTTCGTCATGCCCGACAAGATGAGCCAGGAGAAGATCTCGATGCTGCGCGGCTACGGCGCAGAGGTCGTGATCACGCCGACCGCCGTCGACCACGACTCGCCGGAGTCGTACTACTCGGTCTCCTCACGCCTTGCCGAGGAGATCCCGGGCGGCTTCAAGCCGGACCAGTACTCGAACATGTCGAACCCGGAGGCGCATTACCTGACGACCGGGCCGGAGATCATCGAGCAGACCGGCGGGGAGCTCGACGCGATCGTCATCTCGGTCGGCACCGGCGGGACGATCAGCGGCGTCGGGCGGTACTTCAAGGAGCATGCGCCGCACGTGAAGATCGTCGGCGTCGATCCCGAAGGCTCGGTCTACACGGCGAAGAGCGACGCCGATCTTCATCCGTACCTGGTCGAGGGGATCGGCAAGGACACGTGGCCGGAGACGATGGATCCGGACGTCGTCGATCACTGGGTCCGCGTGTCGGATCGCGACTCGTTCCTGACCGCGCGACGGCTCGCGCGCGAGGAGGGTCTCCTCGTCGGCGGCTCGGCGGGCTCGACGATCGCGGGCGCGCTCGTCTACGCGGCCGACTGCGAGCCGGGTGCGCAGGTGCTCACGATCCTGCCGGACTCCGGCCGCTCGTACCTCTCGAAGTTCCTCGACGACAACTGGATGATCGAGCACGGCTTCCTCGAGCGCGGCGTCCCGGCCCCGCGCGTGCGCGACCTCCTGCGCGAGAAGCCCGGAGAGACGCCGGCGCTCGTCACCGTCTCCGCGCACCAGAAGGTCGCCGAGGCGATCGACGTGATGGAGCGCTACTCGATCTCGCAGCTGCCGGTCGTCCGTGACGGCGAGGTGTCGTCGCTCGCGGACGTCATCGGCTCGTTGCAAGACCGCGCGCTGCTCGACCTCGTCTTCAAGAACGCGGATGCGCTGCACGAGGACGTCGCCGTCGCGATGCAGGGCCCGCTTACCGCCGTCGACGCAAACGCGTCGGTCGACGAGATCGTCACCGCGCTCACCGGCGGCACGAACGCGGTCGTCGTCGCGGACGCGGGCAAGCCGATCGGCGTCGTCACGCGCAGCGACCTGCTCGAGTACCTCGCGCACGCGCGCTGAGTCGCTGCGAGCGTGGGTCTGGCACCTAGGGTGTCAGACACCGTGAGCACCACTACACCGACGGTCAGCCTCGCGGCGATCCGCCGCACGATCGTCTCCGCGCAGGGGTTCGCGGGGCGGTTCCGGCGCGCGCAGATCGACGACGTCGACGCTGCGATCCGCCGGCTCTCCGCCGTCCAGCTCGACTCGATCTCCGCCGTCGACCGCGCGCACCGGCTCACGCTCTCGGCACGCATCGGCGCGTTCGATCCCGAGACCGTCCCGGAGCTCCTCCGCGCGGGCCGCATCTTCGAGTACTGGGCGCACGAGGCCTCGCTGCTCCCGATCGAGCTCTGGCCGTTCTTCCGGCGCGCGATGGAGGACACGGGCCACTGGGGGATCTACGACCGTGCGCTGCGTGACCATGGCGAGCTCGCCGAGCCGATCCTCGCGCGCATCCGCGAAGAAGGCCCGCTCGGGTCGCGCGACTTCGAGGCCGGCGGGGAGTTCAAGGGCGGCGGGATGTGGAACTGGAAGCCGTCGAAGATGGTTCTCGAGGCACTGTGGGACCGCGGGCAGCTCGTGATCGCCGGGCGGCGCAACTTCCAGCGCCTCTACGACCTGACCGAGCGCGTGATCCCCGACCCCGTCCTCGGCGCGCCGACGCCGACCGAGGACGAGATGCTCCGCACGTTCGCGCTGCTCGCCGTCCGCGCCCGCGGCGCGCTGACCGAGCCCGCGATCCGCGAGCACTGGCGGCTCAAGGGCGGCCGCGCCCGCCTGCACCACCACCTGCTCGCCCTCGTCGACGAAGGCGAGCTGCGCGAGGTGCAGCCCGACGACGGCGGCGTGCCGTTCTTCGTCGACGCGCACGCCGAGCTCGGCGGCGACGCCGCACCGCCCGTGCTCGTGTGCCCGTTCGACAACCTCGTCTGGGACCGGCCGCTGCTCGAGCGCGTGTTCGGCTTCAAGCACGTGATCGAGGTCTACAAGCGCGAGCACGAGCGCGCGTACGGCTACTACGTCCTGCCGCTGCTCGCAGGCGACCGCTTCCTCGGCCGAGCCGACCTGAAGGCCGACCGCGCCGAAGGCGTGTTGCGCATCCGCCGCTTCACACGTGAGCCGAAGGTTCGCGGCGACGTCGACGCGAAGCTCGAGCGGGCGGCGCTGCGGCTCGCGCGGACGATCGGGCTCGAGGGTGTCGAACGCGCGTGAGGTGACGGTCGAGGAGGCGCGGCGCATCGCAGTGCGCGCGCAGCTCCTCGACGGCTCCGCGACGAACGTGCTCGACACCGTTCGCCGTCTCGGCTTCCTGCAGCTCGATCCGATCTCGAGCGTCGCGCCGCCGCAGCACCTCGTGCTCTGGAGCCGGCTCGGGCCGGCCTACGACCGCAACGAGCTCGACCGGCTGCTCTGGGAGGAGCGGTCGCTCGTCGAGTGGAACGCCTTCCTCTGGCCGGCGGAGGACCTGCCGCTCCTCCGGGCGCGGATGCGCCGCCGCGACCGACCGCTCGACCGGCGCATCGTCGCGTACCTCGAGGAGAACGCCGCCTACCGCCGCTACATCCTCCGCGAGCTCGAGCGTCGCGGCCCGCTACTCTCGCGCGAGATCGAGGACCACAAGCCGTCGGGACGCGAGGCGCATCGCTGGTGGGGCGAACGCAAGATGGGCCTGATGCTGGGGCTGCTCAACACGCGCGGCGACGTCGCCGTCGTCGGGCGCCGCGGCAAGCAGCGCCTGTGGGACCTCGCCGAGCGCTGGTACCCGGAGACCGAGCGCATGCCGTGGCCGGAGGCGCGGCGGCTGCTCGAGGAGAAGCAGTTCCGCTCGCTCGGGGTGAAGCTCGAGCGCGGGCGGCTGCTCGCCCATCCCGACGCCGAGGATCCGGGGCGCGTTCCGGCGCGCACGACCTTCCTCTCGCCGTTCGACCGGCTCGTGCACGACCGCGACCGTGCGCACGCGCTGTGGGACTTCTTCTACCGCCTCGAGATGTACGTGCCGAAGGCGAAGCGCGAGTTCGGCTACTACGTGCTGCCCATCCTCCGCGGCGACCGCGTCATCGGGCGAATCGAGCCGGTGCACGACCGCAAGGCGGGACGCCTGCGCGTCCTCGGGACCTGGTGGGAGGACGGCGTGAAGCCGGTCTCGCTCCAGAAGCCGCTGCGCGACCTCGCCCGCTGGCTCGGTGCGTCACTAGAGTCTTGAAGATGGACTTCGAGACGCGCGCCATCCACGCAGGGCAGGAACCGGATCCCGCGACCGGCGCGATCATCACGCCGATCTACCAGACGTCGACGTTCGTGCAGGAAGCGGTCGGCGTCCACAAGGGCTACGACTACGCACGCGTCGCGAACCCGACGCGCACGGCGCTCCAGATCGCGCTCGCGAGCCTCGAGAACGCCGCGCACGGCGTCGCGTTCAGCTCCGGCCTCGGCGCGACGACGACGCTGATGCACCTCGTCAACCCCGGCCAGCGCGTCGTGCTCATCGCCGACGTGTACGGCGGCGTGTACCGGATGACCTCGCAGGTGTACGAGGAGAAGGGCTACCGCTTCACCTACGTGCCGGCTGCGGAGTTCGACGAGCACCTCGGCGAGCACCTCGACGAAGACGTGAAGCTCGTCTGGGTCGAGACGCCGTCGAACCCGCTGCTGAACGTCGTCGACATCCGCCGCGCTGCAGAGGCGGCGCACGCTGCGGGCGCGCTGCTCGTCGTCGACAACACGTTCGCCTCGCCCTACCTGCAGCAGCCGCTCGACCTCGGCGCGGATCTCGTCGTGCACTCGACGACGAAGTACCTCGGCGGGCACAGCGACGTCGTCGGCGGCTTCGTCGCCACGAACGACGACAAGCTCGCGGAGCGCCTGTACTTCCTGCAGAAGTCGCTCGGCGCGACGCCGGGGCCGTTCGACGCCTGGCTCGTGCTGCGCGGGATCAAGACGCTCGCCGTCCGCATGCGCGCGCACTGCGAGAACGCGCGGCGCGTCGCCGAGTTCCTCGACGGGCATCCCGGAGTCGTGCGCGTGCTGTGGCCCGGGCTGCCGTCGCATCCGAACCACGAGGTCGCCCGCGCGCAGATGCGCGACTTCGGCGGCATGGTCTCGTTCCTCACCGAGACGGAAGAGGACGCCGTCGAGCTCGTCGCGCGCACGAGGCTCTTCGCGCTCGCCGAGTCGCTCGGCGGCGTCGAGAGCCTGATCGAGCATCCGGCGCGCATGACGCACGCCTCGACCGCGGGCGCGCCGTTTGCACCGCCGTCGAACCTCGTGCGGCTGTCGGTCGGCATCGAGTCCGCCGAAGATCTCGTGGCGGATCTCGAAGCGGCGCTGCTCAGACGCGCAGCGAAGGTCTAGGCGGCACCGGCAGCGGCGGCACGTCCCGCCACGGCAGCAGGCCGAAGCGCGCCAGCGCACGCGGCAGGCGCCGGTCCGGCTGCATCTCGGCGGTGTGCGCCCACTCGCCCTCGAAGTCCCAGAGACGGTCGTGCGAATCGTCGTCGCGGATCTCGATCGCCAGCTGGTTCGTCTCCTCGAGCTGGTCGCGGATGATCCGGTCTCTCGTGCTCCAGTAGAGCTGCAGCGGCACACCGGAGTCGGCGATCTGGCGCGCGAAGTAGTCCGGGCTCCGCAGCTCGTAGGCGAGCGGCACCTGCTTCGGCGTCCCGCCCACCTCGATGCGGCAGAGCCGTTGCAGCTCCTTCCCGTTCGGCAGCGCGGCGAAGTCGTAGTAGCGGCGCGCCATGTCCGTCGCCGGGTCGAAGGCGGCCGCGCCGGCCAGCAGGTGCGGATACATCCCGACGAGGAGCAGCGTCTCCTGCCCGCCCATCGAGCCGCCGATCGCGTAGATCCGCTTCATGTCCACGTTGACGCCGTTCGCGCGCGCGATCTCGGGCATGCGCGCGAGGTCGGCGATCTCGCCGGGGTACCCCCAGGAGTCCCAGTGCAGCCGGCGACCCTCGCCGGCGGGGTTGATGACGGCGAAGTCGCCCTCGCCCGGGAGCGTGCCCCAGAGCAGCGCGTTGTGGATCTCGCGAATGCCGCGGCCGTGCGGCGAGATGACGAGCGGGATCTTCTGCCCGTGGTAGCCGGCCGGGAAGAGCAGCCACGCCGGCCGAACGACTCCGTCGTGGGCGACGTAGTGGATGAGCCGCGCCTCGATCCGCGCGGCGCCCTGCAGCGGCTGCTCGGCGGCGCCCGCGATCGGGACCAGCACGAGCGCAAGTCCCACAACGAGGAGAAGCCGCATGCGCCATACCGTAGGTCCCGCATTGAGAAGATGCAGTTATGAGCCCGTTGCGCAACATCGACCTGAACTTCATGGGAGCTCAACACGCGATCGGGGTGTACCTCGTCGACACCGACGACGGTCCTGCCCTGTTCGACTGTGGGCCCGCGTCGACGATCCCCGCGCTCGAGGCCGGTCTCGCCGACCACGGGCTCGCGCTCACCGACGTCCGCCACCTGCTGCTCTCGCACATCCATCTCGACCACGCGGGCGCGGCCGGAGTGCTCGTGCGCAAGCACCCGGAGCTCACCGTCTGGGTGAGCGAGATCGGCTATCCGCATCTCGTCGACCCGTCGCGGCTCGAGCGCTCTGCCCGGCGCCTCTACGGCGATCTCTTCGACCAGCTGTGGGGCGAGCTCGCACCGGTTCCGGAGGAGAATGCGCGCGTCGCAACCGGGAACGTCCTCGGCTGGGACGTGTTCCCCACGCAGGGCCACGCATCGCACCACGTGAGCTACGACCGCGGCGGCACGATCCTCGCGGGTGACGCCGCAGGCGTGCGCATGCCCGGTGCGTCGTACGTGCTGCCGGTCTCGCCGCCGCCCGACATCGACGTCGAGACGTGGCACGAGACCGTCGCGGCGATTCGCGCGCGCGACCCGCAGCGTCTCGCCCTCATCCACTTCGGCGTGCACGAGGACGTCGGCGCGCACCTCGACCGGCTCGAGCTCGAGCTCGACCGCTGGGCGGAGCGCGTCGGCGGCGGCATGGGCCAGGAGGAGTTCGTCGAGGCCGCCCTCGCCGACGCGGGCGACGACGCGGAGCAGTACGACCGCGCCGCGCCGTTCTGGCAGTCCTGGCAGGGCATGAAGCGCTACTGGGACGTCAAGCGGAACGCTTGAACGAGCTCGAGCGGATCGAGGCGCAGGCGCTTCGGGAAGCGGTCGTGCTGGGCGGCGGCGAGGCAGAGCTCGTCGGCGGCGCCGCCTGTGTCCGGCACAGGCAGGTGCCGATCCTCGAGCTGAACCGCGCGATCCCCATCGGCGCGGCGGTCGACGCGGCCGCGATCGCGGCGTGGTTCGGCGACGACCGCCACGTGATCTGCGTGACAGGAGAGCGTCTCGACCTCGCGGGCTCGCTCGCCGAGCGCGGCTACACCCGCGGCCGGGCGTGGCTGAAGTTCCGGCGCAAGGGCGAGCCGGCGCCAACGGCTGCGACCGACCTTCGCGTCAGCGAGACGCTCGACGCGGATGCGTTTGCGACCGCCACCGGACTGCCGCGCGAGCTGAGCGGCTTCGTCGGCGCACCCGGCTGGCGGCACTTCGTCGCCTGGGACGGCGACGAGCCTGCAGCGTGCGGCGCCCTCTACGTCGAGGGTGAGCTGGCGTGGCTCGGCGTCGGCTCGACGCGCGAGGCCTACCGCCGGCGCGGCGCGCAGAGTGCGCTGCTCGCCGCACGCATCGAGACCGGACGCTCACTCGGCGCGCGGACGTTCACGTGCGAGACGGGCGAGGACGTCGACGTCTCGTACCGCAACATCCTCCGCGCCGGGTTCGCCGAGGCCTACCGGCGCGAGAACTGGCTCAGCCCTCAGCTCGTGCGGTAGACGTTCACGCCCGTCGTCTGGGCGCGCGCCAGGACGAGCATCTCGTCGATCGAGACGTGCGGCGGGCGCGTGACGGCGAACAGGATGCACTCTGCGATGTCCTCGGCCTTCAGCGGCCCGCCGAGGCCGACGTTGGCGTAGACGGACGCAGCCTTCTCCTCGTCGCCGCGGAAGCGCACCTTGGAGAAGTCCGTCTCGACGAGCCCGCCGGCGATGTTCGTGACGCGCACCGGCTTGCCGAAGAGGTCTTCGCGCAGCGCGCGCGTGTATCCGTGTACGGCGAACTTGGAGGCGACGTACGACGAGCCGTTCGCGTACGCCCAGATGCCGGCGACCGAGCCGATGTTGACGACATGGCCGTCGCCGCTCTCGATCAGCTGCTCGATGCAGAGGCGCGTCATGCGCATCAGTCCGAGCACGTTCGTCTCGATCACCTCGCGTTCGTCCTCCTCGGCCGACTCCCAGACCGGGTCGCGGCCACGGGACAGCCCGGCGTTGTTGACGAGGATGTCGATACCGCCGAGCTCCTCGAGCGCGGCGTCGACGAACCGGCGGCAGCTCTCGGGGTCGGTGACGTCGAGGTTGCCCTCGCGGCGGGAGCCCGTGTAGACCGTCGCGCCGGCCTCACGCAGCGACGCGGTGGTCGCCGCGCCGATGCCGCTCGACGCGCCCGTGACGATCGCCCGCTTCCCGTCCAGCTGCCCCACGCCGAGACCCTAACGACCGGAGGTGCCCGAACGTCTTAGAACCTGAACCGGTTCAGGTTCTAAAGTTCCCGACCCATGCAGCCCGCCGGCCCCGGACACAGCCGCACGCTCCGACTCTGGTTCATCACCGCGGTCCTGCTCGTGCTGCTCGTCCTGATCGCCATCGGCAGCCACGACGGGGCGCTCGGCACCGGCTCGCACGCGCAGCCGACGCCGGGCTACGTCGACTGGGCGATGAGCGTCTTCCTCGTCATCTTCGTGCTGATGATCCCCTTCGCCATCTACGTGTACTGGGCGCAGATGCGCGAGTTCCGCGCGCAGAAGGAGCCCCAGAGCTTCCAGTCGAGGGTGATCCGCACGTTCGCGATGATGGCGTTCATCCTCCTGTTCGCGTTCCTGGTCGTGACGATCAAGCGACACGGCGGACTGCACTTCATCACGCTGCAGAGCCTCACCGGCAAGGGCGGCAAGGGCGGCGTCAACGGACAGAAGCAGCTACACGCGAAGCCGTACAACCCGACGTTCCGGTGGCCGGTCCTCTACGCGACCCTGGTGTTGCTCGCGATCGGCGGGGCGATCTGGTGGCGGCAGCGCGGGGAGACGAGGACGGGACAGGCGTGGGTCTCGCCCGAGGCGGAGCTGACCGATGACGTGCTCGCATCGATCGACGACGCGATCGACGACCTCGAGGCCGAGCCGGACGCGCGCCGCGCGGTGATCGCAGCGTACGCGCGCATGGAGCGCGTTCTCGGACGGCACGGGCTCAGGCGCAGGCCGAGCGAGACGGCGGTCGAGTATCTCCGCCGCGTGCTGCTCGGGCTCACGTCGCGCACGGACGCCGTCACCCGGCTCACGGGCCTCTTCGAGCAGGCGAAGTTCAGCCGGCACGACATTGACGGCTCGATGAAGCAGGACGCGATCGACTCGCTCCGGACGATCCGCGACGACCTGCAAGGCGCATCGGCATGAGGCGTAGACTCGGCGGAGCCTCACAGAGAGCGCAGGTGCCGGCTTTGCCGGCGCCGGAGCGGGAATCATGAGGCGGCATCGCATCGACCTCGCGGTGCTCCTACTGCTCGCAACGGGAGTCACCGTCTACGTCTCGCTGGCGGTTCCGGGCGATCGCAACCTCGTCGTGCACGTCTACGTGCTCTTCGTCGGCGCGTTGCTGATGACCGCGGTGCTGATCTCGGTCGGTGCGGCCGCGCCGCCGCGGCGCCGCTCCGAGTTTCGCCGTGCGCTCGACGAGCGCGCGCAGCCGCACCGCCAGGTGTCCGAGCTCGCGCGGTTCGAACGCGAGGTGACGCTCGCGGTCGGCAGCGCGCACGACTTCCACGTGCGGCTGCGACCGCACCTCTCCGAGATCGCGCAGGCGCGCCTCGAGCGCACGGGCCGGCGTGCCGGGCCGCAGACGCTCGGCCGCTGGTGGGAGCTCCTCGCCCCCGACCGGCCCGAGCCGCGCGACCGCTTCGCGCCCGGCATTCGCGAGGCGCAGCTGCGCGAGCTCGTCTCCGACCTCGAGTCGCTCTGAGAGGATGAGCTGATGGAGCTCGCCGAGGTCGGGAGGGTCTCAGGCCGCGTTCTCGACGAGGTCGAGAAGGCGGTGATCGGCAAGCGAGACGCGCTCGAGCTGCTCATGCTCGGGCTGCTCGCCGACGGCCACGTCCTGCTCGAGGACTATCCCGGTCTCGCGAAGACGCTGATGGCGCGCTCGTTCGCGCGAGCGACGTCGCTCGACTTCTCGCGGATCCAGTTCACACCCGACCTGATGCCGTCCGACGTGACCGGCTCGTCGGTCTACAACCAGCGGAACGCAGACTTCGAGTTCCGCCCCGGTCCGATCTTCGCCAACGTGCTCCTCGCCGACGAGATCAACCGCGCCCCGCCGAAGACGCAGGCGGCGCTGCTCGAGGCGATGCAGGAGCGCCAGGTGACGACCGAAGGCGAGACGCGCCGGCTCGGCCCGCCGTTCCTCGTGCTCGCGACGCAGAACCCCATCGAGTACGAAGGCACGTACCCGCTGCCCGAGGCGCAGCTCGACCGCTTCCTGCTCCGGATGTCGGTCGGCTATCCCGAGCGCGAGGACGAGTGGCGGGTGCTGGCAGAGCGTGCGGAGCGCCGCACCGACGACGTCGAGATCGAACCGGTCGTCGACCGCGAGACGCTGCTCGCGATGCACCGCGCCTGCGAAGAGGTCTACGTGTCGGAACCCGTCGGGCTGTACATGGTCGACCTGGTCGCAGCGACGCGCACGTCTCAGTCGATCCAGGTCGGCGCGTCGCCGCGCGGCTCGCTCGCGCTGCTCAAGCTGTCACGGTGCCGCGCCGCGCTCGACGGGCGCGACTACGTCACCCCCGACGACGTGAAGGCCGTCGCGGTGCCGGCGCTCGCCCATCGGCTGACGCTCCGCCCCGAGCTCTGGGTGCAGCGCATCTCGCCCGAGGAAGTCGTGCGCGAACGGCTCGACTCGGTGCCGACGCCGGCTGCTGAAGACCTCGCGCGCACGTGACGCGGCGCGCGTCGCCCAAGCTGGGCGGGTACGCGGTGCTCTCGGCGCTCGGCCTGCTGGCGGCGCTCGTCCTCGGACGGCCGGAGCTCGTCGCGCTGACCGCGCCGTTCCTGCTCACGCTGGCAGCGGGTCTCGTCGTCAGCGTCCCACCGCGCTTCGGGCTCGAGCTCACCGCCGACGAACGCGTCGTCGAAGGCGACGACGTGCGCGTCGTCGTCACCGTGACGGCAGAGACGCCGGTGGAGCAGCTCGACCTCTACCTTCGCCTCCCGGACGGGCTCGCACTGAAGGACGGAACGAGCCCCGTCTCGATCGCGTTGCGCCGCGGCGAGCAGCGCGAGCTCGAGCTGACGCTCTCAGCGAAGCGCTGGGGCGCGCACACGCTCGGGCCGCTGTACGTACGAACGCGCGACCAGCTCGGCCTGTTCGTTTGGGAAGGCGCCGTCCTGCAGACGCCCGTCCTTCGCGTCTATCCGCGCGAAGCGACGCTCCGCCGGATCCTGCAGCCGCGCGAGACGCAGGTCTTCTCCGGCAGCGAGGTCGCGCGACACAAGGGTGAAGGGATCGAGTTCGCCGACGTGCGCCCCTGGGCAGCCGGCGATGCGCTGAAGCGCGTCAACTGGCGCGCGAGCGCGCGCCGCAGCGAGCTCTGGGTGAACGAGTCGCACCCCGAGCGCAACACGGACGTCATCCTGTTCGTCGACTCGTTCGCGGAGGCGCGCCACGACGGCGGCGGAACGCTCGACCTCGCGGTGCGCGCGACCGCTGCGCTTGCCGACGCGTACGTGAAGCGACGCGATCGCGTCGGCCTCATCTCGTTCGGCGGCATGTTGCGCTGGCTGCAGCCCGGGATGGGAACGGTGCAGCTCTACAAGATCATCGACGCCCTGCTCGACACCGAGGTGATCCTCTCCTACTACTGGACGGAGATCGAGATCCTGCCGCGCCGCACCTTGCCGCCGAACGCGCTCGTGATCGCGCTCTCGCCGCTGCTCGACCGCCGCTCGGTCGGCGCGCTGCTCGATCTGCGCATGCGCGGCTTCGATCTCGCAGTCGTCGACGTCTCGCCGCTGCCGTTCACGCCGCGGCCGAAGGGCGGTCTCGACGCGGTTGCGTACGACATCTGGACGCTGCATCGCGAAGCAGTTCGCCATCGCCTCAACCGCGCCGGTGTCGCCGTCGCCGAGTGGCGCGACGACATCCCGCTGCAGGCCGTGCTCGAGGAGGTGAGGTCATTCCGTCGCTACGCCCGGACCGCGCGCGCCTGATCACCGGCGGTGCTGCGTTCGCACTGGTCGCCGGCATCGGCGGCTACACGGCGTTCTCCGGCGCGCGGTTCGTCGTGCTCGGCGACGTGGCGTGCGGCGCCGGTCTCGTCGTGCTGCTCGTGGGGCTCGCCGTGCGCCTGCCGCTAACCGTTCCGTGGGCGATCGTCCTGACGGCGACCGGCTACCTGACGGGCCGTGCGGAGCGCCACCACGTCGACGGCTGGGCCGCGGTCGTCGGCGGCGCGCTGCTGCTCGCGAGCGAGCTCGCCGCCTGGTCGATCGACCACGACCGCAGGCTGACGACGGAGAGTCGCGTCGTCGTCCGGCAGGCGTCGACGATCGCGGCGCTCGTCGTCGTCGCGGTGCTGGTCGGGTTCGTCCTGATCGGAGCGTCCGGCATCTCGACCGGGGCGGATCTGCTCGTCACCGCGATGGGCGTCGCTGCAGCCGTCGCGGCGGTCGCTCTCATCCAGCGGCTGGTCCGCTCGTGAGAGCCCTCGCCGCCGTCGCGCTCGCGGCTGCACTCCACCTGCCGGCCGGCTACCACGCGTCGGTGTACGCGTCGGGGCTCGACCACCCGACGGCGCTCTCGTTCGGGCCGAACGGCCGGCTGTACGTCTCGGAGGACGTCGGCTCGATCGTCTCCGTCGGGCGCGGGACGACCAGGCCGCGGCCGTTCGCCGCGCACCTGACCGTCCCGCTCGGCCTGCTGTGGCGCGGGCGCACGCTGTACGTCTCGGAGAGCGGCAAGGTGGAGGCGCTGCGCAGCGGCGGCGCCCGCCGCGTCGTCGTCTCGGGCCTGCCGTACCAGGAGCACCAGCAGGATGCGATCGTCGCCGGCCCCGACGGACGCCTGTACCTCGGGTCCGGCTCGACCTGCGACGTCTGCAAGGAGAGCGACCGGCGCAGCGCCGCCGTGCTGTCGTTTCGGCCCGACGGGTCCGGCCTGCGCGTCGTCGCCACCGGGCTCCGAAACCCGTACGGGCTCGTGTTCGTCGGCAAGTCGCTGTACGCGACCGTGAACGGCCAGGACAACCTCGGCGACGGCGAGCCCGCCGACATGGTCGTGCGCATCCGCGCCGGTGCGAACTACGGCTGGCCGGTCTGCTGGCCGGACTACGCGCTTCGCCGACTCGAGGGACAGTGCGACGGCGTCACGCCGCCCGTCGCGTACCTCGAGCCGCACTCGTCGGCCGACGGGATCGTCTCGTGGCGCGGCGACCTCTTCGTCGCTGAGTGGGGCGAGTACCTCTCGAGCGAGCACGGCCGCGTTCTCGTGCGCATCGAGCACGGCCGAGCAACCCGGTTCGCGACGGGCTTCGAGCATCCGCTCGCGCTCGCCGTCGACCCCAGCGGCGGCCTTCTGGTCGCCGACTGGGGTCGAGGCGTGATCTACGAGATCCGGAAGAGCTAGCGAACTACGTCGCCACGACCGAGGCGGTCTCGGTCTCGGTGAGGCCGTTCGCGTCGTTCAGCTCGGCGACCACCGAATACGTGTGCTTCTTCACCGGGGCGAAGTTCGCAACGAACCTGACCGACTCGTCGGCGCCGATCACCGCGGTCGGCTGTGCGTCGTAAATCAGCTTCGAGCCGTCGTAGACGCGGTAGGTCATGCCGACCGTGGCGCCGACGCCCGCGTTCGCGGCGAGCTCGGGCACGAACATCTGAATCGTCGGATGCGTTCCCGCCTTGACCGTCGTCATCGTTCCGTTGATCACGCGGGCAAGCGCCGAGAACGAGTTGTACGACGTCTTGTGCGAGCCGTTCGAGTTCTCGATGCCGCTCTTCCACGGGTTGCCGGAGCTGTCGCGGAACGTGAACCAGATGAACATCTGGACGTTCGGATCGTTACGCGCGATCGTCAGCGCCTGCTTGGCATAGGCGGCCTGCAGCGACGTCGAGATGCCCTTCGGCTGCGCCGGCTTCGTCTCGTGGCCGTACTCGGTGATCCAGATCGGCACGGCACGGTGGAAGTACGCCTTCAGGTCCTTCTCGAAGGTCGGCAGCGTCGACAGCGTGACGTTCGGGTACTTGACCTTCTCCAGCGGCTTCGCGGTGCGCGCCGTCGGATACGGATGGTGGGCCCACGCGTCGAACCTGAGGCCCTTCACCTTTGCGAGCAGCCTGGCGAAGGTCCCCGGCGAGACGGTCTCGCTCGCGCCCTTGATCGGCTTGTCGCGGCCCTGCGCGGACGTCTCGCCGATCGCCACCTTCGCGAGCGGGTTCGCGCTCTTGATCGCGGCGTAGGCGACCTTGAACAACGCGCCGTAGCGGGCCGGGCTGACGATCGTCTTGCCGACGTACTGCGGATACAGGAACTGCTGCAGGTTCGGCTCGTTCCAGATCGACCACAGCGAGACCGACCCGTGGCCGTTGTGGCCGTTGTACCGCGTCGCCAGCATGCGCACGAACGTGACGAACGTGCTGCTGCTCGTCGGCAGGTAGTTCGGCGTATGACCGCCGTTGGCCCACTTCGGCGTGCCGGTGACGTTGATCATCACGCGCATGCCTGCGCGCGACGCGTTCGCGACGAGATCGTCGAGGTCGGTCAGGTGGTACGCGGGATCGTCGCCGTCACTGGCGTCGGCGGGCTTCGTCGCCGCGATCGTCGCCCAGTTGGCGGTCGTGTGGATCACCGACGCGCCGGTTGCGGCGGCATCGGCGATGTTCTGCTGCGCGGACGGCGAGAAGCGAAGGCTCACGTCATCGAAGAAGCCGATCGGCATCTGATGAGCGGCGGATGCAGTGGCTGCCGGCGCGGCTAGCAGTGTGAGCGCGGCGAGCAGCACGAAACGGTGAAGTTTCGACAATACGATCTCCCTCCTCAGGACTGGGTCGCGGGCGAAGCGATCGCCGGGACCGTAGCGAGGCGCTTTGAGGGTGGTGTTAAGAGCTTCGCCGCCAGTCGCGAAACGCCTGCAGCAAGCGTTCTTCCGCGGTGGCGGAGAGGTCAGCGAGCGTGATCGTGCCCGTGAGCTCGATCGTTACACGCAGCTGCTCGACGTACTCCGTGCAGCCGTCGCAACCGTCGAGATGACCTTCGAACGCACGACGGTCGCGCTCGCCGAGCGCACCCTCGAGGTAATCCGTGACGAGCTCCACGAGCTCGTGGCAGCTGAGGCCTTCTACGTCGATCATGCGTTCTCCGTCGGAGCGAGATAGTCCTCGAGCGCGCGCCGCACGCGGGAGCGGGCTCGGTGGAGCAGGACTCGTTGATTGACCTCGCTGATGTCGAGTGCGTTACGGACCTCGTCGCTCGACCACCCTTCGACGTCGCGCAGCGAGATCACGGCGCGCTGACTTGCGGGCAGCGCTTCGACTGCCCGCGCGATCACGTCACGCGTCTCCGCAGCCAGCAGCCGTTCCTCCGGAAGCGCGCGCGGCGGTGCGCTCCAGCCCCCCGGATTCTCCGGCGCGTCGTCGGGCAGGAAGCGCTCCGGCTCGACGGCCGCCTCGGGGACGCGTGCCGGATCCTGGAGGGCCGAGAACGGGATCGTGCGGCCCTCGCGCTGCGCGCGGGTCTTCGCGGTGTTCACGAGGATGCGGAAGACCCAGGTGCGGAGGGTCGACCGGCCCTCGAAGCGATCGAGCGCACCGAGCACGCGCAGCCAGGTCTCGGCGACGACGTCCTCGGCGAGCGCTCGCGTCGGCACGAAGATCTGGGCGACGCGCAGGAGCGACGGATGCCAGTCGCGCACGATCCTCCGGTACGCGTCCTCGTCGCCGGCGCGGAGTGCGGCGACGAGCTGCTCTTCGCTCGGCTCCACGAGCCGAACCTACCGGCTTGACAGGCTCCCAGACGAGCGCTTACGGTACCGGAAACGTTCCGGTAATAGTTCCGGGACAACCGAGCAGGCCCATCTGAGCGGCGAGCTGGGCACTTCCGAGAGGAGTTCGCATGAGCTCAGTCCCCAAGCGCCGTGCAGCGGTCCTCGTGGCGATCGTGGCCGCCGTCGCGGCGGTCGCCGCCTCGGTCACGCCGGTCCGCACGGCGAGCGCCCACCCGGCCGTCGCACGCGCCGCACTCGCCTCGACCCTGCTCTCGCAGGGCAAGCCGGCGACGGCATCGTCGACCGAGAGCGCGTCGTACCCGGCCGCGGATGCGGTCGACGGCAACACCGGCACGCGCTGGTCGTCGGCGTTCAGCGACCCGCAGTGGATCTACGTCGACCTCGGCGCCTCCGCGTCGATCACGCAGGTCGTCCTCAACTGGGAGACCGCGTACGGGAAGTCGTTCCAGATCCAGACCTCGAACGACGCCTCGACCTGGACGACGATCTACTCGACGACGGCGGGCACCGGCGGCGTGCAGACGCTCAACGTCAGCGGCAGCGGCCGCTACGTCCGCATGTACGGCACCGCCCGTGCGACGCAGTACGGCTACTCCCTCTGGGAGTTCCAGGTCTACGGCACGATCACGACGGGCTCGACGCTGCTCTCGCAGGGCCAGCCGGCGACGTCGTCCTCGAACGAGAACTCGTCGCTCGGCCCCGCGAACGCCGTGGACGGGAACACCGGCACGCGCTGGTCGTCGGCGTTCAGCGACCCGCAGTGGATCTACGTCGACCTCGGCGCAACCGACACGATCTCGCAGGTCGTCCTCAACTGGGAGACCGCCTATGCGAAGTCGTTCCAGATCCAGACCTCGAACGACGCGTCGACCTGGACGACGATCTACTCGACCACCACCGGCACCGGAGGCGTGCAGACGCTCAACGTCAGCGGCAGCGGCCGCTACGTGCGCATGTACGGCACGGTGCGGGCGACGCAGTACGGCTACTCGCTCTGGGAGTTCCAGGTCTACGGCACGGCCGGCTCCGGCGGTGGAGGCGGTGGCGGGACGTGCACGCAGTCCGATACGCCGGACTTCGGGCCGAACGTCCACATCTTCGACACGTCGATGTCGACGACGACCATCCAGAACCAGCTCAACACCGACTTCAACAACCAGAAGGACACGAACACGGCGCAGTTCGGCACCGGCCGCGTCGCCGAGCTCTTCAAGCCCGGCACGTACGCGGTCGAGGCGAACGTCGGGTACTACGAGTCGGTAGCCGGCCTCGGACAGAACCCGGACGACGTGATGATCAACGGCGACGTCACCGTCGACGCGTTCAACAGCGAGGACGCAGGCAATGCGACGCAGAACTTCTGGCGTTCGGCGGAGAACCTCGCGATCACGCCGTCGAGCGGCACCGACCGCTGGGCGGTGGCACAAGCGGGGCCGTTCCGCCGCATCGACGTGCACGGGAACCTGAGCCTCGCACCTGCGAGCAACGGCTACGCGTCCGGCGGCTACATCTCGGACACGAAGGTGTCGGGATCGGTCTCGTCGGTCTCGCAGCAGCAGTGGTACTCGAAGGACTCGAGCTTCGGCAGCTGGAACGGCGGCGTCTGGAACATGGTGTTCTCGGGCGTCACGGGCGCGCCGGCGCAGTCCTTCCCGAACCCGCCGGAGACCGTGCTCCCGACGACGCCGGAATCGCGTGACGTCCCGTACCTCTACATCACGTCCGACGGCAAGTACCACGTGTTCCTGCCGAGCCTGCGCACGAACGCGTCCGGGCCGAGCTGGGCCTCCGGCTCGACGCCCGGCACGTCGCTGCCGATGAGCCAGTTCTACGTCGTGAAGTCGGGCGACACCGCGACGACGATCAACAACGCGCTGTCGCAAGGTTGCAACCTGCTCTTCACGCCGGGCATCTACCACGTCAGCTCGACGATCAACGTCACCCGGGCCGGCACGGTCGTGCTGGGAATCGGCTTCCCGACGATCATCCCGGACGGCGGCGTGACCGCGATGTCGGTCGGCGACGTCGACGGCGTCCGGATCAAGGGCCTGCTCTTCTCCGCCGGCACGACGAACTCACCGTCGCTGCTGACGGTCGGGACGCAGGGCTCGTCCGTCAGCCATGCCTCGAACCCGACGTCGATCCAGGACGTCTTCTTCCGGATCGGCGGCGACCAGGCGGGGAAGGCGACGCAGAGCCTGATCGTGAATCAGAACGACGCGATCATCGATCACATCTGGGCGTGGCGCGCAGATCACGGCACAGGCGTCGGCTGGACGTCGAACACGGCGGACACCGGCCTCACCGTGAACGGCAACAACGTGATCGCGACAGGGCTCTTCGTCGAGCACTACCAGAAGTACGAAGTCGTCTGGAACGGCCAGAACGGCAAGACGATCTTCTTCCAGAACGAGAACCCGTACGACCCGCCGAACCAGGCGGCGTGGATGAACGGCTCGGTCGACGGCTACGCCGCGTACAAGGTGGGCGCGAACGTGACGTCGCACGAGGCGTGGGGTCTCGGCAGCTACTGCTACTTCAACGCCAATCCGGCAGTGACGAACTACCACGCGTTCGAAGCACCGCAGAACGCGAACGTGAAGTTCCACGACATCCTGACCGTGTCGCTCGGCGGCGTGGGCACGATCACCCACGTCATCAACGACAGCGGCGCCGCGACGCCGTCGAACACAACGCCGAGCGACGTCACCAGCTACCCGTAGCTCGTGGAAGCGTTGGGGCCGACTCCAGCCGGAGTCGGCCCCGACACCGATGGGCGGTGCAGGGCTCGAACCTGCGACCCCCTGCTTGTAAGGCAGGTGCTCTCCCAGCTGAGCTAACCGCCCCGGGCAGTACCCCCAACGGGATTCGAACCCGTGCTGCCGGCGTGAAAGGCCGGAGTCCTAGGCCGCTAGACGATGGGGGCCTGGGCGGGAGAGTACCGTTGCCGCTCGTGGGTGTCCTCGTCGCGCCTGAGGTAAACGTTTTGTGAGCACCGTCTCGCTCCTGCGCTGGCTGCGGCGGCAGTTGCGTGAGCCGACGCCGCAGCGCGAACGGCTGGAAGCCGCAATAGCAAACGACGATCCTGCCGAAGCACGCCGTCTCGTCACATTGATGACGTTCAACGATGCTCAACGTCGTCACGTCGAGCGAATGCTCGACGACTGGGAACACAGCCGGTCCGACTAACTCATCCGCAACACTGTCGTCGTGACACACGTGAGGGGTCTCGTCTGTCTCTCCGTTGCGCTCGTCGCGTTGGTGCTGACGGGAAGCGCTCCGGCAACGTCCGTGATGGGAGCGGAGAAGGCTGCGCTCGCAAAGTTGAAGAGCGCGCAGAAGGCGCATCGGATCGATGCGGCCACTGCGTCGTCGGCGCGGAACGAGATCGCGCGCGCTGCGCATCTCATCCGCACGCTGCCGAACGGTCGCGGCTATCACGTTCAGGTTGCACTCGACGAGGTGGCGTCGTTCGGTGCGCCGCTGACCGAGCCGCGCGCGCTCGAGCTGTACGGAGCGTTGAAGGCGAACGACGACTTCTTCTCGAAGCACTGGGCGCCGGCTGACCTCACCGACATCGTCGGTTCCGACGGCGTCGTCTACCGCTACTTCGCCGGTTACGACTTCCGCTTTCATCCGCTCGCGAACTTCGGCGTGCTCAACGCGCGCGTCGCGGCGGGCGACGTCGCAGGCACCGAGCAGCTCGCGGACGCACTAATCGTGCGCGGGATTCACCCGAAGGGCGGCGGCATCGGCTGGGAGTACGACTTCAACTTCGGCGGCGGACGCGCACCGTGGCTCTCGGGAATGGCGCAGTCGGTCGCGGCGCAGGCGTTTGCCGGTGCGGCGGGGCTCGTCACGAGCCGTGCGGCCCAGTACATGGCGGTCGCGCGCGGCGCCGAGCGGATCATCCCGAGCCAGCTGATCACCAATCTCTCGGCAGGCCCGTGGATCCGGCTGTACGGCTTCAGCCGGCTCGCGGTGTTCAACGCGCAACTCCAGTCGACGCTCTCGCTGCAGGCGTTCGCGACGGCGTCGGGCGACAGCGCTGCCGGCGTGCTGGCGAAGAGAATGGAGAACGCGGCGTACTCGATGCTGCCGCGCTTCGACACGGGCTACTGGTCGTACTACTCGCTCGCCGGCGATCCGGCGCCGGTCAGCTACGAGACGTTCGTGACGTCGCTGCTCAAGAAGCTCGCGGCGGGTGACCCGCGCTTCGCCCCCGCGGCAACGCGCTTCGCCGCCTACGAGAAGCAGCCGCCTGCCTTCCAGCTCGCGAACGCGGGCGTCGGGCAGGTGAAGTTCTGGTTGTCGAAGCCGGCGACCGTGCACGTCACGACGGGCGCCGGACCGGCGAAGTCGCTCTCGCTCGACGGCGGCTGGCACACACTGCAGTGGGCGCCGAAGCAGGCCGGCATCTATCCGGTGCACGTGGATGCGACCGACTGGCTCGGCAACAAGACGTCGTTCGACGCGCTGCCGATCGTCCGCGTCGGAGCGGCGGCGAAGAGCGCGACCGTTCGCACGCCGCAGGCAGTGACGAGCGCCGTGCCCGGGCAGTCGGCGTTCGTGGTCGGCGCCGGCCTCGCCGATCCGTCGCAGGCGCCGCTTGCGCAGCAGCTCGGGCTGCATCTCGTGCGCTTCGGCATCGCCTGGCCCGCTGCGGCGACGGCGCCCGACCCGAACCTCGTCGCGGCGCTCACCGCGGTGCCCGCCGGGCTCGGCGAGCTCGTCGAGCTGAACACCGGCACGATCCCGGGCGACGGGACGACGCAGGGCGAGGTCACGCAGTACGCCGCCGCGCTCGCGCAGCAGGTGCCGTCGCTCCGCTACCTCGTGCTCGCACCCGCGCCGACCCCTGGGACGGCGGCCGCGTACTCGGCGACCCTGGCCGCGATTCGCGGCGCCGTGCAGGCCGTGACACCGGCGGTTGCGGTCGGCCCGCTGATCGACGGCTCGCTCGCGCCGCGAACGACGGTGCAGGCGCTCGGCAACAGCGCCGTCGCCGGTGACGTGATCGCGTTCAAGCCTGCGCCGGCGACGACGCAGACGAGCTGGGCGACGCCCAATCTGCCGGTCTTGACGAGCGCGTTCGGCACGCTGCCGCCGCTGCTGATCGACGGCATCGCGTCACCGACGGCCGACAGCGCGACGTACACCGGCGCGATCACGTCGAACGAGTGCTCGCCGGCCGTGGCCGGCGTCGTCTTCGACCAGATCGCGGACAACCCGACGGCGGAGACCACGACCGGGCTGTTCGCTGCAACCGGCGCTGCGAAACCGTCGGCAACGGCTGTTGCGACCGCGGCCGCGGCGGCGCAGCGCGGCACGGCGGTCTGCCCCGGGATCGCAACGCCCGCGGCGACGACGTCCGTCACCTATCCGACCTCGGTCGAGTCGGGCACGTCGGTCAGCATGCAGCTCGGCTGCGTCCGCGACTGCCTCTACGTCGTCACGCTCGTCGGCGCGAACAAGCAGCCGATCGTCGCGACACGCGGCCAGCTCGTCGGCGGCGCTGCCCCGGCGACGATCACGCTGCCGAAGACGAGCCTCGGCCAGGCGAGCTACACGCTCGACGTACGCCTCGCGAACCGCGTCAACCCGGGCGCGGCCGTGACGTTGACGAGCCCCGCGCTCCCGCGGGACTAGCGGTCTTTCAGGCGCACGGTCTTGATCCCCCAGGCCGCGCCCGAGGCGAACAGCTCGTCGGGGTCGACGTCGCCGAGCCAGCCGAGGAAGTGCTGCTCCGCGTTGTCCTCGGTCGAGCCGTAGACGGCGATGCGGCCCGAGTCCCAGGGCGCGTCGGGATCGTCGCCGCGCTCGAGCGCCGCCTGACGTTCCTCGACTGCGCTCCCTTCCGCGTACCCTTTGCCCATGCCGGGGAGGGTACTCCTCGTTGCACGGGCCGGTAGCTCAGCTGGTAGAGCAGGGGACTTTTAATCCCAAGGTCGCAGGTTCGAGCCCTGCCCGGCCCATCGCGAGATCGCATTGCCACTCGCATGAGGCCCCGCACGGAGCGAGGCCTCGTACGAGTGTCGTGGTGACGATCCGCTAGCGGACGTGCCTCGCCTCGAGGAGGTGCCGCGCATGCTGCGCCTTCCTGAGTGCGGCGTCGTACGCGTACCACGGACTGGTCGGCTGGATGCTGTCGATCGCGAACTGCTGCCGCTGACGCTGCGCCTTCCTGAGTGCGGCGTCGTATGCGTACCAGGGACTCGTCGGCTGGATGCTGTCGATCGCGAACTGCTGCCGCTGACGCTGCGCGGTTCTGAGTGAGGTGCCGGATGCGAAGCGGCCGACGGCAAGTGCCTGGGCGACAACTGCTCGATCGTTGGTGCGTGCGCCGACGCGAATCAAGCCGAGTTGGCTTGCGCTCAGCCGGTGCGGATCCGCCGCGGTTGTCATGGTCGTGAAGGCCCCGTGGAAGCGCGGCTCGCCGTTGGTGACGCCGCTCGCCGATGCCTGAGTCGAACCGACCATCGCCGCGGCGAAAGCGGCCGCTACCAGGGTGAGTGTGAAACGAGTACGGGTCAACGTGCTCCTCCTTGAGTCGGGTGACTCCATCGAGGGTGGAGGGCACTGGTTTCAGTGCGATCGCCTTCGGTTTCAGAACGGCTTCAATTGGCCGACGGGGTGATAGGTTCGGGCGATGAGGTTCGCTCTGTTGGGCGTCCTCGAAGCCCGCGAGACAGCTGGCCCCCTCAATCTCGGGCAGGGAAAACAGCGGGCGCTCCTGGCGGTTCTGTTGCTGCATGCCAACCAGGCGGTCGCAAGCGACGAGCTGATCGATGCGCTCTGGCCTACCGCACTGCCGGTTCGGGCACGAAAATCGCTTCAGCTCAGCGTCTCTCGCTTACGGGTCCTGATCGGACCCGACCGGCTCGTGACCGCGCCCGACGGCTACCTGCTGCGCGTCGAAGCAGGCGAGCTGGACGTCGACGAGTTCGAACGACTACGCGAGCTCGCCAGGGTCTTGCGCGACGCGGGCGATGCTCTTGGCGCGGAGGCCGCGCTCGCTGACGCGCTCGCAGTCTGGCGCGGGCCTGCGTTGGCCGAGTTTCGCTACGCGTCGTTTGCGCAGGAACCCATCCGTCTGCTCGAGGAAGCGCGCGCGACAGTCAGGGCCGAGCTCGTCGACATGCGAATCGCGCTCGGCCGGGAAACCGAGGTGATGACGGAGCTCGAGGCGCTGATCTCCGAGCACCCGTACTGGGAGCGACTCCGCCGCGCGAAGATGCTGGCCCTCTACCGTGCGGGACGGCAAGTGGATGCGCTCGCAGTGTTCCGCGAGACCCGTCGTCTGCTCGCAGAAAACCTCGGTCTCGAGCCAGGCCCGGAGCTGCAGCAGCTCGAGCGGGAAATCCTCAGCCAGGACCCCGCGATCGCTCCGCCGTCGACCCGGCTGAGGTTGATGCCGGTCAGTCGGCGAGCCGGCACCGTGTCCCTCCTCGTCGGCTTGGCAGCGCTCGGCTGTGGACTCTTCTTCGTGGAGCTCGGACTTCGTGGGCGGAACTCGGCGAGCCCGCGTGTCGCGGCGAGCTCGCTGGCGGTGATCGACGCACGGTCAGGCCGGTTGGTCGCCGACGTCGCCGCGGGAGCAAACCCGGGAGCGGTCGCCGGCGGGCCCGGAGCCGTCTGGATCGCAAACGGCGACGACAACTCCGTCACCCGGATCGACCTCGCCACGGCTGCCGTTCAGCAATCGATCACCGTCGGTGAGGAGCCGGAGGCCGTGACAACAGGCGCCGGCGCCGTATGGGTGACGAACAGTCGCGGCGGCACCGTCTCCCGCATCAACGAAGCCGCCGGCCGGGTCGTCCAGGCGATCCCGGTAGGAAACGGCCCGGCAGGCATCGCTTACGGCAGCGGCGCGATCTGGGTCGCGAACGCCGTCGACGGAACGGTTTCACGCATCGACGCCGTCACCGGCCGGCGGACGAACACCTGGCCTGCCGTGGTCGGCGCCGCCGCACTGACGTACGCGTACGGGCTCGTGTGGGTCGCCTCGCCAACCGCCGGGACCGTCGTCGCGCTGCAACCCAGCACGGGAACGGTTGTCGATCACATCGACGTGGGCGTCGAGCCCGATGCGATCGCCGCCGGCGACGGCGCGGTCTGGGTCGCCAATCGAGCCGACGGGACGATCTCGCAGATCGACCCCGGGCCGCCGGCCCATGTCGTGCGCGCGATACCTGTCGGCCGCGCGCCGGTCGCGCTCTCGGTCGCGAGCAGCGGGGTCTGGGTCGCCACGGGAGACGACGATTCGGTAGAACGAATCGAGGCGGTCGGCAATCCCGACCCGCACGTCGTTCACCTCGGAGCGCCACCCGTCGGCATCAACGTGCTCCGGGGACGCGTCTATATCTCCGTTCGATCGAGCGACCGCGCCCACCGGGGCGGCACCCTTCGCGTGCTCGGAAGCCCGCCGGACTCCCTCGACCCCGCCAGCGCGTACGCCGCGCAGGCCTGGGACGTCCTTGCACTCACGAACGACGGGCTCGTCGATTTTCGTCGGACAGGCGGCACGGACGGAATCGAGCTCGTTCCCGACCTCGCGGCGGCCCTGCCAACCGCAAGCGACGACGGTAGGACGTACAGCTTCCAATTACGCGCCGGGATTCGCTTCTCCAACGGTCGACCCGTCCTGGCTCAGGACATCAAGCGCGGGATCGAACGGATCTACGAAGCGACTCCGCCCTCGGCAGGGCGCCAGTACTTCAAGCAGATCATCGGCATCGAACGGTGTCGGCCAGGTCGTCGCTGCGACCTCTCGCGCGGGATCGTCACGAACTCCAGCGCGCGCACGATCACCTTCCATCTCCGACTACCCGACCCCGACTTCCTCACCGAGCTCGCGACACCGTTCGCCGATGCCGTGCCCGCAACGACAGGCCTAGGTAACCGTGCCCGCCACGGGCCCCTACATGATCGCGAACTACCACCGGAATGTCTCGCTCCGGCTCATCCGCAATCCGCTGTTTCGACAGTGGTCGCCTGACGCGCAGCCGCAGGGATTCCCGGACGTGATCGAGTGGAGATTCAGGAGAGACGACCTCGACACCTTGCCGCTCGCCAGAGAGATCGAGCGGCGCCAGGCCGACATCGTCCCGCGCCTCGTGCCGCCGCCACTCACGAGGCCCCAGCTGGCGACGCTTCGAATCCGCTATCCGAGTCAGCTGCACTTCAACACCACCCAAGAGACCAACTTCTTCTTCCTCAACACACGCGTCCCACCGTTCAACAACCTTCGGATCCGCCAGGCCGTCAACAAGGCGTTGAACAGGGGCGCATTCGTACGCGAGCTCGGGCCCGGTTATGCCGCCACGTGCCAGATCGTGCCGCCCGAGTTCCCGGGCTATCGCCACTACTGTCCGCCGGGGACCGGAAGCGGCACCGCCGTCGAGGAAGCACGGCGTGTCGTCCGGAGCAGCGGGGCAACCGGCGCTCACGTGACCGTCTGGGTCATCGCCGCATTGGCCGAACAGGGAAGGTCGGTCGTCGCCCTCCTGGACGAGCTGGGCTTCCAAGCCACGCTCAAGCCCGTCGCCCCAGTCCCGAATATCGGCGCTTCGTACTTCCGAGCCATTTTCGAGCCACAGACCAAGGCCCAAATCGGCTTTTACGCCTGGGCCGCCGACTTCCCCTCCGAAACGGGATTCATGCCGCAGGTCCTCAGCTGTGCAGCGTTTGCGAACGGAAACGCCGAGCTGAACGACGATCCCTCCGAGTTTTGCGACCCGGCCGTCGACCGCCTCTTCGCACGAGCCACAAACGCGATGACGAACAACCCGACCGCGGCGACTGCGCTCTGGCAGCGCGCGGAACAGATGGTCCTTGCGCAGGCGCCCTTCATCCCGACCTACAACCCTGAGAACGTGGCGTTCCTTGCACCAAACGTGGGCGACTTCGAATACAACCCGGAGTACGGCGTGCTTCTGGGCCAGCTCTGGGTCCGCTGACGCCGAGACCCGACGAACGGGACCCCGGGCGTTGTCTAGCGAGAGCGGCCGAGCGGGCGCACCGTCACGTCGAACGCAGGTAGACGTCTGTCCCGTCGAGCCAGTCCTGGCGCGGCGGGTTGAAGATGTCGACGTCGAGGGTCGCCTCGAGCGCCTCCGCCTTGTGCGGCAGCCACGACGGGATGTGCAGCACCTCACCGGCGGCGACGTCGACGACTTCCGACTGGTCTTCGCCGAGCCAGAAACGCAGCGTGCCTTCGAGGATGTACGTCAGCTGTTCATTCTCGTGCGAGTGGAGCGGGACGATGCAGCCCTGCTCGAGGAACACCTGCGCGATCATCATCCGGTCGGTCGAGATCAGCCGCCGCGAGAGGTCTGCCTTGAGCGGCTCCTTCGGTAGATCGTCCCAGCGGTGATGCGTCGCCTTCGCCTCGCTCACAGCACACCTCCGAGTCGCTCGATGCCCTCGCCTATCTGATCCATGTCGACGAGGCTGAACGAGAGCCGCATGCTCTCGGCGCCGCGGCCGTCCGGGAAGAAGAGCATGCCCGGCACGACGGCGACACCCTGTTCGATCGCGCGGCCCGCAAGCTCGACCGCGTCGGTTCCGGGGATCGTCAGCCACGAGAAGAAGCCGCCGCGCGGCGCCGTCCAGCGCGCCGCCTCCGGCAGCGCGCGCTCGAGCGCAGCGAGCATCGCATCGCACTTGCGCCGGTACAGCGCGCGCGAGCGCACGAGCTGCTCGTCGATCAGGCCGCGTCGCTCCGACTCCTCGAACAGCCGCTGGCCGAGCGCGCCGGCGCACTGGTCCGACACCTGCTTCGCGGACACGAGCCGGTCGACGACGCCGGCAGGCCCGGCCGCCCACCCGAGCCTGAGGCCGGGGAACAGGCTCTTCGACGTCGTTCCGGCCTGAACAACGATGTCCGGACCGAGGCTCCAGAGGCTCGGCAGCGGATCGTCGTCGAAGCTCAGGTCGCGGTAGGCGACGTCCTCGACGATCAGGAAGCCGAAGCGCCGCGCGAGCTCGACAAGTGCGGCCCGACGATCGGCAGCGAGACTCACCCCGGCGGGGTTCTGGTGGTCCGGGATCGTGTAGAGCAGCTTCGGGCGGAGGCCGCCGGCGAGCCGGCGTTCCAGCTCGCCGACGTCGAGGCCCTCGTCGTCGAGCGCGACCGGCACGAGCTCCGTCTCGAAGCTGCGGAACGACTGGATCGCTCCGAGGTAGGTCGGCGCCTCGACCACCACCACGTCGCCGCGGTCGAGAAACGCCTTGCCGACGAGGGCGAGCGCCTCGATGCCGCCGCTCGTGATCAACAGCTCGTCGTCGGCCGGCCGCAGGCCCTGCAGCCGCTCGAGCCGCGCGGCGAGCGCGTCGAGCGCTCCGGCAAGCCCGCGCGCCGGCGCGTACTGGAACGCACTCGACTCTCCGGTCTCGGCGAACTCGTGCAGCAAGGCGGCGACCCGCTCGCGCGGAAACGTCTCCGGAGCGGGGAACCCGCCCGCGAACGAGATGACGTCCGAGCGACCGAGGAGCGCGAGCACGGAGGCGATCCCGTCGCCGACGTCCCCGCGCGTGCGCTCGGCTGCGAGAGCCTCCCAGCGAGCCGGGTCGAACGCGACGGCCACGCTGCCAATCCTAGAACGGCAGGTTCGAGAACTGCCGGACCGAGCTCGCGCGGCGAATGTCAGAGCAGGCTGCGGGTCGCTTCCGCAACCAGCGCTTCCAGCTCAGGACGGACATCCGGGTCGACGTTGGCGAGAAGCTCTGCGTACCACTCGCCGTCCTGCGCGTCCGCTCCACGGGCTCTGCGGAGCTCCTCCGCTGCACCGGCCGCCCACGGCCGGCTGCTGTCGTCGAGCAGGCGCAGTGTCACTTCGACGATCTCGTTAGACCGGCTCGAGCGATCCTCGCCGTAGCGGGTAGTCGGGTCGACCTTCGCCCGGGTCCAGTCCGTCGCGTGCGCGACGACGTTGCCTTCGCGGTCGCGCAGCTCCTGGTCGTACGCGTTCACAAGCGACGCGCCCCGCAGGTCGGTCGTCTCATCGATCTCGACTTCCTGGAGCACCGCCTCGTCGAGCGTCGCTCCCCGAAGGTCGCAGCCGATCAGTTTCGCGCGCAGGAACTTCGCGCGCCGACAGTCGGCATCACGAAACGACGACCCGGTTAGATCAGCAGCTTCGAAGGAAGCGCCCGCGAGCGTTGCGCCGTCGAACGTACAACCGTGTGCGCGCGCGCCCTGAAAGTGCGTGCGCCGCAACCGAGCGTGCACGAAGCTCGCGCCGTCGAGTCGATCGAGAATCATTCCGTCGCCTCCTACGGCCTCGTCGAAGATCGCGCCGGTGAGGTCGCAGTTCACGAGGTTGATCGTCAGCGTCGCGTAGCTGAAGTCGCAGCGACTCAGATCGAGGTCGCGCGTCCCGCCGCCAAGGGGCGCGCCGCGGAAGTCGCGGTCGCCGTCGACTTCGTCGCGGTACGGCAGCTGGTCGAGCAGCGCGAACAGCTCCGACGAGCTGCGACCGTGACCGGGCATCTGTGTCTCGAAGAAGAACGCATGCACGCGCTCGAGGATCGTCCGTCCCGGTTCGGCCGACCAGCGAGCGACCAGCTCCTTCTTTGCCGTCACTCGAGCCCTTCTCCTAATAGAGGAGTTCGACGACGTACTTCACCCACGAGTTCGTAGTGTACGGCTGTGCGTGACCGGCTTGGCCGGTCGTCGTGATGTCGAAGACAGCCTCGTTGCCTCCCGAGAGCGGCAGGCGCCAGTCCGGACGCAGACCACCGTACGAGTTCGGTAGGCCGGCACCCGGGATCGCCCGACCGACGTTGCTCTGCAGCCCTGCGGGCAGCGTGCCCGCTCGAACCTCTTGCCTCGCCAGTTCGAAGGCTTCTTCGTGAATCGCGTTTCCGAGCGTCAGCTTGTACATCGGATCGGTCTGCGCGAGACCGGCGAGGCGCTGTGCCCATGCTCCGGTTGCGGTCCCCGCGTTCACGTTCGCGATCGCGCGTTGCACGATGCTGACGAGGCGCGACTCGACACCTGAGACAGTGGCTTGCTCGGCGGCAGTCAGCGTGCCGGTCTTCAGCACGGAGCGACCGATCGTCGCGAGCGCCTGACTCGCACTCTGCGTCGCTGCCTGTCTCGCGGCGGTGCCGCCGAGCCCGAGCGCCGCCCGGCCCGCCGCCATCGCGCGAAACGCGCCGGTCATCGTGAAGATCTGAACCGCACCGCGAACGCCCATCGCCACATTCCAGATCTGGGCGATCAAGCCGCTGTAGGCGAACGCAACCGCCGCAACTGCATTCGTGTAGAGGACGTCGATGGCCGGGCAGAGTGTCTTGTAGAGCAAGAACTGCGCGTGCGCCGCGAGTGCGTTGTCCTCCAGATCCTTCGCCGTGGCGCCCGGGGCGGCGAGGAAGTCCGCCATCGTGACGGTGATCGGAAAGATCTTCCCGGACGGCAGGTGCCGCCGATACACCGTCATCACGGGGACGGTCGGTTTCGAGAACGCGGGGAACGCGGAGTTCCCGGCCGCCGGGACGTCCAAGACCGATCCGTCCTTGTAGAAAAGCGTCAGCCCCGTGAAGACCGGGTTGAAGACGCTGCCGTTCGAGCGCAACTTGGCATCCATCAGGCCGTTGTCGACGTACTGCGGGTCGCTCACGGCGGTCATCGGCGAGATGTCGTTCGGATCGAAGTCGCTGATTGCCAAGTCCTCCATCTGAATCGACGGCGCTCCGGTCGAGGCGGCCACTGTCGCCCGGTCGCCGCGCAGCACCGCGCGCGCTGCGGCGTCGGCCTGGCGCTCGAACCGATCGCCGATCGAGCCGGCGCGAAGAGGCCCGTCGGGCGTGCTCGCTCCTTGCTGCACGACGTGAGTCAGCTCGTGCGCGATCAGGCGGCGTCCACGGCGGGTGTTGGGCGCGTACGCATCCCGGCCGAAAACGATGTGCGAGCCGACGGTGAAGGCCCGGGCGTGCAGTGCCTGCGCCGCGTCGGCAGCGGCCGACCCCGTGTGGATCCTGACGTCGCTGAAGTCGGCCCCGAATCGCGGGCCGAAGAAGTCACGACTCGACTGGTCGAGCCGTGCCCCGGATAACGCGATCGCCCTGCTCACCGCGACGTCGGCCGTCGACGGCGGATGCTGCGCCGCCGACGTCGCGGCAGGCGGAGCCTGAAGCGCGAACTCCGTCCACACGGGGTTCACCGGCACGCCTGCTCGCGCGGCACCTCCCCTCTCGCTCGGCCGAACGTGCTCGCTCTTCGCGCTGGGTGCTGCACGGCTCTTCGCCGACGCGGGGGCATGACCGGGTGCCACGGGCTCCCGCCGAACCTTCCGCATGGACCGTCACGTGCGCGTCACCCGTCCGTCACAGGACTGGGCAGACGGGCAGGTTCAGCCAGCGGGCGTGCGCCGCGTAGCCGCGGCGCACGCCCGCTGGTCGGAAGGCCCTAGCGAATGACGATCGAGCCGGCGGTGACGCGGCCGCCCAGCGCCTTGCTGCTGCCAAGCGCGATCAGGAAGCGCGGTCCGGTGGCGAACGCGTGCGCGACGAAGCGCACCCTCTGCTCGCCGAGCAGACCACGACCGGTCAGCGTTGCCGCGTTCGCCGCGTAGCTGACCTTCAGGCTCAGCGCGCGGAAGGTCACGTGCTTGCGCGCGCTCACGAACACGAGCTTCTGGCCGGGCCCCTTGCGCAGATCGATGCGGAACGTCCCGCCCGCCACGCGGCCGTGCCCGAGCACGCTGCGGCGAAGCGTCACGTGCTTGCCGGCGACGTGCGTCACGGGCCGGCTCGAGCTCGTGGCCGTGCTCGTGCCGGTCGAGCCGCCCGACGCCTTGCTCGTCGAGCTACCCGTCGCCTTGCTTGAGGTGCTCGAGGTGCTCGAGGTGCTCGACGAGCCGGAGCCGGTCGCCTGGGCGGTGGTCGCCGAGCAGCCCTGACCGACCGTGTAGCTCGAGCCGGGGCCGGCGGTGTCTGCCGCCTCGAGGAGGCCGCCGGCCGGCGTGCCGACGGAGGCGAAGGTCTTCGCACCCGGGCTCGTCAGCACCGACCCCGTCGCCAGACCGCCGACCGTCGAGAGCGGCGTCGTGATCGTGATCACGTTCGCCGCCGTGTCGATCGTGCCGGTCGCCGAGCCTTCGGTGTTGTACTGCGTGCCGCCGGTCGGGCTCGTCTCGACCGTGCCGTAGCTGAAATCGGCGGGAATCGACGTGCCGGGCAGCTCGGCCGAGAGGAAGTACTGCGTCCCGCCGGCCGACCACACGACGTACCAGACGTCGCCGTCGCCGGCGATGCCCGGGGTGCCGCCCGGACCGCCGCTCAGGCTCTTGACGAGCAGCTCGGCCGACAGGTTGCCGCCGGCGACCGAGAAGCCGCCCGCGAGGATGTCGAGCGACTGGCCGTTGTCGGTCGAGGCCGGCGGCGCCGAGTCGCCGGACTGGTCGGTGAACGAGGTGCACGCCGGCGCGGGCACCGTGTACGACGCCGTGGTCGTGCCACCGCCGGCCGTGTAGGCGGCGTCGCCGATGCTCGCATTCATCTGGGCGATGTCGAACGTGCCCATGCCGGTTGCGAGGTCGTAGCCCGGCGTCGCCGGGTACGGTCCGGTGTCGCCGAGCGTCACGTCGTGGAAGCCCGGCTTGCCGTACTGCGCATACAGGTCGGGCGAGGCGAAGCCGAGCCCGTTCGCATGCGCGCTCTCGAGCCGCGCCCACACACCGAGCGCGAGCGGCGAGGCGAGGCTCGTGCCGCCGACCGCCTCCGGCTGCCCGCCGATGTAGACGTTCGCGCCGCTGTTCGGATCGGCGTCCATTGCGACGTCCGGCAGCGTCTTGCCGACGCAGGCGACCGCCTCGACGCACGTCGAGCCGGTCGGAGGCGCGACGCCGTCCTGCCAGTACGGCTGCATCTCGAACAGGCTCGGGCCACCGCCGCCGGCGACCCAGGCGATCTCGTCGTCGTAGGTGCCGTCGGAGTTCGTCAGCAGCGTCGTACCGCCGACCGACACGACGTACGGCGACGACGCGGGATAGTTGACGTCGGGCACGCCGGCCGGGACGCCGTTGTTCGGCGCGACCGGGCAGAAGCCGCCCGTGTCACCCGCCGACGCGAAGACCGTCTGCCCCTGCGCAGCGGCCTCGGCGAACATCTGGTCCCACGCCACCATCGAACCGTCGAGGTAGGACTGGTACTCGCACTCGCCGAACGACGCGCTCCCTGCCTGTGCGACGTCCTGCGTCACGAACTTGTTGAACGCGAGCGAGAGGTCCGAGTCGGTCAGCGAGGACGCGCTGTAGATGTACAGCTGCGACACGTCCTGCGCCATGCCCGTCGAGTACTGCGTGTCCATGTCCCACTCGTCGGGGTCGTCGCCGACCTGCGGCGTGACCGGGCCGGTGTAGACGACGTTCACCGGCACCTGCGGCAGCCCGTTCGCCGACTCCTCGGCACGGAGATCCGACACGACGCCCGTCATGTCGCCCGAGCCGAAGATCGCCACCGAGGTCTGCGAGCCCGACGGGGTCGAGCCGGCGTCGTACGCCTTCCAGAAGTCCTGCGGGTTGTAGCTCGCCGGGTAGTTCGGCACGGTCGGCGTCAGCGACGGCGTCGCGCTACCGGTCACGCTGCCGACGCTCGGCACCGTGATGCTCCTGCCCGACGGGAGCGGAACCGTCGTCGGGACGGTCACGGTCGTGCCGGTCGGCAGCGTGACCGTCGTGCCACTTGCGATCCCGGTGGCCTTCGCGACCGGCGGCACGTTCATGACCGCGGCGTCGTTCAGCCCGAGGACGGACAGCACGACGCTGCCGAGGCTCGCCGGCACCTTTGCAGCGGTCGCGTTCGCGTAGAGGCTCTTGCCGTTCACGGTCCACGTGTCGAGCGTCGTGTCGAACGCGGACTCGGCCTGCTTCGCCGTCGCGGTCCCGCTGACGAACAGCCGGTTGGACGCGACAGAGACGTTCCCGAAGCCCTGCGCGCGCAGGTACGCGGCGACGCTCGAAGCGGCCGCAGCGGTCGGCGCGTACGACGTCGCGAACTGCGCGGGCGTGAGGCGCGCGTGCGAGCGGATCGCCTGCTGAAGCGCCGATGCGTTCCGCAGCTTCAGCGCGACCGAGATCCGCAGCGAGGTCGAAGGAGCGAGCGCGCCCGCAGGCGTCCCCTTCAGGCTCAAAGCCTGCGTCTTGGTGGTGGTCCAGGTCGCCTTCGACGCCGACGAGGCGCCGGCGGTGACGATGAGCGATGCCGCAAGCGCGATCAGGAACGCGCGACCGAGGCGAGTCATCGGGGTCTCCTTCCGCAGCAGGTGTCAGACCGCGTTCCGGCGCGGGCAGGAGCAGCCTCCCCGGCAACGTTGCACGCGGCTTCTCTGGCTCTTTATGCGGTGAACGCGGGAAGGCGCGGTTCGGTTACGGGTTCTCGGCCGGCGAGCGGTCGCCGTACACGAACCGCTGCATCGCCGCGGGCAGCGCATCGAGCTGCTCGGGTGCGAGCGCGTAGACGACGTAGTAACCGTCACGCCGGGCAGTGACGAGGCCGGCCTCCGCGAGTCGCTGCAGGCTCTTCGACAAGCCGGCGTTCGACAGGCCGACGAGCGGCGCGAGCTCCTGCGTCGTTCGCGGCTTCTCGGCGATCAGCTTGAGGACGCGCAGCCTCGTGTCGTCGGCGAGTGCGCGCAGTACGCGAAGGAGCTCGGCGGGCGGGATCTTCGGCTCCGCGTTCCGTGCCACCGCCGACGCGGTGTACGTGATCGCGATCGGCCACGGCGGATCGCAGTTCACCCGCAGGTGCGGCCACACGAACACGCTCGGGACGAGGACCAGCGGGTTCGCCGCGTCGATGCGGAGTGCGTGCTCGTGCGGAAGGTCGATCAGGAGCTCACGCCGTTGCACGTCGACGCGGCACGTCGGCGGCAGCCGCCCGAGCACTGCCCAGACGCCTTCGGCCGCGAGCGTGCGGCCCGACTCGGTGATCGCATGCGCGAGCAGTGGCTCGATGCGCTGCCATTCCGACTCGAACGCGGTGCACCAGTAACGCTCGAGGAACCGCGCGAGGCGCACCGCGTACGCGGCCGGATCGTCGAGGAGCTCGCCGCCGCCGCGCGCCCGGACGACGTCCGCGTCGATGATCTGCGAACCGCCATGGTCGTAGAGGGGACGCGCGAGCGCCGGCAGCACACGCTCCGGCGGCACGCGGAGAAACCGCTCGAGCTCCTCCTCGAACGTCTCGAAGTCGTCGTCCGCGGTGGGCACGAAGAGATCCGGCACGTGGTGCCGGAAGAGGAACGCGAACCGGTCGAGCTCGCGACGGACCGAGCGATCGAGGCTGCGCATCGTCCGGACCCACTCGTGATGGACGGCGTGGTGCTTCGGCCCGAGCAGCACGTGCAGGCTGAGCACCGTCTCCTGCAGCGGCGAGACGGTCAGGGCGACGTGCTCCTCGGGATGCTCCCCGAGCGCGATCCGGATCATCCGATCCTCTCTTCGGAAGAACAGTTGACCCCGAGGTGAACGGTGCCGATCATCGCAGCCATGCGCAAGCCCCTCGTCCTGCTCGTCGTCGCTCTCGCGGCCGTCCTGGCGGCCGCTGCCCCGGCGAGCCCGCAGAACCGGGAGCTGATCGCGAAGGTCGGCCTCCACGACGCGTACCGCATCAGCCTGACGCTTCCGAACGGCCGGCCGGTACGGAGCATCCCGGCCGGGACGTACGTCTTCGTCGTGCACGACTACTCGAAGCTCCACAACTTCGCGCTCGGCTCGGTCACGCAGAACCGGCGCATCTTCACCGGAGGCATCGCGTTCGTCGGCACCAGGACCTACCGGGTGAAGCTGACGCCGGGAAGCTACGCGTATGCGTGCTCGGCGCACCCGACGACGATGCACGGCGCCTTCACCGTCACGCCCTGAGCAGGGCCGCTACGGGCTCGTCCGGCGGTGCCGCTCTCGCCGCACGTACGCGTCGAGCTCGTGGCGCGGGATCAAGCCGGGCCGGATGCCGCAGGCGACCGTCTGCAGCTCGCCCTGCTCGACGAGCGCGCGGACGTCCTGCTCGGAGCGGCCGAGCTCTGCGGCGACCTGCTTCACGCTGAGCGGCTCTGCCACGGGGAGATGATAGGCCGCGCTGTGCTCAGACGGCCGACCAGGCCGCACGCGGCTCGTAGTCCGGCTCGTAGATCGCGTAGCGGCCCTTGCCGGCGGACTTGGCGGCGTACATCGCGATGTCCGCCTTGCGCAGAAGCTCGGTCACGCTCGTCTCGTCGGAGGCGATCGCAATCCCGACGGATGCCCGCACCTGCACGCGCCCGTGCTGCAAACGCAGCGGCTTGCCCGTCGCGTCGAGCACCCGCTCGGCGATCGTGACGATGTCCTCGGTCGTGTGGACGTCGTCGATCAGCACGGCGAACTCGTCGCCGCCGAGACGCGCAGGCGTGTCGGTCGGCCGCGTTCCCTCGCGCAGACGCTCCCCGACCGAGACGAGCAGGTCGTCGCCGGCCGCGTGGCCGAGCGAGTCGTTGATCGTCTTGAAGTCGTCGAGGTCGACGAAGAGCACCGCAACGAGCGCTCCGGTCCGCTTGCGCCGGTCGAGCGCATAGCCGACGCGGTCGACGAACAGCGCGCGGTTCGCGAGCCCGGTCAGCGAGTCGTGGAACGCCTGGTGGGTGAGCAGCCGCTCGAGCGCCTTGCGCTCGGTGACGTCATGGGCGGTGAGGACGAACCCCTCGATGCTCGGGTCGGCGATCAGGTTGCTGAGCACGGCGTCGAACGTCCGCCAGTCGTCGTTGCGGCCTTTCACCCGCAGCTCGAGCTCGGCCTGGCCCTCGCCACGATCGGAAAGGCGGCGGAAGAGCGACATGAACGCCGCGCGGCTCCGCTCGTCGAACAGCCCGTCCACCGGCCGGTCGAGCATCTGCTCGGGCGACACGCCGAGCGAGCGCTCGATCGACGGGGTCACGTACCGAATCGAGCCGCTCGGCTCGAGGATCGCGATCACGTCGAGCGAGTTCTGGACGAGCGTGCGGAAGCGCGCCTCGCTCTGCTGCGCGAACAGGTTCTCGGTCAGCGCGACGCTCTCGAGCGCCAGCGCCACCTGGGCGGCGAGCGCCCGCAGCGAGTCGCGCACGCGCTGACGCAGTCGGTGCGAGACCCGCACCGTGAGCACGCCGCGAGGAGCGCCGTGGACGATGAGCGGAAAGACGATGAGCTCGCCGACCTCGTCGATGAGCTCCGGCACGACGACCATGTCGGCGGCGAGGACACCGCCTTCGACGAGCCCCGCTACTTCATAGCGCTGCCCGAGCACCTCGTCGGCGCCGTCGCCGCGGGCTGCGACGACCCAGGTCTCCGTCAGCGAGCCGTAGACGACGGCGACGCGACCCTTGCGACGGCCGACGGCGAGCTCGTGCGCCGCGTCGACGGCGACCGCGTAGATCTCGTCGCGCTCGCGCACCGCCACGAGATCGACGGCGACCTGGCGGAGCAGATGCTCGCGCATCCGCGCTCGGCGGTGACTCTGCACCGCTGCAGCGAGCGGTCCGCTGACGAACACCGCCGCGAGCGCAACCGCGTCCCTGACGATGTCCGCCTGCACCATGGGCGGTTGATCGACGGGCGGACGCGCACGTTGAGAGCCGCAGGACTGAATTCTTCGAGCAAGCGGTCGATTTCCCCGCGCAAGGACACGTTCGTGTCCCCTATCGCACAAGGAGAGTCGACGTGTTCAAGATCTTCGGCAAGCGCAACACCGCCGCGATCGCCGCTCTGGTGATCGCCGCGGTTGCCGGCGTGAGCGCGTACGCGTTCACCGCCAGCAACACGGTGCCGGACCACGTGGCCGGCGCAGGCGCTGCGACCGTCAGCGGTTACACGGTCTCGTCGCCCACCAACTACACGTTCAGCGCCGACGGCACGACGATGGTCGGCGTGTCGTTCCAGCTCGACCAGGCCGCTTCGGACGTCGCCGTCGCCCTGACGGCCGCCGCTCCGACCCAGGCCGACTGGACGGACTGCGGTGCGTCCACCGGCGGTTCGAACGACGTCACCTGCACGTTCACCACCCCCGTCGCGAACGCGAGCGGGCTGAAGCTGTCGGTTGCCGCCGTCAGCACCGGCACCGTCACGATCGCGCCGTAAGCACCGAAGCACGACAACGAGCCGGCCGGGGACCCCTCGCCTCGGCCGGCTCACTCGACCATGCGGATCCCGCACCCCGTCCCGCAACTCGCTGTCGTCCGAGTCGCATTTCTCGGGCTGGTTGCGCTTGCCTGCATCCTCCTCGCACCGCCCCGGACGACCTGGGTCGTGACCGACGGAGTGAGCATGCTGCCCCGCTTCCACGCCGGCGACCTCGCAGTCGTCCGCCGGGAGAGCAGCTACCACGTCGGCGAGATCGTCGCCTACCGCAGCCGGATGCTCCACACGATCGTCCTGCACCGGATCGTCGGCCGTGACGGCAGCCGGTACGTGTTCAAGGGCGACAACAACAACTTCCTCGATCTCGAGCACCCGACCCAGTCACAGCTCGTCGGCAAGCTCTGGTTCCACGTTCCCGGCCTCGGCCGGAAGCTCGGCTTCCTGCGCTCGCCGTTCTCGACCGGAGGGCTCGTCGCGCTCGCGTTCCTGCTCTTCGGCGGGGCCGCGTTCACGGAGGGGCGGCGCCGGCGCCGTGCGCGGCGCCGCCCGTCTGTCCCGTGGGCGGTGCCCGCAGGCATCGTGCTCGCCGCGGTCTGCGCCGTGCCGTTCGTGCGCCCGGCGAGCCGGACAGTCCCCGTCGCGGTGCCGTACCGGCAGTCGGGCACGTTCGGCTACAGCGCGCACACCACCCCGGGCGACGTCTACGCCAGCGGGCAGGTCTCGGCCGGCGCGCCCGTCTTCCTGCGGCTCGTCCACGGTCTCGACGTCTCGTTCGCCTACCGCTTCACGAGCACCGAAAGCCACCGTGTGCACGCGACGGCGTCGCTCGCAGCGAAGCTCGTGTCGTCGGCCGGCTGGCAGCGGACCTTCGTCCTCGCGCCGCCGACGACGTTCAAAACCGGCACCTTCACGCTCCACGGCGAGCTCGACCTGCAGGCGATCTCAGCGCTGATCCAGCGCTTCGAGCTGACGACCCATGCGAGCGGCACGTACACGCTCGCGCTCGTTCCGCATGTCGCGGTGGCCGGATCGGTGGGCGCGGCCGCATTGAACACGCACTACGGCTCGCCCTTCACCTTCACCCTCGATTCCGTCGAGCTGCGACCGGGAGTCGAGCCGGCGGCGAAGCTCGCGTCCGCGACGAACGGCGCCCTGCACGTCAGCGGGCGCCGCGCCGTCTCGCTCTCGCTCCTCGGCCTCGGCGTCCACGTCGGGACGGCACGGATCTTTGCCGCGGTCGTCCTCGCCGGGCTGCTCGCCGTCCTGGCCGGCTTCGGAGCGGGCTTCGGCGGGCTCGAGTTCCTCGCGGAGGACGCGACCCGCGTGCACGGGCGTCACCGGCGCAAGCTCGTGGCGGTGGACGCGGTCGACCTGCGCTCCGCCCAGCAGGTGGTCGACGTCACCGACCTGGACGCGCTGGCGACGATCGCCGACCGGTACGAGCGGATGATCCTCGTCGCCGGCGACGACGACGGGACGACGTACTCGGTGGCAGAGGACGGCGTCCTCTACCGCTTCCGCACCGCCGCGTAGACGCGCTAGACGATCCGCAGGAAGGCGGAGACGACGCGCGGATCGAAGTCCTGTCCCGACCGCTCCGCGATGTAGTTGCGCGCCTCGAGCGCGCTGACGCGCGGGCGGTACGGGCGGTCGCTCGTGAGCGCGTCGTAGACGTCCGCGACGGCGACGATCCGCCCTTCGAGCGGGATCTCGCGACCGACGAGGCCGCGCGGGTAGCCGGTTCCGTCCCAGCGCTCGTGATGCGACCACGCGATCGTCGCCGCGGTGTCGAGCAGCTCGTTGCCGGAGCCGGCGAGGAGCCGGTGGCCGGCTTCGGTGTGCCGCTCGACGAGCTGGCGCTCTTCCCCCGTCAGGGCTCCGTTCTTCGCGAGCACCTGCTGGCCGATCGCGAGCTTGCCGACGTCGTGGAGCGGCGCGGCGCAGCGAATCAGCTCGATCCGCTTCACGTCGAGCCCGAGCTCGCACGCGATCGCCGCGGCATACGCGGCGACGCGGCCGACGTGCGCGCCGGTCGTTCCGTCGTGGTAGCCGATCGCCTGCGCGAGCCGGTCGACCGTCTCCCGGTAGGCGCGACGCAGCTCGTCCGTGCGGAGCGCGACGGTCGCCTCGAGCCTCGCCTCGTACTCGCGGCGCTCGAGCTCGAGCCGCCGCCGGTGCAAGGCGTTCGCGATGTCGATCCGCAGGTCGTTGCCCGTGAACGGCTTCGTGAGGTACCCGTAGGCGCCGAGCTCGAGTGCCGTCTCGGCGATCCCCGGTGCGTCGTGGCCGGTCACCATCAGCGTGGCCACGTCCGGGCTTCGGCCCGCCAGCTCTGCGAGCAGGTCGAGACCGGATTCTCCCGGCAGCCCGATGTCGCAGAGGACGAGCGCGTATCGATCGGTGACGAGCCGGAAACGCGCCTCGTCGACGTCGCCTGCGACGTCGCACTCGTGACCCGCATTGCGGACGAGCGTCCAGACGAGCCGCCTGAGCTGCGGTTCGTCGTCGACGCACAGGATCCGTTCCTTGACGCTCACCATCCCCTCGCGTGATCGGCGTGTGCAGCAGCCGTTTGAGCGGCCTCAACATCGCCGGCATGCGGCCGATTACGCCGGGCGTCGTCATGCCTCGCTTCCGCTTTTCCCTCGAAGCGGTGCGCGAGCTCCGCGAACAGGCGGAGTCCTCTGCCAAGGAGGATCTCGCCCGCGAACTCGCCGCCGCACACGCCTGCGACCAGGAGCTCGCTGCCGCGGGCCGCCGGCTGGCAGCCGCACGGGCGCCGCTCGCGCTCGTGCCGAACGAGCCGGTCGACGCCGGCGCGCTCAAGGCACGGCAGGACTACGTCGCCCGCCGCGAGCTCGAGCAGGCCGTCGCCGCGCTGAACGCGAACGACCAGGCCGACCGCGTCGACGCCGGTCGGAAGGTGCTCGAGCTGGCCGCGCAGGAGCGCGAAGCCGTCGAGCGGACGAAGCGGCGCCGCGCGCGTGAGCACGCGGCCGCGATCGAGCGTGCCGAGCTGCGCCTGCTCGAGGATCTCGGGCTGCGCAACCACGGGAACCCCTCGAGGCCGGACGCGGCGTGAGCCTCGCGTCCGCCATCGCGCGGCTCGACGAACTGACCGCACAGCTCCAGCCCGCACCGACGCCTGCCCCGCCCGCCGCGTCGACGAGCTTCGCCGACACGCTGCAGGCCGCGACGCAGACCACGCCGTCCGGTGACACCGCGTCGCTGATCGATGCCGCCGGCGCACGCTACGGCGTCGACCCGAAGCTGATCGCGTCCGTCGTCCAGCAGGAGTCGGGCTTCAACGCGAACGCGACGAGCTCGGCCGGCGCCGCCGGCCTGATGCAGCTCATGCCGGCGACCGCACAGTCGCTCGGCGTCACGAACCCCTACGACCCCGCGCAGTCGATCGACGCCGGCACCCGCTACCTGAAGAGCCTGCTCGACCGGTTCGGCGGCAACACCTCGCTCGCGCTCGCGGCCTACAACGCCGGCCCCGGAGCGGTCGAGCAGTACGGCGGCGTGCCGCCCTACGCCGAGACCCAGAGCTACGTCGCCGACGTGATGGGCCGGCTGTGAGCGTCTTCGACCTGCCGCTCGCCGTGCCGCCGGCGCTGCCCGCGGCCGCCGCAGAGCCTGCCGCTCCCGCCGCGACGCCCGCGGGCTCACCGGCACCGGCCCAGGCCGAGCTCGAGACCTTCGCGCCGCTGCTCGCAGCGCTCGCAGCGCCGCCGCAGGCGCCCGCTGCCGTTGCCGCAGCGCCACAACCGGCGCCGGCCGCTCCCGCGGAGCCCACCTCCGCGCCTGCGCCGCCCGCCCCGGTCGTGGCGTCGACGCCGCACGACGACGCACCGCTCGACCCGGTCGCGCCGCCGTCCCCATCGCCCCTGACCTCGCCGCCGCGCCCTGCGGCGGCGCACCCGAAAGCCCACGCGAAGCAGGCCGCGCCGAACGCAGCGGCTGCGCCCGCTCCCGACCCGGCGCCGCTCCACTCCGATCCCGCGCCCGTCGTGCCGCTCGCGGTCGTCGCTCCGCCGGCACCGGCGGTCGCGCCGAGCGGACCGGCACCGTCCGCGGAACGCGCGCTCGCCGCCGAGCCGGTCGCCGCCGCACCGCGCACGCCCGCGCCGGCTGCACCGCAGACCGCCGTGCTCGCACCCGAGGTGGAGCCCAAGCGCGGTGCGCCCGCGACACAGCCGCAATCCGACCCCGGGACGGGGTCGGACGACCGCTCCGCCGGCAGCGCTCCCACGCCGCAGCCGCAGCAGCAGGCGGCGCCGCTCGATCCGGCGCCGCAACCCGCAGCCGCCGCCGCTCCACCGGCACCCGCACCCGCACCGGCGCCCGTCGCGCAGACACCACCGCAGGGGCCGCCGCCCGCGCACACGGCGGACGTGCCGAACGCGGTTCGCGCCGTGCTCCAGGTCGCCGCGCGCGACCAGGCGACGTCGGCGCACATCGTCCTCTCGCCGCCCGAGCTCGGCCACGTCGAGATCCACCTCCGCTACGCCCCCGACGGCGTGAGCGCGACGATCGTCGCCGACCACCCCGACGCCGCGCAGGCGCTCGGCCAGTCCGCCGGCGACCTGAAGCGCGCCCTCGAGACGCAGGGCATCGCCGTCCAGACGCTCGACGTCTCCCAGAGCGGCACCGGCGCCGACGAGGCGCCGCGGCGCGACCCGAACCAGCCGGCGCAGAGTCACACCGCTGCCGCGCGCACGACTTCCGACACCAACGACCACGACGTGACCATCGAGGTGACGCGCCTGCCGCTCGCAGACGGGCGCGTCGACGTCCTCGCCTAGGAGGAACCGCATTGACCCAGACCGCAGGAGTGCCCGCCACGACGACGCCGCCGGAGACCCAGACGACGTCGGTCGTGAACGACGCGCCCGGCGCGCAGCTCGGGAAGGACGACTTCCTGAAGCTCCTCGTCGCCCAGATGCAGAACCAGGATCCAACGAACCCGACCGACGACACGCAGATGGCGAGCCAGCTCGCCCAGTTCTCGGCGCTCGAGCAGATGACGAACGTCGCGCAGTCGGTCGACCAGCTGTCGTCGACGATGCAGCTCGGCCAGACCTTCGACCTGATCGGCCACGACATCGCCTACACGCAGTCCGACGGCTCGACCGCCTCGGGCGTCGTCGACGGCGTCAGCGTCTCCGACGGCGCCGCGACGCTCGACGTCGGCGGCGTGAGCGTCTCACCGAGCGCGATCACGGCCGTCGGCCAGTCCGTCCCGTCCACCGACACCACCACGCCGACCGAAAGCGAGTAACGCCACCATGATGAGGAGCCTCTTCGCCGCGATCAGCGGCCTGCGCGCCCACCAGGAGATGCTCGACGTGACCGCGAACGACATCGCGAACGTCAACACGATCGGGTTCAAGGGCTCGACCGTGAGCTTCAAGGACGCGCTCTCCCAGATGCAGTCCGGCGCCAGCGGACCGAGCACCACGCTCGGCGGCACGAACGCCCAGCAGATCGGGCTCGGCGTCCAGATGGGCGCGATCTCGAACAACATGGGCTCGGGCGCCATCCAGTCAACCGGCAACACGCTCGACCTGGCGATCCAGGGCACCGGCTGGTTCCGCGTCGCGGGCATCCAGACCGCCGGCACGCCGCCCACCTTCGGCACCGTCGAGTACACCCGCGCCGGCAACTTCACCACCGACGCGAACGGCAACCTCGTGACGCAGGAGGGCGACTACGTCCTCGGCCACGCCGTCGCGACGCAGGGCCCGCCCCCGACCTTCGGGACGACGGACTCGCAGATCACCATCCCCGCAAACGCGACGTCGGTGTCGATCGGCCAGGACGGCGTCGTCTCCTACGTCGACCCGACGACCGGCGCGACGACCGCGATCGCGCAGATCACCCTCGCCCGCTTCCCGAACGAGACCGGGCTGCAGTCGCTCGCCGGCACGAAGTACGAGCAGTCGCCGAACTCGGGCGCGCCGACCGTCGGCGTTCCGGGCGACTCGAACGGGCTCGGCACGCTCGCGTCCGGCTCGCTCGAGATGTCGAACGTCGACCTCGCCACCGAGTTCACGAACATGATCGAGGCGCAGCGCGGCTTCCAGGCCAACGGGCGCATCATCACCACCGCCGACCAGATGCTCCAGGACCTGGTCCAGCTGGGCCAGGGCTAACACCACCCGGTGGGGGCGCCGCGCGCGCCCCCACCGTCTTCTCTCGCCGAGGAGGCGTCGCATGATCCCCCTCCACCGCCTGTCCAATCCCGAGCGCACGATCCACGTCAATCCCGAGCTGATCCACGCCGTCGAGTCGGCGCCGGACACGGTGCTGACGATGACGAACGGCTCGCGGCTCGTCGTCGCCGAGAGCGCGTGCGACGTGATCGAGCTGATCCGCAGCTGGCGTGCCGGCATCTACGCCCGGGCGCTCGGCCTCCCGGAGCCGACGTCGGCGCCGCTCGCGGAAGTGCTGCCGCTCGCCGCCGGCCTCGACTGACAGCCGACCGACCCTCAAGCGCCGAGCCACGCCGCCGATTAACGGCGGTGCCTAGGAGCGTGGCCAGGGACGGCCACACATGTCACCCCGAAGGATCGGAGCTCGAGTGAAGGCGACCACGGCCATCGGCATTGCCGGAGCGTTTGTGCTCCTGCTGCTCTCTGTCCTCATGGACGGCGGCAACCCGATGTCGTTCCTCAACATCCCGGCGCTGCTGATCGTCATCGGCGGCACCTCCGGCGCGACGATCGCGTCGACCCAGTTCCCACTCGCGAAGAAAGCCGCCGGCGCAGTCAAGATCGCGGTCCGGGGCGACACACCCGACCTCGGCGAGTCCGTCGAGCGAATGGTGTCGCTCGCCGAGAAGGCGCGCCGAGACGGCCTGCTCGCGCTCGAGGACGACCTCGCGAACCTCGACGACGCGTTCGCCCGCAAAGGCGTCCAGCTCGTCGTCGACGGTGCCGACTCGGAGCTCGTCCAGGGCGTCCTCAACTCGGAGATCGACGGCATGGCCGAGCGCCACGGCAGTGTTGCCCGCGTCTTCACGACCGCGGGCGGCTTCGCGCCGACGCTCGGGATCCTCGGCACGGTCATGAGCCTCGTCCACGTCCTCGAGAACCTCGACTCGCCCTCGTCGCTCGGCCACTCGATCGCCGGCGCATTCATCGCGACGCTCTACGGCGTCGGGAGCGCGAACCTCGTGTTCCTGCCGATCGCGAACAAGCTGAAGGAGCTGTCCGGCGACGAGCTCGCGAACCGCGAGCTGCTCGTGTCGGCGATCCTCTCGATCCAGGCGGGCGACAACCCGCGCCTGCTCCGCGAGAAGCTCGAGGCGTTCCTCGCGCCGGGCGAGCGCGACCGCCCCCGCACCGCGGCGGCGGCAGACGGCGCCGCGCCCGCCGCCGAGCCGGAGCCCGCGGCGGTATGAGCGCGCGTCGGCATCGCGGCGGCGGGGGCCACGACGAGGCCGGCATGGAGCGCTGGCTCCTCACCTACGCCGACATGATCACGCTGCTGCTCGCGCTGTTCATCGTGCTCTGGTCGATCTCGTCGGTGAACATCTCGAAGTTCGCGCAGCTGAAGGCGTCGCTGCACCAGGCGCTCGACGGGAAGGTGATCGAGGGCTCGTCGGCGATCCTCACCGGCGGCTCGAGCCCACTCGACCCGCAGGCCGCGCAGGTCCCGACGCCGATGGTGACGAGCCTGAACATCAAGGCGTCGATCACCGCGCAGATCGTCTCGGCGCTCCAGCGCCAGGACACCGACAACCTCGAGCGCGTCCAGCAGCAGGTCGACGCCTACGCGCGATCGCACGGCCTCGCCGGGTCGCTTCAGACGTCGATCGACGAGCAGGGGCTCGTCATCCGCATCCTCACCGACAAGCTCCTCTTCGATCCGGGCCAGGCGACGCTCGAGCCGGCCTCCGCGCCCGTGCTGCGCCACATCGCGGCGCTGCTGACGAGCGGCGGGCTCTCGAACGACGTCCGCGTCGAGGGCAACACCGACGACGTCCCCATCTCGACGCCGCAGTTCCACTCGAACTGGGAGCTCTCGACCGCCCGCGCCACCGCCGTCCTCGGCTCGCTCCTCACCTACGGCGTCCAGCCCGCGCGGCTGTCCGTCGCCGGCTACGCCGACGAGCGCCCGATCGCGACGAACGCCACCGTCGCGGGGCGGCGGCTCAACCGGCGCGTCGACATCGTCGTTCTCCGCAGATCCAGCGAAGGAGCCAAAAACCCATGAAAGGCAAGCTCAAGTTCGTCCTGCCCGTTCCGATTGTCCTGGGCGTGGCCGCCGCCGCGTACCTGACCGTTCTCGCCCCGAAGAAGGCAGCCGCAGCGCCGCCGAAGGTCAACGGCACGCTCGTCGAGCTGCCGACCGACTTCGTCGTGAACCTGGCGGGAGACCACTACGCGAAGCTTTCCGTCGCGCTGCTCCTCAGCACGCCGCCGCCCGCCTCGGCGACCGTCGCCGGCACGACGACGCTGCCGCAGGATGCGGTCGTGCGCGCCGACATCACCGACGCGCTCACCGGCATCGACGCGAACGAGCTGATCGACCGCTCGGAGCGGCACGCGCTCCTCAAACAGCTCCTCGCGAAGCTGAAGGCGACTACCGACGAGCCGGTCGAGCAGGTTCTAATCACCGACCTGGCGATCCAATGAGCGAGCTCGTCCCCGCCGAGCAGGTCGCGCTCGAGGCGCTCGAGGCCGGGGCCGTGAGCTCCGACTCCGCCGACCTCGCGCTCGTCCTCGACGTTCCGGTCGAGGTCTCGGTCGAGGTCGGCCGGACGACGATGTCGATCCGCGAGACGCTTGCGATCGCACCGGGCTCGATCATCTCGCTCGACCGGATGGCCGGCGAGCCTGTCGATCTGCTCGTGAACGGCCGCCGCATCGCCCGCGGCGAGGTCGTGGCCGTCGACGAGGAGTTCGGCCTGCGCGTGACGGAGGTCGTGGGCGGCTGAGCGCCGCCCACGACCTCCGACCGCGCTTCCTAGACCGCGACCTGCTCGAGCTCGTCGTAGCTCTTCAGCGCGACGTAGAGCTTGCGGCGCGCCGAGGCGAGGATCTGCGAGACGCGGGACTCGGTGACGCCGAGCATCCGCCCGACCTCAGCGCCCTGAAGGTTGCGCACGTGGATCAGGCCGATCACCTGGCGCTCGCGCTCCGACAGCGTCGCCATCGCGGCGCGGAACTGGGCGGAGCGCTCGTTCGTCAGCAGCAGCCGCTGCGGGTCGGTGTCGGCGGGCGCGGCGATCGTCTCGCCGAGCTCGGTCTCACGCTCTTCGCCCTGGTTCGCAGGGCTGGAGAGCGACAGGACGCGGGCACGGTCGAGCTCGCTGACGGTCGCGCGCAGGTGGGAGACCTCGACGTCGAGCTCGTCGGCGAGCTCCTGCTCGCTCGGCTGGCGCCCGTCGCGTGAGAGCCACGCGTCGTTCACCCGCTCGATCGAACGGGCGAGGCCCCGCGACGACCGCGAGACGCGGTCGAGGCGGCGCAGCTCGTCGACGATCGCGCCGGAAACGCGAAGCCAGGCGTATTGCTCGAACGTCGCGCCCTTCGCCGGATCGAAGCGGTCGACTGCCTCGACGACGGCGACGAGGCCGCACGAGACGAGATCGTCGAGCTCGCAGTGCGTGGGCAGCTCGCGCACCTTGCGCGAGGCGAGGTACTTCACCATCGGGGCGTACGCCATGATCAGGCGGTCACGGGCGGCCTTGTCGCCGCGCGTCTTCCAGGAGCGCCAGAGGGACTCGGCTTCCTGGGCCGTCAAACGACCGGCAGTGGGAGCAGTCATCGTGCTTTGAACCTCCGCAGGCAGGGGGAAACGACTTGCCGATCATCGGGCGGCCCCGACGCCCTGCCCATTCCGGAAACCGCGGCGGCTGGGCGACGTGTTCGACGGTCCGCATGCACGGTTCCGGGAACGCCTGTACACGTTTCGGGTAGGCCGTGCAGCCCGCTCAAGCGCGGCCGCGTGCCGACGATTACGCGATCGCTGTGCGCTCCCGTCGTCCCGCGGTGCACGTCGGCCTCGCGTTGCTGCTCGCAACGGCGGTCGCTGTCGCCTTCACCCCCGTCGCCGCGGCGAAGTCGAAGGCCCCTGCCTTCCACCGCGACGAGACGCCGCTTCCGAGCTCGCTCTCGCACCCGTCCACCGCGGCGACGCACGCCGCGACGAGCGCAAGCGGTACGGTCGCACGCACGCTGGCCGGGCTTGCGATCGTGCTCGCGGTCCTGTTCGGCGTCTACTGGCTGCTGCGGATGTACGCCCGTGGCAAGGGGCCGAAGGGCGACGGCCGGCTCGAGATCGTCGCGACCGCGGCGCTCGCACCGAACCGCGCCGTGCACCTGCTGCGCGTCGGCGACGGGCTCGTCCTCGTCGGCAGCGCCGAAGGCTCCGTCACACGCCTGCGCGCGTATTCGACCGCGGAGAGCGAGCGGCTCGAGGAGACGCTCGACGCGCGGCCCGACACGTTCGTCGCGACACCGTCTAACGGGATCGTCGACGCCCTCCGCAAGCGGACGGCGCGCCGGTGAGCCTGCTCTCGACCACCGGCGTGACCGCGGCCGGCGCCTCGACGCCGGTCCAGATCCTCGTCCTGCTGACACTGATCACGCTGCTCCCGGGCGTGCTGTTCGCCGTTACCGGGTTCACGCGGATCCTGATCGTGCTCGGCTTCGTCCGGAACGCGCTCGGGACGCCCACCTCGCCGCCGAACCAGATCCTCGTCGGGATCGCGTTCTTCCTGACGCTGTTCGTGATGGCGCCGACGCTGCGCGCGATCGACAACACCGCGGTCAAGCCGTACATGGCGCACGAGGTCAGCGAGCGCCAGGCGCTGATCCGCGGCGAGCAGCCGCTGCGCACGTTCATGTTCAAGCAGACGCGCACGTCGGACCTCGCGCTCTTCATCGACCTCTCGCACGGCAAGCGGCCGCGCACCCGCGCCGACGTGCCAACCCACGTGCTCGTTCCCGCCTTCATCATCTCGGAGCTGAAGACGGCGTTCCAGATCGGCTTCCTCGTCTACCTGCCGTTCCTGCTGATCGACATGATCGTCGCGTCGACGCTCACGTCGATGGGGATGATGATGCTGCCCCCGGCGCTGATCTCGCTGCCGTTCAAGATCCTGCTGTTCGTGCTCGTGGACGGCTGGCACCTCGTCGTCCAGTCCCTCGTCGGGTCGTTCAACACGTGACGCAGGACACGGTCACGCAGCTCGCCGTCCAGGCGATGGAGGTCGCGCTCAAGGTCGCAGGCCCGTTCCTGCTCGCCGGGCTCGTCGTCGGCCTGCTCGTCTCGATCTTCCAGGCCGCGACGTCGATCCAGGAGGTGACGCTGTCGTTCATCCCGAAGATCGTCGTCACCGGCGCCGTGATCGCGATCGCGGGGCCGTGGATGATCGGCCAGCTCGTCGCGTACACGCAGGACCTGTACCTCAGCATCCCGTCGCTCGTCGGGCCGTGACGATCGCGCTGCCGCAGATTGCGGCGACGCAGCTCGTCGGCTACGTCCTCGTCTTCTGTCGCGTGGGCGGGCTGTTCGCGCTCGCGCCGATCTTCTCGGGCCGCATGATCCCGACGCAGGCGAAGGTGATCGTCGCCGGCGCGATCTCGTTCGCGCTCGAGCCGATCGTCGTGCACGGAACGAAGGTCCCGACCGGGATCGAGGTCGTTCCGCTGATCCTGAAGGAGCTGCTCGTCGGCCTCGCGATCGCACTCGCGATCGGCGTCGTGCTCGCGGGGGTCCAGTGGGGCGCCGCCATCCTCGACTCGACGATCGGCTTCTCGTTCGCGACGCTGGTCGACCCGATGACGCAGGGCCAGGGCGCGATCGTCGGCGAGCTCTACGGGCTCTATGCGGTGCTCGTCTTCCTGCTGATCGGCGGCGACCACCTGATGATCGAAGGGCTCGTCGCGAGCTACCGCGTGATCCCGCTCGGGCTCGTGCCGAGCGCAGCGCAGCTCGGCAGCCTCGCCGCCACCGACCTGACCCAGCTGTCGCTGATCGGGCTCGAGGTGGCGGCGCCGGTGCTCGTCGCCCTCGCGCTCGTCGACGTGGCGCTCGCGCTCGTCGCGCGGGCCGTGCCGCAGATGAACGTCTTCGTCGTCGGCCTGCCGGCGAAGATCCTCGTCGGCGTCGGCGCGATCGCGGCGTCGCTGCCGTTCCTGAACGGGCATCTCGAGGACCTGCTCACGAACTCGGTACAGCAGGCGCTGCTCACGTTGCGCGTGCGGTAGCCGATGGCGGGCGGCCACGACAGGACCGAGCAGGCGACTCCGAAGCGGCGCAGCGAGGCGCGCGCCAAGGGCCAGGTCGCGCGCTCGCAGGATCTGAGCTCGACCGCCGGGCTCCTCGCCGGCTTCCTGGCGCTCGCGATCGACGGTCCGCACCTGATCGCAAGGCTGGAGGCGATCGTCTCGCGCGGGCTCGCCCAGGCGGGCGACCCGAAGCTCGCCACCGCCGCCGGCCTCGGCTCGCTCAGCGGCTGGGCGATGACGTCGTTCGGCGAGGCCGTCGCGCCGGTCGTGCTCTCCGCGGCCTTCGCGGGCCTCGCGGCGAACGTCGCACAGGTCCGGTTCAGGCCGACCCTCACGCCGCTCCAGCCGAGCTTCAAGAAGCTGAATCCCGCCGCCGGGCTGAAGCGGCTCTTCGGCACGTCCGGGCTCGTCGAGACCGGCAAGGCGCTCGCGAAGCTGATCGTCGTCGGCGGCGCCGCGTTCCTGACCGTCTGGCCGCAGCTCTCGCGCTTCGGCGCGCTGACCGGGCTGCCGCCGGCGGCGCTGCTGGGTCAGATCGGCGGCGGTGTCCGCGGCATCGTCGAGCGGGTCGGCTCGCTCCTGCTCCTGCTCGCCTTCGCGGACTGGTTCTGGCAGCGGCACAAGCTCTCGAAGTCGCTGCGGATGAGCAAGGAAGAGGTCAAGCAGGAGGCACGCCAGACCGACCTCGCGCCCGAGGTGCGGAGCGCGCTCCGCCGCAAGCAGTTCCAGCTCGCGCGGCGGCGGATGATCGCCGCGGTGCCGACGGCGGACGTCGTCGTCGTGAACCCGACGCACTTCGCGGCCGCGCTCCGCTACGACGGCTCGCTGCCGGCGCCGGAGCTCGTCGCGAAGGGCGTCGACCACGTCGCGCTCGCCATCCGGGCCGCCGCGAAGGAGCACGGCGTGCCGGTGGTCTCGAACCCGCCGCTCGCCCGGACGCTCTATCGCACGGTCGAGCTCGGCGCCCAGATCCCCGAGGACCTCTTCGCCTCGGTGGCCGAGGTGCTCGCCTACGTCTACCGCGTCGCCGGTCGGCGCCGCTCAACCGCGGCCCGGTCCCGCCGATAACCCCGACGCTCGTGGACGCGTTCCTCGCCCGCCTGCTCCGCCACAGCGACCTCGCCGCGGTCGTAGCGGTCGTGCTCGTGGTCGTGATGATGATCGTGCCGCTGCCGTCGGCGCTGATCAGCCTGCTCGTCGCGCTGAACATCGCCGGCGCGCTCTCGATCATCGCCGCGACGATGTACATCCGCCGCGCGCTCGACTTCGCGGCGTTCCCGTCGCTGCTGCTCCTCACCACGCTCTTCCGCCTGGCGATCAACGTGAGCGTCACGCGGCTCGTGCTCGTGCACGGTGACGCAGGGAGCGTCATCCACGCGTTCGGCTCGTTCGTCGTCGGCGGCAATCTCGTCGTCGGCCTCGTCGTCTTCCTGATCCTCGTCGTGATCCAGTTCGTCGTGATCACGAACGGCGCCGGCCGCGTCGCAGAGGTCGCGGCCCGCTTCACCCTCGACGCGATGCCCGGCAAGCAGATGGCGATCGACGCCGACCTCAACGCAGGACAGATCACGGAGAGCGAAGCGCGCTCCCGCCGGCTGGAGATCGCCCGCGAGGCGGACTTCTACGGCGCGATGGACGGCGCCTCGAAGTTCGTGAAGGGGGACGCGATGGCCGGCGTCGTCATCGTCTCGGTCAACCTCCTCGGCGGGATCGTCGTCGGAGTCGTCCAGCACCACCTCGGCTTCAGCGCCTCGCTCCACACGTATTCGACGCTGACGATCGGCGACGGCCTCGCCGCGCAGATCCCGGCGCTCCTCATCTCCACCGCGACCGGCATCCTCGTCACGCGTTCCGCGTCGACCGCCGACCTCGGCAGCGAGATCACGGCGCAGATACTGCGCCAGCCGCGCGTGCCGATGATCGCGGGCGGCGTCATCCTCTTCATGGGCCTCGTGCCCGGGCTGCCGAAGCTGCCGTTCTTTCTCGTCGGCGGCGCGCTCGTGCTGATCGGGCGCACGATCGCCGGCCGCGAGGACGCCCTGCCCGTCGCGGTGAACGGAGACGAGCCGAAGGCGAAGGTCGCAGCCGCGCCGGCCGATGCCGTCGTCGGCGCGCTCACCGTCGACCCGCTCGAGCTCGCGATCGGGTTCGGCCTCGTTCCGCTCGTCGACTCCGGCTCGGGCGGCACGCTGCCCGCGCGCGTCGGCGTCGTGCGGCGGCAGATCGCGGCCGACCTCGGCATCGTCATCGCACCCGTTCGCATTCACGACGAGGTCACGCTCGACCCGCATGAGTACGTCGTTCGCATTCGCGGCAACGAGATCGCGCGCTGCCAGACGATTCCCGGCCACAAGCTGGCGATGAACGCCGGCGACGCGGCACCGGGCCTGAGCGGCGTGCCGACGGTCGAGCCGGCGTTCGGCCTCCCCGCGGTCTGGATCGACGAAGGCGCACGCGCCGAGGCCGAGGCGCTCGGCTACACGGTCGTCGATGCGGAGTCGATGATCGTCACGCACCTGACCGAGCTGATCCGCCGTCACGGAGCCGAGCTGCTCACGCGGCAGGAGACGAAGCAGCTGCTCGACACGCTGCGCGAGCAGAACGCCGCCGCCGTCGAGGACGTCGTTCCCGACAAGCTCGGGCTCGGCGAGGTGCAGCGCGTGCTGCAGTCGCTGCTGCGCGAGCACGTCTCGATCCGCGACCTCGGGACGATCCTCGAGGCAATCGGAGACCGCGCTGCGACCAGCCGCGATCCCGCAACGCTCGTCGAAGCGGCGCGGCACGCGCTCGCCCGCGCCATCTCGGCGGGGTACGTCGACCGCGAGCGGACGCTGCACGCGATCCAGATGGCACCTGCGACGGAGAGCGAGATCGCGGAAGCGCTCGTGCAGACACCGGAAGGCGAGCGGCTCGCGCTCGAGCCGTCGCTCGCCGAGGAGCTGCTCGGCCTGCTCCGGCGCGAGGTCGAGTCGTCGACCGCCGCCGGCAACCGCCCGGTGCTCATCTGCTCCGGCCGCATCCGCCGCCATGTGCGCGCGCTGATCGAGCCGGGCCTCGACCAGCTCCCCGTCCTTTCGTACGGCGAGATCTCCGGCGATCTGCGCATCGACGTCACCGGCGTCGTCGCGCTCGCCCCACGTGAACAGGCGGTGGCTGCATGACCGAAAGACGCGCGTTTCGGGCCGAATCCCTTGATCAGGCGCTCGAGCTCGTGAACGAGGAGCTCGGCCCCGAGGCGATCGTCGTGCGCCAGCGCGAAGGCGTCATCGGCGGCGTCGGCGGCTTCTTCGGCCGGCACTGCGTCGAGCTCGAGGTGGAGGTGCCGGCGGACGACGAGCCGACGCTCGTCGGCTGGCCGACACCGCTCCCCGCACGTCAGATCGTCGATCTCTACGACACCGGCGACAGCGCCCCCGCGGATGAGGATCCGGGCCCGCTCGTCGAGGCGCTGCTCGCGCAGGCCTCGCCCTTCGCCGACGCGCTCGCCGAGAAGCTCGGCGACACCGTCGACGCGGTCCTCGGGCCGGCGGAGGCCGAGGTTCAGGTGCCTGGCACGGACGTGCCAGGCACTCCGGAGCCAGAAGCGGAAGCCGAGGTGCTGGTGCCTGGCACGGAAGTGCCAGGCACTCCGGACCAAGAACCGGAAGCCGAAGTTCTGGTGCCTGGCACTGAAGTGCCAGGCACTGGGCCCGCGGTCGCGCCGATCTTCGCGCCGGCGCTCGTCGAGGCGATGCTCGTCCGCCGCGGGCTCAGCGAGCGCACGGCGCGCGAGGTCGTCGCCGAGGCCCAGCAGGAGCTCCGCATCTTCGACCCACTCGTTCCGTTCGAGCACCAGGTTCGCGCTGCGCTCGCGCGGCGCATTCGCATCGCGCGCGCGGCGCGCAAACGGCGCCGCGTGGTCGCGCTCGTCGGCCCGCCTGGCTGCGGCAAGACGCTCACTGCGGCGCGCCTCTGTCATGCGCACGGCGCGGCGGGCGGCCGCGACGTCGCCGCACTCAGCCTCGCGCCGGTCCGCGACGCACTCGCTCTCGCCGACCAGACGAAACAGCTCGAGTTCCCGATCGCCGTCGCATCCGAAGAGCACAGCCTCGCCGGCGAGCTCGAGTCGCTCGCGCCGGTCGACGTGCTCGTCGTCGACACGCCGGGCGTCGAGCCCGACGACGAGAAGCGCCTGCGCACACTGGGACAGCTGCTCGAGCTCGTCGGCCCCGACGAGACGCACCTGCTCGTTCCCGCGTCGTACGGCGTCGACCGCGTCCGCGCGCTCGTCGAGACGTTCGCGTCCACCGTCGGCGCCGATCGGCTGCTGATCACGCACCTCGACGGCGGCGGCAGCGGTGCCGGCCCGGTGGCTGCCGCGCTCAGTGCGCGCGTTCCGATCTCGTTCACCTCGGTCGGCACCAGCTGGGGCCTGCGTCCTGCCGATGCCGGCGAGCTCGCGGCGCTGCTCGTGACATGACGTCGCTCCCCGACATCAACACGCTCATCGTCGTGCACGTCGACGGCTCGGACACGCTCTACCGCTCCCGCGTCGAAGGCGTGGGCGACGGGATGCTGACGATCGCACTTCCGTCCGACGGCCTCACCGAGCACCGGCTCGCGCACCGAACGCTCGTCAGCGTCGAGTGGCGCTTTGGCCGCGGCATCGGCAGCGTCGACGGCATCGTCGCGGGGCACCTCGACGTCGGCGTTCCGGCGCTCCAGCTCCAGCTCGTCTCGGAGCCGATTTTCTTCCAGCGTCGCGAGCACGCGCGCGGAGACGTCGTGCTCTGCGTCGACATCTGGCCCGACGCGGAGAGCGACGAGCCGGTCACGGGAGTCACGCTCGACGTGAGCGGCGGCGGCGTCCGCGCGGTGATCGAGACCGATCTCGAGCCGGGTGAGCTCGTGCGGATCGCGGTTCACCTGCGCGAGGGGCCCCCGGTCACGGGCGTCGCCCGCGTGGTCGCGTGCCGTGACGAGAGCGTCGTCGCGTTCGAGTTCCACGAGATCGTCGCCGCCGACCGCGAGCGGCTGATCCGCACCGTGTTCGCGTCCTACCGCGGCGGTCCCGCGTGAGCGAGCGCACTCCGCTCGTCGCACCCGCAGACGATCCGCGCGCCCGCGGCGGGATCGAGCGCGCGAAGGCGCTCGGCGGGCTCGCCGGCTTCCTGATCGGCGGCCTGGCCGCGATCGCACACGGCACTGCGTTCGTCGCCGCCGAGCGCGCACTCGCGGGTGGTGTCACCGGCTACCTGCTCGGCTGGGTCGTCGCGCTCGCTGCGTGGCGGCGCATCATGCGGGCCGAGTCCGAGCAGGCGTTCGCGAAGCTCCGCGAGCGCGCCGAGCAGCAGGCTGCGGACACCGTCGAGCTGTCGTGAGC